>SXGS01484462.1_pt1 | contig 111816 bp, 98 predicted proteins | sample 3174681 | NCBI WGS metagenome assembly SXGS01 (sample SAMN11356861, study PRJNA531348) | freshwater metagenome | isolation source: freshwater sample F1-80 | place: China: Fuxian Lake, Yuxi | collected 2017-12-25 | reverse complement strand
TCGATGCGCCAGTGAGCGGCGGCGAGATCGGGGCGATCAACGCCTCGCTGTCGATCATGGTGGGCGGCAGTGCCGAGGCGTTTGAGCGCGCGCGTCCAATCTTCGAATGCCTCGGCCATGCGGACCGCATCGTCCACATCGGCGCCGAACCCGGTTCGGGACAACTCTGCAAAGTCTGCAATCAGGTGGCCATTGGTGGCGCACTGGCTGGTGTGAGCGAGGCGTTGGCGCTGGCGCGCAAGGCCGGCGTGGATGGCGCGCGCGTCCGCCAGGCGCTGCTCGGCGGGTTCGCGTCAAGTCGTGTGCTTGAGGTCCATGGTGAACGGATTCTGACGAGCCAGTTCACGCCCGGCTTTCGCAGCCGCCTGTACCAGAAGGATCTGCGCATCGCCCTTGAGGCCGGCGCCGCTAATGGCGCCGCGATGCCGACGGCGACGCTCGTCGCGGCACTGGTCGACGCGCTGGTTGCCTCAGGCGGCGCCGATCTGGACTATTCCGCGATCGGCACCATGCTTTGAACCTGGGGAACTGGGGAACGTCATCGGCCAGCGCGTGTGGCCAGCGGGGTGACGGTGCCGGCGACGTGAGCGCCGGTTTTCCTGGTCGGACTGCCATAGAGAACGTAGTTGGCGCGTTCCGGCGTGATCTCGAAAGATCCCAGCAGAAGTGTTGAACTGGCGTGTTCCGTCTACGCCGGTCCCTCGGGCACGCAGGCGTTGTGCCTGGCGACGAGGGAGGCATGCGCGTCCGGCGTGAGCCGCAACAGCGCCGCGGCCGGTGCGTCTGACTAGAGATGCCACGCGTTGTCGAACGCAGCATCACCGGTCGGTACGACGGGTGGAGGTGATTGCGTGATCCCCGCGCGACTTCCGTGTCGCGGCAGGGCCGCCCCGCTGCGGGGGGGCCTTTAACGCCAGGCGACTGAGCGGCACGCCACAGTCCGACTGCCGCGGCGAACAGCGCGAGTGCGATAATGACCGTGATGACTACCGCGCTGATCATTGTGGGTATACGCTTGATAGATGGGTGTCCGGAGCGTTGTGTTCTCAGTCGTCTTGTTCGTAGTTTCTTCGTTTTCCCCAGTTCACGTGTGGGCTCAGGACACGACCGGCACAGGCGCCATCGCCGGCCTCGTGATCACGCACGACAAGCAGCCTGGCTTGGCGGTCACCGTGTGCCTGGTGGATTCCATCCGATGCGTGTTGTCGGATGACAACGGGAAGTTCCGACTCACAGACGTCCGCTCAGGCTCCTATCGCCTGGAGGTGACGCCTCCGGGTGAGCCCCGATTTCTGACCGAGCCCATCGAGGTGCGGGCTGGACTGGACGCGCTCGTGGAGATTTCGCTCCCTGCGCCGTCGGCGGTGCAGCAGTCGGTGACGGTCACCGCGCCCGCGTTTGTCGCGTCTGAGGAGATGAAGACGTCGAACTACCTCATCCGTCCGCTCCAGATTCGCGAAAGCGCGGCGGCGTTGCAGGACGTGTCGCGCTATCTGCAGACACTGCCCGGTGTGGTCATCGGCACCAACGACTTCCGCAACGACATCATCGTGCGCGGCGGCAGTCCTCTTGAGAATCTGTTTATCGTGGACAACATCGAGATTCCCAACATCAACGCGTTCGCGAACTTTGCGTCAGCCGGAGGGACGGTCAGCATTCTTGATACGGAACTGATTCAGGATGTGACGTTCCTGACGGGTGGATACCCGGCGCCGTACATCAATCGGGTTTCGAGCGTGCTGCAGATTGCGCAACGGGAGGGTGACCGTGAGAAAGTGCGCGGTCGCGCCACGCTGGGGTTTGCCGGCGCAGGCGCCATTCTTGAGGGCCCGATTCGTCAGGGCAGAGGATCATGGATTGTCTCGGCGCGGAGGAGTTTTCTGGATCTGTTCACCAAGGACGTCGGGTTTGGCGGCGTCCCCGTGCTCTACACACTGAATGCGAAAGCCGTATACGACGTGACGCCGCTCGATCGCCTGTGGCTGGTGAATGTCAGTGGTGTCGATCGGATCCGGCTGGGTCTTACGGAAGAGACTGACCTAGATGAAGGCCTGGCCGAGTTCGACATCCGGTATCAGGGTTGGCGCAGTGCCACAGGCCTGAACTGGCAGCGTGTGTTCGGCACGCGTGGTGTTGGTTTGCTAAGCGTCACGCACTCCGAAGCCTCAGTCACGTCTAAGGTGAAGGACCTCGTACGCGATGGTGTCCCCCCGACCGGCACTCCCGTCGACGGCATTATCGACCAGGGACCATTGGTATTTACCGAAGCCGCGCGCGAGGGCGAAACGACCCTCAAGTACGACCTGACCACCTACGCCACCATGATGGGCCGGCAGAACAAGATTCAGGTGGGCGGCAGCTTCAAGATCTTCCGGCTGACCTACGACACCGGATCTCCCCTCGGCAACGACAGTCCGTTCTCGGTGAAGCCCGGCGTTAATGCCTTCATATTGGACCGATCCTTCACCGCGTATCAGAGTGGCGCGTACGTCCAGGGGACCATGGACGTCACGTCGCGCCTCAATTTTACCTGGGGCGGCCGGGTGGATGACTACCAGTACATCGGCCACACTCGTTTCAGCCCGCGCGCCGGAGTCGGATTCAAGGTGAGTGACCGTCTGACGTGGAGCGCGAGTTACGGGCTGTACTTCCAACAGCCATTTTTTCTCTTTCTCGCGTCGTTCCCACAGAATGAACGCCTCAAGCCCTTCAAGTCGGAACACGTAGTGTCGGGCTTCACCTATGTGCCGTCGGATTCGGTGCGCCTGACCCTTGAGGGCTACTACAAGCGATACGCGGACTATCCTGTATCCACGCAGTTTCCAACGCTGTCGCTCGCGAACGTGGGCGACACGTTTAACGTGCGCGAGGTCCTCTTTCCGATGACGAGCCAGGGTCGCGGACGAGCGATGGGCGTGGAGGCTTTCATCGAGAAGGCCCCAGGAGGTCGTTATTACGGCCAGGCGAATGTGTCGGTGGCGAAGTCGGAGCAGGCAGGGCAGGACGACGTGCTGAGGCCGGGGTCGTTTGACTATCCCTTTGTGGTGAACGTGACCGGCGGCGTGAACCTGTCGCCAAAGTGGCGGGCGTCCACGCGCATGTCATGGCTGAGCGGGCGGCCGTATACGCCGTTTGACGAAGCACTTTCACAGAGCGTCCGCCGCGGCGTGTTCGACCTCACGCGCGTGAACGATGCGCGCGCGCCCGCTTACTTCCGTCTCGACGTGCGCGTACAGCGCACGTTCGGGGCGACGCGGCCGTTTGTGCTGTTCGCCGGCGTGCAGAACCTCACGAACCGCAGGAATTTCTCCGGCTTCAGCTGGAACCGCCGTACTAACACCGTGCGCCTCCAGGAGCAGCAGGGGCTGTTTCCTATCCTGGGTTTCGAGTGGAAGTTCTGAGCCGCGATGAACTGACTCGCCCGCGGGCCGTCATCTCACGCGCAAGCCTTCTACTTGGCGCAATGTGGGCCGTGTGGCACCTGCCGCTATCTGTGTAACGGGCACTACCACCACTGGCCAGTCATTTCCGCTTGGCTGTGAACGACACCAAAGACATCGTCCCGTCTGCCGTGGCTGAGGCTATACACCCGTGGGCTCTCAGCACATCTCCGGTTGCCTGGATCACGGTAGGACTCTAGTGGGTTGTGGCCGCGGCCCTGCTGATCAGAATGCGCACGATGCACTGCCCGAGCTACGAAGTGTGTACAGTTCCCCAGTGTCCCAGTGATATGGGTCTTGTCAAACAAGTAGGACCTCCCCCGCCCTTGAGCGAGATCTCCGACCCGTCGTAGGCCAGCACCTCGGCGCCGGCGCGTTCAAGTGCTGCGCGTGTCCTGGGATTGCCTTCGACCATCAGGCACTTGCGGGGGGCAATCGCCAGCACATTCGCGCCCATGGAATTGAACTCCTCATCGCGCACCTCTACGAGCGTGTAGCCGAGCCCGATCAGGCGTTCACGAAACGGCACAGGCATCAGAGGTAAATACACCACTGCGAGGTCATGGTCCACGGGACTGATGATCGACATCAGATGAAACACATCACCCGGCCCCCGGAAATGAGGCAAGGGAACGACGATGAGCTCATCAACCGTGTCGCCGAGCAGGAGGCGAAGCTGTCGAATGCCCTCGTCGTTGGTGCGGTAGCTGCGGCCCACCGCCGCGAGTCGCGGGCCGAGCCACGTGACATCGCCGCCCTCAAGTGTTCCGGGTGCTTCGATGACGCCGACGATGGGAATGCTGAGCGCACGGTAGGTTTCGGCAAGTGCCGCGGGTTCGAGGTCGCGCAAGGGTTTTCCCATGCGGCAGAGAATAGCGCCCCTGGCACACATGACCGAGGCGTCGCGGACATAGATGGAGTCCAGGTTCAGGTGCTCGGATCTGCTGGCGCACTGGTACACAGGCGCGCCTGTGCTCAGCAATTCCACGAACCGCTCGTACTGCTCGACGGCCTTGCCGAAATCTGGCGCCGCGGTGAAATTGAGCGACTGCCATTGCCCGGCGATCATTGCGTCATCCACAAACGCCTGGCGCACGTGACGCACGAGGATGCGGTTCCAGGGGCCGACGTCAGACATGGTCGCGAGTCACCCAGACAAAGACCGGCAGGCCCGCCAGCAACAGCAGAAAGCCCCAGTAGACCGTTTCCGCTCCGGCGCCGCCGATGGCCCACAACCCATACGCGAATGCCAGCCCCGCGACGGCCTTCATCCGGGCTGGCAGCTGTCCGGCGCCAGGTGGTGCCGACGGATCCTTGATTCGAAACGTCGCGAGGGCCGAGAACACATAGGGCACGAGCGTTGACAGCGTCGAGAGCAGGATGATGAACGTGAAGAGTTCGACCAGGCCTCTGGTGTGATTGGCCGCAATGAGCACCGAGGCCAGCACGCCGGCCACAAGCATGCCCGCTATTGGTGTGCCTGCCGGTGATACGCGGGCGAAGACCTTCGGAAACAGGCCGTCCCGCGCGATCGCCAGCGGCAACTGCCCGACAATCAGGGTCCACCCGTTGAGTGCACCGAAACAGGAGATGGCGGCGCCAATCGCCACCAGGCTCGCCGCAGTGTTGCCAAACAGCGCGCGTGCCCCATCCGCAAACGGCGCGGTCGTCGTCGCCAGTGTTGCGGCCGGCACGAGTGACATGACGCCGATCGTACTCACGACATAGATGGTGGCGGCGATCAACGTTCCGGCAATGGTCGCGCGCGGAATGATCGTTTCTGGATTCGCGACGTGTCCTGCCGGGATGGTCGCGGCCTCAAGGCCCAGGAATGCCCAGAGCGTGAGCGTGGCCACCTGCGTTACCTGCCCGGCCGCATCACCAAACGACGTGGCCGTGACCGGGAAGTGTGCGGGAGAAAAATAGAACAGGCCCCCGATCCCCACGAGCACAAGCGGCATCAACTTTAGCACCGTGGTCACCACCTGCACCTGGCCGGCCCGCCGGACTCCAGCGATATTGATCAGCGTGAATGTCCACACCATGGTGATGGCCAGCATGGCGGCTGACACCGGAGTGCGAACGACGGTGGGGAAAAACGAATCGAGGTACCCGACACCCGCAACGGCCAGTGCGGCCGTGGTGCTCCAGACCGAAATCCAGTAGCCCCACGCCACCATGAACGCCGGAAGATCCCCGAAAGCCATTCTCGTGTACGCGTACGGTCCACCGGTCGCGGGCCGGATGCGAGCGAGGCGCGCGAACACGAGGGCCAGGCACGTGGCGCCCGCGGCGGACGCCACCCAGCCCACCAGGCTCAGGCCCCCAAATGCCGCGAGCGATGACGGCAACAGGAAGACGCCGGATCCCACCATGTTGCCCATGACGAGGGCGGCCACCATCCAGAATCCCAACGAGTCCCGTTTCATGTGGGCTATTCTGTCTCGTAATGTCAGGCTACGGACTTTCATATTGGGCTCCTCACGCGGCGCCGGCCAGATCACGAACCGCGCATGGCAAGCCGGCGAAGGGTCGTCTCACGGCCGACGTGGTCGTCATTGGCGGCGGCTTCACAGGGTGTGCGGCGGCTTACACGTTGGCCCAGGCCGGGCTCGACGTGGTGTTGCTCGAAGCGGATCGATTGGCGTCGGGTGCCACGCAGGGGTCGATTGGGGCGGTACTGCCCGTGCCGGATGGATCACTGATCGAAGTGGAAAAGACGGCCGGCAAACGCGCAGCGCACATCGCCTATGCCGAACTTCAACGGAGCGTGCGTGATCTGTCCACCACCTTGAAGCGGTTAAAGATCCGCTGCGACCTCAGCGCGATGCCGCTCCTGGTTAATGCGCCGTTCACCAACGATGCGGCCGTCCTGAAAAAAGAAGTGTCGGCGCGCAAGGCCGCCAAGCTTGATGCCACGTGGCTGACGCGGGCTGCGTCGAGCGAGGCCCTGGCCACCGAAACACAGGGCGCGATGCGCCTGCACGATGCCGCGACCCTGCACCCGGTGCGCGCCGCTCTCGGGCTGGCCGACGCCGCTCGGGCGAAGGGCGCCCGCATCTTCGAACACATACGTGTGAAGAAAACTACGTTCACCCGCAAAGATGCGACGGTCGCCTTCAACGGCGGCACCATCGTCACCCGCGGAGTTCTGGTGGCCACAGGGACGCCAGGTTCCGTGTTCCACCAACTCGACCGCCACGTCAGGACGACGCGAGGATACGTGGTGGTCACCGAACCGCTCACACCGGCCATGCGCAAGCTCGTCGGGCCGCGCGAGGCCCTGTATACCGAAGGCACGGAGTCGCCCAGGTTCCTTCGTTGGCTCGACGGGAATCGCGCATTGTTTGCGGGATTGACGGGGCCCGAGATGGCGTCGGCGCCGTTGCGGGACGCGGCGGTGCGACAACGGGCGAATCAGCTGATGTACGAGTTTTCACTCCGGTATCCTGATATTTCTGGCCTCCCACCCGCCTTCGGCTGGGACCTGCCCATCGTCAGTACCGCTGACGGGCTACCGTGGATCGGTCCCCACCGAAACTATCCGTTTCACTTCTTTTCCCTGGCCTTTGGGTGGCATGGGGAGGCGTTTGCCTGGCTGGCAGCCAGGGCGGCGGCGCGGTTTTTCACGAATCAGGCCACTAAAGACGACCAGATGCAGGGGTTCATGCGTTCGTGGTAAGGTCTCATCACCTTTGGCTTCGGGTTTGTGTCAAGTAGAAGGGGTAACATCATGCGCAGTAGCTCACAGCTCGGTGAGCAATCCGAGCTAGACCACCTGTTGCGGCGCATCGGCTTTGGCGCGACGCCAGCCGAGCGCGCCCTCTACGAGGAGATGTCGTACCCCAGGGTGGTCCGTGCCCTGGTGGATTTTGATCCTACCGATCCCGCCAATGATGTGGACGCCAGAATCGGGACGCCTGGGTTCCTGGGCATCACGGCGCGCAACGGGTTCATGCCGAATACGGTGATCAACGATGCGCGGCAGCGTTGGGTGTTCCGGATGGTGCATTCCCCGGTGCCGCTTCAGGAGCGGATGGCGATGCTCTGGCATCACCACTTCGCCACGGCCTACAGCAAGGTGTCCCAAGTGGGCGGCACTGAAGGCGCACGCCTGATGGCGGCCAAGCCGACGGAAGACACGGCCCAGGTGCGCGGGCAAATCGAACTCTTCCGGCAGATGGGGCTTGGCAGGTTCAGCGACCTGCTGGTGGAAGTGGCCAAAGACCCGGCCATGATCTATTGGCTCGACGGCAACACGAACGTCAAGGCCAGGCCGCAGGAAAATTTTGGCCGCGAACTCCTAGAGCTGTTTACGTTTGGTGTGGGTAACTTCACGGAACAGGACGTGTATGCGGCCGCTCGGGTGTTCACAGGATGGAACATCGCGCAGCGCGGCACGCGCGACACGCCCACCAGCTACTACGCCTTCAACTACAACGCGGTGCAGCACGATGTGGCGGCCAAGACGTTTTCGTTCCCGATCTATGACAACGGGTCGAAGACCATTCCGGCGCGGGACCCGGCAACGGGCATACAGGATGGTCTCGACCTGATCGCGGCACTCGCCGTGCATCCCGAAACGGCGCGGCGGATGGCGGGTCGACTGTGGAACTGGTTTGTCAGCGATATCGAGGTGCCGGACCCGGCGTTTGTGAGCGCGATCGCTGCGGCGTATCTCTCGTCGGGCACCGACATGCGTAAGGTGATTCGCGCAGTCGTGCGCTCGTCGCAGTTCCGCGACCCGCGCCATCGCTACCAGCGCCATGCGTGGCCTGTTGAGTATGTGGTGCGTGCGCTGAAGGAAGTGGGTTGCCTAGGGTTTTCGGCGAACGACACCCTCACGCCGATGCTCAACATGGGGCAACAGTTGTTTGAGCCGCCCGACGTGAATGGGTGGGCCCTTGGGTCTGCCTGGTTCTCCACCGGCGGCATGCTTGCGCGAATGAACTTCGCGTCGGCGTTGGCCACCAACCAACGGTTCGATTTACGCACCACGTCGCGGCCCTATAACCAGACTCCTGAAACGCTGATCGATTACGCCATCAGCCGCCTCAGCCTGCCGAAAGTACGCGCAGAAGTGTACAACCCGCTGGTGGACTACGTGCGCGCCGGTGGTACGTGGACGGGGTCGGAGACCCAGTTGCTCAACAAGGCCGGTGGCGTGTTTCACCTGCTCCTCGGATCCGGCGAGTATCAGTTCGTCTAACGCCCGCATCAGAACCCGCGAAGGACAACCATGAAGGTGACTCGACGACAATTTGTCAAAGGCGGCGTGACGGCATTCACCGTCAGTTTTGCCGCACCCGCGTTTCTCTCAGACATCGCGAGGGCGCAGGGCGCGTCACGCCGGAACCTGGTGGTGTTGTATCTGAGCGGCGGCAACGACGCGCTCAGCACCCTGATCCCATACGGCGACAGCTTCTACTACAGCCGGCGCCCCGCGATCGCTGTTCCGGCGGCCAACGTCCTCCAGATCGGCACCGACTCGTCCGGCAAAATGCTCGGCCTGCATCCGCGCCTGACCGGCCTGAGGCAAATCTTCAATCAGGGAAAGCTTGCGCTCATCCAGCGCACGGGATACACCAATTCCAGTCGATCGCATTTTCTGGGCACGGACATCTGGTCTACCGCCAACCTAGTCAATTCAACCGGCACGGGCTGGCTCGGCCGCTACCTCGACGCGCTGCCAGATCCCGTGGACCCGCTGGTGGCGTGGAGCACCGTGCGCGAATTGCCACACGCGCTGAAATCGCGCGAAGTCAGCGTGGCCGCCATCCCCTCGGTGGCCGGTTATTCATTCCTTAGCCCGAACGTCGGCGCCGAAGCCGGATATTCGCGTGCGACGATGGCGACGATGGCGTCGCATGTGCCGGTGGACCGCCCGCACCTGGCGTTTGTGAATGCCACGTCGAAGGCGGCGCTAGCCACGATCGACCGCGTCGCCTCGGTCGGCACCTACACGGGGACGGTCGCCTACGCCAACAACGGACTGGCGCAGGCACTCAAGGCGGTGGCGGGCTCAATCGCCAGAGGCATCGGCACGAAGGTCTTCTGGGTGCAGCTGGGTGGGTTCGACACACACGCGGCGCAGAACACCAACGCGGCGAATGCTGGTTATGCGAACCTCATGGGGTCTGTGGGCGACGGGCTGTTGGCGTTCTACAACGACATGCGCAATCAGGGACTGCTCAACGACACGCTCGTCCTGCAGTTTTCGGAGTTTGGCCGCCGCATTAGCGAAAACGGCAGCCAGGGCACCGACCATGGCGCCGCCGGCGTGATGATGGCAATGGGGGGCGGTGTGCAGGGTGGCCTGTACGGCACCGCCGCGTCGCTCGATCCGAACAACGTAGACGGCACGCTCGAGAACAACGGCGGCGACGTGAAGTACGAAACCGATTTCCGATCGGTCTACGCACGCGTGCTCGATAATTGGCTTGGGACGAACTCCGTTCCCATCCTTGGCGGGGACTACCGGAAGAGCAGCCTGACGTTCATCTGATCACATCACGCGGATTACCAGAAACCCGGCGACGAGCAACACGAGAAACGCGAGTGAAAACTTGTCGAAGTGTGTCTCAATCATCGCGCGGACCGGTGCGCCAAAAATGCGCAGAATGATGGCCACGAGGAAGAACCGAGAGGCACGGCCGATCAGGCTGACAACTACGAATGGCCCCAATGCCATGCCTGTGGCGCCGGCGGCAATCGTCGCGACCTTGAACGGGATTGGGGTAAACGCCGCTGCCAGCAGAAACCAGATGCCGACATCACTCCGGTACATCGCCTCGACTCTGTCCCACGCCCCCTGGGCCTGATAGAAGTCGATGATCGGCTGGCCGATGGTCGGCATGGCCATCATGCCGATCCAGTATCCAACGGCCGCACCAACCACCGAACCAGCCGTGCACAGAAGCGCTGCGCTCACCCACCGGTGCGTGTTGGCTGCAACGATGGCAATCAGCAGAACGTCGGGAGGAATAGGGAAGACCGAGGACTCAACGAGCGCGATCAAAAACAGGGCCAGGAGGCTCTGAGGCGAGTCCGCCCACTTCATCGTCCAGTCGTACATGCCGCGGATCCACGCGCGAATCTTCTTGATCATAATGGGGCCCGTCTGTGCGTCCTTTGCGCACACCATCATATGATGCGGCGGTGGTGGCACTGACCCGGGCAGAGCGACTCGTTGTGGCAGTGGCCGCGTTTGGCTTCTTTTTCGACGCGTACGAACTGCTGACGCTGCCGCTGATTGTGGGGCCTGCGTTCCTGGACCTGCTGGCGGCCGCGCCAGAGTCGCCCACATTCAACTTCTGGGCCGGCTTGATCTTCTGGGCCCCTGCCGTGTGTGGTGGGCTGTTTGGCCTTGCCGGCGGGTACCTCGCCGATCGCTTCGGGCGGCGGCAGATTCTGGTTTGGAGCATCCTCGTGTATGCCGGCGCCTCGCTGGCGGCCGCGTTCAGCACCTCGGCGCTGATGTTCCTCCTGTGCCGCTGCCTCATCATGGCCGGCGTGTGTGTGGAGTTTGTGGCCGGCATCGCCTGGCTGGCCGAGATGTTCAAGGACCCCCGGCGGCGTGAAGCTGCCGTGGGACTGGCTCAGGCCGTGGCGGGGTTTGGCGGACTCGCGGTCACCGGCGTCTGGCTGCTGATCATTCGCTACGCGGACGGGTTTCCGGCGATCGCCGGAGGGCACGCGGAGTGGCGGTATCTGTGTTTATCGGGCCTGCTGCCTGCGATCCCGCTCATTGCCGTGCGGCCCTTCCTGCCCGAATCGCCGATGTGGGTGAAGGGCCGGATGCAGGCACGACCGCGGGTGGGCGCACTCTTCGAAAGGTCGATGCGGCGCACAACCATGGCGGCCATTGCCGCCACGGCGTGCACCTACGCGTTGGCGTACGGGGCAATGCAGCACCTGCCCAGATTTGTGTCGATGCTGCCGGAAATCAGCGTCCTCGCTGAGAGCGCCAGGAAGGAAGCTTCAGGGCAGATGCAGATGATCCAGGAGTCGGGTGGCCTCGTGGGCCGCTTCATGCTCGCCGGACTGGTCGTGGTTGTTGTGGCGCGGCGACGCATGCTGCGCGTTCTGCAGATGGCGGCGCTGGTGGCGTTCCCGCTGACGTTCGTATGGCTGAGCGGTACGGGGTTCACACCGCTGGGCTTTGGCGTGTTCCTCACGGCCATGATTACCGCCGCGCAGTTCAACTTCTGGGGAAGCTATCTCCCTCGCGTGTTTCCCACACACTTGCGTGGCACGGGCGAAAGCTTTGCGGCAAATGTGGGTGGCCGTATCATCGGCACCACCGCGGCGATGGTCACCACCACACTCGCGACCCAATTGACGCCCGCCTACGGCGCGGGCCGATCCCTCGCCCTGACGGCCGCTTCGGTGGCCACGCTGGCCTGCGTCCTGGGACTCATCGCCAGCCGGTTCCTGACTGAGCCCACGTCAGACCAACTGCCGCAGTAGACGCGGCGACCCGTAACCTTTAGGCGCCGCCCGCTTTCGACTCCAGCCGATGCGCCTTGCGACCGCCCCTGGTGAGCGGATGGAGGTCGGCCGTCGCGAGCAACCGATCGGCCGTGTGCAGCGCCCGGTCCACCAGCGCGCGGACGCCGTCATGCAGATCCTTGCGTGTGACCCGTCCTCCTTGTGACCCGTAGTGACCTAGAAACTGATGCGCAGCCCCAGCTGCATCTGCCGCGCGGACGTAATGGTCGAACGAATCTGGCCGAACGAGGTGAGCGGCGCTTCGTTGTCGGCGCTCCCGGCGAAGGCCACAAGCGACGGCGGGCCAAAGTTTGCGCGATTGAGAAGGTTGAACACCTCCGCGCGCAGTCCCACTGTGCTGCGGCCCGCGCCAAGACGGCTCAACCCGACTACTTTGCTCACCGCCAGATCCACTGTCCGCAGATCGGGTCCAATGAGTTCGTTGCGGCCGACCTTGCCGAACGTGCCGATTGGCTGCAGCACAAACGCCGTCGGATCAAACCACTGGGCCGGATTGCCCGTGACGGCGTTCGACGCGTTGCGGCCAGGCGCATAACTCGGCCGATCCGGCCCCGTGCCGGGGCCCAACGACGGCGACCACAGCGACCGCGACCGGTTCGTCTGCACAAACGGCGTCAGCGGGCTGCCGCTGCGCAGGCGCACGATGCCCGACAGGCGCCATCCCCTGAAGGGCTCCCACACGAAGTTAGTCACCCAATTGTGTTCTGCGTGGAAATCCGACAGACCCTTGTTGTAGCCCTTGATGAACTCGGGCATCGCCGACGTGGTGGCAGTGGTTGAGTCCGAAAAAAACGTGGAGTTCTGTGTGGTGTCTTCGGACTTCGACCACGTGTACGACGATTGCACCTGCAGGCCGCGATTCCATCGCTTCTTGACCTCGACGATGAGTGCTTTGTACCAGGAGTCACCGTTGCTGGACTTGAGCTCAATCGCCGAGTAGTTGCGGTTGGGGCGCTGTAGGCCCGCTGCATAAAACAACGTGCCGTCGGCCAGCGTGGCTGGTGCAGGGACGTTAACGTCCGAATTCCGCCACAAGTGTGTGCCGCGCGCTCCGGCATAACTGACGGTCGCCACCCAGTCCGTAAAGAATTCCTGCTGCACACTCGCGTTCCACATGTGGACGCGCGGCAGTTGCACGTCGTTCTGAATCGGCCGCACCGAGATGCCTGTTAACCGCTCGAATGGCGGCACCGGAAACGTCGGACTCGCAATGACTACCCGCGGCGTACTCGGCGGGTTAGTTACGGTGACGATCAGATTCTGGTGGTTGCTGGTGTTGTAGTAGAGCCCGTAGCCGCTGCGAATCGACGTGCGGCCATCACCGCGCACATCCCAGACCACGCCCGCGCGGGGCGAGAGCGTCGGCGCCGGATTGTCGTACAACTGGCCCACGACCGGCACGCCCAGCAGGTCGGGCATGTTGATATCGCGCCCCCCCTCATCACGGGGCATCGTCGATCCTTCGAACCGGAGGCCCACGTTGGCGGTGACCCGGGACGTCAGCTGAATGTCGTCCTGCAGGTAGGCGCCGAAGATCGTGAACGGCCAGCGGCGGTTGACGTCGCCCTGCGGCGTCAGGCCGATGAAACTCGCAGGCGTGTTGCGCAGGAACGCTGCGATGTTGGCGAAGCGGAACACGCCAAGGCTGAACGTCGGGTTGAACTCGCTCGAGACGTAATATTCAGCCAGCGCGCCGGCCTTCAGGAAATGGCGCCCGCGAGACTGCGTGATGTCGTACTTCAGGCTCAGCACGTCCTGGCGCAGACGAAGGTTGGCCGACAGCTGCGGGCCAAAACGGGGGATTCCACCGATGTCGATGGCGCCCATCAGGGAGCGGCCGGCGGCAAACTCACTGACCGGCTGCATCGTGTTGGCCTCCACGTTCTGACCCACGCGCGTGCGGCTGTAGCCCAGGTGCACGGTGTAGAAGGTCCGTTGTCCCAGAGCCTGGCGATATTCCGCCGTCGCAAACTGATTACGCGAGATGAACGAGCGAGGGAACTGCGGAAAGTCGGTCGGCAGCCGTTGTTCCGCATCGTCGAACGTGTAGCGGGCGAAGAGCTGGGCGCCATTGGCGAGGACGGCGTCCAGGCGGAGCTGGGCGAAGTGCTGGTCGAGCTTCTGGTCAAACGGGAACGTGTAGCGCGCCAGGCCGCCGCCGAGGTTCTCGCCGTTCGCCCGCGGGAACTCGTTGAGGTAGGGCAGCACCTGGGGGTTGATCGGGATCGTGACGCCGCCCGGAAGCAGCCCGAGCCGTGCGTTGTCGTCGGGTACGGTCGTCAGAATCGAGCGACCCAGTGTTTCAAGGAGTGCCTCGTAGCCGGCAAAAAAGAAGAGCCGGTCGCGGACAAGCGGCCCGCCGAGAGTGCCGCCAAACTGGTTGCGCATGAAATCGGGTTTATCGCCCACGTCGAAGTAGTTGCGCGCGTCGAGCGCCTCGTTCCGGTGGAACTCGAACGCGCTGCCGGTGAATTGGTTCGACCCCGACTTGGTGATGGCGTTGACCTGGCCGCCGATGTTCCGCCCAAACTGGGCGCTGTAGGAGTTGGACTCGAGCCGGAATTCCTGGACGGTGTCCATGCCCAGAGCGGTGCTGGCCGCCGATCCCGCAGGTCCGTTGGTGAAATCGTTGAGCAATGTGCCGTCGAGCAGATACACGTTAGCGCGCGGGTCCTGGCCGTTGACGCTCATCGCTACGCCGTGCGCCACCACTGAACCGTTGTCGCGATGCGCGAAGGGCGTCACGCCCGGGAGCAGCGACATCAGGTCGGTGTAGTTGCGTCCGTTCACGGGAATCTGCGCGATGGTGCGCTGATCGACGAGGAAACTTAATTCCGACGATCTCGTGTTCACCTGAGACGTGGCGGCGGTCACCGTCACGGCTTCGGTCGCGCCCACTTTCATAGTCAGGACGACGGCGGCGTGTTCACCGACCGAGAGGATGATGCCGGCGCGCACGAGCGGGCGGAAGCCGGCCAACTCCGACCGTACCTCGTAGTTGCCGGCCGGGAGAGCGGAGATAGTGAAGCGGCCATCAGCACCACTCGTGGCCTGGCGTATCGCGCCGGTCGCCATCTGGCGCGCCACCACCTGTGCACCGGGCAGTACCGCGCCAGTGCCGTCCTGCACCAGGCCGGCGAGCGTGGCGCCGGTCTGCGCGTGGGCTGCTGTCGTCCAGCCGAAGAGAGCGAACGCACAAACGAACACACATCGAATCATTACTGTCCTCTTCACCAAACGCGGGGCGTCTGCAGAAAGTATAGGGGTAGTTTTCGTATGCCGGAAAAGACCACGATGTCCGCCTTGGAGCAGGCGATGCCGGCCAGTGTCCGTTTTCAGCGCCGCGCCCAGTTCCATGACACGGACCTCGACGGTGGAGTGGTTACCCCCCGTGCCATAATACCGTGCATTTCATGAGGCTCGCCCGATGACGAACCGGCTCACATCCACGCAATGGCTGATCTGCGTAATCGCGGCCATCGGCTTCGCGTTTGATATCTACGAATTGTTGATGCTGCCGCTCATTATCGCGCCGGCACTGCGCGAGCTGGTAAATGTGGCACCTGGCACGCCGGCCTACAACGACTGGGTCGGCGTGATGTTGTGGGTGCCGGCCATCGCCGGCGGCATCTTCGGCCTGCTTGGTGGCTATCTCACCGATCGCCTGGGCCGCCGCCGCGTGCTCACATGGAGCATCCTCCTCTACGCGTTCTCCGCGTTCGCGGCCGGGTTCAGCACCACTATCTGGCAGTTCCTCTTCTTCCGCAGCCTGACGTTCATCGGCGTGTGTGTGGAATTTGTGGCTGCAGTCTCCTGGCTGGCGGAGCTCTTCCCGGACGCGAAGCAGCGCGAGAAGGTGCTTGGTTATACGCAGGCGTTTTCTTCCCTGGGTGGCGCTCTCGTCACGGCTGCCAGTGTGTGGATTCTGGCCAACGCGGCGTCGTTGCCCGAGATCTACGGCGCACACGAAGCCTGGCGCTACACGTTGATGTCAGGCGTGGTGCCGGCCCTGCCGCTCATCATCATCCGGCCGTTCCTGCCGGAGTCACCGGCGTGGCTGGCCAAGAAACAGGCCGGCACGCTGCGCCGGCCCAGTGTGGCGCAGTTGTTCAGCCCCGAACTGCGTCGCACCACCATCGTTACCACGCTCATGTTCGCGTGTTCATATGGTGCAGCGTTCGGGGCTATTCAGCACATGCCGCGCATTGTGCCGGCCACACCGGACGTGGTCATGATGGCGCCTGAACGTCCGATGCCGCAGGATGCGCCTGACGCGGCGTTATGGCGTGCCGAGAGCGGCCGCATGAAGCAGCAGCAGTCGGCTGCTGTGCAGTGGTGGCAGGAGATTGGTGGCCTGGCCGGCCGTACGCTGCTGGCGATGCTCGTGATTGTCATCGCCAGCCGACGAGGCCTCCTGCGCGTGTTTCAGGTCCCTGGAATCATCGTCGTGCCACTCGTGTTCTGGTTCGCGCCTACGTCGAGTCTCGACACGCTGAAGATAGGCATGTTCTTCGCGGGCCTGTTCACGGTGGCGCAGTTCAGTTTCTGGGGCAACTATCTGCCGCGCGTTTACCCGACGCACCTGCGTGGCACGGGAGAGGCATTTGCCGCAAATGTCGGCGGCCGCATGCTCGGCACTGGATTCGCCTTCGTCACCACCACGCTCGCGTCGAACCTCGGTGGCGCGCCTCACGTGCAACTGGCGATGGCGGCCACGATCGTCGCGACGTTTGTGTACATCGCGGGCTTCGGCCTCAGTTGTTTCCTGCCTGAACCCAAGGGCACGGACCTGCCCGAATAGGACTTTTCGTGGTGTTGATCCTGCTGGCGCGCGTGGTGTTTGTGGCCTTCGTCGCCACGCTCGGCGACTACGTCTGGTTCGAGTTCGGCGTGCGCCATACGCCGGCGCATGGCGTCCTGCATGGCGCCGCGCTGTTGCTGGCTGTCGGATTGGTGTTGGGGCATCACGCAGGATCGGTGGTGCGTGGCGCGGCCGGCGGCGTGGCGGCCGGCGTGGCCGGGGCCCTCGCGTTTTATGCGGTCGTCGGCCTGGCGGGCTATCTGGGCGCCCTGATTGCCGCCTGGGTGTTCATGTGGATCTTCCTTGCGGCGGTCGCCGCATGGCTGCAGGGCGCGCTCGTCGCGGCCGGTCGTTGGCTTGTGCCCGGTGCGCTGGCCGCGATTGGGAGCGGGCTGATATTTTATCGTGTCTCGGGCATCTGGACGGATCACCCCGAGTCACGCAACTACCTCTGGCATCTCGTCGCGTGGACGGTTGCCTGGGCGCCGGGAATCGCGGCGCTGACATGGACACGAGAGCATCGGTGATCACGACGGATCAGAGGAAGTGTTGAGATGCTGAGGTCGCTGGCTTGGGGCTTTGAACAGGAACTGCTGCGTCTCAGCGTCTCTGTGTGATCCGTCGTTTGCTCGTTGTGGCGGCGATCGCCTGCGTGCCGTTGCATGCGCAGACTGCGCCGCCTCAGGTGGCGCCGGCAGGCGCAACACCACAAGCGCGCGTTGAAGCCTACCTGCGTGAGTGGCACGCGTAGTCGTCGGTGCCCGGCGTATCGGTGAGCATCGTCCTTGCTGACGGCCGGATGATCCCCGCCGTCGCGGGTGTGGCTGACCGCGGCACAAAGACGCCGTTGATCTCCGACGCTTTGCTGTTGGCCGGTAGTACAGGCAAGACATTTGTTGCGGCGCTCGCGCTTCAACTGATCGATGCGGGACAACTCGACCTCGATGCGCCCGTTGCAAAGTACCTGGCAGACAGAATGGCCACCAGCTCAGGCATGGGCTTCGTTATGTCCATAGCCAGAGTAGCCTACACTGTCGCGAGTCTTTTCCGGCCTACTGACCGAAGGCGTACAGGCGTCCGTCTCCGTCACCGACGATGACGCGCCCATCGGCGACAGCAGGAGAGGCCGTGAAGGGCGCGGCGCCATCGAACTCCCAGAGCTTCTTGCCTGAGGCAAGATCGAGCACGTAGAGCTTGCCGTCGCTTGACCCCACAAGGACGCGGGTGCCTGCGATGGCCGGTGAGGATTCCACCCGCGCCCGGGTGGTGAACGACCAGCGCTGTTTCCCGGTGGCCATGTCGATGGCACGCACGTTCTTGTCGCGGCCGCCCAGCACCATGGTTCCGCCGTTGCCGCTGACGCTGAGAGCGGCTGACGAATAAAACGGGAACTGGCGGTCGGGATCGATGAACCGCCACCTCACGCGCTTCGCGGCGATGTCTACCGCCACCACCTCGTTCGCGAATGTGCCGTAGTACGCCACGCCGGCGGCGATGGCTGGTGAGGCGGCTGTGTAGGCCTGCGTGGCCATGGACAGCACTTTGGTGCCATCGCTGATGCGGACGCCATGAAACACCTCGTCACAACCGCCGAAGTACGCCACTCCGTTCCAGATGGCCGGCGTGGAATGCACGTAGTTGTCGGTGCCGGCTTTCCAGCGGAACGCGCCCGTCACGGCGTTCAAACCGTACAAATGACCGTCGTACGATCCGATCAGGACCGTGTGGCCGGCCACCACCGGTGATGATTTGATCTCCGCGCCGGTTTTGTATGTCCAGCGCGCCTTGCCAGTGGCCGCGTCTACCGCGTGAAACACGCCCGAGAGATCGCCGATGTACACTACGCCATTGGCCACCGCTGGCGACGATTCGCCGATACCCAGGTCGTCAGACGTCGCCCGGTAGGACCACTTCAGCTTCCCGCTGGCTGCATCAATCGCCACCAGCGCGCCCCCGGACGTGCCCACATACGCCACACCATCGACTACCGCGGCTGAAGACTCGATCGCCGAGCCGGCCTCATAGGTCCACAGCAGGCGCAAGGTCGCCGGCAGCGGGGATGCCGCCACGCCGGTCAGCGTGGGGGAGTTGCGGAACTGAGGCCAGTGGGCGGGGGCAGGAGCGGCCTGTTGAAATGAGGCAAAGAGCCAATTGGGCAATAAGCCAGTAGGCAATGAGGCAATGCCGGGAATGGGCCCAATGACGGCGCTGAAGGCAATAGCCAGCATGGTGGCGACGAGCATCGCCCCCCGGTCGCTACGCCGTCGCATCGGGCCGCGCGTCATTGCCTCATTGGGCCCATTCCCGGCATTGCCTCATTGCCGCTTCGCGCCCTGTTGAATCGCGAACAGGTTATTGCGTGTCATCACGAACATCGCGCCGTTGGAGGTGACGACCGTGGAGTAGACAGAGCTGCCCATGTTCACTTCGTTGAGCACTTTCTTCTCCAGGCCGTGCTGGAAGATGGTGACGTCGCCGTCTTCGTCACCCAGGTAGACTTTGCCGTCCACAATCATCGGTGAGCTCCACATCGCAGCGAACATGTCGTGTTTCCAGACCTGCTTGCCGGTCTCCAGGTCGATGCAGTGGAAGAAACCGCTGAAGTCCGGGTAGTAGAGCAGCCCGTCCTGGATCGACGGCGTCGAAATCGTCCGGCGAATGTCCGTGTAGTGCCAGAGGCGGCCCGTGTCCGTGATGTCGCCGCGTTTGGTGGCGTCGATCGCGTACAGGTGGCCGATCCCTTCGCCGTGTTCGGGGTCCTGGCCGTTGGCGAGATACACTACGTCCTCGTAGATCACCGGTGTGGCAATAATCTCGTTGCGCGTCTTCGGCCAGACGGCATCTTTCGGGTTCGTGTCGAACTCCCACAACTTCTTGCCGGTCAGCGCCTCGTAGCTGCGCACCCAGCCGTCGCCCTGTCCGTGCACGACCTGCACGACACCGCCGATGCTGCCGACCGTGGGCGTTGACCACTGGCCGTGCAGGATCTTGTCGGCCGGCGACGCGTCCTCCCACACCAGTTTTCCGGTGGTGCGATCAAGCGCGATGAGGGCCGGCGCGTTGGGTGACGGGATGTTCACGTGGCTTTCATCCTGGCCGTTGCCGGTCGAGACGTAGAGCAGGTTCTGGTAAAAATTCGGCGACGAGTTGGCCAGGTTGTGCGGGAAGGCACCAACCTCTTCCATCATGTCGTATTGCCAGACGACGTCCGGATCGTGCTTGCCGGTGAGGGTTTCGGTCTTAAACTCGCCGTCGTTTTCGTTGTCGTGGAAGCCCTGGATGTCGGCCGCCACCACCACGCCGCGGTTGGACACGAAGTACGCGATCTCGCCAATGATGAGCGGCGACGACGCGATGCCCTGGAAGGGCCAGTCGTTCGCGCGCCCCGACGTCAGCTTCTCGTAGGTCGCCTGCCACATGAACTCGCCTGTCGATTCGCGAAACGCCATCAGTACGCCGCGGTCGCCGGCCTGTTTGGGGTCGCGTGTGGCTTCGTTGTTTGTGCCCACAAGCACTACGCCGCCGGCCACTACAGGGTTGCCGTAGCTCTGGGAGCCGAGCGCGGCCACCCACTTGATGTTTTCTCCAGTCTTCACGTTCCAGGTCGAGGGCATTCCGGTGGCGTCCGACACCATGTTGCGGTCGGGTGACCCGCCCCACATGTGCCACTCGGTCAGACCTTTGCCGGCCCCGGACGAAGCAGTGGTGGCCACCAACGTACACAACACGACGAGCGAAAGTGTCTTCATCACGTGATTCCTACTGATTCCTGTAGACCTTGAAATTGTCAAAAAAGACGTCGGAGATGCCGTCGCCGTACAGGCCGGGCGCGCCAGAGCGATGGGGAATGCGGTCCACTTTTTTGATCGTCCAGGCCGCAGGCTCGGCCCTGTCACGGGGCCAGACTTTGCCCTGCACCAGCGTGGTGCCGTCGGCCCGGTTCTCGACGCGAAGTTTCATCCGGTACCACGTGTCCACCGGCCATGTGAATTTTTCCACGCTGACCGTCATCTCATTGGCGGCCTGCCAGGGCTGCAACTCGATCTTCTGGTTGTTGCCAAACATCATCAGCACGTAGCGTTGATTGATGAGGCCCACGTCACCGCGCTGCCGTCGCATCACCAGGCTGCGCACGTCGGCTTCCACGGTGTAGTCGGACCACTCCGGCCGTCCCATCATCAGTTTCGTGCGCCGGCCCACGGTGTCGTCGCGTGGCCGCACCAGCACCCCGCTGCCGTCCAGTTCACGAGGTAGCGCCTTCATGTTCGACGTCCACCACGCGGGAGTCGCCTTGAGGCCGTCGAAGTCGTAGGACCAGGGCAGCGGTGGAATCACACGCACTCTCGCCTGCCCCGTGATGGGCCCGGCCGCGCCGATTACGGCCGCCTTGACGTAGCCCGCGGCGCCGCCACCGGGCGCCACGAACGCGCCGTCGGCTCCAATTGTTCCCGCCAGCTGGTCTGTGGTCCACTGCACGTCACCTGCTTTGGCCTGGCGAATGAACACACCGTTGGCATCAAAGAGCCGCACGACAAAGGCCTGTTTATCGCCAGGGTTGAGGAGCGCTTCATACGGAAACACCTGCACCGCCGCGACCGGAGCCGACGAGGCCGCAGGTGTTGCGGCGGCAGGTGACGCGCTCGCGGCCGTCGCCTGTTTGGGCCCGATCGCATACACGCGCTCCATCGACGTCACATATACCCGTCCGTTGGCCACCGCCGGCGACGCCAGGATGGGTTCGGGACTTCCCGCCGTACCGAGCACATCCTCATCTAGGACTTCCACGCCCGTCGCACTCGGCCGCAGGATGTAGAACTTGCCGTTTTCCGTGCCGATATACAACTTGCCGTCGGCCAGAGTCGGCGACCCCTTCTGCAGGGTGCCGAGTGTCTTCTTCCAGAGTGCCTTGCCCGTAGTCAGATCGACCGCCGCGAGAATCGCGCCGTTGTCCATGCCATACAACCGGCTACCATCCATCACGGGGGACGCAAACGTCGACAGGAAGCCATGGGTCTTCCATTTGATCGCCGCGCCGGTCAGCGCACCTGTGCCGGTGGCATCAACGGCCGCCAGCATGCCCATCTCCGTCGTGTCGATGTTCTCCTCCCCGTGGGCGATATAGATCGTGTTGTTGCGAAACAACGGGCTGTTGAGAATGGCGCGCTTGCTGACTTCCAGGCTCCACACCGGCTGGCCCGTGGTGACCTTGAGACCGTGAAACACGCCGTCGGTGCCGCCCACGATGAGCTGGCGCATGCCGTTGACGTCGGCGACGATCGGGCTCGAGTAGTTCGTGTCGTAGTGCCGCGTTTGCGGCGCGCTGACCCAGATCGTCTGGCCAGTGGTCTTGTCGAAAGCGAAGTAGCGGTTGCCCGGACGGCCCAGGTCGCCCCAACCCTGCAGCAGGGTGTTGAGGATGACCATCTGTCCTTCGATGATGGGGGAGGTGGTGCGGCCGCCATGGGTGGTGATCGCGCCGTACTCCTCAGGCAGCGACCGCTTCCACAGGACCGCGCCCTGCGGCGACAGCGCCAGGAGTTCGGCGGACACGGTAAACATGTAGATGTTGCCGCTTTGCCGATCGACCGCGGGTGAGGCCCACGCCGCTCGGTGTTGCGGCACGTCGCTCAGGAACTGCGGCACCCGATGCTCCCAGAGCACACGTCCGGAGTTGGCGTCCACCGCGACGAGTCGCTCCTGCGTGACCGAGACGTCGCCGACGGTGGTGGTCTGCAGATACAGGCGGTTGCCGTGAATGACCGGTGTGGAACGCCCGCCGAAGGGCAGCGTCCAGGCCAGATTCTCTCCGGCCGGCGACCAGCGCGAGAGGAGTTTGTTTTCTGGCGATGTGCCGTCCCGCGATGGACCGCGGGATTCCGGCCAGTCACTCGCCACGAGCGCGGGCGCAAGGCCCGCCGCGAACAGCACAATGAGAAATTTATGTCGCATGAAAGGGATCTCTCCGACGCTATACCGCCCGGCAGAACGGGTCAATACAGACTACGACCGCTTAACGTGGCGCTGCGCAGACGCTCGCCGGCCTGGATGGCCACCGCCAGGCGATTCTCCCCTGGAGGCACCGGACAGACGTACGACGGGTTGAACACACAGAACGGGTGATACGCGCGATTGAAGTCCAAATCGTACAACGTCGTCGATGTACGATCGAGCTCCAGGTACCGGCCGCCTTTGTACGTGTCAGTGCCGCTGGTCAGATCGCCGAACGGTACAAACAGCCGCGTGATCGTGCGCGCGCCTTCGTCGGCGAACGCGGTCAGCGTCAGGGTCGTGCCTTTCAGCGTAAACGTCAACGTGCCCACGCGCTGCATCCGCCGCAGTTCCGTGGAGGATGTCGGCAATTCGATGAGGAGTCGTGGCGAGCGGTTTTCGTTCAGCACCGCCGGCATCTGATGGGCGGGATCGATCGGGTAGTAGGGCAGTCCGGTGAATACGACCTTGTCGGCCGGGAGCAGCGGCGAATCGGGCTGGCCATCGCCATCCAGATCGTCGTTCGACTTGAACATCGCATCCTTACTGGCCCGCCACGCGAGAATGCTTTGATCATTCGACCCGTCTTCGATGGGCTGCGGACCAGAGGTGCAGGCGGCCAGCACGGCCGCCGCAGTCAGGGCGAAAATCAGGGCGCGACGCACGTCACGATTCTACCGCGTCCCTTGGGCTTGAGAACCAGCTCGAGCAACGTACCGTCCCGAGTACGTCGCTCGGCCTGTTCCTCAAGGCCGAGGCCACTATCTAGACGAAGATATAGCCCTTCCGATTGACGATCGCGTCGGCCAGGCGGCGGCGCGCGGCGATGGTGTCTACCGGCGTGACTTTCAACAGGCGCCGCAGCGCCGCCAGCATGGTGCGCTGCGTGTCGCCGCCGGTCATGGCCTGGATGGCGGTGCGGGCTGCGGCGTCCGCGCGCAAGCCGGCGTCATGGGTGAGCACGGCGGCAGCATCCGCCTGGAGCGCGGCGGTCGGTGATCCAGACGCGGCCGATTGTGCGGCTCGCAGCAGCGAGCTTTCGGCCATGAAGGTGTCCATCATGATGTCCGATGCGAGCATCAGCACTTCCTGTTGTTCTTCCAGCGCAGTGCCATAGGTCTGCATCGCCAGACCCAGCACCATGATGGCCGTCTTCTTCATGCCGGCCACAGTGGCCGCGACCAACTCGGCGGGCGTCGTCCCGCTGGGGGCTGCACAGGCCGGGGGCGCGAGCAGTTCCTCCTGCAGCCGCTTGGCCGCCGCAATGATGGGCACTCCACCCTTGAGCGCGCGTTTGATGAGCATCCCCGGCACCAGCAGCCGATTGATCTCGTTGGTCCCTTCGAAAATCCGGTTGACCCTAGCGTCACGATAGTGGCGTTCGGCCGCGTAGTCACGCACGAAGCCGTTGCCGCCGTGGATCTGCACGTTTTCATCAAGGACAAAGTCGGCCATCTCGCTGCTCGACACCTTCAGCAGCGACGCCTCAATCGCGAACTCCTCGAGTGCGGCCAGCGCCGCCGCAGGTGTGTGGCCCCCGCGAGCGATCATCTCGTCGATCAGGCCAGTTGTGCGATACAGCATGCTTTCCACGCCGTACGCGCGGGCGGTCATCTCGGCGAGTTTGTGGCGGATGGTGCCAAACGACGCGATTGGCTGTCCGAACTGGCGCCTCGTCGTGGCGTACGTCGTGGCCTCGCGCATCACGAACTTCGCCCCGCCGCTGCACATACCGGCGAGTTTCAGCCGCCCGTAGTTGAGCACGTTGAACGCGATCTTGTGGCCCTTACCCACTTCCCCCAGCAGGTTCTCTGCCGGCACTCGCGCGTCCTGCAGCACCAGGGGCGCCGTGGACGAACCGTGCAGGCCCATCTTGTGTTCTTCCTTGCCTGGCACGACACCGGGAAACGAGCGCTCTACGATGAAGGCGGAGAACTGCTCGCCGTCCACCTTGGCAAACACGATGTAGAGATCGGCGAACCCGCCGTTGGTGATCCACATCTTCTCGCCGTTGAGCACCCACGAGCCGTCGGGCTGGCGCACGGCCTTCGTCCGCGCTCCGAGCGCATCCGATCCCGACCCCGCTTCACTCAGGCAGTACGCGCCCACCAGATCGCCCGAGACGATGCCCGGGAGGTACTTGTGCTGTTGCGCCTCGCTGCCGAAGCAGAGGATGGGGATAATCGCGAGGCCCGTCTGGGCGCCAAACGTGGTGGAGAACGACGCGCTGCCGCCCATACCTTCGCCCACCACCACGGCCGCGGCCTTGTCGAGCCCAATGCCGCCGAAGGCTTCGGGCACATCCGTGCCGAGCAGGCCGAGATCGCCGGCGCGTTTCACCAGCGCCCGTGCCAACGTCCAGTCTTTCTGCTCGAGCCGATCGAGGGCCGGCAGAATCTCTTGATCCACAAACTCAGTCGCGGTTTTGGCCATGAGCCGATGGTCGTCGGACAAGCCTTCCGGCGTCAGCACGTCGTGAGGCGCGGTGGAGTCGAGCAGCCAGTCGGCGCCGCGGCGAACAGCAGGTGTCGTAGTCATGATGGCCTCAGTCGGACAGACGTTCGAAGATGGCGGCGGCGCCCATGCCGCCGCCCACACACATGGTGACCAGGCCGTATCGGCCCTGTCGCCGGCGCAGCTCGTACAACAGCGACGTGGTCAGACGCGCGCCAGTGCAGCCAAGGGGATGACCCAGCGCGATGGCGCCACCGTTGACGTTCAGGCGTTCGGGATCGATCGGCAGCACTTGCGTGCACGCCAGCACCTGCGCTGCGAACGCTTCGTTGAGTTCCACCAGATCCATGGCGTCGATCGTTAGCCCGCATCGCGACAGCACTTTGCGGATGGCCGGCACCGGACCAATGCCAAACATCTCCGGCTTCACGCCGGCGGTGGCGTAGCCCACGAATCTCGCAAGTGGCGTCAGTCCGAGCGCCCGCGCGCGGGCCGCACTCATGACAATCACCGCGGCAGCCGCGTCGCTCGTTTGCGACGAATTGCCGGCGGTAACCGTGCCCTGCACGTGGAATGCCGGTCGAAGCCCGGCGAGCGCGGCGAGCGATGTATCTCGCCGCGGTCCTTCATCCACACCCATCGTCACCCTCCCGGTGAGGGTGTGAACATCGACAGGGACGATCTCGTCAGTGAAGCGGCCCGCGTCGATGGCTGCGATTGCGCGCGCGTGGCTCTGCAGCGCAAACGCATCCTGCGCTTCGCGGCTGATGTGGCTTTCGCGCGCGTGGTTCTCGGCCACCAGGCCCGTGCTGAGATAGACGTCCGGGTAGTCGCGCACGAGCGTTGGGTTCGGCGCCACCTTGTGGCCGCCCATCGGCACCAGGCTCATGGACTCGGTACCGCCCGCGATGATGACGTCGGCGGCACCCACCATGATTCGCCCGGCGGCCTGGGCGACGGCTTCCAGGCCCGACGCGCAGAACCGGTTCACGGTCATGGCGGATGCCGAGACCGGCACCCCCGCGCGCAGGCTCGCGATGCGCGCCACGTTGAGGCCCTGCTCGGCTTCCGGCAGCGCGCAGCCGAGGATCACATCCTCCACTTCGACTGGGTCGAGATTCGGGACGCGTCGCAGCACCTCCGCCACCGCCAGTGCCGCGAGATCGTCGGGCCGGGTGGTGCGGAACATGCCTTTGGGGGCGCGTCCGATCGGCGTGCGTGCAGCGGCGACGACCACGGCGTCCATCATGCGAAGTCTCCCAGCAGGTCTTCGAGGGCGTCTCCCACTTCACGGCCCTGTCCATCAAACAGATGCGACGCGCCGTCCACGACGACGAGTTCCTTCGGTTCGTGGCAGCGCGCGTAAAACGCCCGCAGGTCTTTCAGCGGGCACAGCTCATCAAGTTCGCCCTGCACAAAAAACTTCGGTTTTGTGCTTTCGAGCGTGTGCGTGAAGTGGTATCCGTCGCGCGTCACGGGGGGCGCGACCGCGATGAGCGCAGAGACGCGCGGGTCGCTGGCCCCTGTCTCGAGCGCAATCCACGAACCGAAGGAAAACCCCGCGACCCAGAGCGGCACACCGGCAAATCGATCGTGCATCTCGTTGAGTGCCGCGCGGTAGTCATCCACTTCGCCCCGCCCCTCGTCGAAGGCGCCTGCGCTGGCGCCGACACCCCGGAAGTTGAACCGCAGCACGGCGCACCCAGCGCGAACAAGACCCTTGGCCCCGTGATACACGGCGCGCGTGTGCATGGTGCCGCCGTACGACGGATGCGGGTGTGCAAACACCACGGCCCCACGCAGCGGCGCGGCGCCGGCGGCGGCCGGCGGCACATCCAGCAACGCTTCAAGCGGGCCGGCGGGACCTGGAATCGTCAGCTGCATTGCCTCATGGCCTCACTATCAGCAGCATCGAGGAACTCACTTACCAGAACAGAAAAATCGTCCGGTCGCGAGACTAGACCAATGTGGCCGCTTCGCGAGAGCCGGGAAAATGTCGAGCCGGGAATCAGCGTCAGATAGTGCAGCGTGCTCTGCACCGGCACCACTCGATCGAGCCTCGGCTCGCCGGTGATGAGATGTGTCGGTGCCGTGATGCGCGCGCACTCGGATGCAATGTCCGTGGCCTGCCAGGCGTGCACCCATCGTGCCATCTGCCGCGGTGACACCGGATGGCTCAAGACCCGCCAGGCGTACACGGCGGTGAACGCGACCCGCCCACGCCACGTGGGTTTCGCCGCAAAGATCTCAGGGGCCAGTCGCCGCACGCTACGCATGGCAAACAATGGTAGTTTCGCGAAGGGGCGCCGCACCATCGCCTGATCGCCCGCGCCGAGCCGCATCTGTGGCGATGGGGTGGACACCAGCACTAGCGCACCCACGCGATCGGGATAGTGCGCAGCGAAGCGCGCCGCCACCAGCCCGCCAAACGACACGCCGACGAGTACCACAGGCGCGCCTCCCGCGCGATCAATCAACCGATTAATCGTGGTCATCCACTGCTCAAATGGATCGCCGGTGCCGTCTTCTTCGTTGAGTGAGAAGGTCCACACGCCGCCTTCGCCTAATGGGCTGCGGCGCGCCAGCGCGCGAATCGCTGGGCGCATCCATTCCCATCGGCCCTGGATGCCGGGAACGACGACGAGCGGAAGCGAAGAGAGCGACATTTCAGTTTCTCAACGTCTTTCCGGTCTTGAGCGTGTATGCGATCCGTTCGAGCGTGTTTGGTTCCCCGCACAAGCTGAGGAACGCTTCGCGTTCTAGGTCGAGGAGCTGATCTTCCGAGAGTGTCGTGGCGTGCGGGACGTTGCCGCCCGTCAGGATCCAGGCGAGCTTGCGGCCGATGACGACGTCGTGATCGCTGAGCCGGCCAGCGCGCCATGCGAGGTGCACGCCAAGGGACAAGGTGGCAAACGCCGAGGGGCCACCCACTGGGATCGCGTCGCGCCGCGCCGGCGCCCGGTAACCCGTGCGCGCCAACCCCAGGGCGACGGCTTTGGCGTCGGTGATGAGCCGTTCGCGGTTCATCGAGATGCCGTCGTGCCGCTGCAAATACCCAAGCCGTTTCGCATCCGGGCCGCTCGTCGAGACCTTGCCGAAGCCGATGGTCTCAAAGGCCGCTTGCGCGTCGGGTTGTCGCAGCAACATCTCCTTCGTCCCGCCGCCAGCGGGAACCAGGCCGACGCCCACCTCGACCAGGCCCATGTAGGTTTCGGCCGCCGCCTGCACGCGGTCGCCGTGCAGGCTCAGTTCGCATCCGCCGCCGAGCGTCAGGCCGCCGGGCGCGATGACCACGGGCACAGCCGCCGTCTTAAGCGCCATCGTCGCGCCCTGGAAGGCGCGGATCATCAGATCGACCTCGTCCCAGTTGCCTGCCTGGGCCTCGAGCAGAAGCAGCATCAGGTTGGCGCCGGCCGAGAAGTTCGGCGCATCGTTGCCCACCACCAGGGCCTCGAAGTTGGCCTCCGCTTCGCGCACGCCCGCCTGCAGCATCGCGATCGAGTCGCCGCCGATGGCGTTCATCTTGGAGTGGAACTCCACGCAGAGGCATCCGTTGCCGACGTCGATCAGGCTTGCGCCTTCGTTGCTCGCGACGACCGCGCTTCGATCCCGCGCGGATTGAAGAATCAGCACGTCGGGTGCCGCGGCGGGGAGCCGGCCTTCGCGGAACCGCGTGCGCCCGGGCAGCATCGCCGGTCGTTCGGTGACGCCGCAGGCCGACAGCACGTTGTCCACCCCAATCGCGTCCCACAGTTCGAAGAGGCCGAGATCCCAGCCGAAGCCCCAGCGCATGGCGCGATCGATGTCGTTGATGTCGTGCGCGATGTCACCGGCAATTCGCGCGGCGTAGAGCAGTGTCGGTCCGAGCGTGCGCCGTAGGAGGTCGCCGGTCTTGTGTTTGCCAAGGAAAAGATCGCGGGTGCGGGCGCCGGTTTCCGTCGTGCCGCGTGCAGCGTCCAGTTCCGGGAGACGAACGGACTGCTTCTCGCGATAGCTCAGAGAAGCCGGGTCCAGCGTCACAATCTTGGTGGCGCCAGCCGCGCGCGTCTTTTTGTAGAAGCCCTGGCCCGTCTTGTCGCCCAGCAGGCCGCGCTTGAGCATGGCGGCCACAAACGCCGGCGGCACAAACGCGCGGCGGTCGTCCTCACGTGGAAGACGGACCGACAGATCGTGCGCGACTTTGGTGAGGATATCGAGGCCTGCGATATCAACAGTGCGGAAGGTCGCGCTTTTGGGCCGGCCGATGATCGGTCCGGTCATCGCGTCCACTTCTTCAATCGACACGCTACCGTCGGCCACGGCATCGAGCAACCGCACGACGCCGAAGAGGCCCAGATGATTGGCGATGAACGCCGGCGTGTCCTTCGCCTCGACCACGCCTTTGCCCAGCACGTGGTCCAGCCAGTGGCGCACGCGTGCCGTGACCGCCGGGTCGGTGTCGGTGGTGGCGATGAGTTCCACCAGACGGAGGTACCGCGGCGGGTTAAAGAAGTGCGTGCCCATCCAATGGCGTCTGAATCCTTCCGAACGTCCCTCTGCGACCAGTGCCAGGGGAATGCCCGACGTGTTGGACGAGACCACGGCGTGAGGGGCGCGCACGGCATCGATGCGCTCGGCCAGGGCCTGTTTAATCGCAAGATTTTCGACGACCGCCTCGATGATCCAGTCGACGGTGGCGAGGGGTGACAGATCATCCAGGCTGCCGGTGTGGATGAGTGCCGCCGCATCGGGGACAAAAAACGGGTCGGGCTTGAGCGCGCGTGCCCGCGCCAGGCCGGCGTCGGCCGCTTTAGCGGTCACATCAAAGAGGTGGACCGGGATGCCGGCATTGGCGAGGTGGGCGGCAATTGGCGCGCCCATCGTGCCCGCGCCAAGCACCGCGGCGGACTGAAGGCGGTGCGTCATGATGTGCTCACTCCATGAAGAAACACATCCACCACCGCATCCGCATCGTCCACCAGCGCGTAGCGGCGGTCGGAGAGGATCCAGTTGGTGGCCATTTCGTCGAGCGCGCCGAAGAACACTTTGGCGGCGAGTGTGGCCGGGACCTGCGCGCGAAAGGCGCCGCGCGCCTGTCCGTCGGCGATGGTGTCGCGGATGAGGCCAAGGTAGTCGCGCAGGCGCGACGTGGAGAGGCGCGCCATGAACTTTGTGGACTGCCGCAGTTCCACCTGAAACACCACGGCGAGGTCGCGGTCGCTTCCTAGGCGGGCGAGGTGGAGGTGGGCGATGCGGTGTAGGCGGGCGGTCGGGTCGTCGATGGTCGCCAGAGTCTCGCGGCCTTCGCGGATGGCGTCCTGCATGGTGCGATCGAACACGCTGATGAGCAGTTCGTCTTTGCTGCGGAAGTAGAGGTAGACCGTGCCGGCGGCGATTCCGGCGCGGCGGGCGATGTCGGCCACCTGGGCGCCGAAGAACCCGCGTTCGGCAAAGACGCGCGTGGCGGCGTCGAGGATGAGGACGCGTTTGTCTGCGTCGGGTGCGGCGAGGCTTGCGATGCGGAGCGTGCGGGCCATAAACTGAATGAATGTTCATTCATTTGAGCGTCCGGCGTCAAGGCCGGAGGATCAGTTGTAACAGGCGTCGCGGACGGTCGTAGTTAAGGGCATGTTAGACGCGGCCCAGCAGCAACTTCTGGTGACTCGGCTCAACCGGGTCGAAGGGCAGATACGCGGGATCCGGCGGATGGTGCAGGAGCCCCGTCTGTGTGTGGAGATCCTGCAGCAGCTCTCGGCGGCCGAGGCCGCCCTGAATCGCATCAGCCTAGCCGTCCTGCGGACGCACGTCGAACAGTGCGTCCCCTCGGGCGTCGAACAGGGCCGTGAAGAGGGCCAAGCCCGCCTGAAGGAACTGGTCGATATCTTCGACCGGTTCTCCTGAACCCGCCCGGCACATCGGGCACAAGAATATACCCCTACTGGGTATACCATCAAAAATTCCCCGCCGACGGTCTTGACCACATTCCTCGAACAGGCGTAGGATGCCTCACCGTCGCAATAGTTCATACGGCTGTCGAAGGGCGTTGCCTTTGCCGGTACGTGGTTCTTTTGTAACTGATGGAGGAGAACAGGATGATGCGAGTCTTGCGAGTAATGGCGTTAGCCGCTATGGCTACCGCGATGATGACCGGAGCGGCCCTGGCGCAGGGTTCGATCTTCGGAAAAGTCAACGATGCGTCCGGCGGCGTGTTACCCGGCGTGACGGTGACCGTGGCAGGTCCGGCGCTCCAGGCGCCGTTGGTGGTGGTCACTGCTAGCAGTGGCGCGTACCAGATGCCGTCGGTGCCGAACGGCACGTTTTCGGTGACATTTGAACTGAGCGGCTTCAAGAAGGTCGTACGCAACGGTATTGTGATTACCTCCGGCTTTAACGCGCCCGTCGACATGAAGATGGAAGTTGGCGCGATGTCGGAAGAACTTACCGTCACGGCGGCGGCGCCCGTCGTCGACACGAAGAAGACTACGTCGGGTGCGACGTTCACGTCGGAAATCCTCGAGAAGATTCCGACCGCGCGCGACCCGTGGCAGATTATCAACATGACCCCCGGTGTGCAGGCGGGCCTCAACGTCGGCGGCTCGTCGTCGGGCCAGCAGGTCGGCCTGCAGTCGCGTGGCACGGGTAGCAACGTGCAGTGGAACTTGGAAGGCGGGTCAATCACGGACCTCTCGTCCAACTCGTCGCCGGCGTACTTCAACTTTGACTCGTTCGACCAGATCTCGGTGACCAACGGCGGCGGCGACGTGTCGGTGCAGTCGTCGGGCCTGTCGATCAACTTGGTGACCAAGAGCGGCAGCAACGTGTTCAAGGGCTCGGCGCTGAGCACGTTCCAGAACGACCAGATGCAGGCGAACAACGTGACCGAAACGCAGTTCTCGCGTGGGACGGGCGGATTCTTGTCGGGCGCGCCGATCAAGAATATTTACGCCTTCTCGGGCGAGTACGGCGGTCCGATCATCAAGAACCGCCTCTGGTTTTGGGCAGCGGTCGACAAGACGTCGATCAATGCCGGCGTTGTGAACTTCTTCGACCGCGCGCGGCCCGCCTGCGTGCAGTATGCCGACGCCCAGCGCGCCGGCACGTTGCTGACGGGCGGCACCCTGACCTATGGGAACCTCGCAACGGTGCAGGACTGCCTGTCGAGCGACCTTACGGTCCTCAAGAACAAGCAAGGGAAGATGAACTTCCAGTTGAATGCGGCGCACAAGTTCCAGTACCAGTTCTCGAGCGACAACAAGTTCCGCAACGCCCGCGGTGCGAGTGCGTTCACGGAAAAGGAAGCGACCACCATCCAGACGTCGGAAACGTACTGGAAGTACTTCCCGCTCCCGCTGCACCAGCTCACGCACACGTTCATCGCGAGCGACCGTCTCGTGTTCAACACGGCGCTGACCAAGGTGTTCGGCGGCTTCTTCCTGGACTATCAGGACACGCAGGGCGACTGCGGCGGCACGCGGTACACGGGCGACATCAACCGGTCGTCCTATCCGCAGGCGAACAAACCTCAGTGCATGTTCAACATCCAGCAGCAGCAGATTCGAACCACAGGTAACCTGAGCCGCTCACTCTTCAGTAACTACCAGACCATCCGCCCGTCGCTCGACATCAAAACGGACGGCACGTTGTTCCTGACGAACGTCCTCGGCGGCGACCACAGCTTCAAGTTCGGCGTCGGCTACCGCAAGAATCCGATTACGTCGTTCACGCACCCGAGCGGCGGCGGCCGGGCGGTCGTGCAGTGCGTGGGCAACTTGCTCGCGAACTGTGGCGACGGCAGGGCCTACACAGCCGTGGGTGGGGCGACCGGGCTGGTGCCCTACCAGGCGCAACTAGCCCGCGACTACCTGCTCAACAACGACTGGTGGTCGTACAATGGCTACATCCAGGATTCCTACAGCTACAAGCGGCTGCGCGTGAACGCGGGTCTGCGGTACGACTGGCAGCAGTCCAAGTGGCTGGGTGGGTGCGTGACGGCGAATGAAATTATTCCGGATATTCTGCCGGGCTACTGCGAACAGGGGGCCACGGGCGGCCTGAGCCCCCTGACGGGCCAGGTCGAAGAATTGCGCGCGTTCCATCAGTTCTCGCCCAGGGTGTCGATGACATATGACCTGTTTGGCAACGGCAAGACGGCGCTGAAGGCCTCAGGGTCCTACTACTACCAGACGAAGATCACGCTGGCCAACGCCCTGTCGGGGCTGGGCAACTTCATTGTGGGCTGGGGTCCCAACCAGGCCAGTGGCGCGTGCAGCGTCACGGCGGGTGCCAGCTGCTGGACAGACGCGAATCGTGATGGATTGATCCAGCGCCCGGAACTTGTCGGCATAGCAGCCTTGCCAAGCAATTTTGTGAACGGCTCAATCGTTGCCTCGGGCAACCGCGTGGCCGATAGTGCGAAGCTCAGCCGGACGAGGGAAGTCACGGTTGGCGCCTCGCACGAACTGGTGCCCAACCTGGCGGTGGGGGCAGACTACATCTACCGCCGGTATGACAATGGCACCGCTGGCTACATTATCGGCTTCGAGCCTGGGGCGGCGGGCTTTCCCGCGTCGAGTGTCTATGACACGACCCCCAACGTCTACGTAGATCCGGTGACAGGCAAATCGGCGAACTACTACGTGGTGAAGCAGGGGCTGGCGCGACCCTCCGGCGCGTCGGTCACCGACACGAGCTTGAGCTACCAGACCTACCAGGGCGTGGACCTGACCCTCAACAAGCGGTACAGCGACAAGTGGCAGCTCAACATCGCGCTCACACTGCAGAAGCGCAATGACTACAGCCCATTGGGCAGCTACAGCAATCCAACAGGTCTCGAGTACTACAATGGGTTGAACACCGGCGCGCGGTATCTGTTCAAGGTGAACGGCAGCTATGACCTGCCTTGGGGCATCATGGCGTCCACGAACTTCAACATGAACGATGGCCAGCAGCGCACCATGTTTATCAACGGCCCCGGTCAGGTGTATGGTGGCACCACGGGCGCGATCAGCTACAGCTCGCTGCGGTTCCAGCCCGAAGATACGACGCGGTTGGAGCGGACGCTCCTGTGGGACCTTGGCCTGAACAAAACGTTCACGTTCAGGGGCGGTCAGAACCGGGTCAAGTTTACGCTTGACGGATTCAACATCACGAACTCGGCGCCGGTGCTCGGCTTCGCGAGCAACAACCTGAGCGAGCTGGGTACGGCGTTGAACCCGGTTCTTCCGATCGACCGCATCAGCTCGATCCTGCCGCCGCGCGTGTTCCGCGCCGGCGTGACGCTCTGGTTCTAGACAGGGCGTAAGCGAACAACATACCGGCCCCGGGCATACAATGCCCGGGGCCGTTTTTTTTGCCTGCCACTCAAGGAGGCCGCGTGAGACGTGCGCTCGTCCTGAGCCTGCTAGTCGCTGCCACTCTGCCGCTGGGGGCGCGGCAGCGCGCGGCCGTCGAGGACTCCACGAGCCTCGACACCGTGGTGGCGGCAGCCGTCGCCTACGTCAATGGCTACCAGCGTGAACTGACTGCCATCCTGGCCAACGAGGAATACCGGCAGCAGATTCATGGTCAGGCGCCGCGCGAAGAGACCATGCCACGCCTGAGGACCCTTCAGAGTGAGGTGTTTTTTATGTACGCGCCCGGCAGCGACTGGATGGCCATCCGTGACGTGCTCGCACAAAACGGCAAGGCCATCAACGACCGGCCCAACCTGCGCGAAGCCCTGCGCAGGCTCCCGCCCGACGAGGTCGCCAGGACATTCAAACGATACAACTCGCGGTTCAATCTGGGCCGCATTGTCCACAACTTTAACGAGCCAACCCTGAGCCTCCTGCTGCTAGCTGATCGTTATCGCCCTCACGTCACATTCGAGCGTAGGCGTGTGCAAAAGAGGGCGGATGGCGTCTGGGTGACGATCGCCGCGAAGGAAGCCCGTGTGCCAGACACGCTGCTACAGGACCTGTCACGCTCGCCCGTGCCCTCAACCGGAGAGTTCGTTGTGCACGCGACCACCGGCCGCATCAAGCAGGCGATACTGAAAGCCACGCTGGGTGCGGTGCAGGCCGAATTGACCACGGAATACGCCCTGGAGGCCCGGCTCGGCATGTGGGTGCCGACCAGGTTCATCGAACACTATCTTGAGGGCGCCCGAGGGCAGGTGGGGTCCGATCCCCGCACGCGAATTCAGACGCAATTCGAGGAGATTCGCAGCGTGGCCGACTACCGCAATTACCGGCGCTTCGAGGTCAAGGTCACGATCAAGTAGAGCTACTTCCAACCTTCGCGCACGGCCTGCATGGGCGGCAGGGCCACGGCGGCATAGCCCTTGCGCGAGCGGACATTGACGCCCGACACGTTCGCCTTCACTTCAATCTTTCGGAACTTGCCGTCCATGACAGCGTTGTTGGGACGATACCCAATCACATAGTACGTGCTCGTGTCGCGCACCACGATGTTCAACGCACGGCTGATGAAGTCGATGTTCTGGATGCGCAGACCGCCCGTGGCCGACGTCAGCAGGAACGGTGCGACCTCACCGCTATCAAAAGACGTAGACCGGCCGGCTTCCGTGCGCAGCGCGTCCGACGTCGCCGAGGGCGTACCAATCAGGCCGCGGCCGTCGATTGAGTAGATCGTCGTCCCACCGCGCGCCGCGTCCGCGCCGATGGCGAGCAGGTCGTCGCGAGATTCCTCCACGAAAAACCCTTCTGAGAGGAAGATTAAAGTCTTCCGGCCTGGGATGCGACTGAGGCGGCTGACGACATACCGCAGATTTTGCAGCGTTGCATATGTCAGGATGCGCGCCTGGCGCACGTACAGACGCGACTTCTGTTGGATGAGGTTCTCCACCTGGTTCAGGCCGCCGTTGAGCGCGCACGACTGGGGGTCCTCCTGGCAGACGGCCGCGCCCAGGCGCCGCGCCACCTCAATCGACCCTTCCGAGATACGCATGGCGTCGATTTCGCTCGGGATCCTGGGGAATTCGCGGAACGTCGAGAGGATCGACTGCCGGTTCTCAAAGCCCATCGTCACGCTGCCGACGCCGGCCAGAAGTTCAGCCGGACTCGTCGTCAGGCGCCCATTGTGCATCTTGCCGTTCAGGAAGATTCCTCCAAAATCGCCTGGCCCGATGTTCTCTTTGATGAACGTGGCCACGCCGGCCTTGCTGCGCATCAGCGAGTCGTGGGCCAGGTGGCCCTCGTCGAACATCACTACGAAGATGCGCCGCGCGCGGTCTTCAGGTGTCACGTCCTGGTCGCCGGTGACCGGGATGAGCTGCCCGCCCCGCTCGTGCGAGACCATATAGAACTGTTCGATCTTCTGGGCCGTGCCGTCTTCAAACAGCTGCAGGTCGTCAGCGGTCAACCCGCCGACGAAGTCGCCCTTCTTGTCGTGAATGACCACATCCACTTCGACGAGCGAGGTGATGGTACGGAAGGTGGCCTGAGGCGGCGCCTGGGTCGGCGGAACGGACTGGGTGGCCACACCACCGCTCCACAAGGCCACAAGACCGAGAATGACACAGGCGAGGCTGCGGTAATTGCGCATGCGCGGGCTCCGGAAGCGATCGAGGCTGGTAGTGCGATTCTACACCCGCCTCGGGGGTAGGATGGTCACATGCGGTATGTCTGTCTGGCGCTGACGTTGGTGACGGCGTTGTCGCCTCAGTCGCAGCAACTGCCGACGTTCCGGAGCGCGGTCACGCTCGTGACCATGGATGTGTCCGTTCTCGACCGGGACGGTAAGCCTGTGGCCGGTCTCGCGGCCAGTGATTTTGAGGTAAGACTCAACGGCAAGGTACGTCCTGTCAAGGTGCTGAGCTTCGTGCAGGCAGCCGGGGAGTTGGCCCCGACCGCCGTAGCCGTTGTGCCGAAACTAGCCGAGGCTCCTGAAGGCGTCCGGCAGGGGCGGCAGACGGTCACCAATGAGGGCGTCGTGGCAGCCGCCATCAAGGCCGGCGAAGACCGCGTATTCGTCCTGCTGATCGATGACTTGTCGTTTGAGCCGATGCGCGGCCAGGCGCTGTTTCAGGCGGCAAAGAAGTTCGTGGACGCTCTACCGGCCGTCGATCTTGTGGGCATCGCCACGACCAGCGGGTCAGCCGCCGTTAATCCGACGGCCGACCGACCGCGTGTCCGGGCGGTGCTCGCCAAGGCAGCGGGCGAGGGGGGCAATCCGCAGGCGCTGACTCCTGTCGGTGCTCCCGCCGCCGAGACTGCAGAGCCTGACGCAGACGGTTCGGTGGGTGTTCACCAGGCCATCGAGATCGACGATGGGAATCTCGAGGAACTTAAAGTGGCGATTGCCCGGGCGTGTTTCAACGGGGATCGATCCACCGTGGATGCGCAGGCACTCGAGGTGGTCATCGCGAACAATAACTGCGCCGGACAAGTCAGCCGGCAGGCGCGTACCATCGCGTCCCGCACCCGACAGACTACCCGGCGACAGGTGTCCGCGTACGTCTCGGTGATCGACGCGATGCGCGCGGCGACAGGGTTGAAGCATCTGGTGCTGCTGTCGGACGGGCTCGCCGTCGGCCGCAGGGCCGACGAACTCACGCCTGTGGCTCGTGCGGCCGCCGCGGCAGGCGTTCAAGTGAGCGTGCTGATGGAAGAGCGGGACCTCAGCCTGACCGACGCGGGGCGCCATCAGGTGGCGCCTTCGGTGACGGCACAGGCCGACACCGGTGCGCCGCAGCGCCGCATTGAAGACAACAAGATGTTTCTTGCGGGCGGACAATTGGCCGCCGAGATGGCGGGCGGGCAGTTCTACCGGATCATCGGCCAGCCCGATACGTTCTTCGCACGCGTGCGAAACGCCAGTGCTGCTGTCTATCGTCTAGGCATCGAGCCACCGCCCGACGTGGATCCGTCACGCATCACAAGCGTCGAGGCCAAAGTGAGGCGCCGTGGATTGACGGTGCTTGCCAACCGACACGGTGTGGCGCCTGCGTCGTCAGTCCTGGCCGCCGCGGTGCCCACCGTGGACGACAGACTTAGGGCGGCCATCGGCCAAGGCCAGTCTCACGGCGCGGTGCCGCTCAAGGTGGCCACCGCTCTCCGCCGGTCATCATCGTCTGCCCTTGACCTCAACGTGAACGCGGAGATCCCGAGCACCGTGCGCGGGCCGCTGGTGGCGATGTTCGGATTGGTGAAGGACGGCGCCTCACTGGGCGCGATCACCACCGGCCGCCGCGAGATCGGCGTGCCCGCAACCGGCGAGCCGTTCACGGTGTCCGTGTCGCTGCCGGCGGAACCCGGCTCGTATCGATTGCGGCTGGCCGTGGCTGATGCCACAGGCGCTCTGGGCGCGCTGGAGGTTCCGGTTGAGGCCGAGCTCAGTTCGATGGGACCGTTTGCCGCCAGCGATTTGATCATCGCGTGGGTGGACGCCAAGGGGCAACCGCACGGCATGGCGCTTGAAGAACTGCCGCCGGCGGCCACAAGCCTCCAGGCGCTGTTGGAACTCTACGCGCCCTCGGGAGGCGCCCCCGGCATGATCGACGCACTGAAGAACGACGTCGAGGTGGAGCTGATTCTCACGCGCGCAGGAGAGACCGACCCCGTCGACGAGCGCGAAGTGGTGCCGCAGTTTTCGCCCGGCGTTCTGCGCGTAGCGGTCGAGTATCCGATCGACGACCTCAAGCCGGGCGTCTACCGCCTGCGCGCCAACGTCCGCGTCGGTGGCCAACAGGCCGGCGCAGCGATCGCGACAGTTAGAAAGCGCTGAAATTCGGTCGTAGCTCGGGGAACGCGGATCGGGCTGTTACTCGAGCCCGAGTCCACTACGCGCAACGAAAAACATCATCGCCTCAGGAGTTGCCGGATGGCTTCCACATCGCCGGCCAGTTGCGGCGGAGCCGTCCTCACGTACTGCTCACCGTAGGTGCGTGCTTCGCCGATGCGGCCCGCGTCGGCGAGCAACACGATCAGGTTGTAGAGGGCGTCGAATTCCTCCGGATCCAACTGTGCTGCGCGCTTCCAACTTTCGATCGCGTCAGGCCTCCGGTTGGTCTGGGCCAGGATGACTCCCAGAGTAGTGAAGCCTTTGGCCAGTGACGAGTCGAGGTCCACCGCTCGTCGCGCGAACTGTTCCGCTTCGCGCAATTTCGCGCCGCGGTCACCGCCGGGCCTCCCCGCCTCCTCCAGCAGCATCGTCGCAATGTTCTGGTGTGCGAGGGCGCTCGTGGCATCGAGCGCGAGGATTTTCTGGAACGCGGCAATCGCGTCCCGAAAGCGCCCGGCGCGGCCATAGGCCAGGCCGAGGGAGTTGAGGCCTTCCACGTCGGTGTCCGGCAGCGACTCGAGGAGGGCAATCGCCTTCGGGAGGTTGGTGCCACTCTCAGCCAGGTAGATGCCCAGCCTGATACGGAGGTCACGGTCAGGGGCGCCGGCCGCCAGGCCCGCCTCGAGCGTGGCGATCGCTGCCGGCCACTGGCCCGATTCCCACTCCGAATAGGCCAACGAAATATACGCGTCGGCCGTGTCGGGACGACGGGAGATGACGCTGCGGAGCATCTGCACGCCTTCAGCCGTTCGATTCTCCCGAAACAATTCGGAGGCCCGATGCAGGTCGCGATCGAGGGTGACCAGGTTCTTGAGGTCGTCGGCTTCCGTGAACACCGTGCGCTCAGGAGCGCTGCCTGCGATGTAGCTCAGTGACCGCAGGGCTTCCCGCTCCGAGGCTGAAATTTGTCCCGGTCGATCCGGCGGCGCCGTGCTGAAGGTGCGGAGCAGATTCGTCAGTACTTGAAGGCGGTCGGACTGGCGGGTCGCGAGGTTGCTTGCCTCGCCCGGGTCCGCGGCCAGGTCGTAGATTTCGGGGATCGGCTGGTCGATGTATTTCGTGCGTTCCTGCAGCACGCCACGGAGCGGTGCCCAGCCGCGTACGAGATTGAAGCTCATGGATTCGAAGTAGCTCGGCCGGTCGGGACCGTCGCCATCGGCGATCAGCGGGCGCAACGATGTGCCCAGCCATTTCGGGTCGACGGGAACGCCGACGGCATCGAGCACGGTCGGTGCAATGTCGATATGGCGGGCCGGGGTGTCGATCGTTGTCCCGCGTGTCTTCGCGATGGCGCCGGCCGGCTGGATGGTCGCCACAATCAGAGGCACGCGCAAGGTCGCCTCGTACGCGAACATGCCGTGGGTTTCTTCGCCATGTTCGCCCAGGCTCTCGCCGTGGTCGGACGTGACGATCACCGTGGTGGGCCTCGACAGCGTGGCCAGGTGCGTCAGCAGTGGCTCGAGTGCGTGGTCCACCCACGACACTTCGTCGTCGTACGGGCGGGGCGACTTGCCGGCGAACTCGGCGGGCGGTTTGTATGGGGAATGCGGGTCGAAGACGTGCACCCACCCGAAGAACTTTCCGGGCGTGCGGCGGACCCAATCGAGCGCGCGTGTCACCACTTCATCGGCCCGCCGTTCAGGCAGCGTGAAGGTCACGTCGCTCTTCATCTCGCTGATCTGGTCGTCGTACACGTCAAACCCCGGCGACAGGCCGAACCGCTTGGTGAGGGGGAAACCTCCGACGAAAGCTCCCGTGGCAAACCCCAGCGGCTTCAGCCGCGTGGCGAGTGTGGCCGTGCCGTCTTTCACGCGAAAGCCGGCGTTGTCGCGCATGCCGTGTTCGTACGGCAGCTGCCCTGTGAGAATGGAGGTGTGTGAGGGCAGCGTCACGACCGCGTGGGCGTGTGCGAATGTGAACCTCGCGCCCTGTGATGCCAGTGCGTCCAGGTGCGGCGTGGCCGCCCTGCCACCATACGACCCCAGCGCGTCGGCGCGCAGGGTGTCGATGGTGATGAGCAGGATGTTTTGGTCGGCCTGCTGGCTGAGGTCGTACGCGGGCGTACGGTTCAGCAGCCAGGCCGTGCCGGCGGCCACCACAAGGGCCGCCAGGCCCACGGACACCCCGCGACGAATCATGGTCCTGGAATCCGCGCTACTGCGGTGGGATCCGGTTGGCGTAGAGCTTCAGGCCGTCACGCCGGACACCTACGAGCACGCCCTGTGCCCTACCGCCGCCGGGCCGCTTGTAGGTCACTTCGTACTGGTGGTTCAGGTTGTCCACGATGTTCTTCATCATGGTCTCGAGCGCCGACTCGGCGTGGATGAACTCACGCCGGCCGCCGGTGTTGGCGGTCAACTGTTCGAGCACCAGGCCGCGCGCCGCGTTCTGATTCGTGCCAGGCTGCAACGAGACCGCCCACAGGTTGGCGTGTGACTTCGACAGTTCTTCATGCAACTGGCGGATGTTCTGGCGGCTCTGCTCGTCGCCGGGCTCAATATTGAGGGCGACGATGTTCCGGCGAGGCGTCTTGGTTTTCGACAGCGACTTGCTGGCCTCGATAATCGCCTCGAGCAGTACGGAAGCCGCCCCGGGCTTTGGGAACAAGCGCGCCACGCCCTTGTCGAGGTCCGCAACGTTTGACGTCATCTTCGTGATGGTGATCGCCGCCTGGCCGAACTCCATCAACTCCATCTGCGTTTCAGGACTGGCGGCCGCCATGTCTTTCACGAACCCGCCGATCGCCTTGCGGATGTCCCGGATGAGTTCGGGCGAGAACGTGCCGAGGCCGACGCCTTGACTGCCCCGGCCGCTCATCATCGAGCCCTCGCCGGCATTTGTCGTTGTGTCCGCCAGAAGCACAATGGCCATAGGTGCCGTCGCCCGTTTCACGCTCACCACTTCGCGGTCCTGGTTGTCTTCGCGAATGAGGACTTCCGGCGTCGTCAGGTCCGTCACCGACTTGCCGTCTTTGTCGACGACAGTGAGATAAAGACTCTTTTCTTCCTGGCTCGTTGCCGTCAGTCCGGGCGTCGTGAACGCCCCGAACGTGACCGCAAGGCCGAGCAGCCCGGCTAGAAGCACAAGTATTCGGGGGCGAAGCGTGTCAGTCGTCACGATGTATCTGGAGCCTCCAGAGGAACATTAGCAGGAATCGGCTACGCCAGCGCGAGCACGTCTACTGTAGGGTATCTTGTTCGGACCTTCCGGTCGAGCGTGACCAGGGTGGCGGACGCAGACTGGGCGAACGCGGCCAGATAGTCGTCAGTCTAAAGTCGGTGGCAAGGCCCAGCTTGAGGCGGCCTGCCGCCCGTATAATTGCCGCCATGACGCGAGAACAACGGCGCCCGTGGCTGGTAGCATGCGGAGTGGTGGCCTGGGCAGCGGCGGTGATGATGCCTCAGGCGCAGGTGGCCTCGCCAACGCCCGCTGGAGCGGCACGGGTGGATGCCGCGCGGCTTGCGAAGATCGACGAAGTCGTCGCCGAGGCAATCGCCGAAAAAAAGCTGCCAGGCGCCGTGGTGCTGGTCGGCCGCGGTGACACGGTCGTTTTTCGAAAAGCGTACGGCCATCGCGCGTTGATGCCCGCCCCCGAGACGATGACTGTCGGCACGATGTTCGACATGGCCTCGCTGACCAAAGTCATCGCCACCACAAGCGCCGTGATGATGCTCGTCGAAGACGGCAAGGTTCGCCTGAGCGATCCGGTGGCGCAGTTCATCCCTGAGTTCGCGAAGTACGGCAAAGACCGTGTCACCGTCCGTCACCTTCTGACGCACATGTCAGGCCTTCGGCCCGATGTGGACCTGGCCGACCCGTGGGTCGGCTACGAGGCAGCCATCACACTCGCGAACGACGAAGTGCTTGGCTCCGCGCCCGGCCGGCAGTTCGTCTACAGCGATATCGGGTTCTTCCTGCTGGCAGACATCGTGGCCAGAGTCAGCGGGCAGCCCTTTGAACAATTTGTCGGCGCGCGCCTGTTTCGACCGCTCGGCATGAAGGACACGATGTTCATGCCGCCGGCAGCGTTGCGCGGCCGCATCGCACCGACCGAGGTGTGCACGCAGTACGGATGGCCCTGCGCCGGTCCTGGCGCCCAGATGCTTCGCGGCATCGTGCACGACCCCACTGCGCGCCGTATGGGTGGCGTGGCCGGACACGCGGGTCTCTTCAGCACTGCCGACGACACCGCACGATTCGCACGCATGTTGCTGCGTGGCGGGGACCTGGGCGGCGCCCGTGTGCTCTCGCCGCTGGCGGTGGCGCGAATGACAAGTCCGTCCACGCCCGATGGCCTGCCCAGTGTGCGTGGCCTCGGTTGGGACATGGACTCGTCCTATTCCTCCAACCGCGGCGAACTGCTGCCCATCGGCTCCTTCGGCCACACGGGTTTCACCGGCACGTCGCTTTGGGTGGACCCGGCCACGCAGGTGTTCGTCGTGTTCATGTCCAACCGGGTGCATCCTGACGGCAAAGGTGACGTCACGCCGCTGCGCGCCCGCGTGGCCACGATTGCAGCGTCGGCGTTCACGGCACTGCCCGCCACGGGTCTGGCCGGCACGCGCCGCACATTCGAGTCACAGACGCCGGACGTGCCGCCGCCCGCGTACACGCCCGTGCAGAACGGCATCGATGTGCTTCGTGCCGGCGGGTTCGCCGCGCTCAAGGGCCTGCGTGTGGGCCTGCTCACCAACCACACCGGCCGCGTGCGTGACGGCGCCGCCACCATCGACGTGCTGGCCGCCGCCCCGGACGTGAAGCTGGCCGCCCTCTTCAGCCCCGAACACGGCATCCGCGGAATTCTGGACGCCGCCGTACCCTCCACGCACGACGCCAAGACCGACTTGCCGATTCACTCGTTGTATGGCGACACACGGCGTCCAACCGACGCGATGCTCGCCGGCCTCGACGCCATCGTCATCGACCTGCAGGATGTTGGCGCGCGCTTCTACACCTACATGACCACGATGGCGTTTGTGATGGAGGAGGCGGCATCGCGCAAGATCAAGGTCTTCGTACTCGATCGGCCGAACCCCATTGGCGGCGTGCACATCGAGGGCCCTGTACTTGATCTCGATGCAGTGAGCTTCATTGGCTACCTGCCTGCTATGCCCACCCGCCACGGCATGACCCTTGGCGAACTCGCACGGCTGTTTAATGCAGAGAAAAAGATCGGCGCGGACCTGACGGTTGTGGCAATGCGCAACTGGCGGCGTGACGGCTGGTTCGATAACACCGGGCTGATGTGGATTAGCCCGTCGCCAAACATGCGGAACCTCTACGCCGCCACGCTGTATACAGGGCTCGCGTCATTCGAGAGCGCGAACCTCTCGGTCGGGCGCGGCACCGATACGCCTTTCGAACATGTCGGTGCGCCGTGGATCGATGGTGTCCGCCTCGCCGAAGCGCTGAACGCCCGGGCGATTCCAGGCGTGCGGTTTTATCCTGAACAGTTCACGCCCAACGCGAGCAAGTTTGCCAACGAAGCCTGCCAGGGCGTCTTTATTGTTGTCACCGACAGAAATGCCGTGCGTCCCGTGCGGATGGGCGTGGAAATCGCGTCCGCGCTCCTGCGGCTGTTCCCGGACATGTTCGAGATCGATTCCTCGTTGCGGCTGTTTGGATCAGCCTCCGGCCTGGCGCGCCTCAAGAGTGGCGACGACCCGGCCGCCATCGCGGCCACGTGGAGCGGCGGCGAAGCGCGCTGGCGCCTGCTGCGCGCCAAGTACCTGCTTTACTAGTCTAGGGTCCCGGACCCGGGACTCAGAATCGCCTAAATACCCCGATGGTCACCGCCACCTGCCGGTTGGTGCCCGAGCCTTCGAACAGCGTGAGGCTCAGATTTGGGCCACTCATTGTCGACCGCACGTTTGGTTGCGTGCTGAACTGGATCCCCGGGTTTGTGACCGAGGGCAAGACGCCGGTGGTGCTGGCCGTAGCCGTGACAAGGGCAGGCGCAGCGGTCAGTTTCGTCACTTCCTTCGTGGAGTTCACGAGCAAGCGCACGTCGGCTCGTATTCCAGTGCGCGCAGACAGGTCGTATGTGAATCCGCCGCCGACAAGGCCCATCGCGTTGTTCTTCGGCTGAGTCACGCTCACCACCACGCGGTCGGTTTCGTCCATAAGGAACGCGCCGAAGAGCCTGAATGTATATCTGCCGTTGAGGATCGCCTCAGGACCTGCGCCGCTATTCAGCATCACCCCGCCTCCGGCGGTCATATATGCCGCTAACTTGTTTCCGCTGAGCACTGTCCACTTCACCGCGCCCGCCACCCGCGTCTGGCTGTTCGCCCGATCGGGTGTGGTGAGCTGTGAAGAGACCGTCAGATTGGTGACCGGCGCCGTGCTGAGCAACGCCAGGAACGCGTCCTCAAAGCTGGCCCTGCTGGCTTCCAGCGCATTCTGCAGTGCACTGGTCAACCCCAGCTTCGCCAGGCTGCGCTCGGCGCTGAATTCGATGCTGAGCTTCGCCGTGAGCGTTCGCCCCACGCGAATGCCAAACGCGCCACCGCTCTTGCGGCTTGCGGCGTTGCCGCCCAACGCGGAATCGAGCGGTGTAATTTCAGGGAAGGGCGTGCCGGCGATGGCGGCGAAGCGGGCCTGCACCTGATTTAAAAGTCCCGCACCATCGCCGAAGTACCAGGAAGAGACTGCCCGGCTCTGCTGCCCGGATTGAGTCGTGAACGGCGTGCCCGGGGCAAACGTCGGCGCAGCGCCTCCGCTTGAGGCTGACGATGAGGAGGACACGCCGCCGGAGAACTCGATGGTCCACTTGCTGGGCCGAGCCGCGTTCTGGGCCTGGGCAGCTGCCGGCCACAATCCGGCAAGGGCGATGGCGGTCAGCGTTGCGAAGACTCGCGTGTCGGGCCGGCGAACGGATCGGGGCGAAGGGTGCATGCGTGTCTCCCTGAAAAAAAGCGCGTGGACGGCAGTATAGTTGCAGCGGGAGGCAGAGTATGGGTAGATCTTTGTCGCTGGTTCGCGCAGGTGTGCTGGCCGGAGCCGGCTTGGTCATGGCGCTGAGCCCGTCGTGGCTGGGGCCTGTTCAGGCGTCGTCGAGTTCGCTGTCGACCGACGCGCTGTTGCCGGGCGCGGCCCTAAACCAAATCCTCGCCTCCGGCAACCAGAGCGTGATGCGGTCGCGCGCGGTGGCGCTGGACGTCAACACACTGCCGGATCCCCGGACCCGCCCGCAACTGGTTCGCGAACCGTCCTTGTCGCTCGAACTCTTTTCCGATGTCTCCATCGTCGCGGCATTCGATCGCTTCGATCCCAATACGTCGGGTGTCACCTGGGTGGGGCACGTAGATGGTGTGCCCGGAAGCTCGGTCACGCTGGTGTACGGGGGAGGACTGCTGGCCGGCAGCGTGGTGATGCCCTCAGGCACGTTCAACATTCGCCCAGCATCGGCGGAGTCACGGGCCGCCAATCCCCAGCCTGCGGGCGAAGTACACGTGATCTCGCAGGTGAATCAGGCCGCGCTTCCACGGGAGGCGGATCCGCTCGAACCCACGTACTCTCCCGAGGCCCTGGCTACCGCAGCCGATCGCAACATTACCGATACGGCCGACATCATTGACGTCATGGTGGTCTACACATCGCTGGCGCAGCAACACGCGGGGGGTGCGGCAGGAATGGCCAACCTCATCAACATCGGCCTCAGCGAAACCAACACAACGTATGCGAACAGCGATGTCAAGCATCGGGTGCGCCTGGTGCACAGCGCTCTGGTGCCGTACACGGAAGTCGGGTCCTTCGGCACGAACCTCACCAGCCTTCGTACCGGCGCCGGCGCCTTGAGCGGCGTGGCAGCGCTGCGAAATCAGTTTGGCGCCGATCTTGTGATGATGCTGGTGCACCCGGGCAGCGGTGCCGATGCCTGCGGAATTGCCTACGTGATGTCCACTGTCAGCCCCGCGTTCGACCCGTTCGGCTACAGCGTCACGGATACCGTGTGTGTCACGCCCGGCCTGACCGTGGCCCACGAGTGGGGGCACAACATGGGGGCGCACCACGACTGGTACGTGAGCACAGCTATCACCCCCTACACCTACGCCCACGGCTACAACAACACCCGCCTAGGCCAGCGGTGGCGAACCGTCATGTCGTATAACGACGCCTGTGCCGTGCAGGGGTTCAACTGCACGCGGCTGCTGGCGTGGGCTAATCCTGACAATCGCCTGAACCCGTTTTGCAACGGGGGAAGTTTCGCCTGCCGCGGGAACCTCTGGTTCCTGCCTGGAGAAGCGATGGGGGTGCCGGGTGGCACTCGCACCGACTGCGTTCTTGGAGTCCTGACAACTAACCCCTGCGACGCGGATGATCATCGCGCGCTCAACAACACCGCGCTGACGGTGGCCAATCTTAGGCAGCGGGTTGTGGCCAGTACAACATCAGATAAACGATAACGCCGGTCACCGAGACAAACAGCCAGATGGGCAGTGTCCACCGCGCGATAGCGCGATGGCGGGCATCCTCGCGCTTCAGGCCCCGCCGCAGCGTCATGAGTGCGAGCGGCACCACTGCGGCTGCCAAGATGATGTGCGGTATCAGGATGACGAAGTAGATCGTGCGCAGCATCCCGGTGCCGGGGAACGGCTTCGATCCCACCTGGGCATGGTAAATCACGTAGGAAATCAAAAACAACACCGACGTCCCAAACGCCGCCAGCATCGTCTTGCGATGCTGTTCAATGCGCCGAGCCCGGATGTGAAAGTACGCGACGACAAGCAATATCGTGCACAGCGCATTCAGCGAGGCGTTCAGTGTCGGAAGGTCGGTAACCGAGATCATCGAATCATTTCCCCATCTCCCCAGTTGCTACTTTCCCAACTTCGCCACTGCCATGAGTGCCCACAGGAGTGGCAGATAAATAATAGACGCGGAGAATACCACGCGCGCATTGGTCTTGGTGCGCGACCAGGCGAAGCGGACGGTCAAGGCAAACTGCATCAGGCCGAGAATCAGCACGCCGATGCCGTACGTCTGGTCAGCCAGACTTACCACCGTGGGCATCACGCTGACCGGCACCAGCGTGGCGGCCCAGAGCGCCATTTGGCGTCCGGTCATGGCGCCCGAGTGGTCGATCACCGGTAACATCGGTAGGCCCGCGCGGCTGTAGTCCTCGCGATAAATCCACGCGATGGCCAGGAAGTGCGGCAGTTGCCAAATGAACATGATGAAGAACAACGACCAACCCGCCAGCTCGTCGATCGACCCGCGCGCGGCAGCCCAGCCGATCATCGGCGGCAACGCGCCCGGCACAGCACCGACGACGGTTGAAAAGGACGTATACCGCTTGAGCGGCGTGTAACAGAGGACGTAGCTGACCAGCGTGGCCAGCGCCACCCCCATCGCCAGCATGCTCACTGTGGCACCGAGGATGCCCAACCCGGCGGCTGAAAGTACTGCGGCGACGATGCGGCCTTCGCCCGGCGACATCCGGAGCCCCGCCACAGGCCGGTTCCTGGTGCGGTCCATCAGGGCATCGGTATCGCGCTCACTTACCTGGTTAAACGCAGCCGCGCCGCCGGCCACAAGCGCCGTGCCAACGCATGTGGTCGCCAGACGCGCCAGATCCACGTCGCCAGGCGTGGCCATGTAGTAACCGCCCGCGGTGGTGGCAACGACCAGGGTATTCACCCGGATCTTGGCGAGCGTGATCCAATCGGCGACGCGCGAAGGTGTGGACGGCATTTCAGGCCGGGCCAAAGGCCAGCATCACGCTCTGCTGGCTGCCTGCGGCGATTGTGACCTGCTGCGTGCGTGTGCCAAACGTCTCGTGCCAGGCCTGAATGGTGTACATGCCCGGCGGCAGTCCCTTGAGGTTGAATGCGCCGGCGGCGTCGGTGACCGCGAAGAACGGATGGCTCATCACGCCGACATGCGCGGCCATCCATCCGTGGAAGTCGCACTTGAATCGCACCATCACTTCAGGCACGGTGAAAATCTTCGTCGTGCGCATCCCGGCGCGCGGCTGACTCTCATTGAATTCCTGGTTCTGCATCGGCAGGGCGTGCACGTTGTGCACCGTGTCATCGCTGTTTACAATTTCGATCAGCTGGCCCACGCGCACGCCGAACACCCGCGGCGCATATACGCACCCCCTCTGGTCCATGGTGACGGCTTCGGCCGGTGTGTCGAAGGTGTATTCATCAAACGTCGCCTTGACGTGGACGAAGACGTTCTTGAGCCCGCCATCTTCGCCCACAAGTACCGCGTCGCTTTGCGGGTTGGGCCCGGCGCCGGCCACACACGCGGCGTCCTTGCCCATCTGCAGGAGTTCGGGTTTCGGAGCTTGTCCCGTGAATGTGATGCGACCGGTCACCGAACCGGCCGTGGCGCTGTCTATCCTTTTGCCGCCGGCAGCCGGTGGCGGAGCAGCCGGCGTGGGCGCGGGTGAGCAGGTGGCCAGGGTCAGGACCAAAATCAGAAGAGGAGCGGCGGCAGAAATACGGGTCAAAGTCATGGCAGCAATCGAACCTGTCGATTATCTCTGACTTGACCACCTTCTCGCCACGATGCTACGTTCAGGGTTCCTGTTAGGGTCGTGACCGGCCCCATCCATGGCGGTATCGTCTAGGGGTTAGGACATGTGGTTCTCAACCACAGAACCGGGGTTCGAATCCCCGTACCGCTACCAGCCTTCGCAAGAACGTTCGCTTCGCTCACTGCTACGACTGGCGAGCCAGCGAACGCATTGCGAAGGCTGTCCGCCAGAGCCAGGAGCGCAGCGACTATTCGGCGTAGGCGGACGACCCGCAACAGGCTACTCTTCACAGGTTGATGAGAAAAGTCGCGAGCGGTCTCGCCATCGGCGGCCTGGCGTGGGCGCTGGCCTCCGGCCTCGGCCTGTTCCAGGTCTTTACCGACCAGGAGCTTTCCACGTACGACCGCCGGATCGTGGCCACGCATGGCACCAGCCTCGCGCGAGGTGGTGCGGCGCATCAGGACATAGTCATCGTCGAAATCGATGAATCGTCGCTGCGACTACTGGAACCTACGTTTGGCCGATGGCCGTGGCCGCGGGTGGTGCACTCGGCCGTGGTGGATTTTCTTACGCGCGGGCAGGCGAAGGTCATCGCCTACGATGTGCTGTTCGTGGACCGGGATCTTCGCGGTGCGTTTCCGCTGGGAGACAGCGGCGCGACCATGTCGGGCGCCGAATCGGATGCTGCGCTTGTTGAAAGCGTCAGGCGCGCCGGAAACGTGGTGCTGGCGGCTGAAGCGATTTTTGAAGGCTCGTCCACCGCGGAAGCACCGGTGCCCACCGCGCCGCCGCTGCCCGGCGTGAACTACGACCCGGGGACCGGCTTCTATGTGCGGCCGTACCTGCGCCTGCCGTTTGCAAACCTCGCCGCGGCAAGCGCGGCGGTCGGCCACACCATGCTGGAACTCGACCCCGACGGTACGGTGCGCCGCGTGCTACCGTTTGTCGTCGCTCAAGGGCGGCCGGTGCCCTGGCTCGGGCTGGCGTCATTCCTGGCCGCCGATCGGGTGCCGGCCTTGGCAGTCTCGATGGACCAGTCGATCCTGCGTGTCGGCTCGGCGCAAGTGCCACTGCTGGCCGCACCCGCGCGCTCGACCACCGGTGAAGCACTACCGTCGCGTCAGATGTTGCTTCGATTACGCGGACCCTATGCAGATGCGAAAGGGCAACGCACATATCCGGCCTATTCGTTTATAGACCTGTTGCGTTCCGAAGACCTGTTGCTGAATGGCGCCGTACCCCTCGTGGACCCAGCTGAGTTCCGAGGGAAGTACGTGTTCATCGGCACCACCGCTCCCGGCCTGAAGGACACGTACCCGTCGCCGTTCGGCGGCCCGTCCATGCCGGGCGCTCAGCTTCACGCGGCGACAGTTGATGACGTGTTGTCGCAGCGGTTCATGCGCAAGGCTGGCACTACTGTGGACGTATTGACCATTGCCGGCGTCAGCCTTGTGGCCGGGGTTGTGGCCGTGGTGCTGCCCGTCGGATGGGCGGTGGGCGTGGTCCTGGTCCTGGGCGCCATCCTCGTCTGGGCGACGACCGCAGCGATTGGGGCGGGCGTGTGGGTCAGCCTCGTGCCGCCGGTGTTGGGCCTCGGGCTCGCCACTTTCGGCGGCACCGCCTGGCAATATTTCGTTGAGGGGCGTGCGAAGCGCGAAATGAAACAACTATTCGGCCGGTACGTGTCACCCGATGTATTTGCGCATCTGGTGGCAGATCCGTCGCTCGCACGACTGGGTGGCCAGCGCCGCGAAATGACCGTCCTCTTTTCGGATATTCGCGGGTTTACGACCGCCTCGGAAAAGGCCACGCCGGAAGCCGTGGTGGCGCAGCTCAACGAGTATTTCTCCGCGATGGTGGCCGTCTTGTTCCGGCACCAAGGCACTCTAGATAAGTTCGTGGGCGATATGGTGATGGGCCTGTTCGGCGCACCCGTGACCGACCCGCACCATGCTGACCATGCCGTGGCCGCGGCCCTTGAGATGGTTCAGGAGCTGAACCGGCTCAACGCCGACTGGAAGGCCCGGGGCATGCCCACCGTGGACATTGGGATTGGCATCAACTCCGGGGACATGATTGCGGGTAACATCGGGTCCGACACGGTCATGAGTTATACGGTGATCGGAGACTCGGTCAATCTGGGTTCGCGTCTCGAGTCGGCGACCAAGGAGCACGGCGTGCGGATCCTCATCAGCGAGGCCGTGAGATCGAGACTGACGACGATTGTGCCGACGCGCGAGCTTGGTGCGATTATGGTGAAGGGCAAGGCCCAGGCGATCGTGGTGCACGAAGTATTAGGGGGGCGTTTATGAGGCGGATGCTGTTCATCACGGTATTGATGCTCTCGGTCGCGGCGCCGACTTCGGCGCAAGTCGGCAAACTCGGGCAGGCCGTCGGCAAGCTGAGCAAGGCCAAGAGCATGGCGGACCAGGTCAAGGATCTCGTCATCACCGAGCAGGAAGAAAAAGACATGGGTGCAGCCATCAGCACCCGCCTGAGCCAGAAGTACGGTGTGGTGCAGGTCGCCCTGGTGCACAAGTACGTGTCGCTGGTTGGCCGCGTAGTGGCCTCGTCGAGCACACGGCCGAATCTCGCGTGGACGTTCATCGTGCTCGACACCGACGGCGTCAACGCGTTTGCGGCCCCCGGAGGCTTCGTGCACATCACGCGCGGCGCGCTGGCACTCATCGCGGACGAAGCCGAACTGGCCGGCGTGCTCGGTCACGAGATTGCCCACATCACCGAGAAGCACACGATCAATGCGATCAAGAAATCGAAGGTGACCGGTGGCGCGGTCGAGGCTGCCACACGCAGCAACGTGCTGGAGTTCATGCTCGACTCGGCCTATGCCAACCTGCTTGAGAACCAGTACGACCGCGGCGACGAGAACGAGTCGGATCAGGTAGGCATCAGGATGGCCAATAAAGTCGGGTACGCCCCAGCCGGCCTGGGTAAGTTCCTCACGCGCCTGTCCGACAGGAACAAGGACTTGAAAGAACCGAGCGGCGTGTTTGCCTCACATCCTGAAACGAAAGACCGCGTCAACAAGTTGGCGAAACAGATCACATCCGAGAAGCTGAACGCGACCGCCACGGTCGCTGCGCGCTACAGGGCAACAATTGTCTACAAGCCAGTCGCGGTCGCGGTTGTCGCCGGCGCCGCAGGGGCGTCCTCGCTGACAGGCAGCACGGGCTCGACAGTTACGCCAACGACGACCACGGCCAAGCCGGCCGAGACTTCGACGACCTCGACGGCGAAGCCACCGGCGTCTTCAAGCAAGTTCGGCCTCGGTGGGGTCACATCGAAGCTGGGTGCCGACAAAACAAACACCGGCACGATGGCATCGGCCGGATCGCGCGGAGTCAATCCTGACCGCGACTCCAGGGGCGGATCGAACCCGGCCCGCGTGACCGTGACGATAACGCCGGCCGAAATCGCGGCATTCCGTAAGGGCATCTCGGGCTGACGTGGATACTGCGCGTCTGACAAGCCCGCACTTCCTCGCCGGCGTGGCGCTGTTTGTCGCCACGCTGACGCTCCTGTGTGCGGTGCGCAACCCCGCGCTCCGCCGCAGGCTCCGGCTCACTTTGGGCGTGTCGGCCGCTGCCGTCTTAGCCCATCTCGTGCTGGTCGGAGGCGCGCTGTCGGAAGGGCATGCCGGCAACATCTTCAGCATTGAGAAACTGCTGCTGACTCTTGGCGCGATCCAGGTAGTCATCGCGCTGCTGTTTCATCCGTGGTTCAGCGAGCACGCCACGGAGCGAGCGCCCGGCATCGTGCAGGGCGCGCTGATTATCAGCGTCTTTCTTCTGGTCGTCACGCTGGTGTTTCCCGAGCAGTTGCTCGCCGCGTCCGCCGTGGGCGCGGTCGTCGTGGGCTTCGCGCTGCAGGACACGCTGGGCAATTTTTTCGCAGGCCTCGCGCTGCAGATCGACCGGCCGTTTAAGCCCGGGCACTGGATTGAGGTCGGCCCGTTCCAGGGCCGGGTCACGGAGATCACCTGGCGCGCCACCAAGATTCAAACCAAAACCGGCAACCTCGTGATCGTGCCCAACAACATCGTCGGCAAGGAAGCCATTACTAATTATTCAGAGCCGCTGTCACCCACGCGGTTGTTTGTGGAAGTGGGCACGGGTTATCAGTTTCCGCCCAACCAGGTGCGCGAGGCGATCATGGTGGCCCTCGCGCGGTGTCCGCGGGTGCTCGAGAAGCCGGCGCCGGACGTGATGCTGATGGAGTTTGGCGCCTCCGCGATCAACTTCAGGGCGCGGTTCTGGGTGCATGACTTCGAGCACGACGAGCGGGCGCGGGACGAAGTGCGCACGGCGATTTATTACGAATTCCATCGACGCGATATCGAGATTCCGTGGCCGATCCAGGTGGAGTACGCGCGCACGGAGGTGCCACGCGACCTGATTGCCGAGCACCACCGAAGTGAGCAGCAGATCGCGGCCGTGCCGATCTTCTCGGGTCTGACGCCCGACGTGCACGCGGCTCTGGCGGCGGCAGCGCGGCCGCGGTTGTACGGGCGCGGTGATGTCGTGGTGAGGGAAGGCGACCCCGGCGAATCGATGTTTTTGGTCACTGATGGCGCGGTGGTGATTTCTGTCGGACCAGAACGATGCGAAGTGGCTGTCACGGAAAGCGGAAGCTACTTCGGCGAGATGTCGCTGCTCACCGGCGACACCCGATCAGCCACGGTCGCTGCGCGACGCGACAGCATGCTCCTTGAAATTTCAGCGGAAGCGTTTGGCGCGCACGTCCGGAGTCAGCCATCGGTGCTGGATGCGTTGGCCGTGGCGGCGGCTGCGCGCCGCGCGGAACTGGACGCGGTCAGATCCGCGCCAGGGGCAACGCCGGCGGCCACCCATGCGTCGCTCCTGGCGCGAATGCGAAAGTTCTTCCGACTGGCATAGGCAGACGGTTCTTAACGTCCGAAGGGCCACCAGCGCGGTGCGTCTCGCCGATCGTATCGTCTTGCGTCCCAGTAGCCTTCCTGGTAGCCGCGGTGGAAGCCGTCGCGGTATCGATCCTTGTAGAGATCCCTGGGGCCGTAGCGGCGATCGTAGTTGTGGTCGCCTGAGCGATAGCGCTTTTCACCCACGGGGTCGAAGCGCTCGTTTCGGTGCCCGTCGCGCAGGCCAGCTTCGTAGCCGTCATCCTGCCCATTCCGGAATGCCTCATCAAAGCGCGGAATCGCGCGCGAGTTGACTCCGCCGCGCTCATCGCGTGGGTCTAGCCGCCCACGCGGATCCGATCGCCGGTCGTCCCAGCGAGGATCAGGTCGTTGCGGGTCGTGCCAGGTCTGACATGCCGCCACCGCAGGCGTGGCCATCACCAGTGTCAAGACCAGCATCAATTCGCGTGTATCAGTCATAGAAACCTCCACGACTCTCCACGCTGCAAGCATCGTGCCGATCCAAGGAAAGATGCGAAGCCACCAGGATTTTGCCATTTCGGCTATTTGTGGCATTTCGCCATTGACCGCACCGCGAAGCGGTGTCCTTTATTCAGTCCAGATCAGGACGCGTTCACCTGAGCGGCCGCGGACATCCACGATTAGTATCGAACCCACGCGCGTGAGCTCGCTGATGTCGAGCTCCAACTTCTGAAGGTCGAAACGTTCGGCGCCGACCCCAAGATCCACCTCGCGCTGTCCTATCGTCAACAGCCAGAGCGGGAGCTTGAGGTTGACGATACGTCCCTGGTCGGGCTCCCACGCCATGACGATGAGGTTCGTCGCCTTGGCCGCGGCGGTGGGCGCCTGGCTCAGGTCGCGCATGCGGTGCACGCGTTCGGACGTGTCGATTTCGAGCAGCGGCTTCTGATCCTTGAATTGGACCAAAGCATCGTCGAACTGTTTGAGCGTGCTGCCGCTGGACACGCGCTCGGTATTGACGTGTTGTGACACGAAGTAGATGCCCGCACTCGCAATGCCGCACATGCCCAGTATGCCGAGGGCGACGATCACGAGCAGGATCTTGAGCCAGGGCTTCATGTGTGCCAGTTGTACTCTACGAGATTGGACGGAAGCTGAATGGTTGTTTCCTCAGGCGTCCGGCCTCCTCCTGACACCACGGGTCCTGATGGGCCCGGCACAACTCACTGGCGGCCAGGTATTCGGTGACGGCCGTCGGTCGTTGTTGGCGCAGGTCGGCGACCTTGCCTAACTCCAGATGGATACGGCCCCGGACCCAGCCGACCGGAGCCTGAGTCAATGCCACTCGGAGGTCTGCCACCGCATCGTCGAGTCGGTTGAGTGAGACACGGGCCATGCCGCGTTTGTAGATCCACAGCGCGCGTTCGCCAGGCACCTTTGGGCGGGTATCGCGGTCGTGCCAGGCCAGGCCAGTCGTCAGCGCGGCTTCTGCTTCGGCGGGCAGACCGGCGCGCCACGCCGCTGACCCAATCTCGAGCTGCAGTAGGCGGTTCTGTGGATGGTCGGCGAAGAGCGCCTTGAGCACGGACAGCGCGTCGGCTTGCCGTCCCTCGCGGCTGTACATCAATGCCAGCGCGATGCGTGCGTCTGTTCGCGTGAGCGGACGTTTGGCCGCGCCTTCGATCAACTGCAGCCCGCGTTCCTCGCCGCCGCCAAACCCGGCGATATACGCGATAAGCCGCTTGGGCATCGAGAGCGCGGCCACGGCGTATCGGTACGTACCGACCACCAGTCCGGCGTCGGTTCGATCCGGCGCGTGCTCGAGCACCCACTCGTGCGAGTTGTAGGCCCGTCTCGCTGATCCGAACGCCTGCGTGACCCTTCCTTCCACCGTCGCCACGTACGAGGCCTGCAGCCCATGTGCGGCCCCGAGGTCGTATCTCGCGTCGACGCTGCGTACGTCGCGCTTGACCGCAGCTTCAGCCAGGGCGATGGCGCGCCCCAGGTGTTTGCGGAATTCGGCGTCGGCGTCAGCGGGTGGAGGGGGCAGCTTGATCTGAGACGACGTCAGGCCTCCGAGGTAGTGGTCGATCGTGGCACCGCCCCTTGTGAAGAGCGCATGCATCCAGAGGACGGTGGCCAGCGTACGGTGTGCTTCGGAGTCATCCGGCCGTGCGGCCGCGTCCTGCCGCGCCAGACGCAGAGCATCCTCGTAGTTCAGGTTGTACGCGGCGTGAAAGGCCTCGGCTGGAGCCCGTGCGGGCTCCGCCACCTGCGCGTTGGCTGCGAGATCGGCCTGGGCGGCGATCAGCAGAGCGCCGAGCGCTGTCCGCATTCGCGCTGTCATGAGAGTGAGAACTCTGTACCCAGACCAGCGATCCTCGCGCGTTCCACCACGAGTTGCGCCGCGACAACATCTTCGACCGCCATGCCGAGCGACTTGAACAGTGTCACGTCATCACCGGACCGCCGGCCCTCGCATCGTCCCAGCACGAGGCTACCCAGTTCGCCGACGATGTGGTCGGCAGTGAAAGCACCTTCCTTAAGGGGCAGGACGATGTCGCCGGCTTCGACCAGTGCGGCCGCGCGCGAGTCCACAAACAGGCGTGATCTCGCGATCAGGGCTGTTGGCATCTCCCGTTGCGTGGGCCGACAGGCGCCGATCGCACAGATGTGGGTGCCTGGCGCGATGTCCTCGTCGTTGATGACCGGCACAGGGGACGCTGTGACGAGCACCACAATGTCGGCGTCATGCACCGCTGTTCGCGCGCTGGCGGCGGCCCGGACGGTGAGGCCGGTGTCGGCGGACGCCGATTGCGCGAACGCCGCGCAGTGCGCGGCGTTTGGGCTCCACACACGCACGCCCGTCAGGGGCCGGACGAGCCGGATGGCGTCGAGGTGGCTTCGCGCCTGCACGCCGCTGCCAATGATCGCCAGACGCGTGGCGTCGGGGCGGGCAAGCCTATCAACGGACACGGCCGAGACGGCTGCCGTGCGCGCCTCGGTGATGTAGCGCCCGTCGAGCAACGCGACAAGTGCACCCGTGGCCGGGTCCAGAAGAATGATCGTCGCCAGGTGCGACGTCAGACCCCGCGCGTGGTTGCCGGCGTAGACAGTGACGAGCTTGGCGCCCATGGCGGCGGGCGAGTCGATCACGGCCGGCATCACGCCGTAGTACGCGCGTTCAGGGCCAACCTCGATGACCGTACGCACCGGTTGCGCCACGCAGTTTGCGGAGTACTCGGCGAGCGCGGAGGCCATGGCCTGAATCAGATCCGGCATGGGCAGTACGCGCCGGACGTCAGGTTCCGATAACAATAAGGGCATGTCCCTCATCTTACGCACGATCGACGCCCACACGGCAGGCGAACCGCTGCGGTTGGTGACCGGCGGTTGGCCGGCGCCTGAAGGCGCCACGATGCTGGAACGGCGGGCCTGGGCCCGCGAGCATCAGGACTATCTGCGGAAGATCCTCATGTTCGAACCGCGCGGCCATGCGGATATGTACGGCGCGCTGTTGACCGAACCTGAGCGCGCAGACTCGGACGTCGGCGTCCTGTTCATGCACAACGAGGGCTACAGCACCATGTGCGGCCACGGCATCGTCGCCGTCACGACCATTGCGTTTGAGCGGTCGCTCGTGACCCACGCCGATGGCCGGCGGACGTTGGTGTTCGACACGCCGGCGGGCCAGATTCGGGCGCGTGCGCACATGGATGGGCCGCGCGTCACGCAGGTATCGTTTATCAACGTGCCGTCGTTTGTTCTCGCGGCGGGTTTGAGCGTGCGCGTGGGCAACCGGGACGTCCGGGTGGACGTGGCGTTTGGCGGGGCCTTCTACGCCGTGGTGGATGCGGAAAGCGTGGGGCTGGCAGTGGTGCGCGAGCGGCTTGGCGACCTCAAGGCCGTCGGCATGGCCATCGCGCGCGAGGTTGAGCGCGTGATGACGGTGGTGCACCCGCTTGAGCCGGGTCTGACCTGTGTCTACGGCACCATCTTCACGGGTCCGCCGACTGTGGCTGACGCACACCTGCGCAACGTGACGGTGTTTGCGGACCACGAAGTCGATCGATCACCCTGCGGCGCTGGGACGTGCGCCGTGCTCGCAGTGCTGGACGCGATGAGCCTAACCGACGATAACGTGCCCTTCGTGCACGAGAGCATCATCGGCACCACCTTCACCGCTCGCGTGTTGTCGAGGACGACGGTCGGCGCCTACGCGGCCATCGTGCCCGAGCTCACCGGCGCCGCATCAATCACGGGCGAGCACACGTTTATCGTGGAACCAGGCGACGTAGTGCCTGAAGGCTTTCGGCTATGAGGCGTTAGCGAAGCCTCGACGTGTCCACGGCTCCGGCGAGGGTCCGCATCGGCGCCGTATCGGCCAGCCCTGCGCCGGTCACGTTGATGATGTAGCGCCGGCGAATGAGCACGCTGAGTTCGCCGAGTTTGTCCACGGTATTCCATGACTCAACGGCGGGGAACGTGGCGACGGTGGTGCCTTTGAAGTAGCCGTTCTCGACCATGCGGCTCGTGGTTGTGCCGGCTAGGTGTTCAAGTGATTCAATCGCACGTTCGTCGCCGCCGGTATCCGCAATCTCCAGGCTGAGTGTTTCCGTGCCGCGCGTGAACGTAACCTGCACGTGGGTGGAGCGCGCGGGGGCCGAGCTTTCCTGTGCGGCGATCTCGCCTCGGGTCCAGCCGGCAACCTGGGGCACCGACGCCCGAAGGTCCTGCAGCGACACGAGTGGCACAGCAGGTGCACTCGGGGCTTGTGCGGCTGGATCAGCCGCTGACGCGGGAGTGGCCTCGTGACCGCTGCCACACGCCACCATGACGGCGGTCACGACGGCCACCGCGAACGTCCGCCGCACTTCGTGAATCACTTCGCGGCAGTCAGCTTGCTGAAGTCCATCTGTTCCAGCACCGCGCGCACCGGGTCGATGCCTGCGCCCTGGGATCCACGCGAGGTGACGATGAACCGTTCGGCCACAACGACCGTGAGTTCGGCGGTTTGGCTCTTCGTGTTGACCTCTTCGAAAGCGGGTTCGCCCTTGATTGATGTGCCTTTTTTGTAGCCGTCCGACGAACGCTCGCTGAAGTTGGCGGAGAGGAACATCGAGAACGGCACGAAGAGCATCTGGGCCAGCGCGGCATCAACGACCTCCACTCTGATACGCGCGTCACCCTTCTGATAGTCCGCTTCAGACTGCGAGATCGACATGGGGAAAGTCGAGGTAGAGCCGGAGACCTCGCCACGCGTCCAGCCGCTGACTTCCGGGAAGGCCGCGCCGAGTGTTTCGAATGGCAGCACCTCAACCTTGCCGCCGGTGCCACTGGCTCCCTGCGCCATCTGCTCCAGTCCCTTGACCATCGCCGCGGCGCCCGCTGTCATTTGATTCGCACCCGCTTCGGTCGCGTCGACGATCACCTGAGCCGTCTTCTCGGCTTGTTCCTGTTCCGCGCTTTTGCCGCACGCAATGGTGGCCGTCAGTGCGAACACGAGGAAGCCTGCTGTCAGTTGCTGCTTCATATGTTCTCCATGGAAAAGGGAACCGTTCAGCCAAAAGGCTGGTCAATGGCAATGCTCTGCTTGGTAAAGAACTTTGGACCGGCTTCAGTCATGAAGAGACAATCTTCGAGTCGGATGCCAAATTCTCCGTAAATCGCCACGGTGGGTTCGTCGCTGAAACACATGCCCGGCGCGAGCGGCGTCTTGTTACCGAGCACGAAGTTCGTCCACTCGTGCCCTTCGATGCCGATGCCGTGTCCCGTGCGGTGGGGCAGGCCTGGTACCTTGTAGCCGGGACCAAACCCCGCGTCCACGATGACCTTGCGGGCGGCGATGTCAACGTTCTCGCATGGAGCGCCAATCACTGCGGCGGCGAAGCCCGCATCCTGCGCGCGCTTCTCCAAATTCCAGATCTCGATCTGTCGCGTCGTGGCTTTGCCCGCCACCACCGTTCGCGTGATGTCGGCTGCGTACCCTTCGCAGCTCATGCCACCGTCGATCATCACCACGTCGCCTTCTTTCAGCGTCTGCGGCGTGGCGCTCCCGTGCGGGAACGCCGTGTAGATGCCGAATTGCGCACTCGCGCCGCCCGTATAGCCGAGTGCCTTGAATGCGGCGGCAATATTACCGCTCAGCTCGCCTTGAGTCATCCCAGGCTTCATCGTTGTCAGCGCTGCCCGGTACGCCTCAATGGTCACGTCGTTAGCGCGCTGCATCAGCGCAATCTCGGCCGCCGTCTTGTACATCCGGCACCCGGCCGTCACCGGCGTGGCGTCCGCCAACTCCAGCGATGACGCCTTCTTGATGCCGTCGGCAATGAAGAACCGCACGCGCTCTTCGATGCCGATACGGCCATGTCGTACCCCTCGATCACGGACGATGTCGGCGATCAGCTTGTAGGGACTTTCGTCTTCCTGCCAGACGCGCACGTCGTTGCCGAACGTGATCATTTCGCGCGCCCTGTCCTCTTCAAATCCAGGGCATACGTAGGCCAGTTCGCCATTGGCGGGAATGACGACGCCGAAGGTGCGTTCACTCTGGCCCCAGCGCATATTGGCAAAGTAGAAGCAGCTGGCGGTGCCCTCCATGAAGATGGCATCGAGCTTCTGCTCGGCCATGAGCTTCTGGGCTTTGGCAATCCTCGCCCGCCGCTCGTCGTCGCCAATCGGCACGACGCCGGCCGTCATGGGCGTCAGGCCCTTGAGAAACGCGGGCGTCTCGGCGGCGGCTGCCGGCGCGGGCTCCGGTGTGCCGGCACACCCTGCGGCGAGCGCACCCGCGCCCAGGGCACTCGTTGAAAGAAATTGGCGGCGAGAGAAGGGGACGGGCGTGTTTTCCACAGAACACCTCAATTTGGGGACAGGTCTCAGCGGGTGAAGTTTATCTGAGACCTGTCCCCAAATTGCGGTGTTCTGTGGAAAACACACCCGTCCCCCTGTGTGGATCCCCTTATTTAGCCACGTAGGACTTGCGGGCGCGGGCGGTGAGGCCGGGTTTGGCAAGGCGCACTTCGAGTTTGTGCGCCTTGCCGTCCATTATCGTGGGCGAGAAGCCCAGCACGTACTGGCTATGCAACTCCGCAATCACCCGCGTGAATGTGGAGTTGAGCTCGGCTGACTTCTTCAGCTCAAAGAACCCACCGCCCGTCTCCGCTGCCAGGCGCTTGAATGCACCGCCAGGCCGAGACAGCGTCCATCGTTCACCATTGTGGTAATACGACTCGATGCCCAGCGTGTAGATCATGACGTCTTCACGCTGGGCGCGCTCGAGGATGTCCCCGTTGCTGCGACTGCTGGCGAAGTCGTCACCATCGGTCAACACCACTACCACACGGCGTCCCAGGGCGTCCGTCAGTTGATCCATCGCGGCATCAACGCTGTCCCACAGGCGTGTGGAGTTGCCCCGCGTCATGTTGTTGCGGATATAGCTGACCAGGCTGTCGCGGTCGTTGGTCAGGCCCGGGCTGAACTGGATCTTGGAATTGAAGAACCCCACCACAGACTTGTCTTCCGGGGCGAGCCGAATCACAAACTGGACCGCCGCATCCTGCATGAACGGAAGGTTCATCTCCATGCTGACACTCGAGTCCAGCGTCAACGCGGCTGAGAACGGAATGGGTTTATTGTCAAAGATCGTCACGGCCTGCTTCTTGCCGTTGTCGTAAATCTCGAAGTCCGATTGCTCCAGGCCCGGCACCAACCGGCCATCCTCATTAAACACCGAGGCGTACACGGGCACTGTGCGCGTACCAGACTTGAAGGTTGGCTGCATTACCTGTTGAGGGGTCGCGACATCAGGAGCAGCCGAGAGTGCAAGCGCTCCGGTTACAGTGGCGGCGCCAGTGAAGGCGAGGATGGCGTTGGGGAGTCGGCGAATCATTTGGCCACGTAACTCTTTCTGGCGCGGGCGACCAGGCCCGGCCTAGTAATCCGCACCTCAAGCTTGTGGACCTTGCCGTCCACCGCCAGCGGGGTGAACCCCAGGACGTATTGGCTGTGCAGCTCCGCGGCCACCCGGCTGAACGTTGAATTCAGCTCGTCGGTGCGGGTCAGCTCGAAGTATCCACCGCCCGTTTCCTCGGCAACCTTCCGCAGCCCCGCATCGGGGCGCGTGACCCCCTGGCCGCGCATCCGCGACCGCAGACCGATCGCGTAGATCAGGAATTCTTCACTTCGGGCGCGCGCTAGGATGTCGCCCTCGTCAAGGCGGCTCCAGTTGTCCGCACCGTCGGTGAAGACGAGCACCACCCTGCGGCCCTCGATGTCTTTGAGCGCCTCCATTCCGACGTTGGTCGCATCCCAGAGCGCCGTCGGATTCCCGTACTGGATGTCATCGCGCAGGATGCGCACCAACTCGTCGCGATCACTCGTGAATCCCGCAGGGGTCACTCGAATCTTGTCGCTGAAGCTCCCGATGCGCGCCTTGTCTGCGGGCAGAAGTCTGATGACGAACTGCGTCGCCGCCTGCTTCAACAAATCCAGATTCATCGTCATGCTGCCGCTCGTGTCGAGCATGACGACCACAGTGATGGGCTGGATGGAGTTTTCGAAGAGGGAGATGGCCACCTTCTTGCCGTTGTCCCAGATCTCGAAGTCGCCCTGTTCCAAGTCAGGCACCAGCCGCCCCGTGGCGTCAGTCACGGTGGCGTAGACTGGAACGGTGCGCGTGGCCGACCGGAAAGTGGGTTGTTGCTGGCCCTGCCCAGTGGCATCCACAGGCGCCGGCCACGTCGCCGCAGCGCATAGCCCTAGCGCCGCGGTCGTCATCCAAAGAGGTCGGCGGAGACCCATACAGGTATCCTAAGCAAAAATGAGGCCCGGCAGATGACGCTTATAGTCTTTGATCTGGATGGCACGCTCGTGGATTCTCGGCAGGACCTGGCCGACAGCACGAACGCCGTCCTCGAGTCATTTGGCGCCGCGCCCCTGCCGCTCGACCGCGTGGTGATGATGGTGGGCGAAGGCGCGCGAATCCTCGTGCAACGGGCACTTGCGGCCGCCGGAGTGGTCGCCGACCTGGACAACGCCCTGGGGCGGTTTCACGCCCACTACCGCACCAGGTTGCTGGCCTCCACCCGGCCCTACCCAGGGATCAGCGACATGCTGGAGCAGATGGCGCGCGTGGCCACACTGGCCCTGTTGACCAACAAGCCACTGGCCCCGTCACAGGAACTGCTGGAGGCGTTCGGATGGACGCCGCACTTTCTCTCGGTCATCGGCGGCGACAGCGCCTTTGGCCGCAAGCCCGATCCTTCGGGCCTGCAGCATCTGATGGCATTGGCGGATGCTACCCCGGAGTCTACGCTGCTCGTCGGGGACTCGATGGTGGACGTTGAAACCGCCGGGCGCGCAGGCACAGGAATCTGCGTGGCTCAATACGGCTTTGGCAACGCGCGTGGTGACTTGCACCTGCGCGGGGACGAGTGGATTGCCGAGACCGGACACGATGTGAGCCGCGCGATTCAAGCCTGGTTACAACGCTGATAGAATTGAGCGGATGTTGCACGCCATCGCCACACGGCTTTCTCTTGTTGCCGCCATCGTGTTGCTCGCCGCCAACCTTGGCGTTGCGGCTCAGTCCACCGCGGTCAAGCCCGGCGTGAGTAAGTCGGGCTACATGTTCCTCGATTTCTGGTTCCTGGCGGGGTACGACTACAACCCGTCGGATCCTTTTGACCCGTCACCCAAGCAGGTCAAGAACACCATCCCCGCCACCATCCTCTCGCTGCAGGGCAAGAAAGTGGAGATCTACGGCAACGTCCTACCACTCGATTACGACAGCTCCGGCACATCCACCTTTATCCTTAACGCCAGCGTGGATGCCTGCGGCTTCGGCGGCGTGCCCCGCATCAACGAATGGATCTATGTCTCGATGAAGCCGAGTCAGAAGGCCAAGACGTACGGCGCGGGCTATGAAATCCTCGTGCGCGGCACGTTCAGCATTGCCGAAGAGGTGGAGAAGGGTCGCATCGTGGGCCTCTACTCCATCGTCGCCGACAGCGTGCAGTGATGCCCCCCTGGCTGCTCGACGTCACGGGCCTTCAGAAGAGTTTCCTCTCGCCAGAAGGCGAATCTACCCTGATTGTGGATGTGCCGCGATTCCAACTCGCCGAGGGCGAGCAGGTGGCCGTCCGCGGCGCCAGCGGTTCCGGCAAGACCACCTTCCTAAATCTCATCGCAGGCATCCTGCAGGCCGACAAGGGCACCATCGTTCTTGCGGGGCAGACGATGACGGCGTTGTCCGAGGGTGACCGCGATCGGGTACGGGCGAAGACGATCGGATACGTCTTTCAGAACTTCAATCTGCTCCAGGGCTACACCGCCATCGAGAATGTGATGCTCGGCATGTTGTTTGGTTCTGGTGTTGACCGTACACGCGCGCAGCAACTGCTGGAGCGCGTGGGCCTGTCGCATCGCATCAACTACCGTCCATCGCAGTTGTCGATTGGCCAGCAGCAACGCGTGGCTGTGGCGCGCGCTCTGGCGAATCGACCCAAGCTCGTGCTGGCTGATGAACCCACCGGCAATCTGGATCAGCGTCACGCAGGTGAGGCGCTCGAGCTGATTCGCGAAGCCTGCCGCGAGAACGGCGCAGCCCTGTTGCTGGTCAGCCATGATCCGGCGGTGCTCGCATTGTTCGATCGGTCTGAGGATCTCGCTGACCTCAACCAGGCCGCCGCCGCGCATGCAGCCGCTCCCGTGCACACGGAGAACAGGACCGCGTTGTGAATCTGATGTCCCTCGTGCGGCGCAGCCTGCGACAACATGCGCTCTCGTCGTTCGTCACGATCGTGTCAGTGGGCCTGGCGGCCGGCCTCACCATGTCGGTGTTTGCCATCAACGCCCAGACGTACGATGCATTCACCGGTGGCAAGGTCGGGTTTGATGCGGTGCTTGGCGCGCGTGGAAGTCAGCTCCAACTAGTGCTTAATACCGTGTTCCACCTCGAGACATCACCCGGAAATATTCCATGGTCGCTCTACAAGGAAATCTCTGAAGACTCGCGCGTGACGCTCGCCATTCCCTACGCGGTGGGCGACAACTACCAGGGCTACCGCATCGTCGGCACCACCCAGGAGATGTTTACGAAGTTCACCTACCGCGAAGGGCAGGGCTTTGTGCTCGAACCCGGCGGCCGGGTGTTTGATGAGTCGAAGAAGGAAGCGATTCTCGGAAACTACGTGGCTGAGAAGCTCGGTTTGACCGTGGGTTCCGCGTTCACGCCGTACCACGGCCTGCAATTCAGTGAACGCGAGCAACATGAGGACGAGTACACCGTGGTGGCCATCATGGAGCCCACGAATGGGCCGTCCGACCGCGTGCTGTGGATTCCCATCGAAGGCATCTATCGCATGTCGGGCCACGTGCTGCGCGGCGCGGGCAAACCTATGCGCGCAAGGCCGGGTGAGGTCATCGCTGAGGAGAACCTTGAAGTCAGCGCCGTGATGCTGAAGTTGCGGAATCCGCAGGCGGGGTTCCTGCTCAACGGCCAGATCAACCAGCAGGGTAAAGTGGCGACGCTCGCGTGGCCCATCGCTCGTGTGATGGCGGAACTGTTCGATCGCATCGGCTGGGTGAGCCGCATTCTGACGATGGTGGCGTACCTGATTGTGGTGGTGGCGGCCGGTTCGATTCTGGCCAGCATCTACAATACGATGAATGAACGGCGCCGCGAGTTCGCCATCCTGCGCGCCCTCGGCGCCCGGCGCTCCACCGTGTTTTCAGCCATCGTCCTTGAGGCGTCCACCATCACCACAATTGGCGCGCTTCTGGGATTCCTGGTGTACGGCGGCATCCTCGCCGCGGCCTTCGTCATCGTCCGCGCGCAGACCGGCGTCGTCCTCGACGCGTTCCGGTTCGATCACGCGCTGTGGATGACGCCCGTCGGGATGATTCTGCTCGGCGCGCTGGCCGGCCTCGTACCGGCGTTCAAGGCGTATCGCACGGACGTGGCGTCCAACCTGACGCCACTTTCGTAAACGTCCAGAGTCCAGAGTCCAGGGCTTGCCTCGCCGTAGCCCTGGCGGAGGCGGGTTCAGGGGGCTTCGGCCTTGCAGCCCAGTCCGAGCTACGTTTGGAAGGGTCGGGCTACGCACAAGCGGATATCGAGCTCACGTCGAGAGACTCGGGTTTGAGAACCAGTCCGCGCTACGAGCTAACCGCCGACCTTTTCCGACCGTAGCTCGGCCTGGTTTTCAAGGCCGAGGCAAAGCCGCGTCTGCGTTGCCACTTGCGCTTGAACGAAAAGACGGTGGGCCTGGACGTGCCACCGCCGCTGATTGAAGCGTCCATACCGAGGTCCGGGCGCTTCGCGTAGCGAAGCATCTTCGGTGTCTTGCACGAATGCGACGCGGCTACGCGTTTTGTTCGCTTTATGGTCTTGTCGGCGCTAATCTGAGGGGCGTGTCGAACCATCCAGCCGTCAAGGGTCGCGGTGCGCCGACCAATCCCGCGGGGCGCTTTGAACGGCTGGCCTTTGTGCAGGAGCCGGAGGACGAGCCAGACGTCACCAGACCCGCCAGGCCCACTGAGCTGTTCAGGGACACGTCAAAGAGCATCCTCGCCTTCAACGACAGTCCCGATGTGCCGATGGACGCATCCGTCAATCCGTATCGCGGCTGTGAACACGGCTGCATCTACTGCTACGCGCGGCCGTATCATGAGTACCTTGGCCTGTCGGCTGGCGCGGATTTCGAGAGCAAGATCTTCGTCAAGGAAAACGCAGCGGCGCTGCTGCGCGAAGCGCTCTCGGCGAAATCCTGGACGCCGCAGGTGATTGGCCTCAGCGGCGTCACCGATCCGTATCAGCCTGTCGAGCGGAAACTCCGGATCACGCGCGCGTGCCTGGAGGTGCTTGAGCAGTGCCGCAACCCTGTGGCCGTCATTACAAAAAACCATCTCGTGACGCGCGACATCGACTTGCTGACATCGCTGGCGCAGCACCAGGCCGCGCAGGTGTTTCTCTCTGTCACCACACTTGATGATGACCTCGCGCGCATGATGGAGCCGCGGGCATCGCGACCGGCGCTGCGCCTGGAAGCCATGCGAAAATTGCGCGAGGCGGGAGTACCCGTGGGCGTGATGGTGGCACCCATCATTCCGGCGCTCACCGATCACGAAGTGCCCGCCATCCTCGAAGCGGCGGCTGAGGCTGGGGCCACGATGGCGGACTGCACTGTCGTGCGCCTGCCGCACGGCGTGAAGGAGCTCTTTGAGCAGTGGCTCGACGCGCATGCACCACTCCGAAAAGGGAAGGTACTCAATCGCCTTCGTGACATGCGCGACGGTAAACTGAACGATTCGAAGTTTGGTAGCCGTATGGTTGGCCAGGGCCCGTTCGCCGAGTCCATCCAGCGGGTATTCGACCTCCATCGTCGCAAGCTGGGACTGACCCAGAAGCTGTCGCTCTCCACGCAGGCCTTCCGGCGCCCTGGCGGGAGCCAACTCGGGTTGTTCGGCTGATTCCGCGCGGGTGTGCGATGCTGACGGCATGCATTGCCGACTCCTTGTGAGCAGTCTTGCGGTGGCGGCGGTTAGCGTGGTCTCCTTCGTCGCGGTCCGGGGCATCAGTCCGGAGCCGGCCGCCCAGCGTCGCAGCGCACCCGTGCAATCCTTCACCGTCGTCAACTCATTCCCGCATGACCCAGACGCGTTTACGCAAGGACTGGTCTACGCCGACGGCGAGTTTCTTGAGAGCACCGGGTTATTCGGCGAGTCATCCCTGCGCCGCGTGGAAAGTGCCACCGGCAAGGTTCTGCAGCGCAAGGCGATCGACGCCCAGTACTTCGCGGAAGGGCTCGCGCTGGTGGGCGATGCGCTGGTGCAACTGACATGGCAGAGCCAGATCGGGTTTGTGTACGACCGGAAGACGTTCACGCTGCGCCGGACGTTTCAGTACCAGACCGAAGGATGGGGAATTGCCTACGACGCCAAGGGCGGCCTCGTGATGAGCGATGGATCTGATCGGCTCATGTTCCTCGATCCGAAAACGTACGTGGTCACCCGCACCATTCGCGTGACCGACGCGGGTCGCCCCGTGCCGCAGCTCAATGAGCTGGAGTGGATCGAAGGCGAGATCTGGGCGAACGTCTGGCAGACCGATCGAGTGGCGCGCATCGCACCGGCCACCGGTGCGGTCACGGCATGGGTAGACTTCTCGACCTTGTGGCCCCAGGCCCGCCGCACGCCCCCCGCCGACGTCCTCAACGGCATTGCCTACGACGCCGCGGGCAAACGCATCTTCGTGACCGGCAAGAAGTGGCCGAGGGTGTATGAGGTAAGAGCGCAGTAGGTTGTTGGGATCCCGAGGTCCAGGAGTCCTGGGGTCCTGGGAGCGCAGAGACTGCGTACCTCGGTGACGCCGAGATCTGCAAAATGTACGAGGTGGATCCTAGTGTCACTGCGATTTCAAAGGCTTGTCATCGGCACGACGATGGAATGTCGTCAGGCGTGGGTGTGCGGCAACTTGAAGACCTGGCGGCCTTTCAGTTGGCGGTGGAGTTCAAGCTCGAGGTCCATCGACTGATTCGGGAGCGTCCGTCGGCGAGACAGGACTTTCGCTTCCGTGCCCAACTGTCTGATGCCAGTGCGAGTGTTGAGGCGTGCCTCGCTGAAGGGTGGCATCGCTACGTGGCGGGTGAGTTCGTGACGTTTCTGCGATACGCGAGGGCCTCCCTTGCTGAAGCGGAACGCTGGCTTGGCGACGGTGTCGCTCGAGGCTACTTCAAGCCGCACACCATCGCCAAGAGCCTCGACACCGCAGGTCGTTTCGGCGCCGCCCTTACCAACCTCCGCAAGACCCTCGAACCATTTACCTCGAAGAACCAGAAGAAATCCCGCGGCCGCCCCTGACGACCCAGGGACTCCGGGACCCCGAGTACTACTGCATCTTGAACGCCACCGACCCCATCGTCTGGTCCCACATGACCGCGAGGCGGCCACTGGTCCTAGTCATGTCCACGAACGCGATCGTGAACTCATCCACCGAGTACGGCAGCGCGTCGAGCTTCATCATTACGCGGAGTACGTCCCGGTCCGGAGTGTAGTTGTAGGCCTCAGCCTTGTTGGCCGAGTCGTACTGCTGCTGTGCGGGCCAGGAGGAGAGCACGAGCGTCCATTCCCTCTCGTCGAGTCCGATGAACATCGAGTACTCGCCGGCCGGCAGGGCTTTGCCTCCGCAATCGAGCGCCACGTCGGTCTTGAACCGCATGGATTGATCCGTGCCTGCCCGCCAGATCAGCCCACCGGCATTCAACGTCTTGCCGCAGTCAGCCCCGGTGCCGAAAATACTCGCCCGCTGCCGCAACACCGGCCGCTCGTACGCGACGTCGATCCACTTGCCGCCCTGATAGGTTGAGTTGCGTCCACCCTTGACCCACTCGCCGCCGATCTGAGTCGAGGCCTGACCCCGGCCGCTCGATGGCCGGTTCGCTGGCGCCTGCGCCGCAAGCGCCCGTCGATGCTCCGTTCGTACACGTGGGCCGACCTGCTGACCCTGGCCAACGCAGGGTGCGGCACAGTGACGATCTTCGCCTGCCTGAGCTATCTCGCGGGTGATCAGGAACGCTGGCTTTGGACGGCATTTGCCCTTCCGGGCGTTGCGCTGCTGTTTGATGCGGTCGACGGATGGGTGGCACGCCTGGACGTGCGCCACAAGTCCGTTAGGGGCGCCGACCTGAACTCACTAGCCGACATCGTGTCGTTCGGCGTGGCGCCCGCCGTGCTCGCCTACACGCTCGGCCTGCGCGGGTTATGGGACGCCATCTGCCTCACGCTGTTTGTGTGCGCCGGCATCAGCCGTCTCGCGCGATACAACGTGACATCGAGCGCGCCGACCGACAGCGCCACCGGCAAGATTCGCTACTTTGAAGGGACACCGATTCCCACCAGCGTCTTCCTAGTTGTGATGATGGCTGCGCTGTTTGCATTCGACCTGACCGGGTCACACTTCATCGGTGGTCACATGAATATTCTTGGCCGCCAGTTCCACCCGTTCTCGCTGCTCTTCCTCTTGAACGGTAGCCTGATGATCAGCACCATCAAGCTGCCGAAACCCTGACGGCGACGGTTGTATCATAGCGAATTATGACCTCACGCCTCATCTTCGAGTACTCGAAAGCGTGGGGCTTCAAGCATCCCTCGCCGTGGGACTACGTCTTTTTCATGAACAACACCCTCAAGCAGGACCTGAGTTGGTTCTGGTACTACTGGCTGTGGACCACGGAATCTGTCGACGGGCGAATCGCGAATGTCTCGACGGTCAAGGCGAGGGCCACGGTGACAGTGCGACAAGACAGGCAGATGCCGTCACCTGTGGTGTTGAAGGTGAAGTTCACGGCGCCCGGCCAGTTGCCGCAGCCTGTGGCGAACGCCACCGTGAAAGTGGTGGACCCGCAGACGGCGCTCATGAAATGGCCGGTGGATGTGTGGTTCAACGGTAACCGGACGTTCAGGGCGGCGTTTGACACCGGCGGCCGTGTGATTGAGACGATCACACTCGACCCGGCGTGCCGCTTCCCCGACCGTGACCCGAACGACAACGTGTGGCCAGCCCTGACGCCGCCGCTGGCGCCCGGTGCCCGCGCGTATCAATGTGGATGAGTCTCCCCGTCCGCTGTCAGGATGACCGGCGCGCCGTCCATGAGTTGTTCGCGGTAGGCCGTCCCGAATATCTGCCATGACGTGACGAAGAGGCCCGCCAGCACCGGGCCGATGATGAACCCGAGTGGCCCAATCACCAACAGACCTCCCAGAGTGGAGAACAAGATGATGAGATCGTGCAGCCTGGTATCGCGGCCGACCAGCCACGGCCGCAACAGATTGTCCACCGAACCCACCACCAGCGAGCAGAACAGAGCGAGGCCAATGGCGGTTCCCACGTGCCCCGTTGCGAGTAACACGATGCAGGCAGGCACCCAGATCAGCGCCCCGCCGATCAACGGAATGATCGAGAGCACAATCATCAGCACCGTCCAGAACGCCACGTTCTGGATCCCCGCCACCCAGAATGCCAGTCCGGAAAGTGTGCCCTGAATCACTCCGATGACCAGAGTGCCTTTCACCGTGGCCCTGGTAATCGACAGGAAGCGCGTCGTGAGCAGCATCTTTTCTTCGGCCCGCAACGGCAGATGGTTCAGGATCTCCCGCATCATCTTCGGCCCGTCGATCAGGAAGAAGAACATCGCGTACAGCGCGATAAGAAAATTTAAAATGAGCGACACGGTGCTCAACGTGCCACTCGACAGCGAGGATATCAGGAACCCGCCCGCTGAGTTCACCACTTCACCGGCCTTGGTCAGGATCTGTTTGCGATACGGCCTGACGTATCGCTCATAGCCAGGCAGGCGCTGCAGTCTCTGATCTAGATATAAAGGCGAGTTGATCGACATCTCAACAATCGGCTGGACGTTCTCCGTGATGCCCGCCGCCTGGCCGATCACCAGGCCACCGATACCGATCAAGGGGCCGATGACCACGACCAGTGTCAGCAGCAGCGTGGCGGTGGACGCGGCCAGTGCATGCCCGCGCAGCAGCGTCAGCAACCGCACGTACACCGGTCGCAAGAGGCCTGCGAGCACTGCCGCCGCCACGATTGTCATCAGGAACGCCTTCAGGATGACCACCATCACCAGGGTCATGCCGACGACGAGGAAGAGCAGGAAGGCCTTGCGGAACGAGGTATCAGCGGTCACAGCCACTTCGCCTTTCTGAACCGAAACACCAGATACAGATCGATGGTGACCATCGCAGCCACTGTGACCGGATAGCCGTAGGCCCAGTCCAGTTCCGGCATGTGTCTGAAGTTCATGCCATACACGCCGGCGATCATCGTGGGCACCGCCACGAGGGCGGCATAGGCCGCCAACCGCTTGGTAACCTCGTTCTCCTGCAGCGTAATCAGCGACAGATTGACCGAAAGCGCCGTGCTGACCATGTCGCGCAAATTGTCGGTGGACTGCTTCAGGCGCTGCAGGTGGTCATAGACGTCCCGGAAATAGTCCTGGAGTCCGGCGCACATGGGCGGCACCCGCCCACCGTGAAGCTTGCTGGTGACCTCCAGCAGTGGATTGATCGCATGATCCAACACCATCAGCCGCTGCTTGAACGTATACAGCGCTTCCACCTGCGCCCGCGTGGTGTTGCTGGTAAAAATTCGCTCCTCGATGTCTTCGATTTCGCTCGTCAGCCGGTCGATGAGCGGAAAGTAGCGATCGACTACCGTGTCCATCAGCGCGTACAACACGTACGCCGGCCCGTGTTTCAGCAGATCGGGCTCTTCCTCGCACCGCCGACGTACCTCGGTGAAGCCCTGCTGCGAGTTGCGTCGGACTGACACGATGTACTGGGGACCGACGAAGATTGCCACTTCGCCCGTTAGCAGTTCCTCGCCCTCGGCGTCAATCATGTGAAGCACGACGAAGATGGAAGAACCGTACTCCTCGATCTTCGGACGCTGGTGGCCCCGGCTTGCGTCTTCCACCGCCAATTCGTGCAGGGTGAACTCTTCCTGAAGGCGTTCAACTTCCTCTGGCACCGGGTCCTTCAGCGCCACCCACACGAAACAGCCCGGATCGGTCAGCTGCGACCGAATCTCGCTGATCGGGATGTCGGCCACCCGCTCACCCCGGTGATACGCCACGCAGTTGACCAGCACGTCGCCATTCTAGCCGTCCTTGGGCTAGAGTACCGCCATGCCCATGACACGACGAGAGCTTCTTTCGACGGTTGGCACCGCTGCCGTCGCCGCCGTGGCGTCACCTAGGCTTCTCGCCTTTGCCCAGACTCCCGCACCGGCCGGGCCATACACACTGGGCCCCTTGCCGTACCTGGCCGCCGCCCTGGAGCCGCACATCGATGAGCAGACGATGACGATTCACCACGACCGGCATCACCAGACGTACGTGACCGGGCTCAACGCCGCGTTGGCGAAGGCGCCGGCTGTGGCAAGCCGATCGCTCGAAGACCTGCTGCGCAATCTGGGCACGGTGCCCGAAGGCATCCGGGCTGCCGTGCAGAATCACGGCGGTGGGCACTTCAACCACATGCAGTTCTGGACATTGATGGCGCCAAACGCCGGCGGCGCCCCCACGGGCGCGGCGGCCGCGGCCATCACCAGCACCTTCGGCAGCTTCGAGACGTTCCGCGACCGTTTTAATCAGGCGGCCGCATCACGATTCGGCAGCGGCTGGGTCTGGTTGAGCGACGAGAGGGGCAAACTTGTCATCCACAGCACGGCCAATCAGGACACGCCGTTCGCGGAAGGGCGCACGCCCATCATCGGCCTCGATGTCTGGGAACACGCGTACTACCTGAAGCATCAGAACCGCCGCGCGGAATACGTCAGCGCGTTCTGGAACGTGATAGACTGGGCCGAAGTAAATAGTCGTCTCGCCTGATCTGCATGTCGTTCCGTTGCCCCGTCGCCATCGTCCTGCTCGCCGCATTTGTCTGCGGCTTAGGCGTGCCATGGCTAGGCGATGCGCATAAGTTCAACGACGACCCGCACTGGGTAGTCAAACTCGGAACTGACGCGCCCGCCGGCGCTCGGCTGGGTGGCCAGCGAGAGGGGGATGACAGCCACTGCGCCGTCTGTCACCTGCTCCGCACGATGCGATCGGCTAATCGCCCCATGCAGGCCGTCGTGGTTCGGGAAGACCGGCAAGTACTGCCGTCGCACGTCACTGATCTGAGCCCCTCCGCGGTCGTTACGCGCCCTGTCGGCGGTCGCGCTCCTCCTTCCGCACTCTGACCCGTCGCTCGTGTGATGTTGGTGAGGCTGGCGCCTTGGTGGCCCCGGTCGCGCCCTAGTCGTAGTCTCGGATAGAAGGAAAACTTATGAAAGCGCGTATCCATATTTCGGCTGTGGTGGCCCTGCTGCTGTCAGCAGCCCCTATCAGTCTCGTGTTTGCTCAACCCAGCGGAGGCACCATTTCCGGCAAAGTGGTGCTTGAACGCACCAGTACGCCGCTGCACGGCGCCGAAGTGATTGTCATCGGTGCGCGCCGTGCCGCCACCACCCGTGAGGATGGGACGTTTGAGATCACCAATGTGCCCGTCGGAACGTTTCAAATACTGGCGCAGCGCGAACATTTCTCTGCCGCCAGGCAGTCGGTGACGGTGGTCGCGGGGACGACCGCGACCATTGAGTTCAAGCTTGCGGTTGACGCCGTTCACGAAGAAGTGACGGTGACTGCAAGTGCGTCGGGTGCCACCACGACGTTCGATGCGTTCAGCGCGATCACGAGCCTTGATGCCCTGGAGCTGGCCAAGAACCTCGGCGGCACCGTAGCCGATGCACTGGCGAGCACTCCTGGTGTGGCCAAGCGCTCATTCGGGCCCGGCAGCGCGAGACCCGTGATCCGCGGTTTTGATGGGGATCGCGTGCTCATTATGCAGGACGGCGTGCGCACGGGCGACCTCTCGAGCCAGTCAGGAGATCACGGCGTGTCGATCGACCCGGCGGGATTGCAGCGGCTTGAGGTGGTCAGGGGGCCCGCCACGCTCCTGTACGGCAGCAACGCGATTGGCGGCGTAGTAAACGCGATTACGCCGCAGGATACGTTCAGATCCAGTCCGTTCTCCGGAATATTCGGGGTCGTGACGCTCGAGGCCGGAAGCGCCGATGACGCACTCGGCGCCAATGGCAGTGTGCAGATTGGTCGCGGCGGATGGACGGCGTGGGCCGGGGGTGGTTCGCGTCGCAGTGGCGACTACCAGACGCCCAGCACGACCATTGCGAACTCTGCCAGCCGGCTGCAGAGTGGCCGCGCAGGATTCGGCCGCACCGGCGCGAAAGGCTTTTTCAGTCTGGGCGGCTCGATTGAAGACAGCCGATTTGGCATACCGTTTGCCGGGTTGTTTGAAGGTGAGCCAGATGCTGAGATCGATATTGACTCTCGCCGACGCGACGTGCGCCTCGACGTTGGCGCACGACACCTCTCAGGTGCGTTCCTCGATGCGGCGAAGCTGACCGTGGGCTACACGGACTATAAGCACAGCGAGTTGGAGGTGGAAGACGGCGCCGAATCCATCGCCACGGTGTTCTCGAACGACACGCTGACACTGAGAGCTGAACTTGAGCAGAAGCGGCGCGGGCGGATCACCGGACGCATGGGCGCCGAAATCTTCCGCCGTGAGTTCGCGGCAGTCGGTGCAGAGGCGTTGACCCCGGCAGTGACTCAGTCGTCACTCGCGGCGTTTGTGTACGAAGAGGCGGCTTTTGATCGGTTCCGTCTGCAGTTCGGTGCGCGTGGGGAGCGGAACGCCTACGCCGTAGAGCCACGGTCGGCCGGCGCACCCACCGAGGCCCCGGCCGTGCGCGACAGTTCGTTCAGTGCGGTGTCGGGCTCGCTTGGCCTGCACGCACCGATTGGCACCCGCGGTGTCTTCGCGGTGAATCTGAGCGGCGCGTCACGGGCGCCCGCGCTCGAAGAGCTCTACAGCTTCGGGCCACACATTGGGAATCTCGCCTTCGAGATTGGGAACCCGGACCTGACCGTGGAACGCACGCTCGGTGTGGACGTCAGCCTGCGGAGTCGCGCAGAACGCGCCCAGGGCTCCCTGAACGCGTTTGCATACGACATCAGCAACTTCGTGTTTCTTGATTTCACCGGCGACGTGGAAGACGGTTTGCGTGTAGCCAACTATGTCCAGGCAGATAGCCGCTTTGTGGGGATGGAGGCGTCCGGCGAGTTTCAGGCGCACCCAAAGCTCCACCTGCACGTGGGCGCTAGCTACGTGCGCGCGACACTGACAAGAACAAACCAGTCCTTGCCGCGCATCCCGGCGTTCTCTGCCCGACTGGGTGTGGAAAGGAAGTGGGGCAGGTTGACCCTCAGTCCTGAGGTGGTTCTCACGGCCGATCAAAACCGCGTGTTCGGAGTCGAGACGTCCACAGCAGGATCCAGGGTGGTGAACCTCGCTGCCACGTATTTGATTGCCGGCGGGCATGCCACACACACGTTTTCGCTCAGGGCGTACAACCTGACCAACGAGGAGTACCGCGTCCACAACTCATTGCTCAAGGACCTGGCCGCCGAGATCGGGCGCGGCGTCAAGCTGACCTACACCACTAGATTCTTCTGAGAGCAGTGATCACCGGCGCCAGGGCTCCGGCCATGTTCCGGTAGCCCTCCACATCGGGGTGGAGTCCATCGGGAGAACCGGCAAGCCGGTCGGGTTGTCCTGGCGCCGCCACGGCGGCCCGGGTGTCGGCCACACGAATGCGTGGGTCGCGGCGTCCTTCGGCCGCGATCCACGCGTTGATTTCGCGCATCTTCCCGTTCTGCTCATCGGTGGCTGTGTTGTACGGCACGATCGTGCCGGCCACGACCGGAATGCCTGCGGTGATAGCGCGGTCATACAACGCACGCAACTGCGTCGTGACATGGGAGACGGGCCGGCCCTGATAGACGTCGTTGACGCCCGCGATGATGATGACCACAGCGGGCTGCGCGGCCAGAACATCGCGATCGAACCGGGCCGCGATTTGATCGGTCCGCTCGCCGTTCACCCCGCGATTGAGCGCCGTCCACTCCGGGTGCGTCTTTATCAACCAGTAGGAGAACTGGCTCTCGCGGTTGCCTTCGCCGTCGGGCGGTGCCTCAACCGGCGACTTGAACGCCGGCGTGCCCGCGGTCGTGGAGTCACCGAGGGCGACGATGGTGACAAGCGGGGGAGGCGGGGGCTGGATCATCGACCGGTGCGCGCCACTTCTTCAGCGCGCTTGAGTACCCGCATGATGTTCTTGCCGGCGATCTTCCGCACGTCTTCGTCGGAATACTCGCGCCGCAGCAGTTCGGTGATCAGGTCCGGATAGGTCGAGACGTCTTCGAGACCCAGCACCACCTGTGTGATGCCGTCGAAGTCGCCACCCAGACCAATGTGATCGATGCCCGCCACCTGGCGGATATGGTCGATGTGGTCGGCGACCTGGATGATGGTCGCGCGCGGCGGCGTGTTGGCCGAGCGCCACATCTCAACGCCACGACTGATGGTGTCGACCGTGCTGCCGGCCACCGCGGTCAGCCTGGCGCGCTCGGCGTTTTCACGCGCGTTGAAGTCCGCCACCTCCTGGGAAATGAACCCGGGCACAAACGTCACCATCACCACACCGCCGTTTTTCGGCATCTGCGAGAGAATGTCGTCGGGGACGTTGCGCGGCACGTTGGCGAGAGCCCTGGCCGAGGAGTGAGAAAAAAACACTGGCGCCTGCGACACCCGAATGGCATCGGCCATGGTGTCGGGCGAAACATGGCTCAGGTCCACAAGCATGCCGAGGCGGTTCATTTCGTGAACGACCTGTTCGCCGAACGGCGAGAGGCCGCCATGCACCGGTGTGTCAGTGGCCGAATCCGCCCACGGGACGTTCAGGTTGTGCGTCAGTGTCATGTAGCGGGCACCGAGCCGATACATCATGCGCAGTGTGCCGAGCGATCCGTCGATGGAGTATCCGCCCTCCATGCCGATGAGCGAGGCGATCTTGCCGGCCTTCTGGATGCGTTCCACGTCGGCCGAGGTGAGGGCCAGTTCCAGGCGATCGGGATACCGTGCGACCATGCGGTGCACCACATCGATCTGCTCGAGTGTGGCGGTGACCGCAGTGGTGCCCTGCAAGGTCGATGGCACGTAAACCGACCAGAACTGCGCGCCCACGCCGCCGCGCGCCAGTCGGGCGAAGTCGGTGTGCAGAGCCGTCTGGGGTTGCCGCAGGTCCAGCGCGGTGATGTCGCCCCTGGCCAGTTCCCGCACCTGCCAGGGGTAGTCGTTGTGTCCGTCGAACACCGGCACATCGCGGAGGATCCTGCGTGCACGTTCCACCATCGGATCTCCCTGTTGCGCCGCGACCGTTGTCACACAGAGCGTCCACAGAAGCAGTCCCAGCGTTCGCATGAAGCGATTATAGCCATGCCATGGGTTGCCGGTTGCTGGCCACGGCCCGACCCATGCCTTGACTAACTTGACCAACTGTCGTCGCCCCGATAGCGTCGTCGACATGGTGAATGTGTACGAGGCAAAGACGCGTCTGTCGACTCTTGTGGACGAAGCGGCCGCTGGCGCGGAGATCATCATTGCCAAGACTGGAAAGCCGTTGGCTAAGCTGGTGCCACTCGGGCCGTCGCGCCGATGAAAGCCCGGATCAGCGAAGGGGAAGATCTGGGTCGGCGCCGACTTCGATGCGCCGCTGCCTGAGCACACTGCCGTCAACTTGTGGCCCACTGCTTCGACGCTGCGCACCGCGCAGGTGGAGGGCGCCGGCAATCGGCGCGGCGGCAATCCCTCGGAGGAATTCGCGACGGCTCATCGTCATCGCGGCAATCCTATCAGGGCTCGCCTTCGCCAAGGCTATGGCCTGGCGCCAGGTCGCCGACAGCAGTACGAGGACCGTCTCGTATTCGCGGCACACACGAAAAGCGATGCCGAGGCTGACATTTTTGATGGGCGCCGGAAGCCCAGGGGTCGCCAACCCCCGCAATCCGTGAATTCCGCAATTCCGATCAGCAATCCGAAATCCGCCATTAGTAATCCCAATCCTCAATCCCTCAATAGCGAGTCGAGCTGAGGACGACCGATTGAATATAAGATCTCCCCATGTCTGCACTCTCGCTCGACTGGAAAGGCGATCTCACGTTCGTCAATAGCCCCGGTTCACCGGCCATCCATCTTGACAGCAACACGCCGGGAGTAGCATCCCCCGTGCAGGCGCTAGCCTACGCTGCGATGGCGTGTATGGCCATGGATCTGGTGCACATCCTCAAGAAGGGCCGCCACGATTTGAAGGGCCTGTCGATACATTTTGATGGCGAGCGCGCCGCTGACTATCCGAAGCGCTACGCCGCCATGCACCTACGGTTCGACGTCACAGGCGACATTCCCGAAGACGCCGTCGAGCGCGCTCTGGCGCTCTCGCACGAGAAATACTGCTCGGTGTCCAATTCCCTGCGATTGGACATCGATTTCGCGACGTCGTTCACCATCATTAAGTAGGCGGCCGGGTGCGTCGCCCCTACATCGACTGGCTTCGCGGTGTGGCTGTGCTGTTCATGATCGAGTGGCACGTGGTGGATGCGTGGAGCACCGAGGCTGCGCGCCAGGGTGGCGTGTTCACGGCGTTGGCGCTCATCGGCGGCACGGCCGCGCCGTTGTTCCTGTTTCTCGCCGGCCTGGCTATTCCATTTGCCGCAGCGTCGCAGCAGCGAAAAGGGCAGTCGCTCCGTGAAGCGGCCTGGGCCCTGCAAAAACGGGGCTGGCAGGTCTTCCTGTTCGCGCACATCTTCCGGCTGCAGTCGTTCCTCGGCAATCCCTGGGCGCGCGTGGACAGCATCTTCAAGCCCGATATCCTCAACATCCTCGGCCTGGGTATGGTGGTCACCGCATGGTGCTGGGGACGCAGTGACGCGCTGAAACGTCGCGTGGCATGTCTGCTGGTGCCCGCAGCCATCCTTGTCGTGATCACCCCGCTCTCGCGCGAGTGGTGGTGGCCCACGTTGCTGCACCCTCGGCTCGAGGCCTACATCCGGCCCAACGGCGGATGGGGGCAGTTCGCGCTTTTCCCCTGGCTGGCGTTTGTTCTGGTTGGTTGTGCTATCGGCGTCTGGATCGCCCGCTCGCGCCTCGTCACTGAAGAACGTCGCTTCCATGTTCAACTCGCACAAGCCGGCGCCGCTATCGTCATCTTCGGCATCATCGCCACGTTTGTGCCGTCGCCATTCAATTCGAATTTCTGGACCACCTCGCTGTCCTTCTTCCTCATCAGGATCGGGGTGATGACGATGTCGCTGTCGGGGGCGTGGCGGTGGATGTCGCGAGCGAACGCGCACCGGTGGAGCCCCGTGGTGCTGTTCGGGCAGACGTCGCTGTTCGTGTACTGGGTGCACGTGGAACTGGCGTACGGTATGTTCAGCGCCGCCTGGAAGCGTTCGCTGACGCTCGGCGAAACCGCGCTCGCTTATTTCGCGTTCACCGCGCTCATGCTCTTCGCCGCAAAATGGTGGGCGAAGCGCAACGAGCGGCCCTGGATACCGGAGCACCTCAGGGCTTAGCGTCCAGGGTCCAGAGTCCAGAGTCCAGAGTCCAGGGTTCGCGGAGCTGCTTCGCAGGGCTTTCTTGGAAAAAGTCCCGGCACGGAAAGGTGCCGGCTCAAGGAACTCTGGACCTTGGACTCTGGACCCTGGACGCTATCTGTCGTTCCAGTTCACGATCGAGTTGAAGATCATGTTGAACTCGCCGTGGTTCTGCCAGCGATAGATCGGGTTGTTGGCAAACAGGAGCACGCGGCCTTTGCCGTTGCGGGCGCCGGGTACGTCAACCGCGATGGCCTTCTGCGAGAGCACATCCGCGCCGGTCATCAGGCCGGAGATGACGGACGAATCGCCGCCGACGTAACGGGCGAGGATGTTCTCCTGGTCCGACATGCCGACGCGCAGGAACGGACCGCTGACATATTTCACGCCGAAGCTCTTGTTGCCGTAGCCGTAGAACACCGGATGGTCGGGTTTTGAGATCTCGGCCTGCACGAGCGGGCGCTGCGCCGTGATCCCGGCCACCTGATCGGTGTCCACAGACTTCGCGAAGCCGAACTCGATCGGGAACCGCACCGCATTGTGCGCGGCGATGAGCGTGCCGCCACCCTCAAGGAAGGCCGCGAATGCATCCACGCCCATCTGGCCGAAGCCGCCCGTGATATCCGGGGATTCGCCATACATGCCCAGGAACTTGTACTTGTCGGTCTTCATGTAGGGCACAGGCCTGGCGCCTGGCGCCTGCATCACCGACTGGCGATTGATGCCCTGGTACGCCATGAGAATCACGTCGTAGTCGGCTTTCAGGTTGCCCTTCATCACCCGCTCTTTGTAGATGAGGTCGAAGGGGATGCCAAACTGGTCAAACGCGTGCCGGTACCAACCCAATTCCTGCGTGCCGCCCCACTGCGAGTAGATGGCCACACGCGGCACATCAGCGTCGTGCGTTGCCACCGTGGGGATAGACGCCAGCGTGGCAGCCGTGAGGCCGAACTTCTCCACGGCAGCGCGAACAGCCGCGATGTCGGACGACGTCGCTACGATGAATGAGCCGGCAGGAAAGTCCATGCCCGATGCCGTGAAGCTGGCCTCGGCCACCTTCATCGCCACGTTTCGCACCGCGTAGCGGAACGACACCATGTTGTTCGAACCCAGGTGCGCCACCGCGATGCCGGCCGTGCCGGTGCCGATGATGCGAGCCGCGTGGGTGGACGTCTTAACGACCTTCGTCTCCACCTCCAGCACGTCCTTGTTGTTGATCTCGCGGATATCCACGCCCATCGCCGGGCCCATCGTCCACCCCGAGTCGTCGTACGTGGAGAGGCGTTCGTCGGGATAGTCCTGCTTCTCAAAAAGGTTCTTCGCGAGGTTCCAGTAGGGCTGGCCAGCCTTCACGAGGTACGAGCCTGCCGGGAACGTTTCCTCGCCGAGTTTGAACTTCGCGTCGGCCTGGCGCACTTCGATGCCCTGGATGCCCATGATGCGGATGAGTTCGGCCACGCGCGTCATGTCGCGCTGCACGGGAATCACATACGCGTGGGGCGGATTGTCGAGGCCGCGCCGGATGGAGTTGGCGGTCTTCGTGTAGAAGTTCTCGACCACAAGGTTCGGGAACATCGACGTGAGCTGCAGGGCTGAGAGCACGCCCGTCTGCATGTAGTTGGCGTTGTTGCGACGCGTGAAGTTGGCGACGGCATCGGGCGGCACCGGCAGGCCGCGATACCACTCGCGCGGCTGAGCGCCGCCGCGACCCGTCGGCACACCGCCGGCGCGCCCGCCACCGGGCGCCCCTCCTCCGGGACCCGCACCTCGGGCTCCTGCTGGCGGTGCGCCTCGTCCCGCACCACGGCCACCGCCGGCACCAACTGCGGCAGGCGGCGCTGCACCGCCCGCGCCAGGAGCCGCCTCGGCCACCGCCGGCGTACCGGGCCTCGGAAGGTCACGGCCCGACTGCGTCTCGTACATCTTCATCAGGCCGTTGTGGTTGTAGGCGAGCGAGCCGAGGTAACCCGGCGACCAGCCGTCCATGAATGCGTGCGTGTAGACGCCCGGCATGCCGTACTTGGTCATCTGCGCCATCTCGAAGTTCGAGAAAAAGGGCAGTTCCGAAAAAAGGATGGGGTCCAGGTTCGGGTTCTGGGGCGGACCGCCGCTGTAGGTGTAGAGCAGCGTCAAAGACTCGTGCAGGTCGTGCATGATCGGCGGGTGGGCGGTGAAGTACCAGTCGCCCAGGCCGCGCATCTGCATCTGCGAGAGGTTAATGTCGCGGTTGTTGTCGTGGTACACGTACTTGCCCCAGTAGGGCACGCCTGCGCCACCACCACGCCCGCCGGCACCCACGGCGCCCGGCTGACCGGCGGCCGCAGCCGCCGTCTCATCAAGACCCTTGTAGAACCAATCGAGGTTGCGGTCGCGCCCGTCGGCGTCGGCCACCGGCGTGACCGAAACGATCACGTTGTTGCGAATCTGCGAGATGAGCGGCGACGTTTCAACAGCCAGACGGTAGACCAGCTCCATCAGCATCTCGGGGGGGCCGAGTTCGCCCGAATGCAGGCCGCCCATCAGGTGGTAGTGCGGCTTGGTGGTGGCGATGAGGTTCTTGATCTGCGGTTCACTCAGGCCCCGGGGATCGGCCAGCTTGGCCAGGTTGTCGCGGTTGCCCTGCAGGCCCTTGATGTTGGCGTCTGAAGACACCCAGACCACCACCAGTTCCCGGCCCTCGTCCGACTTCCCGATGGACTCAATCCGGACCCGGGGCGTGGCCGCGGCCAGCGCCCGGTAATAGTTGAGAATGTCTTCGTAGTAGGTGAGTTTGCCTGGAGCTCCGATGTAGTACCCGAGCACGTCCTTGGGGGTCGGGATGCCCGGCACCTTGGGTAGATGGTCCACCAGCGGGCTGCCGTAAATGGAATTTCCCGTCCATTCCTCGTAGAGTTTCGCGAATTCTTCGTCCTGGGCCTGCTTCGGGTCCCGGGTCTCGGTCACCGACTGCTGGGCCGGGGCCGTGGCCACCGCCAGGATAAAGACGGCCAGACCGACGGCCGACATCCACCAACTTTGGTGGGAAACTCCAGTGATTCTCATCGGTAACTCCTTCAAGGCTTGAGATTCTACAGGCCGCAACCTACAATCGCGTTTATGATTTCCGTCGCCGCACTCCGGATGCAGCAATTTGGCGTCCAATTCTATCAGGCTTCGCTGACCGCCAAGGACATCGACAAGCTCGTACGCTTCGAGGTTCTGAGCTATGGCGACCAGGGCGCATCGGGCGTCCGCGGAAACGCCAGGCAGTCCAAGGTCCGGTGGGACTTCCTGGAGCGCCGCATTGCCTCCAGCGACAAGGCCTACCAGCGCCAGATCATCCGCAAGAAAATCGACGAACTGGTGGGATACTACGACCAGTGCCGCCAGGCGCGCGATCTTCCGTCCATCCCCGGCGCCGTCATCATTTCGTGCGACGAGGCGCTCAAGTTCGACGCGATGCCGGGCGAACCGTCGCTGGGCATCCTCAAGGTGCCCGAGCGCGAAGGCATCCTGCGCGCGATCGACGGCCAGCATCGCCTGCTCGCCCTCCACGCGGGTATCGAGCACTTCGGCGACGAGTCCTTCACCGTGCCGGCCATCATCTTCGACCGTCTCCCCGAAGACCACGTCGTCCAAATGTTTGTCACGATTAACGCCAAGCACACGCGACTCAATCCGTCGCATCTGGTGGCGCTCTCGGGACGGCAGCTCTATCGCGATGAAAATCTCGCGGCCGCGCACGATGTGGTTCGCGCGCTCAGCGAGCGCGAAGACTCGCCGCTGTTTGGTGAGATCAAGTTGCTGGGTGTGGGACACGGACGTGTGGCCCAGGCGCCGCTGGCGCAGGAGCTCAAGAAACTGTTCGGAGCCGAGGCGTTTGGCTCGGTCAAAAAGACGAACGAGTTCCGCGATGAGGCGACGCGCTTCTTTGTGAACTACTTCAAGCAGGTGGCGGTGGTGTTTGGCGCCGCCTGGAACGGCCGCAAGTACAGCATCAAGTCGGCCTCGGCGCTGCGCGCCTTCATCCGTGTCGCGCCAGATATCGTCAGGCACCTGGACCAGCAACACGCCGACCTCGCAGACTTCCGCTCCATCGGCCGCATCATCGCCCCCTGGGGCCGCCGCATCGGCGACCTCCGGTTCGAAACCGACGGCGCTTGGAAGCGCTCGGGCTCGACGGTCGATCAGTTGGTGAAGGAACTTCGACTGGCCCTTCAGTATCCGGAAGGCTCGATCGGGTAAGAACCTACCTTTGCAATCAGGCCTGAGGGCGAGTTCGCGCGGAAGCGCAGCGTCCATCCGCTTCGTGCGATCGCCTCGGCCACGATCGCCAGCCCAATCCCCTGACCATCGGGTCGTCGCGATCGCGCGTCGTCTCCACGGAACCTCCGCGTGGCGAGGTGCGGCAGCTCATCCGGCTTTACGCCCGGGCCATCGTCTTCAACCGTGAGCCGGAAGCCGCACCCGGTGCCGGTGCGATCGAGCACGACCGCCACGTGGCCACCGGGCGTGTTGTAGCGAACCCCGTTGTCCACGAGATTGCTGATCGCCTGCTCTACCAGAGTGGGATCCGCCTCGACCACCACGCCTCCTTCGGGCACGGCGACATTCACTTCGACGCCGTGCCTGCCCGCAGGCGATGGGGAAGTGAAAGGAGAGATGTGATGACTCGCACCGTGAGGGTCGCCATCGTGGCCTGTGCCTCCGTGGGCCTTGGCGCGTGCCTGCCGCAGGACGCCGATCTGCCCTATTACTCTGAGCGCACGTTCTCGCCCTCCTGGTCAGCTACAGGTCACACCGTCACTGAGGGCACCTTGGCAGACGAGCAGTTTGTGGACCAGACGGGCGCCGGCTTCACGCTGGCCTCCGTTCGCGATCGCGTCCATGTGGCGAGTTTTATCTTCACCAGATGCTCGGTGATCTGTCCGCTTCTGGTGTCATCGATGAAGAAGGTCCAGTCTGCCGTAGCCGGCACGGATGTGGTTCTCCTTTCATACTCGGTGACCCCCGACCTCGACACCGTGGATGTGCTCCGTGCGTTTGGCAAGGATCGGGGAGTGGCCCCCTCGAGGTGGAAGCTGCTCACCGGAAACCCGCACGGCGTCCTGCGAGCTGCTCGCGATCTGTATTTCGCCGATGACGACGGGATGAGGCCGTCGCTGGCCGGGCCCAACGCCTTCCTGCACACCGAAAAACTCCTGTTGATGGATGCCGACGGCCACATCCGAGGCGTCTACAGCGGCACCCAGCCATATGAAGTGCAGAAGCTCATTCAGGACATCAGGGAGCTTCTGCCGACGGGGAAGTGACGACCGGCTGGCGACCAGCAGGATGGACTCTGGACCTCTGGACCCTAGACCTCTAATATCGCTTGGTGCGTTCACGTATCGGCATCGACACCGGTGGCACGTTCACCGACTTCGTCCACCTCGGGCCGGACGGCCTCGTCGTTCACAAACAGCGGTCCACGCCTGACGACCCATCGCGCTCGATTCTCGACGGCATTCGACACCTCACGGGCCAGACCACGTCCCTCGACGTCGTCCATGGCTCCACCGTGGCCACGAATGCAGTACTGGAACGCAAGGGTGCGCAAGTGGCACTAGTCGCCACGCGCGGGTTCGAAGACGTCCTGAAGATTGGCCGCCAGACCCGCCCCGAGCTCTACAACGTCTTCGTCGCGCCGCGGCCTCCGCTGGTTGACCCGGACCTGACGTTCGGAGTCACTGAGAGGCTTGACGCCTCTGGCGCCGTGCTCCTAGCGGTTAACGAAGAGGAAGTGGACCGCCTCGCTCGTTTCATCCATGACCGCGGCGCCACCATCGTCGCCGTCTGCCTCCTGCATTCATACGCAAATCCCGCACACGAACAACAGGTGGCTACGCTGCTGCGGCAGTCGGGCCTCGCTGTGTGCACATCGCACGAGGTACTGCCCGAGTACCGAGAGTTCGAGCGCTGGAGCACCACGGTGGTCAACGCGTACGTGACGCCCCTGATGGACCGGTATCTCGGCACGTTGGAGCGGGCCCTGACCCCAGGACTCCAGGACCCCAGGACCCAGACAAGCAAGACTCGACGGGACCTCGGGACTCCGGGACCCCGACTATCGATCATGCAGTCGAACGGCGGGTGCATCTCGGCAGGCGCCGCGCGGGCGCAGGCTGTCCGAACCGTGCTCTCCGGTCCGGCTGCCGGTGTCGTCGGGGCCTGCGCTGTGGCCCATGCGGCGGGATTTCCGCGCGTCATCTCCTTCGATATGGGCGGCACGTCCACCGACGTCAGTCTCATAGACGATGGGATTGGGAGAACGACGGATTCGAAGGTGGGAGATTTCCCGGTTCGGTTGCCCCTCATCGACATCCACACTGTGGGTGCCGGCGGGGGATCGATCGCGTACCTCGACACCGGTGGGGCGCTGCGGGTCGGCCCACGGAGCGCGGGCGCGAATCCGGGTCCTGTTTGTTACGGCGTTGGCGAGGAACTGACCGTCACCGACGCGAACCTGTTGCTCGGCCGGCTCGACCCCGACTACTTCCTGGGTGGTCGCATGACGATCGACGCCGTCCGCACGCAACGGGTGGCGGCCGCGCTTGCGAAGCAGACCGGGCTGTCGGTACCCGAGCTCGCCGACGGCATTGTGCGAGTGGCGAACGCCAATATGGAGCGCGCGATTCGAGTGGTGTCAGTGGAACGCGGCCACGACCCGCGAGACTTCGCGTTGCTGGCCTTCGGCGGCGCCGGCGGTATGCACGCCTGCGAGATCGCGCAGCAACTGGAAATCAAGACGGTGATTGTGCCCAGGCATGCGGGCGTCTTATCTGCGCTGGGGATGCTGGTGGCCGACGTCACGAAGGACTATTCGGCCAGCGTGCTCAAGGCCAGTTCACAAGTAGCCGTGAAGGACCTGGAGCGCTTGTGCGCGCCACTCGTCTCGGCTGCCAGGGCCGAACTCGAGGCCGAAGGGTTCCCTGCGAAGCGTCAAGTGATTACGCTGTCTCTTGACGTGCGATACGTCGGACAGTCGTTCGAAATCACATTGCCGCTGACCGCTGACTATCGAAAAGTATTCGACCAGCAGCACGGCAAGACGTACGGCTACTCAAACCCGGCACGCGCCACTGAAGTGGTCAACGTCCGCGTTTCAGCCGCAGGCATCACCGACAAGCCGAAACTGCCGTTCACCAAAGTCCGCGGCGCATCAAAGGCGAAGCCGTCAGCAGTTCGTCCGGGCCGTTTCACCGGCAAGAACGTGAAGGTCGCGTTCTACCGCTGGGATGATTTGAAACCCGGGTCGTTTGCATCCGGTCCGGCAGTCATCGCCGGCGGCGAAGCGACGGCCGTGGTCCCGCCCGGCTGGACATTCAAGGTGGATGGCCATGGCAATGTGCTGGCCCGGAAAGGGCGGGCATCATGAAGCCGAACCCCATCGAATTCGAAGTCTTCAAGAACCTGTTCCTCTCAATCGCCGAGGAAATGGGCGTCACGTTGTGCCGCACCGGGTTCTCGCCAAACATCAAGGAGCGCCTCGACTACTCGTGTGCCGTCTACGACGCCGAAGGCAACACCATCGCGCAGGGCGATCACATGCCTGTGCATCTGGGTGCGATGCCCCTTTCGGTGCGCGCCGCCATCGACGCGGTGGACATGGAGCCGGGCGACATCGTGATGCTCAACGACCCCTTTCGGGGCGGAACGCATTTGCCCGACATCACGCTGGTGTCGCCCGTGTTCCTCGCCGGGGAGAAGAAGCCCGCCTGCTACGTGGCCAATCGTGCGCATCACTCGGACGTCGGCGGCATGAGTCCGGGCTCAATGCCGGTCGCGCGCGAGATTTACCAGGAGGGGCTGATCATTCCGCCGGTCCGGCTGGCCCGGCGAGGGCAGATCGTGGAGGACATCATGGCGCTCCTCCTCAATAACGTCCGCACGCCCGATGAGCGCGAGGGCGACATCGCCGCGCAGATCGCTGCCAACCGTGTGGCCGAGACTCGCCTCCGCGCGGTCGTTGCGCGTTACGGTCGCGCCCAGACCATGCGTTATGCCGCGGCGTTGCAGGATTACACCGAACGTGTGGTGCGTCACGCCATCAAGGGCATAAGCGATGGTGACTACACCTTCGAAGACGCGCTGGATGACGACGGGTTCAGCGATGCGCCGGTGCCGATTCGCGTGAAGGTGACTATTCGGAAGGACCGCGCGGTGGTGGACTTCACTGGCTCGGCGCCGCAGGTGACGGGCAGCGTAAACGCGAACTACGCCATCACGCTGTCGGCCTGCCTCTATGCCTTCCGGTGTCTCGTGCAGGACGACGTGCTCTATAACGCGGGAGTGGGCCGGCCGATCCAGGTTATCGCACCCGAGGGCTCGATTGTGAATGCGCTTCGGCCCTCTGCGGTGGCTGGGGGCAACGTCGAAACATCGCAACGCATCACGGACGTGGTGCTCGGTGCCCTCGGCAAGGCCCAGCCTGATCGATGGCCGGCCGCCAGTCAGGGAACGATGAATAACGTGACGCTGGGAGGGACCGACCCCAGGACCGGCCGGCAGTTTGCGTACTACGAGACCATGGGCGGCGGCATGGGCGGACGCAAGGGCATGGCCGGCCTGAGCGGCGTCCACGTGCACATGAGCAACACGCGCAATACGCCCTCCGAGGCGATTGAGCACTATCTTCCCGTGCGCATTCGGCAGTATGGTCTGCGGCAGGGAAGCGCCGGCGAGGGCGCCGCTCCCGGCGGTGAGGGCCTGGTGCGCGAATACGAGATGCTGGTCGAGACGTCTGTGACCTTGCTGACCGACCGGCGTCGTCTCGCGCCGTACGGGGTACGCGGTGGTGGGCCTGGAGGTGTGGGCAGGAACACGCTCATTCGCGATGGCAAGGAAACGCCGCTGCCGGGCAAAGTGCAGATCACCTTGCGCGCCGGAGATCGTTTGCGAGTAGAAACTCCCGGCGGTGGCGGTTTTGGTTTCACACGAGGCGTGAAGGAGTGAAGGGAATCCTTCAGTCCTACATGCCTCGTGTGAATGGAAGAAGGTAACGATGTTCAGTTGGTGGCATGACGCAGACCGGACCGCGCGGAAGTCGCTCGTCGCCGCCTCGCTTGGCTGGATGCTCGATTCGTTCGACGTCATGTTGTACGCGCTCGTGCTGCTGGCCGTACGCAACGAACTGGGTATCGACGCGGCCACTGCCGGGTCGCTGCAGTCGTTGACGCTGCTGGCCTCAGCGGCTGGCGGCTTGATCTTCGGCGTGCTCGCCGACAAGTGGGGCCGGACCCGCGCGCTGATGTTGAGCGTGCTGGTGTATTCGGTCTTCACTGCCGCGTGCGGGTTCGCGCAGACGGTGGCGCAACTGGCGGTGTTCCGCATCTTCCTGGGGTTCGGGATGGGCGGCGAGTGGGCAAGTGGCGCAGCGCTCGTGTCCGAGACCTGGAAAGAGAAAGATCGCGGCAAGGCGCTCGGCTTCATGCAGAGTTCCTGGGCCATCGGCTACGCCCTCGCCGCCATCGTCAACTACCTGGTCCAGGATGTGGCGGGGCTGGGGTGGCGGGCCGTGTTTTTCGTCGGCGTGTTGCCCGCGTTTTACGCGTACTGGGTGCGTCGAAGCGTGAAAGAGCCGGCGATGTGGACGGCCGAGAAGGCCAAACCCACGCGTGTGTCGCTCGGTGAAGCGATGGGTGGTCCCATGCTGCGCATCACGTTGGCCGTGACGCTCATGAATGCGTGCACGATGTTCGCGTGGTGGGGACTCAATTCCTGGATTCCGTCCTACCTGCGCGCAACGCCCGACACCGGAGGCATCGGTTTGTCCAATGCCGCGATGAATTGGTTCATCGTCGTCATGCAGGTCGGTATGTGGTTCGGGTATGTCACGTTTGGATACGTGAGCGACAGCGTCGGCCGTCGCAAGACCTACGTGGGATATCTGGTGGCCGCAGCCGCGCTGGTGCTGGCATACGCGTACACAACCACGCCATGGGCTTTGCTCGCACTGGGCCCAGTCGTCGCGTTCTTCGGCACGGGCTACTTCAGCGGGTTTGGTGCGGTGACAGCGGAGTTGTATCCCACCGCCGTGCGGGCCACCGCGCAGGGCATCACCTACAACGTGGGCCGAGTGGCCAGCGCCGCCGCACCGTGGATGGTGGGCAGCGTGGCGCAGACAAACGGCTACCCGAGCGCGCTTTCGATCACGGCCGTGGCGTATCTGCTTGCGGCCGCGTTCTGGGTAGTGATCCCCGAGACCAAGGGCAGGGCGATTCAGTAAAAAAAGACCGCCGGCGAAGCCAGGCGATCCACGAACCCTGGACTCTGGACTCTGGACCCAGGACTACTTGGTTATCTCGGTCACCATGCCCATGAGGTAGTGCAGCGTCACCGTGTCTCCGGCCGCCATGTGGCGTGGCACCGCTTCGTCCCCAACGCGCGCGTGACGGATTTCGCCTTCGGGATCTTCTGGATCTGTCCAGAAGACGTCGAGCGAAATCTGCCCGTGAATCGACATCGGCTGAATGCGGTGGATGACGGCTGTGCGAGTGCCTTTGAGCATGCGTTACCGCTTCACATCATAGACGTGAAGGGCATCCTGTTCGCGAAGATACATCCGGCCTCCGGTGACCACGGGCTGCGACCAACTGGGGTTGCGGACACCAGGAATCTGGAACTTGCCCTTCTCGCGGTACGCCGCCGGATTGGCCTCAATCAGCATCATCACGCCGTTCTGGTAGCGGAAATAGAGGTGTCCATCGGCGGCCGTGACCGCGGCCGAGCCGCTGCCATCGTTGCGGAAGTTGCCGCCCCACACGACTTTGCCTGAGGCGAGCTCAAGGCAAATCGGAAAACCGTTGTTATGTCCGTGTCCTGCGTACACGTGGTTGCCGATGAGCACCATGCCGCCGTGGTGATTCTGGAACGTCCCACCTCCGAGGAAGTACTTCTCGGCCGCGGTGACCCGACCGTCGGCACCAGGCGCAACCTGCATCAGCACTGATCCGGTGCCGTATCCCGAAGAGGCAAACACCATATCGTCCTTGACCAGCGGCGTGGGGATATTGGCTGTGCCATTTGCCACGCGGCCGTAGGCCCACATGAACTGGCCGTCGCTGGCGCGCACGCTGATGACTCCCCGGCTGCTGAGCCGCACGTACTGCTTGACGCCACCACCGTTAGAGATGACGACTGATGAATATTCCGGGCTGCCGCCGCCCGGTTGTGTCGTGCGCCAGATTTCTTTCCCCGTGGTCTTTTCCAGCGCCACCATAGCCGCACCGGAGGTGCCAGGGCTGACCACCACATGCAGGCCGTCCACGAGAGGGGACTCAGCGAACAGCCAGTTGGGCGTCTGCGCCCTGTAGTCGCGCGTCAGGCTCTTGCTCCAGATGTTCCGCCCCGTCGCGGCGTCGAGCGCCATCACTGTGCCGTCGGAACTGAGCACGTACAGCGCGTTGCCATCAACCGTTGGTGTGGCTCGCGGCCCACCGTATTCGTCCTGATGGGTCTCGCCCACGCGCACGGCCCAGATCGGCGCGCCGTCGGCCTCATTGAATGCCAGCGCGTACTGTCCGTCGCGCCGGTCACCCATCGTGTAGATGCGTCCGCCCGTGACGGCGACGCTGGAAAAACCGCCGCCCATGCCCATCGCGGTGAAAAATTTGCGCGGGCCGCCTTCAGGCCAGGTCTGCAGCAGACCGGTATCGGTGGAAATGCCATCGCGGTTGGGCCCGCGCCACTGCGGCCAGTTGCCCGAGGCCGCAGGCTGGTCAAACGCAGGCAACGCCGCCACCGCAGACAGCAGCACCAATGTCGCACTCCCGAGGCGCAGTCGCATTCACATCTCCTTGTGACCCGCGTCAAAGTTGGCGCGGGCCGCGTATCATCAACTACGGATAACTTATGGTGACACGTTCTCATGGACGTCTGACGCGGCGACTGCGCGCTTTGGCCGGCTTTCTCGCTTTGGGCGGCGCCTGGGGCGCCGGAGCGTCCGCTCGCGAACAGGAACTACCCAGCGGAACCAGTCTCGTCGCGAAACATCTCGCCGCGATTGGAGGCGCCGACCTGATGCGTGCCACCACAACACTGCGCGCCACGGGCGTGACCGAGCTGCCGGCGCAGAACATTCGCGGCACGTTTGAAGTGTTGGCCGGCCGGCCGGCGAAGGCGATCCTCAGACTGGAGCTGGGTGGGATCGGAAAGGCCGAGAGCGGCTACAACGGCACGGTGGGGTGGATGCTGGATCCGATGGTGGGGCCCTCGATCGTCACCGGCCCACAACTCGACGAGATGCGCAACGATGCGCACTTCGACGCCGTGCTGCATCCACCCGATCTCGTGAAGTCGATCACCACCATCGCGCGCGTCGAGTTCGACGGTCGGCCGGCGTTCAAAACACATGTGGTGTTTGTGTCAGGCCAGACACGCGACCAGTTTTTTGATGCCGAGCGGGGCTACCTGCTCGGTTTCTCGGGCGACAGCCAGACGCCGATGGGCGTGGTGCCCACCACCGTCACACTCAGGGACTACCAGTCGTTTGGCGCCATGACCCATCCGGCCCGGCTGATCCAGGCGGCGATGGGCGTCGAGCAACACTTTATCTTCGAGACCTACGAATACAACACGCTCAAGCCCGAGATCTTCGATCCGCCGGCCATCATCCGCGCCATCATGAAGACCAGCACGGCGCCCACGCAGCCCGTGGAGCGCTGGCGCACCGAAGCCGTGGCCAGTTTCGACGAGGCCTGGATCACCATCAACGATTCGTTCTACGACCCCACATTCGGCGGCCTGAACTGGGCGGCGGTGCGCGACGAACTCCGCCCCCGCGTATTAGCTGCCACCAGCGCTGAAGACTCCCGACGCCCCATTCACGAGATGCTCGCGCGTCTCAGGCGCTCGCATTTCGTGCTGATGACTTCGGCCGCGACGAGTGATGATCCGCCCAGGGCGGGTGGGGCCACTGTGGGTGTCGATGTCCGCGTTCTCAAGGACGATGTGGTGATCACGCGAGTGGCTGAGGGCTCAGCAGCAGCGAATGCCGGCCTTGCCGTGGGGCAGGCGCTGCTCGCGATTGACGATGAGCCCGCATCGAAGTGGTTTCGGCCGCAGACCTCCGAAACCGATCCTCGAACACGAGCGCTGGATGTTTGGCGCTGGGTGCAGCGGAGTCTTTCGGGCGCGCCCGGCTCAACGGCTGCGGTACGCGTGAGCGATGACCGAGGCGAACGAGTCATCAATGTCAGTCGATCGGTCGAGCCAGGCGAGCGAGTGGTGCTTGGCGACCTGCCGCCCTTTGTTACCGCGGTCAGCGAGCGCGCGGCGGAGACGCCCAATGGCCGGCCGGTTGGGGTGGTCGGATTCAACGTATGGATGACGCCGGTCAACGACCCAATCGCCCGTGCGGTCAACCGGTTTCGGTCGGCCAAGGGCATGGTCATTGACCTGCGCGGGAATCCCGGCGGTCTGGCGGCGATGATTTCCGGCGTGGCCGGCCACTTCTTCACGACGCCCGAGGTGCTGGGCCGCATGAAGACCCGCTCGTCGGACCTGGTGTTTCGCGCCAATCCGCGCCTGGTCACACCCAATGGCGTGCCCGTGGTGCCCTACGCGGGGCCTGTGGCCATCCTGGTGGACGAGCTGACTGCCAGCGCCTCAGAGTGCTTCGCCGGGGCGCTCCAGAGCCTGGGCCGCGCCAGGGTCTTCGGCCGCCAGACCCTGGGCCAGGCCCTGCCCGCGTCCACCCGTCGCCTACCCAACGGCGATTTGCTCATGTACGTGGTCGGCGACTTCGTCACCGCCACCGGACGCCGCCTCGAAGGCGAGGGCGTCGTGCCAGACCAGGTCGTCCCTCTCTCTCTGGAGGCCCTCAGGGCCGGCCGCGACGCAACGCTCGATGCCGCCCTGCGCTGGATTGACTCGACTTCAGGCCTGAATTGACTCTGGGCGGAGGGGTGGGGTATCCTCGCTCGACCTACACGAACACCCGATGTATTGCGCTTTGAGGTCACGTCTGACCTTGGTCTTGGGTGGTCGCAATTGCAGGAGTACTAATACGAATGGAACAGCAGCGCCCGCTGCGCTTGGGCGATCTCGTGGACGACTACTGTCCGAGAGAACGCCGTGTTACCAACCACGCGATCGTCGCCATCGTTGAGGACGCGATTCGGCAAACTCGCTGCACTGCATGCGAGGCCGACCACGTCTACAAGGGAGGCAAGGCGCCCGTTCGGAAGAAACCTGCTCGAACAAAAGAAGACGAGCAGGCCGCTCTTTACGACCAGGTGCTGGCGAACGTGACCGGCGGCACGCACGTGCCCCCGCCGCCTGATCCGGTTGTTGTACCTGTGCCGGTGGTGGTGGCTGCGCCGCCGCAGGTCGTGGCCGCTGCCGCGCTGGAGGCCGAGCCCGAACCGGCTGCCCCGGTGATAGACGAAGGGTGGTCGCTCAACAGGCCTCTGATACGCGCATCCCTTCCGCGCAACGATAGCCAGCCCCCTCCCCCCAGAGCTATTCCCGAATTCACGATGCACCAGCGCAATATGCGCGGCTCCCAGCAGTTTCGTGGCGGGGGTGGCAATGGCAACGGTAATGGCAGCGGCAATGGTTACGGTGGCTCCGGCGGCTCCGGTGGAGGCTGGTACGACCGCAGCAGCCAGGGCGCCAACGGCAATTCCAATGATCACCGCGGCGGCTTCCGCCCCGATCCACAATGGCAGGGACAGGGACAGGGGCAGGGTGAGGGCCAGCCCGGCGCTCCGAACGGGCAGCGGCCTGGCGGCGGACGCCGGCGGCGCCGTCACAAGTCACCCAGACCTCCGCAGAACTAATCGCTCATGACACAACTCACGTCCAAAGTTGGCCTCATCGTCGGCGTGGCCAACAAGCGATCGATTGCGTGGGCGATCGCCCAGGCAGCGTCGGCCGAAGGCGCGTCACTCATCCTCACGTATGCCGGCGAACGTCTTGAAGAAAACGTTCGCGAACTGGCGGCGACGTTGCCCAATGTCACGGTGCTGCCGTGTGACGTGACAGACGATGCGCAGATCGATGCGCTATTTGAAACCATCCAGACGCAGCATGGCGGGTTGGACTTCATGCTGCATGGAGCGGCGTATGCCTTGCGCGAAGATTTGGCTGCGCCGTTTTCACAGACGTCGCGCGAAGGGTTCCGCATCGCGCTCGATGTGAGCGCCTATTCCCTGGTGGCGCTGACGCGCCGTGCCGCGCCAATGATGGCCGCACGCGGAGGTGGCAGCATCATCACGCTGACGTATCTGGGCAGCGACCGCGTGTTCACCAACTACAACGTGATGGGTGTAGCCCAGGCTGCGCTCGAGGCGTCAGTTCGTTATCTTGCGAGCGACCTTGGCCCGCAGGGTATTCGCGTGAATGCCCTTTCCGCCGGTCCGATCAAGACGCTTGCGGCATCCGGCGTGTCGGGGTTTTCTTCCATTCTGCAGACCTATCGCGATCGCGCGCCCCTGCGCCGCACGGTGGACACCAGTGAAGTGGCGGCCGCGGCCATCTTCCTGCTGAGTCCGGCGGGTCGCGGAATTACCGCTGAAGTGCTGATGGTGGATGCTGGCTTCCACGCCATGGGCGTGTAGTGTCCGTCACGCGAACCTTCCTGTCGGGCGCCGATGTGGTCCTGCCGGACCGCGTGGCGTCTGGACTCACGGTGGTGATGGAAGGTGACCGCATCGTTGACCTGACGAGCGGGCCGCGGGAACTCTCAAACAGTGAGCGGCGCGTGGATGCCACCGGGCAGCTGATGGTGCCGGGGTTCGTCGATGTGCACGTGCATGGCGTGATGGGCATCGACGTACTGGACGGTGCCACTGCGGTGGCCTCGGTCGCACGCGAGCTTTCACGATTCGGGGTCACGGCGTTTTGTCCCACCGCGGTGGCGTGTTCGCCCGACACTCTCTCGGGGTTCCTGGGCTCGGTGGCGGCCGCGCGAAGCACGCCGGAGGCCGGCGCGGCGCGTGTGTTGCGCGCGCACCTCGAAAGCAACTTCATCAATCCCGCGTACAGCGGCGCACAGCCGACGGAGTGGCTGTGGACGTATGAGCAGAAAGAGACGTCGGGTGTCTTTTTCGCCGACGGCTCAACGAAAAAGATACCCGACATCTTTTTCTCGCCCGACGTCGGCATCCTCACCATAGCGCCCGAGATGCCCGGCGGGATGGACCTGCTGCGCGCGGCGATCAAGGCGGGCATGCGGGTGTCGCTGGGCCACTCCGGCGCCTCGTTCGACCAGGCGCGCGAGGCCATCGATGCGGGCGCCAGGCACGCCACACACTTGTTCAACCGCATGTCACCGATGGGCCATCGTGACCCCGGCCTGGTGGGCGCCGTGTTGTCGAGCGACGAGGTGGCCGCCGAACTGATATGCGACGGCCATCATGTACATCCCGCAGTAATGCGCGTCGCCATTGCCGCCAAAGGGCACGGCCGGGTGATGGCGATCACGGACGGCACGGCCGGCTCCGGCCTGCCTCCCCGCTCCTGCGCCCGTCTCGGCGGGCGTAATATCACTGTCGGCGACGTCGCACGGCTCGACGACGGGACGCTGGCGGGTAGTGTGGCTACGATGGATAGGGTGTTTTCAACTCTCGTGGCTCAGGCGGGGCAGTCGCTCGTCGAGGCCGTCCTGCTATGTTCCACGACCCCCGCTCGGGAGCTTGGCCTTATCGGCCAGGGGGTTATTGCCCCTGGCAGCCTGGCGGACCTGGCCCTCCTGACCCCCGGCCTACGAGTGGTGCAAACCTGGGTGGGCGGTCGAACGTTGCACCCCGTACGACCGTAAACTTACCATGCGCACTATCACCGCCTCGGGACTCCTGCTCTGCGCCACTTCCCTTTCGGCTTGCAGCATCAACGTAGACACCGAAGGGGTCATCGTCCGCGAGGAGAAACGTTTTGCCGTCGAGGGCATTGCAGAACTGACGCTCCAGACGTTTGACGGCGGCGTGGAAGTGCGAGGGTGGGACCGCCCAGAGGTGGTTGTGGAAATCGAGATGCGGGCCGAGAACAAAGAGGCCGTCTCGAAAATCACGGTGCTGGCCGAACAGACCGGCCCAAAGATTCAGGTCGATGTGCGGCACTCAGGAACCTCGCGGTTTATGGGCATGGGCGTATTTACGTCGCCGAGCGCGCGGTTGATCGTCAGTGCGCCGCGCAAGGTCAATCTCGACATCCGAACATCGGATGGTTCCGTAGTGGTCGAACGGGTTGACGGCAAATTGCAACTTCGCACGGCTGACGGCAACATCCGAGCGACCGAGACGGCTGGGGACATGCTGGCGGAATCGGGCGAGGGATCGCTGACACTCGAAGATGTCGAGGGGCAGGTCGAGGCCCGCACAACGGACGGGAGGATCAGGGTCTCTGGCGTGCCCGGCGTGGTGCGCGCACGTTCGAGTGACGGCTCCATCGTGCTGCGGATTCGCCGCGGCGCGGTGATGACCGAAGACTGGATGCTGGCGACCAACGACGGTTCCATCTCGGCGGAGTTGCCCGATGATTTCAGTGGCCTGATCGAGGCCGAGCCCGGCTCCGACAGCCGCGCGCGCTCAGACCTCAAGCTCGAGGATCAAGTGGGCGGCACGCGCGAACAGCGGTCTCTGCGCGGACGCCTCGGCGCCGGTGGAAAAACGATAGTCCTGCGCACCGGCGATGGCTCCATTCGGCTCACGCAATACTAAAAGTCCAAAGTCCAGAGTCCATCCGGAACGTAGCTCGGGCTGTTTCTCAAGCCCGAGAATCGCCTCGCGCTATGTCCCCAACGCGTGGGACCGCTCCCTGCACTTGCTGCACGCTCCACAATGGCCATCACCTGGAGTGGGGTTCATACACGATAGCGTAAGGTCCAGCGGCACGCCCAATTCCAATCCTCGCTGCGCCACCTCGCTTTTCCGAAGCGCCAGATAAGGCGCGCAAATCTCCAGGGAGTGGCCGTGCTCTCGCGTTATTGCGTTCGCGATCTGCGCGAAGAACTTCGGCGTCGCGTCGGCGAACGGGTTGCCCGCAAGCGGGGCCAGCAGCAGATGGGTGATCCCGAGCTGATTGCACACGACGGCGGCGTTTGAAATCAGCAGCCGGTTCCGGTCTACGAGGTAGACATCCTCGTCAGGTGAGTCCGACGCCGGAGGGCGACCCACGACCGCCCAATGACCAGCCGGGTAGACGTGCCGCGCGTCCACGTCCACCGTGATGACCGGCTCGGATCGGCCGGCGAGCGGCGCAACGGCGAGCAGCCGGGCGATGGTGCGCGCCTCAGCCGGCTCCCACGCCAGCCCGCACCGGACATGGATGGGCTGCACCGCGCGTCCGGCCGACAGCTCGTCGGCCAGCAGCACCGTGCTGTCCAGCCCGCCCGACCACAGGACCGCCGACTGACCGCTCATCCCCTCACCATGAAATACTGAGCCAATGTACTCCGTCACGAAGCGCCTCGATTTTTGCTACGGCCACCGCCTGCTCAACTACGAGGGCGTGTGCCGGCACCTGCATGGCCACAATGCTATGGTTGAAATCGACATTACCGCCGAGGTGCTGAACGGCCTAGACATGGTTGTGGATTTTTCCGACATCAAGCGCGTGGTCAAGGTCTGGATTGATCGCGAGCTTGATCACAAGATGATCCTGCGGCACGACGATCCGCTGGTGGATCTGCTGCGCGCGCAGGGAGAGCCCGTCTACACGATCGACGCCAATCCCACGGCCGAGCGGCTTGCGAGACTAATCTTCGAAAAGGTCAGGGAGCTCGGCTTTAACGTCTCTGCCGTGCGGCTGTGGGAAACGCCCAGCTCGTGCGCGAGCTGGGCGCCCGCTACCAGATAGACGCAACGATAAACGTCACCAGGAAAGCCAGACTCAGCGGCAGCAACGTGCCGACCACGGTCCACTTCAGGCTGAGCGTTTCCTTATACATCGTGATGATCGTGGTCGCGCACGGATTGTGCAGCAGCGAAAACAGCATCAAGTTCACCGCGGTGAGCAGCGTCCAGCCATGTTCGGTGACCAGTAGCCGCTTGATCTCTTCAAGCGATACATCGTCGGTCATCATCCCGGTGCCGAGATACACCATGAGCAATGTTGGCACCACGATCTCGTTTGCAGGGATGGCGATGATGTACGCCAGCAGAATGACGCCATCGAGGCCGATGGCGTGACCCAGGGGATTGAGCGCGTTCGAGATGTGCCGGGCCAGGCTCACGTCTCCGACGAAGATGTTCGCCAAGAGCCAGATGACAGCGCCGGCGGGAGCCGCCGTCAATACGGCGCGCCACAACACGAAGAGGGTGCGATCGATGATCGACGTGTAGAGGATGCGCAGGATGCCCGGTCGGCGGTATGGCGGCAACTCCAGCGTGAATGCCGACGCCTGGCCTTTCAGCACCGTGCGCGACAACATCCAGGACACCGCCAGGGTGACCACAACGCCGATGAGCACCACGCCGACCACTGTGCCTGCCGCAGCGATTGATGCGACGGCGCCCGGTACCAACGGCCCCACGAAGATCGTGGCCAGCAGAATCAGGGTGGGGAAGCGGCCATTGCACGGCACGAAGTTGTTCGTGAGGATGGCCACAAGCCGTTCGCGCGGTGAGTCGATCACGCGCGTCGAAATAATGCCGGCTGCATTACATCCAAATCCCATCGCCATCGTCAGCGCCTGTTTGCCGTGCGCGCCGGCGCGGGAAAACAGGAAATCGAGATTAAATGCCACCCGCGGCAGATAGCCGAGATCTTCCAGCATCGTGAACAGCGGGAAGAAGATCATCATGGGCGGCAGCATCACGCTGACTACCCAGGCCAGGCCGCGGAAGACGCCGTGCCAGATGAACCCGGTAAGCCACCAGGGTGCTCCGGCGTTGGTGAAGACGGCCGCAGCCTGATCCTCGAACCAGAAGAACCCCGACGCGAGCATCGCCGAGGGCACGTTGGCGCCTGCCACGGTGAGCCAGAACACGATGGCAAGCAGCAGCGCCATGATCGGCAAGCCGAAGATCGGCGATGTGACGATGCGATCGATGCGTTGGTCGAAGTCATACCGCGCGGTGCCAGCATGATGCGACGCGCGGCCGGCGATACGCTCGGCCTCGGCATAGATCGACTTCACCGTTTCGTCACGAAACTGGCCGGACAGCGTCGATCGCAGTTCGGCCGCCCGCTGAAGGACGGCGGCGGCGTTGGAGCTCGACATTACTGCGTGCCCTGCAGCGAGATCTTTGCGCTAGAGCGCTGGGCGGTTTCCTGCTGGCTCGCCACCAACTCCACGAGGCGGCCCGATGACAGGGCCTGTTCGACCTCGGCATCGCCATCGAGCAGGCGGATGGCGATCCATCGCGCGTTCGGCACACCCGGCGCCAGCGATTCGATCAGTGGTCCCAGTTCCGAGATAGCGCGCTGAAACTCTGGCGTACCTTTGATTCGCAGCGGCTCGGTGTGGACGGAGCCCGATGAAACACCCGCCACCGCCTCGAGCAGTGCATGGATGCCATTGCCGGTCCGCGCAGTGATGCCGACGGCCGGTACACCCAGGTCGCGCGAGAGGCTACGGACGTCCACCTCGATGTTCTTCCGCTTCGCTTCATCCATCAGGTTCACGGCGATCACCACGCGGCTGGTGATCTCGAGCACCTGCAGCACCAGGTTCAGGTTGCGTTCAATCGCCGTGGCGTCAACGACGACGATGGTGGTGTCTGGGTGACCGAAGAGCAGGAAGTCGCGCGCGATTTCCTCGTCGTGCGAGGCCGAGAGCAGCGAGTAGGTGCCGGGAAGGTCCACGAGCTTGTAGCGCACGTGATCGAAGGCGAACGCGCCTTCGGCCCGTGTCACCGTCTTGCCGGGCCAGTTGCCGGTGTGTTGTTTCAGGCCGGTCAGCGCATTGAAGAGTGTGGACTTACCGGTGTTGGGGTTGCCCGCGAGCGCAATCACACGATCCACTTTATCGAGCGATACGCCCATGCGGGCTAACTCGGCGTTGATGCTGCACGAGCCGCAGTCATGGGCGCTCATGAGGCTTTCTCCAGCGGCTGCACCAGCACTTGCGACGCCTGCTCGCGTCGAAGCGCGACGAGTGTGCCGCGAATTTCGTAGGCGCGGGGATCGCCGGCAAAGGTGGTGAGCGCCGCGCGAATGGTGGCGCCTGCGGTGAAGCCCAGATCCATCAGGCGCCGCCGGCTGTAGCCCTGGCAGCGATCGTCCAGGCCAAGCACATGAGCCGCTTGGCCGGTGGAGAGTTCGGCCAGTCGCAGCGCACACGGGTGCGCGGGGGGTGGCGGGGCGCTTTCCAGAAAGATGTTGGCGGCCACTGCGGGCGCCAGGCGAAATTCATTCTCGCCGTCGGTCAGCACCATACGTTCAGGCGAGGAGTCGATGATGCGGATCACCTGGCCGACTTCGATCCCTGCTGCCACGAGCTGGGCGTAGGAAATGGGTGGTTCGTCTTCGAGGTGCACGATGCGGGCGAGCCGGTCCATGGGCCATGCCGTGGCCGGCGTGCCCGAGGCCGGGGGCACAAAGCCTTCGCGCGTGGGAATCGGGTCGCCGTGAGGATCCACCGACGGGTGGCCCAGCGATGCCGAAAGACGATCGGCGGCGTCGGGCGAGAGGTGATGTTCGCCGCGTTCGGCCGCCGCATGCACCTGTGGCAGCGGCAGGCGCGCCTCGTCGGCGAAGTAGCGTTCGAGTAGGCGATGCGCGCGAATAACCTGGAGGGCCAGGCGTTCGCCTTGCGGGGTGAGGTCGAACTCGGCGCCGCGCGCCACCAGGAGGCCCTGGGTCTGCATCCGTTTGACCAGATCGAGGGTCGCACCGTCGCGCACCCGAAGCGCCCCGGTCAGCGATGCGAGCGACCCGTGCCGGCCGCGGTATTCTAGGTCAAACAGGTGCTTGAGGGCGTCTTCAAGTCGGTGGTGGCTCTGCGACGCCCGCCGGCGACTGGCCCAGGACAGGGCCAGAAACAGCACCACCATTATGGCGCCAATCGCGACAGTTATGAGAAATGGCCCCATTTCAATTCCACATAATACAGATTTTGACCACTCAAAACAACTGAGCTACGAGCTTATTTGGTGGAACGGACGAGGACCTTCGAGGCGGTGCGGCTACCGATGGTGGTGTGGCGGTCGGCATCTGACCGCAACCGGACGGCGTCGGCCGCCGAATCACGAGCTTCAATCACCACAGACCGACCCGGCATCAGGTCGCGCTGCTCGACAAACCTTAGGAACTCCGCGTCCTGATCGATCACCCGCGTAATCACCAGCGGAGTTTCGAGCGGCGCGTTCAGTAGGTCCACAGACTCGCGATACGGGATCGTGCCTTCGGCGTTTGGAATGGGGTCGCCGTGCGGGTCCACCTCGGGGCGGCCCAGCATCTCGTCGATCCGATCGATCAACTGCTCGGATACCGCGTGTTCGAGGCGTTCGGCTTCATCATGCACTTCGGCCCAGCTCATCCCCAGCACTTTGACCAGGAACAGTTCGATCAGCCTGTGGCGCCGCAATACGAGGGACGCCAGCTTTTCTCCGGCGACGGTCAGTCGCACCCCCATGTACGGCTCGTAGTGCACCAGCCCTGACTCAGCCAGCGCCTTCATCATCGTTGTCGCGGTGCCAGGCACGACGCCAAGCGCCGACGCCAGTTGGCCCATGGGGACCAGCGCTGGACTGGTCTGGGCGGCCTGCGCGAGGTGGATGGTCTTGAGGTAGTTCTCCACCGTCTGTGACGGAAGCATGACCAGCATTATCGGCCACAATGCCCATGTGAGGTTGGAGCGCGCGTTTGATGCTCCCGAGGACAAGCGGCGCTACGTCCGGCGTCTCTTTGCGACTATCGCCCCACGGCACGACCTGATTACCCGGGTGCTCTCGTTCGGCCTCGACCAGCGCTGGAAGGTGCGCTTGGTGGAGGCGACCGGTGCGACGAGCGGTTCACGGGCGCTGGATCTTGCCTGTGGCACTGGCGACCTCATGCAGCGGTTGGCCGCGTGCGGGGCCACTGTCACCGGCCTCGACGTTACACCGGCCATGCTTGTCCTCGCGCGCACCAAGCCGACGAATGCCGGCATTCGCTGGGTGGCTGGCGACATGAGGGCACTGCCGTTGTCCAGCGCGTCGGTCGATGTCATCACCACTGGTTATGGGTTGCGAAACGTCCCGGACCTGAAGCTTGCTCTGGCCGAGGTGTACCGCGTGTTGGACGACAACGGGCGCCTGGCGACGCCCGTCTCATGGAAGACGCCGGATTTACTGACGTGCGCGTGGTGCCGGTGTTAGGCGGCCTGATGGCGATTCATTTGGCGGCCAAGCGGCCGATGGCAGGGATGAGGAACGGCACCAAGTCCGCGGCCTGAAGGTCGGCAATCGCCTTGCCCGGCGCAATCGGGACTTCCTCTACCACCACGTTGCGGCGTCCAACTGTGGCGCTTGCCCGCCCCAGTACTCGCGGAGGCCGCACGCTCGTGTCGAGCACGAACTCGATGAAGTCATCCGCCGACGACTCAGATGCGATCCGCGCCGAATCCGCAGGCGTCTGCGCCTGGAATGGCAGACGTTCCGCTCGAAGAATTTGGACGGTCTGCACCACCAGCGGCCCGGCGACCTCGACGATGAACTTGGCGTAGGCGCCGTGTGCTGCGTCACCGCTCTGGCGGCGTTCAATCGCCGCATGCTGGGCGCGTTCAATCTCACGGAGGATCTGCTGGCGAAGTTCGGCGACTTCCATAGCGCCTGAGCGTACTACGTTCTCAGCACGCCCATCGCGCCGGATGCGGCTAGGGCGGCAATTCGTTCACGCGAGTATCCAAGGTCGCCTTCGAGCACGGCGGCCGTGTGTTCACCCAGACGCGGCGGAGGCGTCCGTACGGACCCAGGTGTTTCCGACAGCTTGACCGGCACGCCAAGCACTTGCAGGGGACCGATGGTGGGATGGACGACGGATTCGACCATGGCCCGGGCCAGAATCTGGGGATCCTCGAGGGCTTCCCCCACCGAACGCACCGCGCCGCACGGTACGCCGGTGTTGCGCAGGCGCGTGGTCCACCCCGCGGCTGTGTCGGTTGCCAGCACACGATTCACGATAACTTCGAGCGCATCGATGTGTTGGACTCGGCCGCTGTTTGTGGCGAATCTGGGATCGGCGGCCACCTCAGGGAGTCCGGCGACGAGGCAGAAGCGCTGGAACTGGTCGTCGTTTCCCACGCCGAGCACCAGCACGCCATCGGCAGTGGCAAAAGTGTTGTACGGCGCAATAGCTGCGTGTTTGTTGCCAAGGCGACTGGGTGACACGCCGGTGGCGAGGTACCGCCCGGCCTGATAGGTTAGCAGCGCGGCACACGAATCCAGCAGGCTGATGTCCACATGCTGGCCCTTGCCCGTGCGGCCCTTCGCGATCATCGCGAGCAGCATGCCCTGGAACGCAAACATGCCGGCCGCGATGTCGGCAATCGCCACGCCCAGGCGCACGGCCGGGCTATCGGGTGCGCCGGTCACACTCATCAGTCCGCCTTCGGCCTGGATGACCGCGTCGTAGCCCGCTTCTTCTCTGCGTGGCCCGGTGTGCCCAAAGCCTGAGATGGACACATAGATCAGCCCGGGATGTCTGGCCGACACCGCACCGTAACCAAGGCCACGACCATCCAGTGTGCCGGATCGGAAGTTCTCGACGATGACGTCGGCGCGCGCGATGAGCGCGTCAAGCACGACGCGGCCCTCTGGCACGGTGTAGTCGAGCGCCACGCTTTCCTTGTTGCGATTGACACTCAGGTAATACGAGCTCTCGCCTTCAAGGAACGGCGGACCCCACGTGCGTGTGTCGTCGCCGCGACGCGGATGCTCGATCTTGATGACGCGCGCGCCCATGTCGGCGGCGAGCATCGTGCAGTACGGACCCGACAAAACGCGAGTGAGATCGAGGATGGTGATACCGGCCAGTGGTCCGGTGCCTGGATTGGAAAAGATGCCGGGTGTCTTTTTCATCGACTGTCCTCGAAAAAGACACCCGACGTCTTTTCCGCGGCCGACGTCGCTTCCGCCACCGCGATCAAATCCACAAACAATGCGTACGCGGTCTTCTCCAGTCCGCCATCCCGTTGCGTGATCACCACGCGTCCTAGGATATCCGTGTCGATCTCCAGGGCGTTCGCCTGTCCTTCAAGGCTCCCGAGCGGATCACTCACCTCGAGAGTCTCCAGCTGCACGCGCGCACGCACGCCCTGGTCCGTCCGCGTAGCTCGGCCCACCAGTTTCACTCGACGGCCCTCTGCCACCGCGGCCAACACGCGCGGGGCGTCGGCCGCCGAGATCCCTTCGCGCTGCACATCACGCGGCATGATGCCGGCATCCATCCAGACGTTGGCCAGTGCGGCCACCTTGGCGGCGGCGTCCCAGCCGTCCACGTCCAGTGACGCATCGGCTTCTGCAACGCCTTCGGCCTGCATGCGGGCCAGCGCCGTGTCGAAGGCTTCGCCGAGTTCCATCGCCGTGAGAATGTGGTTGGTGGTGCTATTTACGACGCCGCGAAACGAGCCGATCACCACGCCCGGCATCGTCTCTCGCACGAGGTTGAAGATGGGGATGCCGTCTATGACTGCACCTTCAAAAAGGAACTGCAGTCCGGTGGCTCGAGCCTCGGCAGCCAGTGCGCGATAGGCATGCGCCACGGGTCCCTTGTTCGCGCTGATCACATGCGCGCCTGCGGCAAACGCGGCCCGGATATGTGAAATGGCCGGCTCTCCAGACTGCACGTCGAGCGGTGTCGTCTCAACCATCACGCGGGCCTCGGCGTCGAGGGAACCAAGCTGGTGGATGAGGTCAAGTGCTGTGGACGATGCCGCGCCTGGCCCAACCAGGCCGCCGCCGGCCACCCGTTGCGCCGCTGCTACGGCATCGAGGCCCGCTCTGTCGAACACGGCGCCGTGACGACCAGTCGCGATCCCCACCACGGTGACCTCGATGCCTCGAGCGTCGAGCGTCGGCTTCAGTTCCTGCAACAGCAGCGCAAACCTTCGGCCGACGTGGCCAAACCCGATGAGTGCCAGCGCGATACGCAATAGGCATAAAGTGTATCGGGGATTCCATCGCCATGCGAAATACAGGCCGTTCGTTGTTTGCCGTGTCGTTTGCCGTCGTCCTCACAGGAGCCGCACCAGTGCTGGCGCAGCCGGCAGCGCCGCCGCCATCCGTGGTCGTGGCCACCGGTGAGCACCGCATCAAGGTGGCGCCCGATCAGGCCTGGGCCATGGTGTCGCTCGAGACGCGGGATGCGCGAGGGGCCGAGGCGCGACGCCTGGGCGCAGCGGCGATGACATCGGTGATGGCCACACTGAAGAAGGCGGGCTTGAGTGGCGATGTCGTTCAGACGATTGGCATCTCATTACATCCGGAGTACGAGTATGCGAATGGTCGCCAGCATATCAAGGGGATGATCATGTCGAATCAGGTCCAGGTGCGCATCGACGACATCTCGAAGGTGGCCGACGTGCTGGATGCGGTCGGTGGGCTCACGCTGCCGACATCTTCAACGCTCACAGTCGGCGGGCTGCGATTTGACCTGAGGAATCGCGCTGGAGTTCAGCGCGATGCGCTGCGATTGGCGGTGGAAGACGCTACCGCGCGAGCCAGGGCGATGGCCGCAGGCGCAGGCGTGTCCGTTGGCCGCACCCTTCGCATCGAAGAGGCGGGCGCTGACGGCCAGATGAAGTTCCTCCAGGAGCCGTTCATGATGGCGCGGGCCGGCCAGGCCGATGCCGCGATGCCAACGCCGATTGCGCCGTCGGACATCGAGATTCGCGCGCAGGTGACGGTGACCGTCGAGATCAAATAGGCCGAGTCCGGCTCGTGTCGTCGTCTTCGTCGCTGCCCAGGTCGAGCAGAGTGAGTTCGCCCTTCTGGACACGACGCACCGAGAGGTGCAGGGGATCGGGCGCTTCAAGCTCTTTGGTGGAACTGACGCCGAGTTCCTTGAATCGCCGTGCGCCAGGGAGCACCTTCTGCTCGAGCGAGCCGATGAACCGGTCGTAGCTGTCGGCAGCCTGCTTGATGCCACGCCCCACCTTGTCGAGGTGGTCCACCATGGTGGCCAGACGGTCGTAGAGCTCGCGGCCCAGTTGCTCAATTTCTTCCGCATTGACGGCCAGTTGCTGCTGCTTCCACCCGTAGGCCACCGCGCGCAGCACCGCGACCAGTGTCATCGGCGTGGCCGGCACCACGCGCATGGTGGACGAATACTCCAGCAGCGTGGCGTCGCGCTCGAAGGCCGCGGCCAGCAGTGGCTCGATTGGCAGGAACATCACGACAAACTCGGGCGATGGCTGGAACTGCGCCCAGTACTCCTTGCTGCCCAGCGACCGCACGTGTTCGCGCACCTGCCGCGCGTGGGCGTCCAACTGCACGTCGCGCTCCGCGTCGTCTCGTGCGCTTGAAGCGCGGAGGTACGCGTCGATAGGCACCTTCGAATCGATCACGATGCTTGCCCCGCCGGGAAGATGGACGACCATGTCGGGCGCCAACCGCGCGCCGGAGTCGGTGGTGGCCTGGGGTTGTTCCTCGAAGTCGCAATGGGCGAGCATGCCCGACATCTCCACGACGCGGCGCAGTTGCACCTCGCCCCACTTGCCCCGAGCGTTCGGTGAGCGAAGGGCCTGCGAGAGGCCTTCGGTGGTTTTGCGCAGGTGCTCCTGCGACACCGCGAGGCCGCTGAGTTGCGAGGCGACCGCTTTGAAGGAACCTTCGCGTTCGCGATCGGCGGACGCCACCTGCGTCTGCACTCGGCCGAGGGTTTCGCGCATGGGCTGCAGCAGCGCCTCGGCTCGCTGAACGAATTCCGTGCGATTGTCACGCAGGGCATCCTGCGAAACAGCTGCGAACGATTCACGCAGGCGCAATTGGGTCTCGGCGGCGGCTTGCCGCTGCTCGTCGGCCGAGCGTCGCGAGGCGTCGAGTTCAGCCGCCAGGCGGGCCATATCGGCCGCCAAACGCTGCCGTCCGATGAGGAACCAGATGGCAACGGTTGCCGCACCGAGCGCGGCACCGACCACGAGAAAGAGCAGGTTCTGGGTCATGAAACTGTTTTATGCTGGCCGCGTGACAGCCCCAGTCACAGTGCGAGTCACGGCATTTGATCGCCTTCGAGGACTGATTATGGCCCTGATGGCGATCGATCACGCGGCCTTTTTCATCGCGCGCGTGCATCCGGCCGAGACCTGGGCGGCCCCGCCGCCCTAGTACGCCGACCTGACGGCGTTCCTTACGCGATGGCTCACACATCTGCGCGCGCCCGGCTTGTTCATGTTGATGGGCATCGGCCTGGTCTGGCTTGACGAGAGCCGGCGCGCGTCGGGATGGTCCTCCGGCCGGATTACCCGGTTCTTTGTCACGCGCCGGCGCCATGTTGCTGCTCGTGCAGCACGTGCGTGAGAATCCCGCGTGGCTGTTGGGGTTGGCGTCGCTGGACCCGGCCGTGTTGAGTGCGCTGGGCATCGCCAGGATCTTCTGGGGCATCTGCTGGCGGCTGCCGCTGTGGGCGATTGGGGCAGTCTGTGGCGCCGCGGTCTGGATGAGCCGGGCGATGCTTCCCGACGTTGCAGAGAGCGTCTAGGCCATACCCGTCTGGAAGTTGTTGCTCCTTGTCCCCATTTCTGGCGTTTCTGTGGAAAACACACCCGTCCCCCTTACCATCAGTAGATGCCATCGCCTGACGCGGTTCGGTATGCGCGGCACCTGTTGCTGCCGGAATTCGGGCGACAGGGGCAGCAACGATTGCTCAATGCGCGAGTCCTCATCATCGGTCTGGGCGGCCTGGGGTCACCGGCGGCGTTGTATCTGGCCGCGGCGGGTGTCGGCACGCTCGGCCTGGTGGACTTCGACGTGGTGGACGAGTCCAACCTGCACCGGCAGATCATCCATGGCACTGCAGACATTGGGCGAGCGAAGCTCGCCTCGGCCGCGGAGAAAATTCGTTCGGTCAACCCCGACGTCGTCCTCGAGCTGCACGAAGTTCCGTTCGGCGTGCCGAACGCGCGCGCGCTGGTGGACGCGTACGACGTCGTGCTGGACGGCACGGACAACTTTCCGACCCGTTACCTGGTCAACGACGCGTGTGTCATGAGTGGCACGCCAAACGTCTACGGTAGTGTTTTCAGGTTCGAAGGGCAGGCCGCCGTGTTCGCGGCGCCGGGCGGTCCCTGTTACCGCTGCCTGCACCCGGAGCCACCTCCGGATGGCCTGATTCCGAATTGTGCCGAGGCCGGCGTGCTGGGCGTGCTGCCGGGCATTATCGGCACGGTGCAGGCCACTGAGGCCATCAAGCTCGTCACTGGGATGGGCGAGTCGCTGGCCGGACGGTTGCTCTTGTACGACGCGCTGCGCATGACATTCCGCACCATTACCCTGCCACGCGACCCGGAGTGTCCGGTGTGTGGCGATGCCTCAACCATTCGCACGCTGGTCGCCTACGGTCAGACGTGTCAGCCATCGGAGACTGCCGCCATGAAAGACGAAATGACCGTTGACGAACTGCACCAGTGGCGCGAATCGGGCCACCCGCACATGCTGCTCGACGTGCGGGAGCGTTTCGAACACGCGTCGGCCCACATCGAAGGCGCCGTCCTCATTCCGATGGGCACCGTCATGCAGCAACTCGAGCTTCTGCCCAGGGACCGCACGGTGGTGGTGCAGTGTCAGTCAGGGGGCCGAAGTGCCCGGGTGACCGCCGCCCTCAGGCAGAAGGGCTTCGAGGCGGTGAACCTCGCCGGGGGCATTCACGCGTGGCGAATGGCCGGGTATTTGTAGCGCCTGCTTGCAACAACCCGCTGGTACTTCTAAGATGGACTAGTTCGGTCGGATATCTCCGACCCTCTCAGTAAGAGGCCTCGCGATGTTACGGCTCTCAAAAAAGACGGACTACGCGCTTCTGGCGGTGAGACACCTCGCCGCCAATGCCGATCGGGGAGCGGTTTCGGCGAGGGAATTAGCGGAAACCTACGATATCCCGCCTGAATTGCTGGCCAAGGTGCTCCAGAAGCTCGTGCGGGGCCGTCTTCTTGAATCGCAGCAGGGTATTCGCGGTGGATACGCCCTGGCCCGCGCCGCCTCGGCGATGTCGGTGGCCGACGTCATTCAGGCCGTGGACGGCCCGCTCATGGTCACGGCGTGTTCGGAAGACGACCACAGCTGCGACCAGTACTCGAAGTGCAACATCCGCGATCCGCTGTGGCGCATCAAGGACCGCATCATTGCCGCACTGGGCGCCACGTCGGTCGCCGAACTGGCGATGGAAATGCCGGCGCCGCTGCCTCTTCCGGCGGGCGTGCTGCCGCTGCAGATGGTGAAACGACCATGATTGCCGTGACCCAAATCGCCGCCACGCAGATGCACAAGCTGCTCGCGAAACACGACGCAGCGCAGGGCCTGCGCGTTGGCATCAAGGCGGGCGGCTGTTCCGGCTTCGAGTATGTGTTTGAGTGGGAAGCTGCGCCGAAGCCGGATGATCTGGTATTCGACGGTCCCGACGGCGTGAAGGTGTGGGTGGATCCACGCAGCCATCGCCTGCTCGACGGCACCACGCTCGACTACGACGCGAGTCTGGTCAGTCGCGGTTTTGTGTTTCAGAACCCGAATGCCAAACAGACCTGCGGCTGTGGGAGTTCCTTCACAGTCGCGTGAAGCCCCGTGAGGGTTTCACGCTGAGTCTTTGAGAGAGTTATGTCCACACAAGAAGAGACCATCGAACAACTCGCGACCCGCGAGTACAAGTACGGCTTCGAGACGATTCTCGAATCTGATACGTTCCCCCCCGGCCTGAACGAGGATGTCGTCCGCGCCATTTCGGCGAAGAAGGCTGAGCCGGCGTGGATGCTCGAGTTCCGCCTGAAGTCGTTCCGCGCCTGGCAGAAGATGACCGAGCCAACGTGGCACAACCTGCACATCGAGCCCATCGACTACTACGGCATCAGCTATTACTCGGCGCCCAAAGCCAAGCCGCAGCTGGCCAGCCTGGATGAACTTGATCCCGACGTGCGCCGGACTTTCGAAAAATTGGGCATTCCGATCGAAGAGCAGAAGATGCTCGCGAACGTCGCTGTGGACGCCGTGTTCGACAGCGTCTCGGTGGCCACCACCTTCCGCGCGAAGCTTGGGGAGATGGGCGTCATCTTCTGCTCATTCTCTGAGGCCGTGAAGGATCACCCTAACCTGGTGAAGCAGTACCTCGGCTCAGTCGTGCCCTACACCGACAACTTCTTTGCGACGCTCAACTCCGCGGTCTTCAGCGACGGGTCGTTCGTCTACATCCCTAAGGGCGTGAAGTGCCCGATGGAACTCTCCACGTACTTCCGCATCAACGCGAAGAACACGGGGCAGTTTGAGCGCACTCTGATTATTGCGGACGAGGGCTCACACGTCAGCTATCTGGAAGGCTGCACGGCGCCGATGCGC
>SXGS01264221.1_pt1 | contig 112558 bp, 93 predicted proteins | sample 3174681 | NCBI WGS metagenome assembly SXGS01 (sample SAMN11356861, study PRJNA531348) | freshwater metagenome | isolation source: freshwater sample F1-80 | place: China: Fuxian Lake, Yuxi | collected 2017-12-25 | reverse complement strand
TAATCAGCGGGTAGAAGGTTCAAGTCCTTCAGGGGGCATCCCGTCCGAGACATCTGGAATTTGACCGAAAAAACCTGCGCGCGAGCAGGTTTTTTCGTGTCGTTCGTTGTCCTGCTCTGCCCTCCGCGCCATTTGCAATCCGCGAATGAAGCGACGATCCTAGATCACATGCCGACGCAAGAATCACCTTCACCTATGGCAAGGGGCGAAGTGCATCTCGCGCCGGCTGAACGAGATCGTTTACAGCAGTTCGGCAACACGATCGTGCACGACTTGAACAACGCGGTGTTCGCGATCACTGGCCGACTAGAGTTACTCAAGCGGCGAATCGACAACCCTGCACTGCAAGGACTCGCGACCGAACTCGGCAAGACCATTGCATTCTTCGAGTCGATCAACGCGTCCATCTCGACCGTGTGCACGAGGAGCATCCCGCACCCAGACCCCGTACTCGCCGCGGAGACGGTTTCCACCACGCTCGACGAAGCGATCACTGAGCTTCAGGATTCGTTGCACCAAACGCGAGTCGAGCGACAACCGATCCCCGCGTCGGAGCGCATGTTTCGTGTGCCCGCGAGTGCGCTCGCGGTTTGCGTACGACAACTCCTCTCCCTGCACTGCATGCGACTGGGCGGAACCGGGACGCTTTCGATCACCACCAGATTTGAACCACTCGTCGTACAACTCATCTTTGAGGATGATCGCGAGGTCGATCAGGAATGCATCGCCGCGCTCACCCGAAGCCCGAGTTTTCTGGCGCCTGGATTCAAGTTCGAACAACTCTTCGTCGCCACTGCGGCCCGCGCACTCCGAGACCTTGGCGGAAAGGTCTCCCTCGAGCGCGTCGCGAGCGGAGGGCTTCGATCAAGCGTGAGCCTCACGCTCACCGCGGAGTCGACGCGTGTCGCACAGCGCGTCCTCATCGCGGATGATGAGATGTTGATCCGCGCCCTGCTCGTGCAAATGCTAGAAACCCTTGGCGCCGATGTCATTCCGAGTGATGCGCCAGAAAGCATCGACACGCACCCGGACATTCGGCAGCAACAACTCATCGTCGTCGATGCCGCCATGCCGACGCACGCCGGATTGAAGGCATTGGAGCGGCTCCGTGCGCAAGGCGTCATGATCCCTGCCGTCGTGATTTCTGGCGCACCGGTTGATCGAGAACTCCCCGCGAAGTCCACTGGGCTGCTCAAGCCGTTCACCATGGCGACCTTCGAAGCGGCGTGCCAACTAGCGCTCGCTCGATGAGCGAGGCAGTAACGACAGCATCGCACCCATCGCTGGCGAGGAATTGTCGAGTGCGCGCAGTTCCTCAAGGCTTAGGAGCCGCAGCGAGTCATGCTCGAAGCTCGGCGTGCATACGCACTCGCCGGTGAGACGCACGCGGTAGATGATGTCCCACGATCGCGCGATCGTGTCATCGAGCAGTGCGATCGCGATTGGCGTGATGTCAGCGGGAAGCGCAAAGCCAACTTCCTCTTCAAACTCACCGCGAAGCCCAGCCACCGGGTCGGATGCTTGCTCAAGTCCGCCTCCGGGCACGAACTCCCACGAACCTTGGTACGAGCCCACGAGCGTGGAGCGCTTGCCAACGAGGTACTTCGACCCAACGGAGACGATTCCCTTGACTCCAAGCGGCCGCACGCCACAGTTCAAGCCGCTCGCTTGCACAGCGAAGAATCGATACGCACACTCCTGCACATGCATCGAGACACCACCGTGACCATTGCGGCTTGTGCCGAGCACTTGCAGGATCCCGCCATCGACGAGTTTCCCGTTCGATCGGCAGAGTGCCTCCCAACATGCGTCAATCTCCTGCAGTGTGACCTGCGATGGGACAAACCTCCCGGAAAGGGCGGCGAAGACAGGCGGGCGACGGAGTCGAATGATGCGCAACGGACGGACGCTCCCGAGGGTCATTACACTCTCTCCCCATGTCGAATGCACGATACCTGACTGCTCCGGCCATCACGAAGTCCATGCCCACGGGCATCCCCTTCATCATCGGCAACGAAGCAGCCGAGCGGTTCTCGTTCTACGGCATGAAGACCATTCTCGCGGTCTTCATGACGCAGTATTTGATGACAAGCGGAGGAACCCCGGCGTACATGACGCAAGCGGACGCGCGGGAAAATGTCGCATGGTTTGTCGCGAGTGCCTACTTCTTCCCAATCATCGGCGCACTCCTGGCCGACCTCTTCCTCGGCAAGTACCGAACGATCATTCTGCTTTCTCTTGTGTACTGCCTCGGACACGCTGCACTCGCGTGCATTGACTTGCCTTCGCCGATGCTTCAAGCGTCCTTTGAGCCCAAGACTTGGCTCGTGGCAGGGCTGCTCCTCATCGCCATCGGCGCGGGTGGCATCAAGCCATGCGTCAGCGCGCATGTGGGCGATCAATTCGGACATGCGAACAAGCATTTGCTGACTCGCGTCTTCGGCTGGTTCTATTTCTCGATCAACTTCGGCTCGTTCTTCTCGACGCTGCTGACGCCGTACATGCTCAAGCAATACGGCCCCGGGTGGGCGTTCGGTATTCCAGGCGTGTTGATGGGGATCGCAACGCTCGTGTTCTGGATGGGCCGACATCGTTACGCGCACATCCCACCCAAGGGCATTGGTTTTCTAAAGGAACTCGTCTCTCGCGATGGTCTCAACGCAATCTGCCGCCTCGCGGGACTCTATGTTTTCGTCGCCGTCTTCTGGGCGCTCTATGACCAAACGGGTGGCGCGTGGGTCTTGCAGGCGGCCCAGATGAATTGCAATTTCCTTGGCATTCAATGGCTCGAGTCGCAGATTCAAGCAGTCAACCCGCTTCTCATCCTCATCTACATTCCGCTCTTCTCCTACGCGATTTATCCCGCGATCGGCAAAGTTGTCCGACTGACTCCGCTGCGTAAGATCGGCGCCGGCCTCTTTCTGTGCGTCGCGGCCTTCGTCGTCTCCGCACTCGCGCAAGCGCGAATCGACTCGACACAGGCAACCTTCAAGAGTGAAGTCGCACCGATGGTCGCGAGCGCAAGCATTGACTATCCCAAGACCATCGTGGAACTCAAGGCGCTCGAACGGAATGCGACAGCCACGCAATTGGAAACCCTTCTGCTCGAACCGAAGCCCACGGATGCCAAATGGAGCGAGGAGATGGCCAACTCGCTCTCGGTGGGCGGGATCGCGGTGGCAGTCGATGGCACGGAGCACACTGCAGACTGGCCATCGATTGCGTGGCAGATTCTTGCTTACCTCATCATTACAGCAGCGGAAGTTCTCGTCTCGGTCACTTGCCTTGAATTCAGTTACACGCAAGCGCCTGTCAAGATGAAGTCCTTCGTCATGAGCCTCTATCTCCTCAGTGTTTCTGCGGGCAATGTGCTCGTGGCGCTCGTGAACCGCTACACGCAGGACGCGAGCGGCAACTCGACGCTTGAGGGTGAGGCGTACTACTGGTTCTTCACCTACCTTGGACTTGGCGCAGCGGTCGTGTATCTCGTCGTCGCGAACTTCTATCACGGCAAGGAGTACATCCAAGGTGCCGACACCTCGCCGGAAGACTAAAACGCGAGCGGAATGCCGAGCGCATTCCATGCGATGAGGAGCGCGGTCCATCCCAAGAGCGCGGCAAGGCTGTAGGGCGCAAGGAGCGCCAAGAGCGTGCCGAGTCCTGCGCGATTGTCATATCGGCGGATGACGATCAGCACGATCACGAGGTAGGCATTCAACGGCGCAATCGGATTCACGCAACTGTCGCCCACGCGGTAGGCGGCTTGCACGAGATCAGGCGGCATGCCAGCACTCGCGAGCATGGGCACGAGCACTGGCGCGAGGAACACCCACTTCGCGCTCGCACTCGCAAGGAAGAGATCAAGGACCGCGACGCCCCACACGATGGCGACAATCATGATGCCTTGTCCAAGGTTGAGTGATCGAATGATCTCTGCGCCTTCGACACTCATCACGACCGCTAGATTCGACTGTCGGAACCACGCGATCGATTGACCCGCAAAAAACGCAATCACGATGTACGTGCCCATCGAAGCGATCGATTGACCCATGCGATCCGCGACGGCGCGATCGGAGCGAATCTCCCCTGCGGTGATGCCATACGCGACGCCGGGCAAGAGGAACATCACCAGAATGATCGGCACGAGCGCCTCGCTCCACGCGGGCGCAAGCGTGTTCGTCGCGTGGCGCGTGACGATTCCCGTCAGCGGCCCCCCTTCGACGAGCGCCATCGAAAGGAAGGCACCGCCTGCGAGGACGAACGCAATGAGCGCCGCCAGTAATCCACGGCGCTCGAGCGGATGCAACCGTGCATCCGCGTGCAGCACCCCGCCCTGCTCGATTTGGCGCGCAACGACCTGAGGAGAGAAACGAGGTTCAACAATCTTCGCGGTGACCAACCAACCGAGCGCGGTGAGAAAGAAGGTCGACACGAACATGAACGCATAGTTCGCGGTCGGAGAAACCACTGCGCTTGGATCAATCGTCTGCGCGGCCTGCTCGGTCAATCCAGAGAGCAACGGATCGAGGCTGGTGATTGCGATGTTCGCACTGAAACCTCCCGCGATTCCAAAGACCGCTGCCGCGATCCCCACGAGCGGACTTCGGCCGAGCATCGCAAAGACGCCCGCCGCGAGAGGCGGAAGCACGACATACCCAGAGTCCGCCGCTGCGCTCGAGTTCACGCCGATGAAAATGATTGCCGGCGTCATGAGGCGAGCGGGCGTCGTCTGCACGAGCAGCTTCAAGAGCGCGGGAAAGAGTCCCGTACGCTCCGCCACTCCGATCCCGAGCATTGCGACGAGCACAATCGCGAGCGGAGGAAAGTCGAGGAAGTTCTTGAGCGCGCTCGTCCAAATCCAACGCATGCTCTCGGCGTCGAGGAGGTTGTCGACGACGATTTGTTTCGTACTGTCACGAGGATCGATGACCGACCACCCGTACGCCGAACCGATCCAACTCCCGAGAAGTACCAAGAGACCGATGATGACAAAGAGCGTCGCGGGATCAGGCAAACGATTTCCTCCTCGCTCAAGGGCGAGGAGCGCGCGAGTGAATCGGGTTGGAGTCGGGGTCGCGTCAATCATCTGCATCTCATCAATCACGGACGAAAGTGCCAAGTTCCGTGTCCTTCTTGACACCAGGGAACTTCAGGACACGGTTGTGCATGGAGACATAGACGCCAGGAGGGCAAATCTGGACAGCAAGGAGCGCCTCGGTCACATTCTGCGTGGCATCCGTCCGGCGCATTTCGTACGGCCGCATCGCACCGGTCAGCACGATCGGCGTTGCCGCGCCGCCTCCAGCCTCCGCCCGTGCCTGGATGCGCTCACCGGATTTCGCGAGTCGATCGGTGCCGTGGACAATGACCACTCCGTCATGCGTTCGACTCATCGCGATCGCGGTTTGGGCGATGAGGTCGTGATCCGCCTCGCTCATCTCGAGCGAGTCTTTGTTCATGAGCGGAACTCGATCAATCTCCACTCCACGGAGTTCGATGGACGCGAGCAGCAGGTCGAGGACGCTGACATGATTCGCGAGCACGCCGCCTAGCTCGTCGTAGGTCTTTTCGATCGTGCCTCCCGTGGAAATCAACGCGATCCGAAACGGTTTCTGCAATGCTGCACTCGATGGCATTTCAGAATCGTAACTCAAACCAAGTCCACGCCGAGCCGTTGAACCTTGTCACAAGACCCGTTCGGCGCGCGGATAACTGCCGAGCACTTCGAGGCGCGTGCAGTGGGTACGCGCCTGTTCGAGCGCCCGCTGCATTGACGGATCCTTTTCATGCGCGAGTGCGTCGATGAAAAAGAGATAGTCCCAATGCGCGTCGCCGCTCGGGCGCTTCTCAATGTGCGAGAGGTTGATGCCTCCGCGTCGGAAGCTGTCGAGCACATCGACCAACGCTCCTGCGCGATCAGAGAGCGTGAACCAGAGCGTCGTCTTGTCATTGCCGGTCGGCGCGACGCCCTCTCGACCAATCACCAGAAAGCGCGTCGTGTTACCCGCCCGATCCTCAATGCCATCAAAGAGCACGGGGACGCCGTGCAACTCCCCTGCGAAGCTCGAAGCGATCGCCGCAGACCCCTCTTCTTCACTCGCGCGCACGACCGCGGCGGAGGTACTCGATTCGGGAAGCAACGACGCGTTGGGAAGGACTCGCGCGCACCACTTGCGGCACTGCCCAAACGCTTGCGGCTTGGAATAGACCCGTTGGATGGAATCCGGTCGCGAGTTGGAGAGCAACGCGAGGCGCACCGCAACCAGCGCCTCCGCGCGAATGGAAACAGGGTTCGCAAGTAGCGCGTCGAGCGTTTCGAGGATCGAGCCCATGCTTGAGTTCTCGTAGGGAACGAGCCCGTGATCGCAGCGACCAGCGGCAACTTCAATCACCACATCGCCAATGGTGGGGACGCACGCAATCTCAATGCTCGAACCAAAGTGCCGCACCACGGCGAGGTGGCTGAAAGACCCCGTTGGACCAAGGCAGCCGACCCGAAGCGGTCGCTCGAGCGAGAAAGACCCGGACATGATCTCGCGAAAAACGGCTTCAATCGTGCGATCGGAGAGCGGACTCGAAGCATGACGACTGCGTGCGACGGCGCGCTCAATCACAGCTCGCTCGCGGCTGGGAACATAGATCGCCGCAGACTCATGGCGTTTAGCGACGCCCACTTCGACGACCAAGTTCCCGCGCCGCGTGAGTAACTGCACGAGTTCTGCATCAACGCAATCGATTTCGCCGCGCAGCGTGTCGAGGTTCTTGGGCGAACGCGAATTGTCGGATGGAGGTTGGTTCACGAGTCGTGGTTCGGTCTGGTGATGGGTGAAAGGGTTTCTCGGGCGCCAGCGCACTGTGGAGGCGCTTTGGATTACGAAGTTCGACCCGCTCACGAGCCGATATTGCTGCACGCTCAGGCCGACTTCTATCGGCGCTCCTGTCCCCCTTCCTCGGTCGAAATGTTGTGGGAAGCCAAATCCCCCCTCCATCGCAAACACTTCACGCTGCGGCAGAGCAACTTCAGTCCCTGCCCTGGTTCGATCTTGCTCCGGCGGGCTTCCTCGCGCTCATCGGGTTGTTGCTCCTGTTCTACGGGCAGAAACTGCTGAAGCCGAGCCTGGTGTGCGCTGCCATCGTGCTCGGTGCTTGGGTCGCTGGCCCCTTGGTTGGAATGCTCAGCGCCCCAGTCGCCGCCCGATTGCCGCCCATCCTGTGGCCAGTGATCGGCGGCATCACCGGACTCGTGTTCATCGCACTCTCCTGGCGATTGCTGCTGGCTCTTTCGTTCGGCATTGTGCTCGCCGCGGCGCTTGTGATCGGGAGCCGCGCGATGGTGGAAGCAGGTTTCATTGACGCTTCTGGGCCCGGCCCGACGGCCCTCATTGAGCCGATCCCGACCGATCCACTGCCTCTCGACGCGATCGCCGCATCAGCCGCGCAACTGCAGAGCGTCGGCCCGGCGCTCGAACGCGTGCACGCAACCGTGCGCCCGCTCATCGGATGGGTCACCGCGCGTTGGCACGCAGAGCCACCGCAGATGCGCACGCTTTTCATCGCCAGCAGCGCGACCGGCCTCTTCATGGGCATTCTCCTCGGCCTTCTTCTCGCGAAAGACATCAGCGCGCTCTTGACGGCCATCGTTGGCGCACTCCTCTTGCTTGTCGGCAGCATCCCACTCCTCGCGCGCGAGTGGACGGAACTCGCGCAACCCCTGCATCCACTGACTTGGCTCGGAAGCTGGGGCGTCCTCGCCGCCTTCGGATTTTTCGCGCAACTCATGATGCGCAAAGCAGACCCGAAAGCGACCGACGCGACCGATGATTGAACACGACAAAATCGCCTAGACTCCTTCGCGTGGATGCATTTGCATATCGTCATGGCGAGTTGTACTGCGAGGATGTCCCGATGCGCGAGATTGCGCGCACGGCGGGAACCCCGACCTTCGTCTATTCTCGCGCGACGCTTGAGGGTCATTTCGATCGATTACAGACTGCATTTGCCCCGATTGACGCTCTGCTCTGTTACTCGGTAAAAAGTTGCGCGAATCTGAGCGTCTTGCGCACGCTCGCTGCGCGGGGCGCAGGTATGGATGTTGTCAGCGTCGGCGAACTGCAACGCGCTCTTGAAGCAGGAATCCCCGCGGACAAATGTGTCTACGCAGGCGTTGGAAAACGGGATGACGAGATCATCGCCGCCCTTGAGGCAGGCATCGGCCTGCTCAATGTCGAGAGCGAGGCTGAATTCGAAAACATCGCGCGGATCGCGAATCAACTTCGCACCTCGGTTCGCTGTGCACTTCGCATCAATCCTGATGTGGACCCGAAGACGCATCGCTACACCTCCACGGGCAAGAAGGAGACGAAGTTCGGCGTCGACCTCGAGCGCGCGCGCCGATTTTTTCAGCAGTGGGGCCACCACGAGTACGCGAAACTCGAAGGGCTCCATCTTCACATCGGTTCCCCGATATACACCGTTGATCCGTATGTTGAAGCACTCAAGAAGACCTGCACGCTCATCGAAGATCTCACGAGCGACGGGATCGAGATTCGCTCGATCGACCTCGGCGGCGGCTTCGGTGCCGACTACGAGTCCGACCAATCGCCCAGCGCGATGGATTACGCCGACGCGATCCTTCCGCTCGCCCTTCCGCTGAAATCACGCGGCATTAAGTTCTTTCTCGAACCCGGCCGCTCGATCGCCGCGAACGCCGGCGTCCTGCTGCTTTCGGTGCTCTACACCAAGCAGTCGGGTGAGAAGCGTTTCGCGATTTGTGACGCTGGTATGAACGCGCTCCTGCGACCGTCGCACTACGGGAGCTTCCACTTCGTCTGGCCGGTACGGCCCGCGGATGCACTCGTGCCTCCCACCCGTTCGAGTGCGCTCTCGATGCAGGGACTCGTCGCACAAGACATCGTGGGACCTCTCTGCGAATCGGGTGACTTTCTCGCCCTCGACCGCGCCCTACCTCCACTCGCGCGCGGCGATCTCCTCGCGGTTTTCACTGCCGGAGCGTATGGCATGAGCATGGCGAGCCGATACAACTCAAGCCCACTGCCCGCGGAGGTACTCGTCTCTGGTGAACGAGTCGCGCTCATCCGCGAACGCGAGACGGTCGAAGATCTCCTTGCTCACGAACGCCATGTCACCGCCCTTCTTTGATCTCCGAATCGCGGCTCCCGCGCTGAGGACGCACCGCTCGATGAAAGGAATCCTCCATGGTTCGCCGTGAAGTTGGAGGAGTGTGGGTCACGCTCAAGGAGACGATCGCGGCTTCACCCGACGAAGTGCTTGAGTGCCTGACGACGCCCGAAGGACTCACGCGGTGGCTGGCTGTGGGTGCGAGTTTCGAGCCGCATGCTGGCGGGAAGCTAACACTTGCATGGGATCGCGAGGCGACGCACATGCTCGAAACGACGATTCACGAGTATGACATCGCGGCGGGACGCGTGAGTTGGGTTTGGTATCCCGCACCGCTCGAAGATTGGACGGTGAAACTAGAATTCATCGTCGATCGACACATCGAGGAAGGCGCCAGGATTATTGTCCGGCTCGGACCATTCTCCGAGTCGACCGAAAGTTTGCTCGCGGCCGCCGACGCAGCCGAGAGTTGGCGCTGGTATCTCTGCAATCTCCGCTCAGTACTCGAATCCAAACACGACATGCGCGCGGTGAGACCGCTGTAGTTGAGCGCGTCCTTTGAGCGCGTCCTTTGAGCGCTCGCGACTTGGAATCTGCTCCAAGCAGCAGATTCCCTCGCTCGCTAGGCTTGAGCGCTCGCGACTTGGAATCTGCTCCAAGCAGCAGATTCCCTCGCTCGCTTTCGACGGGCTGAGTCCGACGGGCTGAGTCGGGGCGAGTGAATCGCCGCCGGCGCAGATCGGGCGGTGATCGGTTGAGCGCGTCCTTTGAGCGCGAGAGCGTAGACTGCGCGGACGAAGGCTCTTCTATGTTTGAATCACTGACGGAACGCATCTCCACCGCTGCGCGCAACCTTGCAGGTCGCGGCACGATTTCTGAATCCAACGTGCGCGAGGCACTCGAGGAAGTGCGCACCGCATTGCTCGAAGCGGATGTCGAGTACAGCATCGCCAACGAGTTCTGCGCGACTGTCCTGAAAGACTCGATCGGTCGTGGGGTCACGAAGTCCCTCCGACCAGGCGAAGAGTTCATCGGCGCCATTCACGACTCGCTTGTCGAGCTCATGGGAAGCGACGACGAAAAGGCGTTCTATGTCGATCCTGGCCCAACCGTGTTTATGCTTTGCGGACTCCAAGGATCCGGCAAGACCACAACCTGCGGAAAGCTCGCTGCCTTTTTCAAGAAGTCTGGTCGCAGTGTGCTTGTCGCGGCCGCGGATTTGCAGCGCCCCGCTGCAGTCGAACAACTTCGCATCGTGTCCGAGACCGTCGCGAACGACGCCAAGGGAGGAGCGCGAGTCGGTTTCCACGGGGAGATTGAGCAATGCGCCGAGTATGGAAAGGCCGTCGGAGCCGCTGTCGGCGTGTGTCGGCGCGCAGTGCAGCGCGCGAAATCAGAGAAGTACGACATCGTCATTCTCGACACCGCCGGACGATTGCATGTCAACGACGACCTGATGAAGGAACTCGAAGGAGTTCGAAGCGCGGTTCAACCGCATCAGATTCTGCTCGTTGTCGACGCGATGACCGGGCAGGATGCGGTGCACAGCGCGAAGGCGTTCCACGATCGACTCAGTATCGACGGAGTGATTCTCACCAAACTCGACAGCGATACACGCGGAGGCGCGGCGCTCACGGTTCGCCGCGTGACGGGTGCTCCCATCAAGTTTGTCGGGACGGGCGAGAAGTTTGACGCCCTTGATGAATTCAGCCCCAAGCGCATGGCCGGTCGCATCCTCGGCATGGGCGACATGATCGCGCTCGTCGAGAAGGCCCGCGAGGAGGTCAGTGAGGCCGACGCCGAGGAGATGGCCGCGAAGCTCGCGAAGGGCAAGCTCACCATGGATGACTTCCTGAAGCAAATGCAGTCGTTCCGACGCATGGGCTCGATGAAGTCGGTGCTTGGGTTACTGCCTGGGGTGGGCGCGGCGCTCAAGAATGTCAACATCGACGAGAAGCAACTTGACCGCCTGCAGGGAATGGTCCACTCAATGACGCCTGCAGAGCGAGCGAATGTCAAGGTCCTCTCGAAGAGCAGGATCAAGCGAATTGCGACTGGTTCAGGCACGACCACGAATGAAGTCAGCCGCTTGACCACGCAGTTCGAACAGATGCAGAAGATGACGGCCGCGATGGCCACGGGCGGCTTTGCCGGAAAGCTGCAGGCCGCGCAACAAATGAGTCAAGGCGGCGGCATGCCTGGTGCGGGAGGCGGCGGATTCTCGCTAAAGGGGTCAACCGCCACACCTTCGATGAAATCGAAGTTCAAAGAGCGCAAGAAACGGTGACCCTTTCTGCATGCGCACGGACGAGCTCGACTACCACTTCGATCCGACACTGATCGCGATGACGCCCGCCTCGCCCCGCGATGCGGCGCGCCTCATGTTGGTCGATCGCGCGAGTGGGGACATCACCCATCATTTCGTGCGTGACCTTCCCCGATTTCTCCACGCCAATGACACGCTGGTCGTGAACTCGACAAGCGTGCAACGAGCGCGACTGTCCCTCGTGCGGCACGCAGAGGAAGCGAGACCGCGCCTTGAAACAGAGGGACTACTCCTTGAGCGAACGCTGCAGAAGTACTGGCAGGCGCTCATTCGGCAATCCAAGCGATGCAGCCAGGGCGATCGTTTCCACCTGCGCGGGAGCACCGGACAGGAAACGGGCGATTCGATCTTGTTGCTCGCGAGGCTGGGTGATCGGTGGATCGTGCAAGTGGATAGCATCGTCGACGAGCAGGCGGCGCTCGATCGATCCGGACTCACGCCGCTCCCTCCCTACATCTTGAAGGCGCGCAAGGACAACGCGATCACAGTGACTGATCAGGAAGATCGCGAGCAGTACGAAACGGTCTACGCAGACCGCACGCAACGACATTCCGTCGCCGCGCCGACGGCAGGCTTGCACTTCACACCGCAACTCCTCGAAGCGTTCGCGCAGAAGGGCATCGAGCGGGCCGAAGTCCTCTTGCATGTCGGCACCGGGACTTTCAAACCGATCGAAACGGACAGCCTCGACGAACATCCGATGCATTCGGAACGACTCGTGATTCCTACCGAAACGCTGCATGCACTCGAGACCGCAGTGCAAGAGCCGCGTAGGCGACGAATTGCGGTTGGCACTACTGCGGTGCGCGCGATTGAGAGCATTCCTCCCGACTGGACTTCGCGTGATGGCGCGTACCGTGGGGAGACTCGCCTGCTCATTCAGCCGGGATACTCGTTCCGTCACACCGACGCGCTACTCACAAACTTTCACCTGCCCCGCTCAACGCTGCTCGCGCTTGTCGGCGCATTCATTGGAATGAAGTTGTTGAAGGAGGCGTATGCCATCGCCGTTGCGGAGCGGTATCGGTTCTACAGTTACGGCGATGCGATGCTCTGCGTTTGAACCCGCGCATGAGCGGGAAGGTACGGGAGCAGTTCCACAGGAAGTCGACGCAGCCCTCTCCGCATCGCCTTCGCCACTGCATACTGCATCGATCGCTCCATTCTTCGCTCGACTCCAGCATCAACCACGCAACCGCTCTCCCGCATCGTCTTGAGCGACCAGGCCCACGCGGCATGTTCCTCAAGGCATCGAGGGGTGATCGAACCAACTCCGATGGCGTGGTGCCCGACTTCGTGCAAAAAAATGGCACAACGCAAGGGCGTCGTCGGATAGGGCGACTCGAGGAGTGTCTCAACGGTTCCGTCGCGGCGCTCGACTCGAATCGCGATACCGCTGAGGTTGCCACGCCACTTTCGAACTCGAAATCCGTAGCGTGCCTGCATCGCATCGACGAGTGCGTCGTACCTCTGTTGTCTCGCGGAATTGCTGCGCGTTGGTCTCACGGCTTCAGCCCCACGACGAGCCCTCGTTGAATCTGCGCGCAGACGACGACCCGCGGGGACCTTGGATGCGGCTTTCCCCGTCGGACTCGCACCGAAGAAGTCAAAGACAAATTGCGTAAAGAGGCGCATCACGAGCTAAACGATCACCCGAGGAACAAGCCGAGTTCCCGCCGCAACGGGACGACCGCGACTGAACTCTGCAAAAGACATTCGTCGGCTTCCGGCGCGTTGGATCTCCAAACACTGCACGGCGGCGTGATCAGCGCACCCGATGCGCCCATCCGCGCTCATCAACCCTGGCGAAAGTTCGGATCCGCCACACTCGGCCACCCTGCAGAGTCTGACCCATTCAGAAACTTCACTCTCCCCCTGCGGGAGGAGACCCACCTCACAGCCAGGCCAAGCGTTCAGTCCGTTGATTCGTGCTCGCACGGCGTGCGCATCGAGCGCGGCGCAGTCAATGGTCGCCTCCGACTTTGAGAGTTTTCGCGCGCGGGTGGCAAGCGCTTCGTCCTGCGTTCTTCCGAAGCCCGCGCGGTGGTGCTCGGCTCGGCTGAACTCTTCGAGGACACCAAGAACGGCATCCACGCCGAGCTGCGCAAGCGCGTCATGAACATCATCCGCCGTCTCGCTCGCGCCTATCGGCCGAGATCGGGTGGCGTAGACGACACCAGCGTCCATTCGTTCGGCGAGGCCAATCACGCTCACGCCGGTCTCGGCGTTGCCATCCATCACCGCGCGTTGGATCGGAGCGGCGCCGCGATAGGCGGGCAGGATCGACCCATGCAGGTTGATGGCCAACCTGTCGGCGAGCAGGCCGACCGAGAGTTTCTGTCCGAAGGCGATCACCACCCAGAGATCGGCGGGTGTGCGGCGGATTTCTTCGACTACCTCAGGTGCATTCGCGTCGGTTGGACAAAGGAGAGGGAGGCCCTTCGAAAGAGCAAACTGTGCAATGGGAGTGGGCGTAACCGCCTTGCCACGGCCCGCGGGGCGATCAGGCTGCGACACGACAAGCGATACCTCATGAGCCGACCGCAGCGCTTCGAGCGTCGGGAGCCCAAATGCACCCGATCCGAAGAAGACGATGCGCTGCTTAGCCGCCACGACTCTCCCCATACGCTCGCTCTAGGTCACGGATCGCCTTGCGATTCGTGAGCTTGTCCTTGGCCATCATGCGATCAATGATGAGCTTGCCTTCAAGGTGATCAAACTCATGCTGCCAAATGCGAGCTTCAAACTCGCTCGTTTCCAGAGTGAACGAGGTCCCGTCGAGCGCAGTGGCGGTGATACGCGCCGCCGTTGGCCGGAGGACGGAAACCACGATCTCGGGCAAGCTCAGGCAACCTTCGTCGTGCGCCTCGACCGCGCCCGCAATCTCGAGGACGGGGTTGATGAACACACGATCAGGGGAAGTGCCTCTCGCACTCGTGATGAACAGTCGGAGGGGCACGCCCACTTGCGGCGCAGCAAGTCCAGCGCCTTCCTCAACAAGCATCGCCCGCTTCATGTCGGCCACGAGCTCATGGATATTCTCATCAATGTTGACGATCGGAAGAGCCTTGCGTCGGAGCACCGGATCGGGGAAAGATACGATCGCTCGCGGAGGCCGAAGCGCGCTGAAGAAGTGCGCATGCGAACCAGCTGGTGCACCGGCATCAGGTTGAAGCGTGGAAATCCGCGCCCCGTCTGGCTTCCCCGAACGCGTGGCGTCCTTGGGGCTATCGCGGCCGGTTTCGCCTCGTGCGTCGCGACGAGCAGGAACGGCGTTCACATTGGAGCGAGGTGTAGGAATTCTTCGTGGGGGGGCGGCCATTGTCAGATCCTAACTGCGTTCTGCGATCGAATCCACGGAGTGCATCCGCCAAGGGGTCGTAAACGGATAACATCCGTCCTTGGTCTGTCGCGTTCATTCTTCTTGCGGGCACGCGCCGCGTTCTTGGTCAGGAGCGAGCATTGAGTTTCTTTTCGTTTGGCAAGAAGTCTGCAGGGCAGTCGGCCGGCGAAGGCAGCGCGGGAACCGGCAGCGCAACCGGCGCGTTTGTCGCCCAGCCGGAGAAGGCGCGCACCTGGTTCAAACACGGTGATGTCGCTGCGGGAACGCATAACTTCGACTACGCGCTCATCTGCTTCGCGAGCGGACTGAAACTCGATCCCACCCAACTCCCGATCTACGACCGAGTGTACGAACTCGCCATTCAGTACGCGCAAACCGTCGGGAAACCAGCGTCGCGCGAGAATCTCAAGAAGATCGACGGACCAGGCCCGATCGACAAGTTTGTCGCGGCGATCTATATCTGGTTCACCGACCTGCAGAGCGTGGACGCAGCATTGCGCATGCTCGACGCGACGGCGCGCGCGGGTCAGTTTGAGTATGGCCGGTGGGCGGCACCCAAGGTGCTTGGGCTCGTTCGACGCGCTTCGAAGAAGCCCTCAAAGTCGCAGTGGGTCAAGATCAAGGATCTTTTCACGGCAATCGAGGCCTATACCGAGGCCTTCGCCGCCGCCGAAGAAGCCATCAAGATCGACCCGCATGACACACAGTTGGTCAACGAAATCAAACAGCTCACCGCAGCTCGCGCGATGACACAAGGTGGATTCACGCAGGCAATCCAAGCAGGCGAAGGCGGATTCCGAAGCGTCATCCGCGATGCTGAGAAGCAGCGCCAACTTATCGAGGAAGACTCCATCGTGAGTGGCGAGGACGCGACGCAACGCATTCTCGACGCTGCGCGCAAGGACTTCGAAGCCAATCCGATGTCGGGCGATGCCATAACCAAACTCGGTGCGCAACTCCGAAAGGTCGCCACACCAGAGACCGAGCAAGAAGCGATCGGCGTGTACCAAGCTGGATGGGAGCGGCTCAGCGAATACCGCTTCAAGATGGCAATCGGCGAGATCAAACTCATGCAGATGCGGCGTCGACATCGCGCATTGGAACTGAGAATCGAAGCATCGCCTGGCGATCTCGACGCGAGGGCAGAACTCACCGCCGTCGCGGCCGACTTGCTCGCGCTTGAACTCAGCGAACTGCGAGAGCGACAGAAGAATTACCCAACTGATCGCGGCGTGAAGATGGAACTGGGCCGCCTCGAGTATCGACAAGGGAACTTCCAAGAAGCGATGACCTGCTTCCAGCTCTGCAAGGAGGATGCGAAGTTTCGCGTCTACGCCACACAGATGCTCGGCCGCTGCTTCGCGGCAGAGGGGTGGCATGAGGAAGCCGTCGGAGAGTTCCGCGACGCGCTGACGCAAGTCGTCGGCCTCGAAGCAGAGCGGGAGCTATCGATTCGATACGACTTGATGACTTCGTTGATTGAGCGTGCGAAGCTCGAGAAGCGCGGCGACATGGCGCGTGAGGCCGCAGAGATCTGCTCGGCCATTCTGCGCAAGAACATCGCCTACCGCGATATCCGACAGAAGCGCAAGGACATCGACGCGCTGCAGAAGGAACTCCCCAACTAATGCTGGCTCACGCGAGAGTCCTCGGCGTGATTCCAGCGCGCCTTGCGAGTTCCCGCTTCCCCGAGAAGGCGCTCGCCACGGCCACAGGCAAGCCGATGGTCGTGCATGTCCTTGAAGCCGCACTCCGCGCGAAGTCACTCGATGCGGTTGTCGTCGCGGCGGACCATTCGCGAATCATCGACGCAGTTCGAGCGCATGGCGGCGAGGCAATACGCACGCGCGAGGACCATCCCAACGGAACGAGCCGTCTTGCCGAAGTGGCGGCCCAAAGTGGCGCTGAGATCCTCGTCAACATCCAAGGCGACGAACCCGAGATTGAACCGGATGCGATCGATGCAGTGACCACGCTCTTGCTCTCGACCCCTTGGGCGGATGTCGCGACGCTCGCGAGTCCGTTTGGACCCAACGACGATCCCCATGATCCAAATCTCGTAAAGGTTGTCCTTGCTCAGGATGGCCGAGCGCTCTATTTCAGCCGCGCACCGATCCCCTGCTGGCGAGACGCCTCGAGCGACCTCGGCGCAAATCCCGCAGCGAAGGCGCCCGCACCGATGCTTCGGCATGTTGGGCTGTATGCCTATCGAGCGGCATTTCTGCAGGAATTCACTCGCTGGCCGTCCTCGCCCCTCGAAACGACCGAGTCGCTCGAGCAACTTCGCGTCCTTGAGCACGGACGGGCCATCGTGGTGGCCGTCAGAGCAACTTCGACACAAGGGATCGATACCCCAGACCAGTACGAAGCGTTCGTCCGTCGATACGCGGCGCGCCGTGGGTGCTGAGTCGAAGACACTCTTCGATCACGCTGAAAAAATCTTCCCCCGAACCAACGAATGATGCGATAAACCGTGCGGGGGCACTTGCGCCATGGGGGTGTTTCTGCCTACATTCAGGAATGCCCCCCAACGATCCATCAGACTCCGCAGAGACGATTGATTCCTGCGGGTTCCTATCGCAGTTTGGGAAGAGCACCGACGTCGGTGAGTGGCACTCACCGATCCCCGATGGATACCAGCGCGGCCGAACAAAGTTCGTCGTTGTCATCGGCACGGTGATGAGTGGACTCGGGAAGGGAATCTTCTCGAGTTCTCTGGCAAAGCTCTTGAAGGACAAGGGACTCTCCGTGGCGCCCATCAAGATGGAGGGCTACCTCAACATCGATTCGGGCACACTCAATCCCTATCGACATGGTGAAGTCTTCGTCCTGGCAGATGGCTGCGAGACGGACATGGACTTGGGGACCTACGAGCGACTTCTGAATCAGGATCTCACCCGCAAGAACTTCATCACCGCGGGGCAAATCTATACCGACATTCTCGAACGCGAACGCCGTGGCGGATACCTCGGTCGAGATGTGCAAATGATTCCGCATGTCACCGGCGCGGTGAAGTTGCGCCTTCGCGAGTTGGCGATGACCGGCAACAATGGAAAGCCCGCCGACATCGTGTTCGTTGAAGTTGGAGGGACGGCGGGCGATTACGAGAACGGCTTCTACATCGAAGCACTTCGCGAACTCGCGTTCGAAGAAGGAACGGACTCCACTTGCTTCGTCGCACTGACCTACATCCTCGAACCATCGATTCTTGGTGAGCAGAAATCGAAAGCAGCACAACTCGGCATTAAGCGACTGATGGAGGCGGGTGTGCAACCACACATCGTCGCGTGCCGCGCCAAGAATCCCGTCGTTGAAAAGGTCATGGAGAAGATCGGGATGTTCTCCAATGTTCCGATGCGACGCATCTTCTCGATGCACGACCGGGAGAGCGTCTACGCGATTCCCGAAGCCATGCGTGCGGCGGGACTCGATCGCGAAATCCTCTCCCTGCTTGGGCTGCACGATCGCGTGAATGCGCCGATGGAAGATCGTGAGCGCGTGAGTTGGCTCGATTTCAGTCGCAAGCTTTTCCAACCTCGAAAGCACACGATTGAGCTCGCCATCGCAGGCAAGTACGCCGCGCTACGCGACGCGTATGCGTCGATTGACAAGGCGATTGAGCACTGTTCGATTCAATTGAATTGTGGCGTACAGGTGAGGTGGCTTGACACGACCGACCTCGATACCGACGCGGCGTGCGATTCGGCGCTCGCGTCGGTGGATGCGTTGATCGTGCCTGGTGGATTCGGAGCACGCGGCGTGGAAGGTAAAATCCGATGCATCAAGTCAGTCCGCGCGAGTCGCAAGCCGTTCCTCGGGATTTGTCTCGGATTTCAAATGGCGGTGATTGAGTTTGGGCGCAACGCGCTCGGCTATGCGGACGCGAATTCCTCGGAGTTTGATGCACTTACGAAGCACCCGCTCATTGGTGAACTCCCGGAACAAAAAAAGCTTGAGGGCATCCTTGGTGGCACGATGCGACTCGGCGCGCAAGATGTGATTCTCGAACCCGGGTCCCTCGCCAGTTTCCTCTACGGCAACAAAACCGAAGTGCGCGAACGATTCCGACATCGATACGAAGTTGAGCCGGGTGCAGTCGCCGAACTCACGACCAAAGGACTCATGTTCAGCGGACGACACCCGAAATTCAAGATCATGCAGGTACTTGAACTGCCGCAGTCTGCGCACCCCTACTTCATCGGCGCGCAATACCACCCCGAGCTCACGAGCCGACCCTTGGTGCCACAACCACTCTTCATGGGACTCGTCGCCGCGGCGATCGCGCAGAAGGAGCCAGAGTTCGCGCAAACCGAACTCGGCCGCCGTTGGGTTCGAAGCGCGCCCAAGCCCGCGCATGTTTGAACGCGAATCCTGAGCGAGTCCTTTGAGCGCTCGCGACTTGGAATCTGCGCGAAGCCGCAAATTCCTCGCTCGCTCCACCGGAGTCCAAAGCGAGTGCTGGAGTTTGTCCGCGCGATTCGCGCGGCAGAGTTCCGGACTCGCGCTCAAACTAATGCTCCACGCGGTGGCCGAGAATTGGCTCGAGCGTTGCGACCATGCGATCCACCGTTGCCTTGTCGCGCGCTTCGAGATTGAGTCGAAGGAGTGGCTCGGTGTTTGACATGCGGATGTTCGCCCACCACTCGCCCGCGTCAATAGACAGTCCGTCGAGTTCGTGCGTTTGGGCGTGTGGATAGGTCGACTTCAACCTCGCGAGCGCGCCGAGTTTGTCTTCGATTTCGAAGTTGATCTCGCCCGACTGCGTGTATCGCACGCACGGTGCGAGCAATTGCGAGAACGGGATGGCCGCATGCGCAAGTGCTGTGACGACGGCGGCAAACGCGCGTGCTCCACTGTCGGCGCCAAACATATCCTCGAAGTAAAAGTGGCCGGAGAGCTCGCCGCCGATGACGGAATGACTCTCTGCAAGCTTCGCTTTCATGAAGACATGACCCACGCGACTCTCGACTGGGACTCCGCCGCACTCACGAATGATCTCAGGCACACTGCGCGAACTTCGCAGGTCGTACACGACGCTCGCGCCATGCTTTGTGCGAAGCAGATCCTGCACCATCCACGCGAGCAAGATGTCGCAGCCGACAGTCACGCCGCGCTCGTCCACCGCGGCGCAGCGATCCGCATCGCCATCAAAGCAGAATCCCGCCTGCGCGCCACTCGCGCGCACGGTTTCTTGGAGTTGCCGGAGATTTGCTTCCACAAGTGGATTCGGTTCATGCAAGAACTCGCCGGAGGCATTGTCAAAATTGAGTTGGTGAATCTCCAAACCGCGCACCGATGCGAAGACCTTCGGCAGCATCGTCCCTGCCATGCCGTTGGATGCATCAACGACGATCTTCAGCCGCTTCTCCCCAGCGACGAGCGCGGGATCGACAAACTTCAGAAGGTGGGCGGCGTAGGCATCCCAGAGATCTACATCCCGCACTTTTCCGTGGTGCTTTGGCGCGGACTTCTCGTCAAGTGCCTCAGTGGCCAACTTGATGATGCCGAGACCCGTTTCCTGACCCACAGGCTTTGCGTGATGCTTCGAAATCTTGAACCCGTTGTACTGCGCCGGATTGTGCGAGGCTGTGACCATGATTGCGCCAGCGCACGCGAGGTGATTCACGGCGAAGTAGGTGAACGGCGTGTCCACAAGTCCAACGCGCGCGACATCGGCGCCGCCGTCACAAAGCCCACGCACGAGCGCGTCGCGCAAAGTTGGCGAACTCTTCCGCATGTCATGCCCCACCGCGATCGTGCGCGCTTCGGCGCCCGTCACGCCGCCCTTCACCGCTTCCGCGAGCAAGAAAGAGGCGGCCGCATAACCCACCTTCCATGCCCCCTCCTCGTTGAGCGGGTTTGGGTAAATCGCGCGGATGTCGTAGGCCTTGAAGCACTTCGAGAGGGTCATATCGGGCGAAGGTATCCCATTCGCCGCGTCGCCAACCCCGAAAGTCCGGCAAAATCACCGACGCAAGCCCTTCCGCAAACCGATGGGTCCCTGCTAGACTCCTCGATCCCCGCCAGTCAAAGCCGTTGGCGCGGGAACCTTGCGAGCCATTGGTGGCTGACTGCAAGGTCTTCACTTTTCGAGTTCGCCGAACGAGCGTTCGCGCGGCGGGCACGAAACTGATCTGGGTCAACTCCGCACCTCGCACGCGGAGTGACCAACACACAAGCGCCCTTGTGACGGACGGTCTGCGAACGCAGACGCCACCACCATCCGTCGGTGTCGCTGGAGATTGCAGTCATGCCTTCGCTCGTTCAAGACCTCATCGAAGCCGGAATCCACTTTGGTCAGCGCCGTTCCAATTGGAACCCGAAGATGGCTCCGTACATCCACTCGGTTCGCAACCAAATCCACATCATCGACATCCGCGAGACCGTGAAGGGTCTCCTGCTTGCAAAGAAGTTCATTGAGAAGTCCGTCGCAAGCGGGAAGGACATTTGCTTCGTTGGGACCAAGCGCCAAGCGCGCGGCGCTGTCGAGCACTACGCGACCGAAGCCGGTCAACCATTCGTGGTGGAACGATGGCTCGGCGGAACGCTCACCAATTTCCGCACCATTCGCGAACGCCTCAAGCGCCTTGACGAACTCGACGCGCTCGTCGAGAGCGGCGAAATGCGCAACTACTCGAAGAAGATGGAATCGCAACTGCTTCGTGAACGCAAGGTCATTACTCGTAACCTCGGCGGCGTTCGCGGCATGACCAAACTCCCCGGCGCGCTTGTCGTGGTTGATACCAACCGCGAGAAGAACGCGCTGCTCGAAGCGAAGTCACTCGGCATCCCAACGATTTGCCTCGTCGATACCGACGGCGACCCTGACTTGGTCGATCTTCCGATCCCAGGCAACGACGATTCGATGCGCTCCATCGACATCGTGATCCGTGAACTCATGGATGCTGCCAAGCGGGGTAAGGAAACCCGAGCAGCGGGCGAAGTCGAGCGCGGCGAGCATCGTGGTGATCGCAGCGACGACGCACCCGAACGCGAACGGTCGGAAGCCCGTGGCGATGTGCCTTCCACACGACGACGATCGTCTCGTTCCCAGTTCCGCTCGAGCGAAGGCACGCCAGCCACTGCTGACGCCGCAAGCGCTCCAGCCGCTGAGTAATGTCACCCTCGCGCCTCCGGTGAAGTTTGACTTCACTTCTTCCACCGTTGTTTCAATTGAGCTGAGACTCCCCAATGACTACTGTCAATATCACCGCGTCTGATGTGAAGATTCTTCGAGACCGAACGGGCCTTGGAATGGGCGATTGCAAGCAAGCACTCGTCGAGGCCAATGGCGACCTCGTGCTCGCGGAGAAGAATGTCCGTGAGAAGTTGAAAGGCAAGATGGCCGCCCGCAGCGATCGCGCCGCAGGCGAAGGTTGCCTCGCAATTGCGTTTGGCAATGGCAAGGCCGTCACGGTGGAACTCCGCAGCGAGACGGATTTCACCGCTCGCAATGATGCGTTCCGAGCCATGGCGAAGGCAGTCGCGCAGGCATCACTCGCGCAAGCGGCGGGCGACGTCACGGCGACCAAGGAGATCAATGACCTCGTCGATGAGATCAAGATCACCACGGGTGAGAATGTTTCGTTCGCACGCGGCGTGGTCCTCGCAGGCGGCAACTTCTCGCACTACCTCCATCACGATTCGAAGCTTGCGGTCATCATGCAGTATGAAGGCGAACTCGATGAAGAATCGGGCAAGGGAATCTGCCAGCACATCGCTGCGTATGTCCCTACACCAATGGCTGTGGACCAAACTGGAATCTGCCCGACGCTGATCGCCGAGAAGCGCGCGGAAGCGGTCGCCGAAGCAGCGGCTTCAGGCAAGCCCGCCAACATCGCGGAGAAGATGGCGGAAGGCAAGATGCGCAAGTTCTTCGAAGAGGTCACGCTTCTAGGTCAACCATTCGTCCACGACGAAAAGAAGCAGGTTCGCGAGTTGCTCCCCAAGGGCACGACGATCACTGCGTTCACACGCATGCGACTTGGTTCCTAAGTCCAGCGCCCACGCTCTCCACTCATGCACCGCCGTCTCTCGCGAGACGGCGGTTTTCTTTCACACACGGACACAGGCTTCCCCGCCCGATCAACGATTCTCGTAGTTCAACGCCACCCACTCGCGATACTGCCCGCCAATGACGCTCTTCCACCATGCATCGTGTGTGAGATACCAGCGGACGGTCTCGCGAAACGCCGCTTCGAACGCGCGGCCAGCGACTGCTCGCGGCGCGTAGCCGAGCTCGCGACGAGCCTTGGAAATGTCGAGCGCGTAGCGACGATCCGCCCCCGGCCGATCGCGCACAAACGCGACCAATTCGGCGCAGCTTCGTCCCGAGGCCGATGGGCAGTTCGGATACTTGGAGGCGAGGAGAGGTTCCCGTTCAAACGCGTGATCGATCTCACTCACGATCAGTCGCAAAATCTCCAGGCTCGTCCGTTCATTCTCGCCCCCGATGTTGTAGGTCTCACCAGCGGTTCCAGAGGCAAGTGCGAGCGAGATCGCGTGACAATGGTCCTGCACATGCAACCAGTCCCGCACATGCAGCCCATCGCCGTAAAGAGGCAGTCGCTCGCCGAGTAGGCAGTTCACAATCAAAAGTGGAACGAGCTTCTCAGGTAACTGGTACGGCCCGTAGTTGTTAGAGCAATTCGTGATGATTGCGTCAAGACCGAAGGTTTCGTGATAGGCCCGAACCAGGTGGTCGCTCGCCGCCTTGCTCGCCGCGTACGGACTGTTCGGCCTGACGGGGCTCAACTCGGAAAACGCCGGCGCGCTGAGTTCGAGTGAACCATAGACCTCATCGGTCGACACATGGTGGAATCGGTGCGCACCCGGCTCTTCCTCAATCCAAACGAGGCGCGCGGCCTTCAGCAACGAATGCGTTCCCACGATATTGGTTTCGACGAACAGGTCGGGACCGAGGATCGACCGGTCCACATGGCTCTCTGCGGCGAAGTGGACAAGCGCACGAAAGTGATGCCTACGCAGGAGTTCGCACACGAGCGGCGTATCGCGAATGTCCCCGCGGACGAAGTCGCACCGGTTCGGGTCGAGCCCCTCGAGATTCGCGAGGTTGCCGGCATAGGTCAGCGCATCAAGGACGACAACACGCGAGGTTGGGCTTGATTCGAGATGCGCGCGGACGAAGTTGGCACCGATGAAACCGGCTCCTCCAGTCACGAGCAGATTGGTGTGCAGGGGATTCATGGGGCGCATCGGAGGAACCTAGTAGGACATCGTGCTACAGAGAACTGAGGTTGGCAAATTCTGCGTCGACCACCTTGGGAACGGTGCAGCAAGATCTTCTTGTCCGCCGATAATAGCCCCCATGCGTTTGGCCACCCTGCTCGCCTGCCTCCTCGCCACATTCCTCGCCGCGCCGCTCGACGCTGCGCGAACTCCGCTCGCGCCACCCAATGATCTCGGGAGTCGACTCGAGTCCGCCGCACGCAAATCCGGACTGCCCAAAGGCACGATTTCGCTCTTCGTGAAGGACGCGGACACTGGCGATGTCCTCGCCTCCATTGAACCAGATCAACCGATGAAGCCCGCGAGCAACATGAAACTGTTCTCCACCGGCGCCGCGCTCATGACGCTCGGAGAGGAGTTCTTGTTTCGCACACGACTCTTGCGCGACGGCGATCGGCTTACGGTGGTTGGCGATGGCGATCCAGCCTTCGGCGATCCTGAACTGCTCTCGAAGATGTCCTGGACGGCACAGAATGGTGAAGTGAAGAGCGGCCTTTCCGCCACGGCCCTTGTCGACCTCTGGGTCGACGCGGTCGTCGCCACCGGCATGACGAAGGTCAGCGAACTCGTCATCGACGCGCGTATCTTCGATAACGAGGGCTTCCCACCCAATTGGCCGCGCGAACAATACTCCAACGGCTACTGCGCGGAAGTGTGGGGACTGAACTTCCACGCCAATGTCATCCATGTCATTCCCGCGCCGCGAAATGGAGGCGCTCCAGAGATTGCCTCGATGAGCCCAGCGATGCCATGGCTCGTCAAACGAAACAAGGCCACCTCGAGAACAGGATCGAAGGAGCGGCACACCTTCACCGTCGTTCGTGAACCAAACTCCAACGAACTCACGCTCGGCGGAAACGCAAAGGTGCAACCCCGCGATGCGGCAGAACTCACGGTGCATGATTCGCCTACGCTGTTTGGCGAGTTTCTCGCCTCGCGACTCGCGCGAGCAGGAGTTTCGGTTGATCGAATACGGCACGCGGATGCTCGTGAAGCACCCTCCCAAGGGACGCTCGTCGGACCGATGATTCAAACACCCATTGGAACGGTGCTGCAGCGCGCCAACACCGACAGTTCCAACCTCTACGCAGAATCACTCTGTAAACGAATCGGTGCTGCGCGCACCAGTTCCCCAGGTAGTTGGGCAAACGGAACGGCCACCGTGGCCGAATCGATTCGCTCACGCTTGGGTCCGAACGCACTCAACGGCTTTGTGATTGATGATGGCTCAGGGCTTTCGGCTGCAAATCGTGTCACGGCGCGCGCGCTGTGCGAGTGGATTATCTCCTTCGCGAATGACCCCAAGTTCGGCCCGCTCTTCCTCGAAAGTATGGCGCAGGCCGGGGTCTCCGGCACCGTACAGAAGCGATACAAGGACCTCGCCGAAAGCGACATTCGCGTCTATTGCAAGACGGGATACATACGCGGAACAAGTTGCCTCTCTGGAATCGTGATTGCACCCGACGGACGACGCATTGCATTCTCGATCCTCGGCAATTCGCTCGAACAGGGCGACCGCGTGGCGCGCGCGAAGAGTCTTCAGGACACGATCGTGCACGCTCTCCATGATGCGTTGTCTGCGCCAACACGAGCTTCATTGCGCCCAATCGGCGGCACTCGCGGAGCGGTCGGGGGTTGAACGCATGACTTCCATCCCATCGATGGCTGACCCCATGAGTGCGCACGCATGGCTCGCGCTCGCGATCACGCTCGTCGTATTGGCCCTCCTTGCGCGCGGACGGTGGTCGATGGACCTCATCATGGCGGGCGCGATCGGATTGCTCGTCCTGACCGGTGTCCTTTCACCAAGCGACGCGTTGAGCGGACTCGCAAGCCCCGCGATCCTCACGATTCCGCTCCTGCTCATCGTTTCGCAAGGCGTGATTGGGACGGGACTCGTGCAAGCCATCGGCGCGCGAGTCTTCGGACGCACAGGGTCAGAACGACAGGCGCTCCTCCGGATGACGCTTCCGATCGCAGGTTGCAGCGCCTTTCTGAATAACACGCCCTTGGTCGCCATGTCGATTCCGATCGCAAATGACTTCTGTCGCCGCAGCGGCTTGCGAGCCGGAAGTGTCTTGATGCCGCTCGCATTCGCATGTTCTCTCGGCGGCATGTGCACGCTTCTTGGGACAAGCACAAACTTGGTTGTCGCCGACTTGTGGACGAAGTCTGGTCACCCTCCACTGCATCTCTTTGATGTGGCGCCGATCGGAGTTCCTGCAGCGATCGTCGGATTGGCATTCCTCGTCATTGCCGCGCCACGACTGCTTCCGGCGGCGCGGTCCCCCGCTCTGTTGGAAACGGACCCACGCGTGTACAGCATCGAGATGCTGGTCGAAGTAGGAAGCGCACTGGTTGGCCAGTCGGTCGACGAGGCTGGTCTTCGTGGCCTTCGCGGCCTCTTTCTCGCGGAGATCGAGCGGGACGGTGTCAGACTCTCGACCGATTCATCGACGCGACTGGCCGGCGGCGATCGCCTCGTCTTTGTCGGAGTCGTCGCGAAGGTCGTTGAACTCCATCAGATTGCAGGCCTTCGCATCGCGACGAATCAGGCGTTCAAACTCGACAGCCCGTCGCATCATCGCTTCCTCGTGGAAGCGATCGTCTCTCGCGCGTCACCGGCAGTGGGACAATCCATTCGCAGCGCCGGATTCCGTGGTCGATACGGCGCGGTCGTCCTTGCGGTGAGCCGAGGCGGAGCACGCATCGAAGGCGTCAAACTCGGCGACATCGAACTGCAAGAGGGCGACGCGCTTCTGCTCTTGACGCACGGGAGCTTCATGGATCGTTTCCACGATGCCCGTGACTTCCTCTTGGTACGAAGAGTCGATGACTCCACTCCCCTGCGACGCGAACGCGCGTCCATTGCTGCGATGGTGTTGCTCTTCGTGGTCGCGATTGCCACGATCGGCCCGTTTGGCTTCGGCATGTTTGAAGCGGCATTGATGGGTGCTGGTCTCATGCTCCTCACCCGTTGCACCACCGGTCCCGAGGCGCGAAAGGCTGCGAATCCACGCTTGGTGCTCGTGATCGCCGGCGCCGTCGCGCTTGGCCTTGCCCTCCAGCAGACGGGCATTGCCGAACGCGCTGCAAGCGGCATCGTTTCTCTCGCCGGTTCGAGCACGCTCGGGGTGCTGATCACGGTCTTTTGCATGACATGGCTCTTGACGGAGCTCCTGTCGAACGCAACCGCCGCCGCACTCGCGTTTCCGATCGCGATTGCCGCGGCGCATCAGGTTGGGATCGATCCGAAGCACATCACACTCTTGGTGATGGTCGCGGCGTCAGCGAGCTTTGCAACGCCATTTGGGTACCAAACGAATCTCATGGTGCAGGAGCCTGGCGGCTATCGCCTCGGTGATTACATGCGCCTCGGAATTCCGCTTGCACTCTGTGTGGGCGCGGTCTCCATCACGGCGGTCTACCTCCTGTGATCACCCACCCCATGATGCCCGCGCTGCTCCTCGCCTCCACGCGCGCGATGCGTGCCACTCGGTTCATTGCTGCGCAGGCGATATCGAGGACCGTCACGAAGAGTGACACAAGCCCAGTCACGGCCGCAGACTTCGCGAGTCAGGCGCTCATCGCAATCACGCTCGCCGAGGATGACGCAACGCGCGGGATATCCATCCTTGGCGAAGAAGACGCGCAAGCACTCGCGGAGCCAGCGCAGCAGGGAGTTTGCGCGGAAGTATGCGCGGCCGTCGCGTTCGCGCTCGATCGCCCAAGCGTCGCGGCGGATGAAGTGCTCGATGCCATAGCGCATGCGCACACGCCTGAATCGGCACTCGGAACCCGCTTCTTCGCCCTCGACCCTGTGGACGGTACAAAGGGATTCTTGCGTGGCGGACAGTACGCCATCGCACTCGCGTTGCTCGAAGATGGAATACCCACGCTCGCGACGCTCGCGTGCCCGAATCTCCCCCCATTTACCATCGGCCAACAACACGAACTCCGAGTCGATGCTGTTGGGACGCTCGCATTCGCGCAACGAGCAAACGGCGCCTACGAACTTGACCTGCGCAATCCCTCCGCAGACGCGCGCGAAATCCATGCCGCGTGCGGGAGCTCAACCAACGAGATTCGAGTCGCCTCGAGCATCGAGAGCGCGCACAGTGCGCACGACGAGAGCCTGCGCATCTTTGCGGAACTTGGTTGCGCCACCCGTCACCTTCGACTCGATAGCCAGTCAAAGTACGCGCTCGTCGCGCGCGGCGATGCCGATCTCTACCTTCGACTCCCAACTCGGGCGGGTTACTCCGAGTGCATCTGGGATCATGCCGCCGGCGCGCTGATTGCGCAGGAGGCGGGCGCGCGCATTTGCGACCTCAACCGGAACGCGCTCGACTTCAGTACCGGCGCGCGACTCACGAACAACCACGGAATTCTGTGCGGCGACGAGGATCTCATCACTCGCATCCTCGATGTGCTTCGCCGCTAGCTCATCGTGCGGACGAGCGCGCGAACTTGTTCCACGCACTGCGCGATACTCATGGTCGCCGTCTCAAGCACCAACTCGGGCGCGATAGGCTCCTCATACGCCTGATGAATGCCGGTGAAGTTCGGAATCTCTCCTGCACGCGCTTTCCGGTACAGGCCCTTTGGATCGCGTTGCTCTGCGACCTCGAGCGGCACGGCGACATGGACTTCAACGAATGGAATGCCTTGCGATGCGTGCAGTGCGCGGACTTGATCACGATCGCGGCGGAACGGGCTGACGAGGCTCGCGAGTACCACGACTCCCGCATCCGCGAGCAGGCACGACGCATAGCCAGCGCGTGCAATGTTGATCGCTCTATCCCCCTCCGAGAATCCGAGGTCCCGGCAGAGCCCGTGCCGCAGGTTGTCGCCGTCAACGCGATAGGCCGCGATGCCCTCCTCCACCAGCTGGCGCTCCAATGCGATGGTGATCGTGCTCTTGCCCGAACCAGAAAGACCGGTGAACCAGAAGGTCGCGCCACGCATTTGCAATCTGCTCGCGCGAAGGGAGCGCGAAACGAGTCCTGATTCCCACACGACCGTCGTGGTGGGGTGCGCAGTGTTTGCGTCAGGTTCGACGGTCATCGTGCCGATACCCTACCTCATTCCCAGCGCCCCAGCGCACGCCCCGTCGAGTTGGCTTCCACCCCGCATGCCCGAGCCCCTCTCTCATCTTCGCGAACTTGAAGCCGAGTCGATCTTCATTTTTCGTGAAGTCCTGGCGAGCTTTGAGCGGCCGGTGATGCTCTACTCGATGGGGAAGGACTCAAGCGTGCTCCTGCACCTTGCGCGGAAGGCCTTCTTTCCCGCGAAGATCCCGTTCCCACTGCTGCACATCGACACGACTTGGAAGTTCGCGGACATGTACAAGTTTCGTGATTCCTATGCGGTTGGGGAACTTGGACTTGATGTTCGTGTCCATGTGAACCAAGAGGCACGCGCGGCGGGCATCAACCCGTTCGATCACGGGAGTCGCAAGTACACGGATCTCATGAAGACCGTCGCACTCAAGCAGGCACTCACGCAGGGCCGCTACGACGCTGCGTTTGGCGGCGCGCGGAGGGACGAGGAGCGATCCCGCGCGAAGGAACGGGTCTTCAGTTTTCGCGATGCGCAACACCGCTGGGATCCGCGCGCGCAGCGTCCCGAACTCTGGAACATCTACAACACCGAAATCAATCCCGGAGAGTCCATCCGTGTGTTCCCGCTCTCCAATTGGACAGAGCTCGATGTTTGGCAGTACATCCTGCTTGAGAATATTCCGATCGTGCCTCTCTACTTCGCAGCAGTTCGGCCGATCGTGATGCGCGATGGCATTCCAATCATGGTCGACGACAACCGCATGCGCCTCGTGGAAGGCGAAACGGTGCGCATGGAATCGGTTCGATTCCGAACGCTTGGTTGCTATCCACTCTCGGGGGCGATTCCGAGCACCGCCAGCACCCTCCGAGAGATCATTCGTGAAATGCTGCTCGCGCGACTGTCCGAGCGACAGGGGCGAGTGATCGATCACGACGCTGCCGGATCGATGGAAGAGAAGAAGAAAGAGGGCTACTTTTAGCTCGCGCGATGCACGATCTCGAACTGATTCAATCCGACATTGACCGCTACCTCGATCAACATGAGCGTAAGGATCTCCTTCGCCTGCTGACTTGCGGGAGCGTTGATGACGGGAAGAGCACGCTGATTGGGCGCCTCCTGCACGATGCGCATGCGGTGCACGAGGATACGCTCGCGGCGGCAACTCGCGATTCAACCACCCTCGGAACGCAGCAGGGCGCACTCGATCTCGCGCTGCTCGTCGACGGACTCAAGGCCGAGCGCGAACAAGGGATCACGATTGATGTCGCGTATCGATCGTTCACGACGGCCCGGCGAAGATTCATCATCGCGGACACGCCCGGCCACGAGCAGTTCACACGCAACATGGCGACCGGCGCGAGTACTGCCGAACTCGCCGTCATTCTGATTGACGCACGAACGGGCGTGGTCAAGCAAACGCGTCGGCATGCGGTCATCACGCATCTACTAGGCATTCGCCAGGTGGTCGTGGCGGTGAACAAGATGGATCTCGTCGCGTTTGACGAGGCGCGATTCACCGAGATTTGCGGCCAATTCGAGGAGTTCTTCTCCAGACTGCATGCGCGGTTTGGCCATGCGCGCGAGATCACCACGGTCCACTTTGTCCCCATGGTGGCCACCGATGGAGACTCAGTCGTAGACCGATCCTCACGCATGCCGTGGTATCAGGGGAAGCCACTGCTCGAGATTCTCGAGTCCGCACCACTTCGCGCGCGACTGGAGGACGCACCACTGCGATTGAGCGTGCAGTGGGTCAATCGTCCTAATCTTGATTTCCGCGGTTACGCCGGCAGGGTCGCGAGCGGCGTGGTCGCGGTTGGCGACTCGCTGCTTGCGCTTCCCTCTCGGCGTACGACGAGCGTCGCGCGCATCGTCACGATGGACGGCGATCTTTCCGTCGCACAATCGCCGCTGGCCATCACGATCACCCTCTCCAATGAAATCGACCTCGCGCGCGGGGACATGCTGGTGCATGCGCACGCGGAGCCGACGATCTCGAATGCGTTTCATGCGACCTGCGTGTGGATGGATGACGCGTCGATGCTCGTAAGTGGCAAGGAGTACTTACTGAAGCACGGCGTGCACACGGTACGGGCGACGGTCACCCGCGTGCTCTCCCGGCTCGATCTTGAAACACTGGATGCGAATGCCGCAACAACGCTCGCCTTCAACGAAATCGGCGCGATCACGATGGAAAGCGATCAGCCGCTCATCTTCGACAGTTACGACGAGAATCGCGATACGGGCGCTGCAATTCTCATTGACCGCTTGACGAACCAAACCGCCGGCGCGCTCATGCTTCGCAGTCGCCGCGATGCTCCCACGAATTGGAACGCGCCGCCCAAGAGTGGCGAGATGTCCGTGCAACCCTCGACCGTCACGGCCGCGGAGCGACGCACTCGACTCGGTGCGGCACCACTCACCGTGCTCTTTTTCGGTGGTCGTGGTGCAGGAAAGAGCAGACTTGCGCGAGCGGTCGAACGCGCCTTGTTTGACATTGGCCAGACTTCCATCGTGCTCGATGGGCACGAGATGCGGCAAGGACTCTCACGCGACCTTGGATTTAGTCGGGTTGATCGATCTGAGAATGTCCGTCGCGCCATGGAGGTCGCCAAGACTCTCAATCAGGCGGGCCTCCTCGTGCTCGCTGCATTCTCAGCGCCAGATGCGGGAGTCCGCGAAGCTGCACGCGCGCTCATCAGCGAGGCGCAATTCGTGGGGGTCTTTGTTGGCGGCGGTTCGAGCGCGGCAGGCGATGATGCTTGCGATCCGCCATCCAAAGATGACCTCACCCTCAGTTCAATGCACGCTTCCGACGAGACCACACTCGCCAAAGCGGTGCAAGAGGTGCTCACGACTCTCGCACGACGCGCATCGCGATAAGGTCTTGGACATCGACAAGGCCGACCGGATGTCCATTCGAATCCACGACGGGGACCTCGTCGAGTCGGCGTTCGCGGACGAGTTGCACGGCGTCGCGCACGAGCGCGTCGACCGGGAGCGCGATCGGGTGACGGGTCATCGCCTCACGGAGAGGAAGGTCGAGCGCCGCTGCTCCGTGCGAATTCACGAGTCGGCGCAGATCTCCGTCGGTGAGAATGCCAGAAAGTTTCCCGGTCGCGTCGACCAACATCACCGCTCCCGCTCGACGCCCTTCCCCCGCATGCGCAAGTGCCTCGCGCACAGAGAGGGCTTCGCTCACGGTCGCGAGGTTTTGGCCCACGCGGAAGCGCAGCACCTCCACAATCGGTCGCAATCCTGCACCGAGCATGCCGCCAGGATGATGCTTGTGGAAATCGTCCGCCTTGAAGTCACGCCGACGCGCCAATCCGAGCGCGAGCGCGTCGCCCGCGGCGAGCATCACCGTCGTCGAAGCAGTAGGCGCGAGGTTGAGCGGGCACGCTTCAATCACATCGCCAAGGTCGATATGCACGCTGCAATTGCGCGCGAGAGCAGATTCCTTTCGTCCACTCATGCCGATGCGCGCGACTCCGTCTGCCTTCAAAATGCTCGCAAGCGCAACAACCTCAGCCGTCTCGCCGCTGAATGAAAGCAGGAGCACCACATCCTCCCCGCGAAGTCGCCCGAGGTCTCCGTGGACCGCTTCCGCGGGGTGGACGAAGTGCGAAGGTTGCCCAAGGCTCGCAAGCGTCGCGCTGATTTTCATGCCGATCAGACCGGACTTTCCCATCCCAGAAACAACAACATGCCCTCGGCAGGTATCCATCAAATCGAGCGCCGCCGAGAAGCCCACCGTTCCAGCGACCGTTTGATTGGCCAGTGCTTCAATCGCGCTCGACTCGGCGAGCATCGCATCGGCGAGAAATCTGCGCTCCGCCTGCAGTTGGAGAGGAGGCAAGGCAACTTGATCGCTTGAAGACGCGCCCATGGGTGAGAGTTTAGCGCATCGTCCAAGAACGCTCGCTGGCGTGCCCACGCGCCGACGCAAGGAGGCGAAATTGGTACGCTCCGATCCAATGTCGCAAGATGATTGGAATGTTCGACTCCCCGCCTTCGAAGGCCCGCTCGACCTCCTTCTGTTCCTGATTCGACGAGCGGAAGTCGACATCCAAGAGATTCCCATCCATCGCATTGCCGAACAGTACCTCGACTATGTTCGCCGATTGAGCCGCGTCGACATCGATCTCGCGGGAGAGTTTCTTGTCATGGCTGCGACGCTCGTTGAGTTGAAGTCCCGCGCCCTCGCGCCCATCGAGCAGGCCGAGGACGACGCCTCCACTCTCTCTCGTACCGAAACCGGCCTTGACCCCCGGCGCGAGTTGATTCAACAACTCCTCGCTTACCAGAAGTTTCGCACGCTTGCGGGGCAACTGGAGGCACGCCGCCGAGACTGGGCGCAGCGCGGACGGGTGCGCGGGCGAGCGAGCGAACTCGCGCCTGCGGAAAATCTGGAATCAGATGACGCGTGGATGGAGGACTTCGAACTCGACGAACTGCACCTTCTCGACCTCGTCACCGCCTATGAACGAATCAGCGCGGCGGTGGACTTCGGCAGGCTCGAAGGACATGCGGTCGAATACGACGACACGCCGATCTCACTGCACCAAGACGATCTCATGGATCGGCTCACCCGCGCGAGTGGCTCGCAGCTCGAACTCTCGACGGTGTTCGAAGGAAGGACGCGCAGCGAGCGCATTGGCCTCTTCCTCGCGGTCCTTGAACTCATGCGGCAAGGCCGAGTGAGTGCCAGTCAGAATGACCTTGATGGACCAATCGCGCTCGAGTTGCGCGAAGTCACGGACGCTTCGGCACCATTCGCCGACGCCAGTGCCACGCAACCTCCTCACGCCGCTTCGTAGGCGGAGATTGCCGGGAGGTCATCGCGGCGCTCCCAAGAACTTCCGCGCGGGAGCGAAAGCACCCGAAGGTGTTCGAGGTAATGCGATAGATCTAACTCGGAGAATCGTCCGAGCCACTCCGCGCTCACAGATGGATTCAGGTCGCGAATGTTTTCGATGAGTCGTTCGAGTTCGGTCATGGCTTCCCTATGATCGACCAATCGCAACCACGCCCTGCAGCGAGTGTCGACGAAGCCCGCACGAGTGTCGAATAATCCAACGCTACGCTCGGAGCGCTGCGGCGAGCTTCCTCTTGAGAATCGCCACACGGAGCAAACTGCGAACTCGGGTGAGAAGTTCGAGCTTGTTCACAGGCTTGGTCAAGAAGTCATCCGTTCCGCACTCGACCGCCCGTTCATGATCCCCGACTTCGTGAAGCGCGGTCACCATGATGACAGTCGTGTCGCGCGAGGATGGATCGCTCTTGATCTTTCGGCAGACATCGAAGCCCGACATCCTCGGCATCATGACATCGAGCAGGACCATCTCCGGACGCTCTCGGTGCACCGTTTCGATCGCTTCCTGCCCGTCGCGAGCGGTCAGAATCTTGCAAGGCAAACTTTCAAGGTACGCCTGCATCAACTCAACATTCTGCACATTGTCATCGACCAGCAGGATGCGCGCGGCGGCGAAGTCTGCGAGCGCCGCCTCATCGAGCGGGAGTGGAATGTTCGCGATTGAACTCATGATGGGAAGTCTAGCAGTGATTCAAGCCGGAGCGCACGGTAGGCGAGATCAACCGGATGCAAAGCCACGCGACCGACCCCATCATGGATCTGATGCCGACAACTCGCGCCTGACGCGCACACGCTTGCATCCGGCACGGCGCGCAGAAGCGGAAAAAGTCGATCCTCGCCGATCGCGAGGGAGAGATCGTAATGCGCTTCAGTCATCCCGAAACTCCCCGCCATGCCGCAACAACCCGTGTCAAGCACACGCAACTGAGCGCCGAAAATCCTTCGTAAGAAGCGCGCACTCGACGCCGCACCCCACAGCGCTTTCTGATGGCAATGTGCATGGAGAAGCACCTCGTCATGCGCCTCAGGAATCACCGGCCGAGTTGGATGCGAATCCCACCTCTCATCGAGAAACTCTTCGACAAGACGCGTTTGCCTCGCGAGCTGAAGGCGCTGCGCCTTCTCTTGCGCGTTGCCCAAGACACCGAGTTCGATCCAATCGTCCCGAATCGCCGAAGCGCAACTCGGTTCGAGCACCAAGACACACTCTGCATCCACGCCTTCCATCAGGTCGAGCAATGCCTTCGACGCGTGCGCGACAACCCGCGTAGCCTCCTCCAGCATTCCGTTCGAAATGAGGCTTCGTCCGCAGCATCCGACATCGGCGAGCACCACTCGATAGCCAAATGCTTCAAGCAGCGCCACAGCCTTTCGCCCAATCTCAGGTTCGCTGTATCCGGCGAAACAATCACCGAAAAGGATGACCGTGCGCTCACGCCTGCGCGTCGCTCGCTTTCCAAACCAACCGAAGAGGGATGCGCCGACAGGCGGAAGACTGCGCCGCACATCGATCCCGAGTCGCCAGCTTGCGATCTGTCGCGCCAGCCGAGTCTGCATGAATGGCGCAAGCACCGTGGAAAATCTCGAGGCGAGCGCCAGTGTCTGTCGGACGCGCCCGAATGCTTGCGTCGCGAGAGGAATGCGGCCCGTCGCCTTGTAGCTCTGCGCGAGGAACTCCGCCTTTAGTTTCGCGAGATCCACTCCGGACGGACACTCCGTCTTACACGCCTTGCAGGAGAGGCAGAGATCGAGCGTCGCGTGCGTTTCCGGATCGCCCACCTTGGATTGACCTCCAGGCACCGCTCCCTCGGACAACGCGATGCGCAATGCGTTCGCCCGTCCGCGCGTCGCGTGGCGTTCGTCCTTGAGCACGCGGTAGGACGGGCACATCGAGGTCCCGCCTTCAAGCCGTCGACAGAGCCCCGCACCATTGCACTGTGCAGCGGCGTGTTGCAATCCATCCTGCGCCGAGAAATCGAAGTATGTCGCGGTCTCATGGTGCGCCGCTTCGCGCCCGAGCGCGTCCACCCGCAAGTGCTCAAACATCAACGAACTTGGCGCTGTCACGACGAGATTGCCAGGATTCATGATGCCGCGAGGATCGAACACTGCCTTCACGGCGCGGAACGCATCGCAGAGCGCGACGCCGAGGACGCGCTCAAGCAGTGGCGAACGAACTCGCCCATCGCCGTGCTCTCCCGACAATGCGCCTTGAAACTCTGCCACGAGGTCCGCGACTGCCTCGGCGATCGCGAGCATGTTGGCGCGATCGATCGGGTTCTCAATCGCGATGAGTGGCCGAATGTGCAAACAACCCACAGATGCGTGTGCGTAGTACGCCGCCTCCGTGCCGTGCGCAGTCACGATCGCACGGAATCGCTCGACGAACTCCGGTAGACGCGCGGGATCCACCGCGGTGTCTTCCACGAAAGTCACAGGCTTTCGTGCGCCTGGCAACGCATGCAGCAGCGGCTCGCCGGCTTTGCGTAACTTCCAGAGATCGAGGCGCTCGGCGGCACTCTTGGCACGACGAAACGCGAGGTCTGGAAAGCGCGCCCGAAGTGAGTCCGCCTTCGCATCAACCTCGGCGAAGCTTGCGCCGAAGTACTCCACATACAACACCGCGCCAAGGGGCCCCTCATTCGGTGTGGGCATGAGTTCCACATACGCGCGGTACTCCGCGTTCTCGCGTGCGACTCCAAGAATGACATCATCGACAAGCTCGACGGCCGCTGGTGCTGACTCGAGTATGGTCTGAAGTGGCGCAAGCGCCTCCTGCACGGAGGGGAAACCGAAGACGAGTAGCGCCCGCTCCTTTGGTCTTTCGACAAGCCGCAACCGAGCGCGCAGCGTCATGGCGAGCGTTCCCTCGCTCCCACAAACAAGGTGCGCGAGGTTCACACGATCAAATGTTCCCTCCGACGATGCCCGAAGTTGGACGAGGAAGAGGTCGAGGTTGTATCCGTCGACATGCCGAAGGATCTTCGGGATGCGCGCGTCAATCTCGCGCTCAACACTCCGAACGATGCCCGTCAGTTCCTGGGCGATCCGCCGTTGCAGGACATCGTGTTCCGCCCCGCCTTCCGTCAACCACAACCGCTCGCCGGTGGGAAGGAGCACTTCAACCGCTTCCAGATTCTCCACCGTTCGCCCGTAGAGAATCGAATTCGCGCCCGCGCTGTTGTTGCCAATCATCCCGCCAATCGTGGCGTGCGAACTCGTCGCGACATCCGCACCGAACATCAATCCAAACGGCGCGAGAAACGCGTTCAACTGATCGAGCACGACTCCGGGTTCGACTTCAACCGTGCGCGCGATGGGATCAAACGCGCCGATGCCACGGCAGTACTTGGAGAAATCGATGACGACAGCATGGTTCACCGTCTGCCCTGCGAGCGCCGTTCCACCTCCGCGCGGAAGGATCGGCACATCCGCCGCGGCGAGTGCCCTCGCAGCGAGTACCCCGTCTTCCACGCTCGCAGGAATAAAAACGCCTATGGGTTCGACTTGATAGATGCTTGCGTCAGTCGCATAGAGCATCCGATCATGACGACCAAAGAGCACCTCCCCTTGCGCCTTTCCAACGAGGAGCGCGCGAATGCGGAGGCGCTCGCTATCGACGCCCTCTCGGTCTTGCGCGAACGGAAGGCTGACCGACGAACTCAAGCGCCGCCCTTTGGCGGAACTGCTTCGGTTGCGACGAGCGCACGAATCTCATTTTCCGCAACTTTGGACCAGCCTTCCCAACGCCCAAGAAGTATTCCCTCCCTCGAAATCAAGAAGATGGTTGGAAACGCGCGCACACCAAAACTGCGTGCAGCAGCGCCATCGAGATCGAGGACCGCGATTTCCGCCCGCGCCCCTTCGAGCGGCACTTCAGCGACCTTGAACACCTCGCGGATGCGAGACTTTCGATCCTCGATCGGGCCTTGCTCACCAGCATTGACAAGTACACCCACGACGCGACCTTCGAGTTCGGACAGCATCTTTGTCATGGGGGGCATCGCGGCACGGCATGGTCCACACCATGTGGCCCAAAAATCGAGCAAGACGAACTTGCCCTGCAGCGACTTCAGCGCACAGGAACCCTCGGTCAATCGCGGAAGGTCGAACAAGGGTGCCGTGTCGCCGACTTTCGGCGCATTGGCTGGCGGTGGCGCAGCACCTGAAGGTGAATCGATCTCTGCGCCATCACCGTCGGAGGGTCGAGGTGCGCGCTTGACAAGGGATTGCAATCCATCGACCTTCTGCCGCGCCCCGACTTCGGGCCAGAGTTCCGACGCATCGATCGCGTCGTCGCTGCGTGCGATGGAGGAGGTTGCGGTCCAGCTCAGCGCCGTGCCCTCTTCGGTTTCATCGCCTTGCGTGACCGTGGCCGTCGAACGCAGAACGAGCTTTGTCACAGGGTCAACCACCATCACCACGCGCTGGCCATCCGCCTCGAGAAACAGATGGAGCGACTCCACACTGCCTTGAGCTGATTTGTGTTCTTCGACAAGCGAGGGCGTGACATCGGGCGTGTGCGAGAGAAGCTGCATGCAAACATCTTCAACCGAGTCCTCTCCCAACGCGAGCGCGAGTTCAATGAAAGGCAGGTCTCCAAACGCGTTGAACAGCGCGTAGAACGGACTTCCATCATCGCCCGCCTCGACATAGGCATCTTTGTTGAAAGTGTGAAACGCGCGGATCATTCCCTTGCGGAGGTGAAGTGTGTAGCCATTGAAGGCGAGCACTCCCTCGCGATTGGGCGCGAACTGAAAATCCGCCGTCGAACTCTTCGCCTCCGCTCCTGCCAGTGCACCCTGCGCACCAATCGTCACCGTCGTGGAGATATCGAGGCTCGGTGAGGTGCGATATGCCTCCATGACAGACTTCAAGAGCGCTTCTGCCCGTGCGCGTTCGCTCGCCCGTCGCGATTCAAACTCTTCCTTGCTCTCAGGCGCTCGCGGCGGCGGTTCCGCTTGCGTTTGAGCAAAGCACGAAGCCCTCGGTTCGAGAAAGCCAAGTGCGTAACCGAGCACGACGAGGGGCGAGCACCGAGCGAAGAAGAGCATGCGCGGGATTCTCCCGCGTCGCGCGAGAGTTGCAAGCCCGATGGCGCAAACTGCACTCGAAATGTCACAACCGTACCAATGGAACAGGCCGAGCGATGACTCGCTCGGCCCGTGAATGCTCGGTCAACGACGCTTACGAACCGGCGGGAGCCACCGGCGCGGCGGGTGCTGCCGCAACTGGGCGACCGAGTGCCTTGTCGCACTCGTTCTTGAGTTCGGTGATGATGCCTTCCAGATTCTTGGGATCAATGCCTTCGTGCTTGGCGGCAAGCGTGCCATCGGGCGCGATGACGATCGTCAGCGGAATGCCACCGACTCCGAAGGTCTTGAAGAAGGTGCCATCATCGAGAAGGCATGGGAAGGTGAACTTCTGGTCATCCCAGAACTTCTTTGCCACGGCAACTTGCTCGTCGCCCTTCGCATTCTCAAGCGTGTTGACGCCGAAGACGAGGATCTTCGCGTCGTCCTTCACAAGATCCGCGAACTTACCAATGAAGGGGAGTCCCTTGCGACACGGACCACACCAGGTGGCCCAAAGATCCATGACGACCGCCTTGCCCTGCATCGAGGAGAGTTGGACGGCGGTTCCATCAAACTGCTTGAAGGTGGCATCCGGAATCGAGGACCCGATCTCGAATGGTGTCGGGGCGAGCTTTTCAACGCTATCGACTTCCTTACGCGTGCCCGCGCTGAATGCAATCGCACTCGCGAGCGCTGCCGGAGTGGATGGCGCGAACGAAACGCTGATGGGGACCTTGAAACCTGCGGGGGCTCCAGGAGGAGTAAAGCCGTACTCCGCGCTCTTGAAGAAGTGCGTTGCCGCGTCCATCGTCACGACGGCGTCAGAACCAGATTCACTCGTGAAATACAGGGCATTCGTTGCCGCATCAAACGCCGTCAGCTTCGGCGCATCAAGGAATGCGCCCTGCATCCGAGCGGCTCCCTCAGCCTTGGTGTCCACGATCAAGCGCGGGAATGGAACATCAAAGCCAGGCAGGTTCGTGGTGAGCGTGTCGAGCATCGACTTCTCAATGGCAAATCCCACGAACTTGTCGGGTACTTCTTCAGTCTCGATGAAAATCTTCTCGCCGATCGCCGTGATGATGAGTGATTGCAGATTCAATCGCGTGCCATTGCTGTCACGGGAGATCGAAAACGACTGCGATTCCTTGCGTTCGCCCATCGCGACGGTCATCGTGATGGTGTCCTCATAGGCCTTGGCCGATGCGTACGCCTCTGCAGCCGCCTTCAGGGCAGCCTCGCCACCGGCGAGCGCTTCGGGAGTCTTCATCGCATCGGTGAATCTGCTCGCGAAGTCTGGCGCCTCTGGAAGCGTGATTCCGGGGGCAACATCAGGAGGGGCTTCACCCTCTTGCGCGTAGGCAGAGTGCATCGCGCTTGAACTCATGAGCGCGCTACATGCGAGAAGGGATGCCATCACAATTTTCATGTCGATCTTTCTTGCGACTCGTCAATCGTCGCTGGGGAAGAGTGGTCCGATCCGCACCACTCCATCGTGGCCGGAAACGGACCGGAGGATAGATTCTACCGACAGACCCGTCAGGGGATCCGTCGCGGAAGCAGCGATTTCGGCCAATGGGGCAAGGACAAACGCGCGGTCTGCAAAGCGCGGGTGCGGGACCCGAAAATCCGGCTCCTCAAAGACCTGCGCGCCAAAGAGAATGATGTCGAGATCGAGCGTGCGCGGACCCCAGCGCGCCTCAGCCCCACGATTGCGCCCGAATTGCCGCTCTATGGCGTGAAGGTGCTCAAGCAAGGATCGCGCTGGCAGGCTTGTCGCGAGGATCACCGCGGCGTTGAAAAAATCAGGCTGCACAACGCCCCCCACGGGCACCGTCCTCCAGACGCTGCTCGTGGCTTCGACGCGGCAGTTCGGGAGCGCGCCGAGCGCATTGCACGCCGCGCGGAGCGTCGCAGTTGGCGACCCCTGCACGCCCGGAAGATTCGATCCAAGTGCGATGGAAGCACGCACGAGTTCACCAGGTTGCGACATACACCTCCTCCGCTTCGGACCACAGGAGTGGTTGCAGCGGCGCCTCGGTTATCGCGAAGCGCATCGCCGCGAGCGCCATCACCGCGCTCCGTTCGCGAATCGAGTTCCGGTCGCCAGTGAACTGAAACCGTCGTGAGAAGATCTGCTGCTTGGTTCGGTCCGCGATTGCCACGAAGACCGTGCCCACAGGTTTGTCGTCGGTTCCACCCCCTGGCCCCGCGATCCCGGTTGTCGCGATACTGAAGTCGCTTCCTGTGCGATTGCAGGCACCACGCGCGAGCGCCACCGCGGTCGCATGGCTCACTGCGCCATCGGTTGCGATCACGCCGCGTGAAACTTCAAGATCTTCCGCCTTGCGTTCGTTCGCATACGCCACGAAGCCACCGAGATACCACCCACTCGAACCAGCCACGCTCGTGAGGAGTGCGCCCACTAACCCGCCCGTACAACTCTCCGCCGTCGAAACCGCGCAAGCTCGCGCCATCAGCGCCGTCCCAATGGAAGCGGCGAGCGTGTCGTCGTCGCACCCAAAGATGAAGCGGCCCACGCGCGCCTCACACTGCGAGACCGTCGCCGCAATCGCGGCACTTACCTCAACCATGCTCCCGGTCGCGCGAATTCGAATCGACACGATGCCACCTTGCGCGGTCGTTCCGACGAGTGGTTCGCGCGTGCGCTCCATCAAATCACCCAACATCTCCGCGAGCGCACTCTCACCGACACCAACCGTGTGCAGCACGCGAGTGCGAAGCACCCGTGTCGGCGAAGCGAAGGATGGCGCGATCTCCACGCCGAACATCCGTTGCATTTCGTGCGGCGGCCCCGGCAGACAATAGACGCAGAGTGGCGCGGCATCGAGTGTCGCCAGCCCAGGTGCCGTGCCGAGGGGATTGGCGAGGAGGCGGCACTCGCGCGGGCGCATCGCTTGCTTGTGATTGCACGGCGGCATGCTTCGCCCCCTCGCTGCAAACCAAGCGCGCAAGTGCGCGACGCCGATCGGATCCTCCTCAAGTGCCGCAGTCTCCGAGGAAGCCCCTGCGCAAAGCGCGAGTGCGTCGGCGAGTGATTCGCGAGTGAGGTCGTCGGGCGTTGGCCCAAGGCCGCCAGTCACGATCACGCAACGATGCGTTCGTGAAAGCGCGAGTATCGCGTCGGTGATCGCGGCGCGATCGTCCGCCACCGTGCGCCGCTCACCCGGCATCACACCGAGCGCAAGCAACTCGCGAGCAATCCATGGCGCATTCGTGTCTTCGACTTGCCCGAGGACGAGTTCATCGCCAACACTCAGAATCGCGACGGGCGCGTCGCTCACCGCGCCTCGCTTGCGCAGATTTGAGCGTACCGCTCCTCGAAAAACACGCCCCACAAACGGCGAAGTTCATCCGCAGGTGCGCTGTCTACATCCCAAAGATTGGCGGACTTCCATTTTCCCTTCAGCCAGCCATCACGAACGAGCGCACGCCCCTTGGGGGTGTCAAGCGCGATTGGCCCATCCACGCCCCGCACCGTCGGCATTGCATCAAATGCGACGAGCATCGACTTGAGTGCAGGGTCCGACACATCGTCGGCAGTGACGAGCGCTTGGGTGCGTGGATACGCAGGGTGCGAGATGATGCTGTTCCAAGCGCGATCAAGGGAATCACGGCGATCCGCGCAGAATGCGCTGAAAAGAATGGGGATGAAGGCGCGAGCGTTTGGATCTGGATTCGGGACGACGCTTGCGAGCGAGAACGGATCCACCTTATCTCGAAAGTTGGGCATCATGCGCGCGATGAAATCGCGACGAATCGGCATGCGGCGCAGTTCAAACTCCTCCGGCCCGAGTCCCTTCCTCCCGTGGCGCGCCGCGAACTGCCAAAGCGCTTGCCCTTCGTCACTCAGGCAAAACTCGATGAAGTGAATCGCCGCTTCTCGATGAGGCGCGTTTGTGAGCAGCGCGATTGGATCTGGATCGATGACGGTCTCGCCCTTGGGGTCGATGTACCCAATGCGATCAGGAAACCCCGCGTCTGCCACCGCTTGCTCTTCGAAACGACCGTAGAAATCGATGGAGGGCCCTGCAGCCGCGTCACCAGCGACAACGTCGAGCGGGACCTTTGGCGCACTCGACGCCACGCTGCGGGCATTCGCGGACATGCGACGAATGATCTGCCAGCCCTTCTCCCAACCCAATCTTTGCAATATCGCCTCCAAGGCGGTCGTCACGCTTCCGGATTGTGATGGATTGACGAGGGTAATCCAACCATCAAGCCGGGCGTCGGCGAGATCCTCCCAATGATGAGGATCGTCGAGGCCAAGCGCTCGGAGCTGCGGTCGGTTGTAGACGATGCCGAATCCACTGAGTGCCGTGCCAAACCAGTAATGCTCTGGGTCGTAGAGCGTGGCATCCCCAACCTTGTTCTCTCCATAAATCTGGTCGAGGGCGGATTGCTCGAAGGGAACCGGCTCGACAATTCGCGCCGCTCGCGCATCCTTGCCGGAACCATAGGTGATCTCCTTCTTGAACTGGCTGTATTCGTAACTTCCCCCACCAAACACGAGGTCGGCGTTCCCGCCCACCGCGTCACCCGCTCGCAATGCCGCGAGCGCATTCGCCTCAAGCATCTTCCGAATCTCACTTGTTCCCCCAGGTGTGTTCCAAATCACCGTGCCCGCTTGCCCGTACTTCTCTTGGTGCCATGCGCGAAAGCCTGCCGCGAATTCGCTGCGAATCTGCTCATTGTGCGGCGTGTAGATGATCACTCGCGCGCCCATATCCTCCTCGGAAGCAACCACTCCCTTCGAGAGCAACACTGGCATCGCGGCGAGCGCGAGGAGACAGAGCGGCAAGAGGCACTCTTTGGTTGTCAACCCGTGGCTCAGCCGCACGAGCGCTCCAATGGCCGCACGACCGCTGCGATTTCATCGCGGAAGGCACAAGCCGCCTCGTGAATCGCGGCGTCGAACGACTGCCCGGGCGCCGCTTTCGGATACAGCACGCTCCGACTTGCGTTGACAATCGCCCCGCGACCATCTTCGCGAAAGCACGCGCGCACATCGTCGGCTGTTCCACCTTGCGCGCCGTAACCAGGCACGAGAAACATCGCATGCGGCATGCGCTTTCGAAGTTGCACCGCATCGTCTCGCTTGGTTGCGCCGACAACTGCGCCGAGACTGGAGAACCCCGCTGAGCCGAGGTGCTCCGCGCCAATCTGCGTGACAAGATCAGCGACCGCTTCCGAGACCGTTCGTCCATCGGCGAGTGCGAGCGATTGAAGGAGGTCGCCACTCGGGTTACTCGTTCGCACGAGCGCGAACGCGCCGCGATGCTGCGCGAGAAACGGTTGGATACCGTCCGCACCGAGGTACGGCGAGCAAGTTGTGAATTGCGCGTCGAGCGCGCGAGACGCAGCCGCGTAGTGTTCTGTGGACACGCCGATGTCGGCGCGTTTGGCATCAAGGATGACGCAGAAACCGATTTGGCGTGCCTCGCGAAAGACGCAGTCGAGCGCAGCGGCTCCTTCCGCACCAAACCGTTCGTAGCAGGCGGACTGCACCTTGATCGCGCCGACAACCCCCTCCACCGCATGGAGCACCGCGCAGGAAAACGCGGCAATGGCATACGCGGCAGCCGCGGTCGTGTCATCGGTGGGTTTCAACGCTTCAGGAAGGCGCTCAAGGACTGGATCAAGTCCAACGCAGACCGGGCTTCCAGCACGCTTCAACGCATCAAGAAGGAGGTCGGTGGGGTGTGCGCAAGTCTTGGTCAATGTCATCGCGTGCGAAGTGTATGGACTTCGCACGATAGGATGCGCGTGTGCAAGGCGAGCGCCCCACCCATCTGGATCTCGACCGCAAGCGCGGCCTCGCAATCGAATGGGCCGATGGCGGAAAGTACTTCCTCTCGCTCGCGGTGCTGCGCAGGTATTCCCCCTCGGCGGACGCGAAAGAACTCCGAAAGGCAATCGCAGCCAACCCGCTCACGGTGCTCCCCACCAGCCCATCCACCGAACCGCTCTCGGCCCTTGGCGCCGAATTCGTCGGAAACTACGCGCTGCGAATCCACTTCAGTGACGGCCACTCCACCGGCATCTACTCGTGGGAGTACCTCAGAGAACTCTGCGCGGAGCATGGCGCGTGATGCACGCCAAACTCAAGATCGGATCCCGCGCTCCACGGTCATGCCGATGCGTGTGCGCCGCGGCACCAACCCCCGCTCTCAACCACTCGACGGCTTGACTGGTGAGGACGCGAAGGTGCAACGGCGAAGCGAGTTCCTGTCAGACCGATATCACTCTCGCTTCATGCCGGAGCACGGAATCCGGTCGGTCGCGAACGCGCACCGGATCGCGTATGTTCTGGGAGAACGCGAGCAATTCGTGCGAGCGATCCTTGAGTTTATCGCGAGCGGTCGGGCTCGCTCGGAACGCAGTGGCGCATCGACTGCGCTCGGGCTCCTTTCCCTCCCCATCCCGTTTGGTTGATGTGTTCCGCAAGGTCCTACTTCGGGTAACCTTTTGCGCGAAGAGCAAGTCAGCAAGCGGAGTCACTTCACGCCGTTCCGAACTCTGAGGTGGCGCACGATGCATTTTCGGGGCTCGCGCAGGGATCAGAGTCACGTCATGGCGGGCAGCGGAGTTCAGGAAATCGCTAGAGCGCTCGTCATCCTGGCGCTCTTGGAGTTGAAGAGTTGATTCAGAACCGCAGCACGGAGGTATCAATGGCGTATTATGTCTATCCGACAGTTCAGTTTCTTGAAGACGCGCAACGAAGCAGTGTCACACAGGAAGCGATCCAGCGGCAAATCGTTCAATGGGTTGAGAGTCGGCAGTCCATTGGCTGCTTCAACCGCTTCCCGATGCCGTTCTTAACGAAGAAAAGATTCGCTGACTACAACAACCGTGTCATCGCTGCAGAGGAACTGGTGGAACACAACGGCGAGACTCACAATGTAGTCGTGCTTCTCCGACTCGTGACTCGATCGAGCACGCCGTACAACAACTATGCGAAGGATCCTGAAGCGACGGCGATGCCGTGGCTCGACGAAGCGCGCCCCAATCTCCGCGACTGGCTCGCTGCTCGCGTCGCCAAGCAGTCGGTCGTTGCGCACCCTGCGCCAACCCCGCATGAACATGCGTTTCTCTTCGACCCCAATACATCAAGCGCAACCGCAGGCACGATAGTCTGCGAAAGTAAGGAATGGATCGCGGATGTCCAAGCCAAAGCGGTTGCAAATCGGCTAAACCCGCTGTGTGACATGGTCGGCGACATCGCAGATCTACTGACGCACCGACATGAATCATTTGAAGAGGAATGGCGAAAACACGAGTTAACGGTCCGTTTCCGCGGATTCCCGTCGTTAGGCCGAGTGCTTCTCTTGCGAGTAACCCATCAGTCGGCCGCTACTGTCCCAGAGGACAAGTCCGCGATTGAGCTAGACGACAAGTCCATTCGCCGTCGCTCGGCACGCGCGTACCCCACGTACTTGCTCGCGGACATCGATGCGTGGATGGAAATGGAGCGCGCAGAGGAGATGACACCGAATCTTGCCCTCTCGCCCGAGGAACTCGGGGTTCTCGAATCGAGTCGAGTGACGGATGGGAGTGGAGGCTTTCCGATATTCATCAACGGTCGCGCGGGTAGTGGCAAGTCAACGGTCCTGCAGTATCTGTTCAGTGATACGGTCCGCAGGTGGCGTCGCAATTGCCCGTTTGCGGAGATCACGAACTCATGCCCCATATACCTCACGACCAGCGAAGAACTCCTGAACAAAGCCAGGAAGAACGTGCTGAGCCTGATGAGGTCGCATCCAGACGCCTTGATCGCGAATGAGTCCGTTTCGGACGAGGCCTGGCTCAACGCGTTCGGCCTGGGCGCGTTTCAAACAATCTCGCAAGTCCTGCGTGGTCAACTTCCTGCAGATCTGCGAACCCGATTCAACGACGAGAACAGAATCTCGTACGGCCGATTTCGCGAATTGTGGATGGATCGGTTCGGAAAACAGCCCGGAGAGATCAAAGAGTGCGGCCCGCAGATTTCATGGCATGTGATTCGGAGCTTCATCAAAGGACTTCAGGTTGATGCATTTCTTGAAGACGCGGACGAGTACAGGGATATCCCTAGTGCTGAGCAGAATGTCTCGGTGAAGGTCTTTCAACTTGTGTTTAAGCGAGTGTGGGTCGACTGGTACAAGGGCTTGACGGAGAATGGGCCTCTGTGGGATGACCAAGACCTCGTGCGCGCCGTACTGGATGCTCAGGACGCCGAAGAACGCGCGCACGCGCGCCACGAGCACTTTGCTGTATTCTGCGACGAAGCGCAGGATCTCACTCGCCCAGAGATCGAGTGCCTCTATAGACTCTCCGCTTTTTCTCGAAGGACCCTCGATCGCGAGTGCGCCCGCCGCGTGCCGTTCGTATTGGCTGGGGACCCATTCCAAACACTCAATCCGACCGGCTTTCGCTGGGAAGCGATGAAGTCCAGTTTCACCGAAAGACTGACCGTGATGCTCGCCCGATTCGCTCGATCGTCCGATCCGATCCGCATCAATTACCAAGAACTCTCGAACAACTATCGCTCCATGGGTCCGGTCGTGCAGTTCTGCAACACGATCCAGTGTGCTCGATCGTTGACGAGCGATGCAGAGGTTCGCCCCCAAGAGAGTTGGACACTAGCCTCTGATTCCCCGCCCCCCATGTACTTCCATGACTCTGACCCCCGCTTTTCCGAGGCACTGGAGCAACATGAGGTGACGATTATCGTTCCCTGCGAAGAAGGCGACGAGGCTGATTACGTTCACAGCTCCAAATTTCTCGCGTCCATCGTCAAGTGGGACGCGAGCAAGCAAGTGCCTGCACACGTACTGAGCGCGATCCGCGCGAAGGGGCTCGAGTTCAATCGCATTCTTCTCTTTGGATTCGGCGATCAGGCCGAGGCTCAGCCACTGAGCGGATTGCTTGAGAACGGAAGGACGCATGAACAGTCCCGCGAGGATCTCTTGAAGGTCGAGTACTTCCTCAACAAGTTGTACGTCGGCGCAAGCCGCGCGATGAAGCGCTTGTTCATCGTCGATAGTCCACGAGCATTCGCGACCGGCGGTTTGTGGAGCTACTTTGCGGATGAGCAGAAACTCGAGAGAATGATCCGTCGATTGACCCACAATAAGCAAGCCGACTGGAAGGACGCGACGACGATCGTCGTTCCGGGCAGGGTCGACGCGCTCGCGAAAGACCGCGAGGATCCACAAGCCTTGGCGCAGGCGTATGAACGAGACGGGTTCTCCAACCGGAGCGCGTACCATCTTCGGCAAGCTGCAGCGCAATGGAGGCGGTGCGGGAGCGATTCCAAGGCATTCGCCGCCGAGGCTCAAGCCGCAGAGTGGGAATCCCAATTCGAACTTGCCGGCAGCTTATTCCTCGACGCGCGAATCCCGGAGCGGGCAATCCAGTGTTATTTCGAAGGAGGTTACTACGAACGTGTTTGCTCAGTCGCTGGCGAGCACTCAAGTCTCGTAGGGCGCGTCGAATCGCGCGTCGCGGGCCTGCTCGTGAAGAGGGGATTCAGTCTCCTAGACCTTGAGCGACTACTCGAGGAACTTGTTCATCGAGTACACGATGTTTCGCTGAGCGATGCGCTCCCTGGAAGGGTCGCGAGTTACACCCGCGCTTTCACTGCCATTCTGAAGCATGCCGCGGCACCCCCAGGGTCCGTCGATCGCAATCGGGAGCAACTTCTGAAGTCGGTTGTTCGACACATGCTCGCACTTTGCGATCGCGGACTCCCCGCGAGCGAACTTCGAGAGCCGATAGCGATTGTCGCAGAGCGCTGCGGCGAGTACGAGACGGTGCTTGACTTGTATTCTTCCGAGCCATCTGCGCCGATCGCGAGGCGAGCGCGCGCAGAGCTCATTTTGAGCGGGAAACGGAGTGCGGAATCACCCGACGACGAGCGACATGTCGCACGGCTACTCAGGGATCGAGGAATGTTGCTCGCAGCCGCCCGGCGATTTCTCAGGTGCCAGGACGTCCCAACCGCAGGCGAGTGCATGGTGGATGCGCTCAACCAGAATGCCGCAGTCGACGATAGGATGCTCCGAGAAGTGTTCTCTGAATACTTTGTGCAACTCGTGGAGAACCGGCAGTGGGGATTCATATTGAACCTCTTAGAGCGATCGGCGTTGCCGGGCAACCGCAATGTGGAAAACAAGGAGCGCGTTCGCCTGCTGATTGCTGAACTCCATCTCATTGAGGTGCGCTTCATCCCGGCCATCGCCCAGCAATCAGAGTCAAACATTTCGAACGTCGCGAATAGAGTCGTCCACTTTTTGAAGCAATACCTCGGCGAATCGCGGAGCCAATTGGAAAAAATGTGTTCCCGCGTTCGTTTCGAACACATCGCGGCTGCATATGAGCGAACAAACAACCTCGTCGAATGTCTGAGGTTCTACGAACTGATGATGAGCGATCAATCGTCAGCCCAGCAGCAATCGTTTGCCAAGCGGCGCTGGATTCGCTGCAAGGGTCGACTCATCGACGTCGAGAAAGCGCATGTCGTTGCAGATGGCTCGCGACGTACCTCCCGCGTGTCGAAGCTCGAAGAGGACCTCGCTCAGTTCCTCCGTAAACACAATCTCGGGCTCGACGCCGCGGGACCAGATCACCTTGACACGTCTTCCCTTCCTGTAAGTCCAGTCGCTGCACAGGAACCACGCCAACCAATGGAGGGCGTCCCCCCTCGAGACCCGCCTACACGCGGACCCGACGCATACAAGTGCGAGTTTGACATCAAACACTTCCCCAGTCGTCATCGAATTCGCCTTGAATCATCGGATGGAGCTACCATCACGATCGACACAGCAACTCAACAAGTTACGAGTCCTGACTTCCTCTCTATCAAGAGCGGCGAAGGGCCTTGGTTGGTTGCATGCCAGGAAACGAGTATCCTCGTTGCTCAGATCGCCTTTGGAACTGGTGGCGCGCAAATCGATCTCAGAGCAAAGTCGTGGTTCGTTCCAGATGGGATGGAGCCACGCGTGAGCGAACGGTGTTCCACGGTGGTTGACAAAGGGGGACTCTCGGTAGATAGGACGCCATTCGAACTCGCCGAACCAATTCAAGCCATCGAGGACGTAGTGCACGCCGACGAAGAAAGATCGCGTGGATCAGCGAATAGGCAGGATGGCGCGAGGCCAATGGACACCGACAAGCGCGTGGCACCACCAACCACGTCAAACAGGGAAACTTCCAGAGGACCTGAACGCCTCAGAGGCGACACTACGATGCCTGCTCCGGCGGATCGGCGCCGAAAGAGAAAGCGAAAACGTTCAACCGGCTCCTAATGCTCGACGGCACATTTTCCTACCCCTTGAAGGACGCGCACCGAAGCGTGCGCCTTTCCGTCTCACAGTGATGCAGATTGACAATTCTCGCGCGGTGAGTGGTTGCAGCCGCGGACCGAAGACCCGGTCGCATCTCCGCGCGAGGATCAGTGTGGAGGATCGTCTTGTGGATTTCATGGGATGCTTTGCATCTACTGGTCCGTGAGCATGCACAATGGATCTCAATTCTCATGAATCCGCATCCGCAATCTAGGCTCCGCGCCCTGCTCCCCCATCCGCGGGCGTTTCTCGCGCCGCTTGTGCTGGCGCCGCATGATCTTTCGGCATCCGTCGCGCACGCAAACAACATCGCGATGGCGGGCTGGGTCGATCGGCTCGCCGAACTGCACGCGGACGCGAACGGAGTTTCCCGAGCGGCGCAGGTCGCGGCGGGCCGAGTGTGGTTCGTCGCGCGGCATGAGATCGATTACCTCGCAGAGGTGTTTTTCGGTGATGACCTCATCGGAGCGACATGGATCGCTTCCATCAGACGGACCACGCTCATCCGGCAATGCGCGGTCTATCGCCACCATGCCAGTTCAGGGCAGTTTCGGCAGGTCCTCGCAAGTACCTCCCGCTGGGCGTACATCGATCTCGCCACGCGCAAGCCCGTCGCCATGCCAACCCCGTGGCTGGAGTGGCTTGACCCGCTGTCCTAAACACGGACGCGGCATGGGGCGGATACCTCATTCGGGGAATTCTCATGCGGACCACGCGTGCGAACCGAAACGATCCTGCGACGGACGACTTTTTTCAATGTCAGGAGTGTGCCGCGTCGGTTTGCGGAGTTCGTTCCCCTGACACCAATCTCGCATCTTTCTCCCCTCCGCCCCGCTGACAGGACAACCCTATCAACGGGGTTTTTCTTGGCGTCTCAAGTACGCTGCGCGGATGCGCCCCGTTGTCCTCGCACGATCGTTCGACAGTTTCATCACACTGTGCCTCACAAGCTCACTGGCGTGGCTCTCAAGTCCGGTCGCTCTCGCGGCTCCGCCCGCACCCGCGAAGGCAGACGGCATCACGATCAAAGTTCCGGCCTCACCCAAGCAGCAGGTCATCGCGATCTTTCCCGACCGAACCACTGGCCGTGATTGGGGTCTTCGCTACCTACGTGAAGGCGTCGAGGATCTGAATCGCATTCAACCCGACGCAGTCTTCACCGTCGGCGACCTCGTCCAAGGCTACACACGGCTACGCGAGGAATACACGCGCCAACAGGACGAATACCTCGGCATCGTCGGTCAACTCAAGGCGCCGTTCTATCCGACTCCGGGGAATCACGATGTGGTCAGCGGCGCGCGCAGCTACGACGATCGCACCTACGCCGATCTCTATCGCGAGAAGTTCGGACCGCTCTATTTTTCGACTGAACTCGAGCTCTTGACGATCATCGTGCTCTTCACGGAAGACGGTGATGGGCTCATCAAGCCTGGTATCTCAGATACCCAAGTCGCATGGCTCGAGAGCACGCTGAAGTCCGCCGCGGCGCGCAATCGACCGATCGCCGTCTTGATGCATCGTCCACTTTGGCATGACCGCGCGACCAAGTGGGAGGAACGCATCGACCCACTGCTCGCGAAGTACTCCGTCGCTTGGGTCATCGCCGGTCACTATCACGCATTGCAGGACGAAGGCACGCGTGGCAAGACGCGCTACCTGATCCTCGGAACCTGCGGCGGCACCATCGATCAACATCCACTCGCCGGTCAGTTGCAACATCTCACATTCCTCGTCGTGCATGAGACCGGCAAGATTGAGCCCTATCACCAGGTTGTTGGAACCACGCTCCCGGTGGATTGGATTCGCGTCGTCGATCAGACGGCTGCCTTTCGACTCAAGGGAAGTACGAAGGCGATCCGATTCGAGAATGCGCTCGTCGACCCACTCCACGCGCGTGCGGAGGGAACGCTCGAAGTCGCGATTGAGAATCCGCTCGACATTCCAATCTTCGTTTCCGCCCACGCAATCAAGGACTTTCCAGTGCCCTGGTCGGTGGGAACACTCTCCTGGACTTCACGAACACCCATCGACATCTTCAACCCGTTTGTGACCGACATCGACACCCCATTTGTCTTCATGCCAATCCAACCGATCACTATCGCGCCGCATGCCGTGGCGAACTTGTCGTTGCGCTACACCGCGGATTCAGGGCCAACACCCGTTGTTCCACCGGAGATGGATTTCATCGCCTCATTCACGGACTCCCAAAACCGAAGCGTGCCAGTTCACATGCGCCGGAGGCTGCCGATCGAACGAACGATTACCGCAAACGATGGGCTTGAGTATCCCATCGCGGCATGGGAACACTCGGAGTATGACGAAACCGAAAGCAATGCTTCCGCGCGAGTTGACTTCGATCCGAGCGCAGGTCTTACGATCGCGATCACTGCACGAGACGAACTCCTCTCCAGCGATGGCCCTCGACAGAGCGTGAGGAAAGACGCAGTCGACCCTGCGCGTGACATGGTTCGCATCGAGATTGGTTCGGGCGCAGAGATGCGCACCTTCATCGCCTTCGTGAAAACCGGCGCAGTCCTAGAAATCTCCGAACTGAAGGGCGACGAGCTCACGCCTATGGCCGCGGCTGCCGCCAGGCTCGACGCGTCCCTCGGAGAATGGCGTCTGCACCTCGAGCTGCCGACCGCCTGCGTTCCGGCGGAGAACCAGTTTCGGATCAACATCGGGATCGCCGACAACGACGGCCACTACCATACGCAGTGGCGCTGGCTCGCGCCAAAGGCCGTTCCGGCCACCCTCCGCCTACGCTGACCCTTCCCGCCACTTCTTCTCGCCGTCGACCGCGAATCGAAAAAACCTCGAGAAGGATTTAGGATTGGGGGTACGATTGTCCGAAATCCGCCCGTTCCAAGTTCCATGCAAGCGAATGCAATGCATCACACGATGGTCGTGCGACGCTGCGCAACCATTCAACGAGTTCCTACGAATAGGGAGTACATCATGAAAAAGATTCTCACCGCTAGCGCCGTTCTCGCCACCTCACTTCTCCTCGCATCCTGCGGTGGTCCTGACACCGGCGCGGTCACCCCGATCAGCGCGGAACAGACTCGGCCCGCCCCGAAGGAAACCATCGCTGCGCCCGGAAGCACCGTGAAGTTCGGCGCGGATGACACGAAGAAGGACTAAGTCCTGCTTTAGCTTCGATTGCTTTCGATGCGCTGCCCAACCGGCGAGGTTGGGCAGCGCTGTTTTTGCGTGCTCCGACGCCTCTGGGCCTTCTCGCTGATACCTCCCGTGAACATGTTCTCGTCCCTGCCCACCCAGAGGGTAAGCATTTCTCCTCCGTCTACGGCAATCGGTCCAAACTCGATGAACTCGAATGCGGATCCGACGGATAGGAGATGAGTACGCAACGCTTCGGAGAAATCCGCGAAGGCGGGGCGCACATCGGGGAATCACTACTTGTTCCCCCTCCGACCTGCTGGCCATCCACCCGCCGCCGCTTCAGATGAAAATCTGAACGGCGGTTTTGGCGTCCGTTGAGGGCGAGTATTGAGCGCGAGTCTGGAACTCTGCCGCGCGCGTGCTTGAGCGCTCGTGCAAGATTCTGACCCGCTGCGGGTCAAATCGTTGCACTCGCTCTGGACTGCGCTGGGGCGAGTGAATCGCCACCAGCGCAGAGTACGCATAGTGCGGCGCGCGGACACATTCCAGCACTCGCTTTGGACTCCGCTGGGCCGAGTGAATCGGCACCGGCGGAGATCTCGCTCGACGCCTCGGAGTGCGGCCAAGCGCTGCGTGTCGGCTCTGCCGACCGCAGCGAAACGAAAGCGAGCGAGGCCGCGCGCCTACAGCGAGGTTCGCAGATTGAACTCAACGCGCGGCAAGTCGCGAGCGCTCAAGACCGCGCGAGCGCTCAAGACTCGCGGCGGCTACGCCTGCATCAGTCGGCGGAGAATGCTCAAACCCTCTGCGAGCACTTCTTCCTTTTGCGCGAAGGAAAGGCGGAAATGCGTGTCGCGATGGCTGAACACCTTCCCAGGAATGATCAGCACATTGTTGGCGATCGCCTGCTCAACGAATTGCGTGGCGCTCAGGTTGAGGCGTTTGGGAACTTCCACGAAGCCATAGAACGCACCGCCTGGCTGCGTGACTTCGGCGATTCCCGCAAATGCCTCAAGCATCATCGTGCGTCGCTTCTCGAAGCGATCGACCCACGGTTGCATATCCACATCGAATGCCTTCGCCACACCGTGCTGCGCCATGCTCGGCGCACACACGAAGCTGTACTGCTGGAGCCGAGCCATCGCTTGGACGAGATCATGCGGGCCGGCCACATAGCCGAGTCGCCAGCCGGTGCATCCGTAAGTCTTGCCAAAGCCTCGCACGAGTAAGCAATCGCGCGTGAAAGACGCCGGCGAGGGGAATCGCCCATGCTCGCGGGATTCAGAGAATGTGAACTCGTCGTAGATTTCGTCTGAGATGATGAGGAGGTTCTTCGCGCGGCAGAGATCAACGATGTCGCGAATCTCTGCTTGGCTCAAGACCACCCCGGTCGGATTGCCGGGACTATTGAGGAGCACACACTTCGTTCGTTGCGTGATGGCGCGTTCGATGCGCTCAGCGGTCAATCGAAAATCCGGATAGGTATCCACCGCGACCATCTTGCCCGTCGTGAGCGGCCCCATCGCGGGATACATGACAAAGTACGGATCGGGGATGATCGCCTCGTCGCCTTCATCGAGCAGACAAAGGAGCGCGAGAAATATGCCGCCGCTCGTTCCACTCGTGGCGATCGCGCTCAAGCCATGTTCAATCGCTCGCGGCCAACCGAACTCCTGCTCGAGCCGCCTCCAAATCGCATCGATGAGTTCGTGACAACCCTGCGTGGGCGTGTAGCCGTTCTTGTCGCCCTGAATCGCCGCAATTGCCGCGTCCTTGATGACCTGCGGCACGGGAAAATCGGGTTGACCGATCGAGAGGTTGATCGGGTTCTTCAAGTGTGCCGCGAGGTCGAACACCTTGCGAATCCCGCTCGCGTCGATCGCGTGGGCGCGTCGCGAAAGAAGTGCACTGATGTTGAGCGATTGGGAGTCGGTGGCGGTCATTGGTGATCTCACGGAAAGCGTACGCGCGCACGACCGGCGCCGCACGCGCAATCATGCACTGAGCGCAGTCAAGAAAACAGACAGACCTCCGCGCAAGCGGAGGTCTCTCAGTGATTCGGATTGGCAGAGATGAACCAGCCTTACTTCTTTGGCGCTGGCTTCTTCTCGGCGGCCTTCGAAGCGGCACCTGCAGCAGGCGCGGCAGCTGCGTCACCCGCAGCGGCCTTTTCCTTCTTACCACCACCGACCTTGACACTCAACACCTTGGGCAAGCCAAGAGGGCTCCGACCTGCGGCAAACTTCTCCGCCTCGGTGAGCTTGGTGATGCGCTCCTCGCGCGTGAACACGCCGCGGTGAGAGGCGAGGTTGCCGGACTTGGTCTTCAAACTGCTGTGAATGCTCATGGCTGAACTCGAAATGCGAAACTCGAAGAAACGGAAACCTCAAACCGCGGGGCGCTGCATCAAAACTCGACTCACTTCGCGATTCGTTTCACGATCGACCGGTGAACGGCTTCGCGTAACAATCGCTAAAGCCTCGAGTGTCCCGTGTCGTTTGCTTCCAGATGAGTCCGACAGTTCGGACTCGATCCTTGAGCCTCTCGATGACTCCTGAGTCGCCTCGCTCGGAAAATCCGGGCAAGACGATCACTTCGCGGGACCGAGCATTATTGCATGGAACCACAAACGCTTCAAGTCCTTGCTCGCGAAGAAAGTTGGCGACCTTCGGCGCATTCGCGGTGGGGACCGTACACACCGTCAAATACAGCTTTCCGACCTCCCTGGGGTCGAGTTCCGGGTCGACGGGGGGATAACGCGTCCGTGTCGCTGCGTCCTGCGCCCCGACAGCTGCCTCCCGATCATGACTGGGAGCCACACCACCGTTGACACTGCCGGGCTGCGGGAGCGCGGTAGACGCACTTTCAGATCGGCCGATCCCAGACGGGTCGCCAGATCGGTCAATCGTCGAGAGGAGTTCATCGCGCTCCGCTTGCGCGTTTGCGCGCCCGACCCGTTCGCCTCGTGCGACACCGAGCAGGTAAGCACCAACAAGCAGCAATGCCCCCGCTGCGGCAATCGCCACCGGAGCCCACGACGCGATTCGAATCTCGCGTCGAGGTCGCGGCGCAGTGCTGGGGGGGACACTCGCGTAAAGCTCGTAAAGCGCGGGTGATTTGTTTCGAGCCATTTGCTTAGTGTACGGAATGGACTGCAATCGCGCAGTCTGGCGGATCTCTCTCAGGTACACCAACAGACGACGCTCGCGGTCGCGAGCTCGCGCGCGTGGGACAGGCTCACGCTCCAACCCTTGATGCCAAGGCGGTCCGCTTCCCGCAATGCACCCCCGTGGAGAAGAACGCTCGGAGCCCCGTTCGCCGCACGCGTTGTCTCGACATCGGTCCACGCGAATCCAATCGTGAGCCCCGTACCCAGCGCCTTCAAAACCGCTTCCTTCGCGGCAAACCGAGCGGCGTAACGGGCCGCGCGCTGTTTCCCGCCGCTCTCGCAGTACTCCCGCTCGTCTTGGGTAAACACGCGCTCTGCGAAACGATCGCCATGCTCGGCTAGGAGCTTCTCGATGCGTGCAATCTCGATGAGATCGATGCCAACGCGGAATGGGACGCCTGCGCTCATTCGAACACCTCGCGTTGGAAACGCTCAATCGTTGCGAGCAGCCCCCCGCGCGGATCCATCCACTGCCGCATGTCGATGACGAATTCCCCCGCGAATCCAGCCGCGCGACACGCACTTACGAACGCGGAGACTTCGAGTTGGCCTTCCCGCGGTTCACCGATGGGGCCGCGAGTTCCGCTTCGCAAGAGGTCCACGATGCGCGACGCGCCCAACCTTCCGTTGGCCGCCAGCGCGATCGCGGCAGGATCACCACCATTGGCGAGGACTTGCGCGGGGTCGACTGCGACAAGCAGCGGAGGTCGTATGCGCGCGGCGTCTGTCGTCGGAACTGCAAGGCGGACTCCGTGCCGCTCCGCCGCAGTGGTGAGTGCGTGAATGGCACTCTTCGCGAGCGTGTCATCGGCGGTCGGGAGCGCTAGAACGACGGTGCCGAGTCCATTTCGGCCCTCAAGGGCCGCAATCTCCGCGGCAAACTCAACCGCGCTCATCGCGGCGTTGGTCGCGCGATCAATCTCGGCGGAGTCGAGAAAGTGCGCGATCGGCAGGAAGCAATCCACACAGGTGCAATGCAACTCGAGGCGACTCATGCTCGCGACGAGGTCGCGCCTGGCGCTGCGATCAAGTCCTCTCGGGCGCGTTGCGCTATCGGTGGCTGAAATGGCGACACCCCGGACGCCGATGCTCGATAGCCACGCGAGAGACTCGCGAGGCGGCAGTCGGAGCGGCGTAATCGTCGCCGCAAGGGATGGTCGCTTGTCGGATTCCATGCGCAGTCGAGAGTGTACGAACTGACAACGGAGCGCACATTGCGGCGAGTTCGCATTACCATCTCGGCGTGGTGCGTCTCATCGACCTTGCGTACTGGATTTCGCTGGCCTCGTGGTTTGCCGTCGCGATCGCGGGCGGATTGGCGGCGAGCGCGATCTTCCCACTGGCGCGCGACTTGCCGATCTCGATGGAAGGGTACGAAGGGTTTCTTGCGGCGGAGCCAGAACTCGGGCGGACCTTGATCGCTGGGTTCTTCGCGCAGAGCGTGTTCGAATTGACCTCACGCGCGCAGATGCTCTTGATGCCAATCTTTCTTATCACTGTTCTCCTCCGCTCGGCGACAGGGCTGGCACCGAGCGCATGGCGCACGCGGGTTGGAAGACTCGCCCTGATCGTCGCGGTGGGCGCGAGCGTGTTGATGCTCGCCTGGGCGATGCCATCGTTTGACCGTGTTCTTGAAAGCTACCGCGCGGCGGCGCGCGGAGGAGATGCCGCAGCCGCGCAGAACATCAAGCTGACGCTCGATGAGTACCACTCGTACTCAACGGCACTCGCAATCGCGACGGCAGTCTCGATTCTGATCCTCCTCGCAACGAGTAGCCTCTGTGCGCCATTTCGACGACGACGCGACGGTGCATCGCAATCGCCACGATTCGTAGGTGTTTCGGCGCGGTAGAACCCCCTGCTTGGAACCAATTGAAATGGCACGGAAGCCACTGCAATCCAAACCCGTCGCGCAGGGAGTTGGCGCGCACGACCTCCCCTTCAGACTTTCAAGGAAGTCTCCAGTGGCGATCGCTCGCGCGGCGAGACTCTTCAACGCCCTCCATCGACGCTACCCCGATGCGCGTTGCGAACTTGACTCGAATTCTCCACTGCAACTCTTGCTCGCAACGATCCTGTCGGCGCAGTGTACGGATGTTGCGGTCAATCGCGTGACGCCGGCGCTCTTTGACGCCTTCCCCACCGCGCAAGACTTCGCCGCGGCCGCCCCGGAAGTGATCGAACCGTACATTCGCTCGATCGGCCTCTTTCGATCGAAGGCCAAGGCGCTCCACGCCTCCTGTGCGACGCTCGTGTCGGAACACGGGGGCGAGGTTCCGCCCAGTATGGAACAACTCCTCACCCTCCGCGGGGTTGCTCGAAAAACCGCGAATGTCGTACTCGGCAATGCGTTCGGGATCAATCTCGGCGTGGTTGTCGACACGCATGTTCTGCGACTTGCGAAGCGGCTCGGGCTCTCGCGCGCGTCAACCCCGGAAAAGGTCGAGCGCGACCTTATGGCGCTCTTTCCGAGGGAACGATGGTGCTTGCTCTCGCATCTCCTAATCCTGCATGGTCGCCGAGCGTGCAAAGCCAGGGGAGGGAGTTGCGAAAACGACTCCATCTGCAGGGAATTCTGCGCACTCGGTCGGAAGCAACCGAGCAAGGCGAAAGCGTCCGCGCCGCAAAGCTCCAAGTCGAAACGACACCTTCAAAAGGTCGCTTCCACTTGAAGGATTACCCGCAAAAAATAGGTCGGATTCGCTTCAGAGAAACTTCATTCGCAAGGTAGGACCAAGCCGAATAAGAGAATGCAAGAAGTTCGCTTCGAGAGTGAAGCCAAGCGCGCGACTGAGGCAGTCGTTCGCGCCTCAAGTCCCGCGCCGAGAGCCCCGTCCCCTGCTCTCCGACAGTCAAAGAAATCAACCACACGGTCATGAAGCCACGCAACCCACCACGCGACCCTTCACACCACACTTCACCCCACGCTTCGGCCGTGGCCGCACAAGGCACTTCGCCGATCCCCAGCCCCTCTGCCGAGACCGCCTACGACCTCGTCTTCGCGGGCAAGCGAGTCCACTTCATCGGAATCGGTGGGTCGGGCATGTCCGGACTTGCGCAGATGCTCCGCAATCGTGGCGCAACTGTCATGGGGAGCGACCAGTCTTGGTCCCCATTGCTTGAGCAACTCGAAAACTTGGGGATCCACTCACATGTGGGCGAGCCCATGAGCGTTCTGCCAAGCGACCTCGACTTGGTCGTGTACTCGGCGGCAATCAAGGGGAATCACCCAGAGATGCTCGCCGCAAGCGAGCGTTGCATTCGTACCCTCACCTACGCCGAAGTCCTCGGACTCGCGCAGCAACAATGCACCTCAGTCTCGATTGCCGGCACGCATGGCAAGAGCACAACCACCGCGATGACTTCGTGGGTACTCCTCCGCACGGGACTGGATCCGAGTGTCATCGTGGGGGCAACCTGCGAGCAGATCGGCGGCGGCTCGCGCAACGGCTCGGCGCGCATTCCAGCAGGACCGCTCTGCGGCGAACCCGGCATCATGGTTTGCGAAGCGTGCGAGTTCAATCGTTCCTTCCATCAGCACCGCCCGCAAATCGCTGTCATCAACAATGTCGAAGCGGATCACCTCGACTGCTATGCGAACCTTGAAGCGATCATCCAGTCCTTCCGTGAATTCGCGGGGCTCCTTCCCTCTGCGGAAGCCGGCGGACGATTGCTCATCGCGCACGAGGGCGCGCATCGCCGCGAAGTCTGTTCAGACCTCAGCTGCGCAGTCGCCACCTGGGGATTCTCGCCGAGCGCCGATTATCAGGTGATCTACGACGCGAAAGCGCAGCGCGTGGGCATTCTCCAAGATGGTATCTGGATGGCGCAATGGACCAACCAAATGCCTGGGGACCACAATGCGCTCAACAGCGCAGCAGCCGCGATCACCGCGCATTGGCTCGGCGCCGATTGGGACGCGATCGCCGAGGCGCTGTGCGAATTCCGCGGCCTCGACCGACGCAGTCAGCTCAAGGGGGTTCGAACCCTTGCGTCGGGCGGCACCGTGCGCGTCTTCGACGACTACGCGCACCACCCCACCGAATGCGAAAAAACACTCCGCGCGCTCCGCGCGAGCGAACGACCACGGCGACTCATCTGCGTCTTCCAACCGCACCAAGCCAGCCGGACCCGCCACCTCTTGTCGGAGTTTGCGTCGAGCTTTTCGAACGCCGACATCGTCCTTGTGCCTGACATCTACTTCTCGCGCGACTCCGAAAACGACAAGCAGCGAGTTTCAAGTTCTGATCTCGTCGAGCGACTGCGCGAGCGCGGCACCGATGCCCGTCATCACCATCCATTCGAGGCCATCAACCGTGAACTCGAAACGCTCTGCGAAGACGGAGACCTTGTCGTGACGATGGGCGCGGGACCGGTCTACAAGATTGCCGAGTCGTATCTAGGTTCGGAACTTCGTGCTCCACTTGATTGGATCAAGAACGCTCGATCCGCCTGACCTTGACGCGACGGCCCGCAGGCTCTGTTTCCAAGGCACGGCAACTCGCTCCCCGTTTGGCGCTACAACGAATGACCGTGGCAACTCCCTCGAGCCTCTATGCAGATCTGAATGTCGATGCGATCGCGGATGCGCCTCTCGCTTCGCGTACCTGGTACGGCGTCGGCGGCAAGGCCGATGTGCTGATATCGCCCCGCGATCTCGCGTCCTTAGCAATGTTGGTCCGGCGTTGTCATCGCGATCAAGTGCCAGTCCGAGTCTTGGGATCAGGCGCCAATCTTCTGGTTTCGGACGCAGGAGTGGATGGGGTCGTCCTTTCGCTTGACTCCCCAGAACTGCGCTCCGTGGAGTACAACCAGCAGGGTTGCGTCGAGGCTGTGCGCGCGTGGGGCGGCGCATCCACCGAGAAGCTCGTTCAAGAACTCGCGCGGCGCGGGCTTGCGGGCCTCGAACAAATGGCGGGCATTCCATCGAGCATCGGCGGCGCGCTTGCAATGAATGCTGGCGGAAGATTCGGCTGTATCGGCGATGCTGTGCACTCGGTCGCGGTCATGACGCCCGATGGAAACGAGCGCGTTTTTCTTCGAGAATCACTTGCGTTCGAGTATCGGCACACCAACATTCCGGACGGAATCATCCTCTGGGCGGTCTTGCGGTTGCGCGAGGAGAACCCGATTACGGTGCGCGATCGCCTGAAGGAATACTTCAGCTACAAGAAGAACTCGCAGCCGATGTCTGACGCTTCCTCTGGATGCATGTTCAAGAATCCTCTCCTTGCCGATGGCACGCGAGAAAGTGCTGGGCGGCTAATCGACCTCGCAAAACTCAAGGGGTTTCGCGTGGGGAGCGCGTTTGTCTCTCCGAAGCACGCCAACTTCATCGCTGTCGATACGGTCGGTGGACGGGCGAGTGATGTCGCGGCCATCGCGCAGCAGATCATCAGCCGAGTGTTTGATACACACGGGATTATGCTCGAGCGCGAGGTCGTGTTCTGGGGAGCGGACATCGAATGATGCCAGACGAAGCGTGCGCCGAATCGACTCCTCCCACGCGAAGCATTCGCGTGCTCGTGCTGATGGGCGGCCCAGATGCCGAGCGCGAAGTGAGCATCAGTGGCGGACGCGAAGTCGCTCGCGCGCTCCGAGTGAATCCAAAGTTTGAGGTCATCGAGCGCGTCGTGGATGTCCCCACGGTGCAGATGTTGGCGAACGAACACGCCGATGTGGTTTTTCCTGTGCTTCACGGGCCATTTGGCGAAGGCGGTCCTCTGCAAGAGGTCCTCGAGGCTCTCGGCGTTCCCTATATCGGGTGCGGGCCCAAAGCCGCCGCGCTTGCGATCGACAAGGTCGCGACAAAGCTCTTGGTTGCGGCCGCGGGTGTACGCACGCCCGGCGCGTGTGAATTGAGACCGGGCGAGCCTCTCAAACTCGCGCCGCCCATCGTCATCAAGCCGATCAATGATGGATCGAGTGTTGATCTGCGCATTTGTCATACGAACGCCGAGGTTGCGCAGGCACGCGTAGACCTCGAAGCCAAGCGAAGCCGCCTCTTCGCCGAGTCTTTCATCAAAGGACGGGAGGTCACCGTCGGAATGATCGACGGCGAGGTGCTTCCGATCATCGAGATTCTGCCGGCGGTGGCGTTCTACGACTACGAAGCGAAGTACACCCGAGAAGACACCCAGTACATCCTCGACCCCGTCTTCGCTCCGGGCGTAGGCGAGTCCCTCGTGGAATTCACACGCAAAGCATGGAGCGCGATGGGGTGCCGCGACATTGCGCGCGCCGACTACATCGTTGACGAGTCCGGCGCGTGGTTTCTCGAAATCAACACGATGCCTGGGATGACCACCCACTCACTCGTCCCCAAGGCCGCGCAACACATCGGCCTCTCGATGCCGCAACTCTGCACTCGACTCGTCGAGTGTGCATTATCACGCGGCGGGATTCGGCAATCTCCCACGAGATTCAATGATTTCGCTTCTCCTTCCCGATAATCGAGTTCATCCACTCAACGGAGTTGGACTGCACGAAGGAAGCGGAGTTTTGGCATGAAGAGCGCAAGTAAATCTTCCCGCGCGAACCGATCACAAGGCGCTCTTGCCAACCGGCTTGAGGCATGGAACACAGCCCTTGTGCACTATCGCGGCGCGCTCTCTGGCCTCGCGTGGTTCCTCGTGGTTGCGGCGATCATCGGGATGATCGCATGGAGCATTCCGAAGTTGGAAGATCGATTCGCCCAAGATGCGATGCTGTCTGAGCGAGCGATCGAGATCGAGTATCTCCACGCTCCTGCGTGGTTTGACAAAGATTGTCGGTCGGCACTCGCTGCGTGTGTGACAGAACAGTTGCGCGGAACCAGCCCGTTCGATCCTCAACGACTCGCGAAAGCCGTTTCGACCTTGAAGGCAAGTGGATGGTTCGTTGAGGTACGGCAAGTGCAACTCCGCGCGAGTGGCTCCCTTGAAGTCGACGCATCGTTCACGACTCCCTTCGCGATGGTGCGCGCTGGCGACACGGAGTACCTCGTCGATGTCGCGGGACGCCGCTTGGGAATGACATGGATCGCCGGAACTCGCCCCGCCACTCCGCACTACCCATCCATCGTTGGGACGCAGTGGGCTCCACCGGACGAAATCGGGGCGCAGTGGAAAGGCGGCGATGTCACGGCAGGACTGGAACTCGCCAAGTTTCTCGCGCACAAGAAGTGGTTCCATCAAGTGAGTGCGATTGATGTGAGTCAGTTCACTGACTTACGCACGCTCGCGATCGTTGCCGCCGGCGGCGGCACGATTGTGTGGGGATTGCCGCCGAACGATCACGATGCGGCGGAAGTTATTCCGGAAACAAAGTTGAGCTACATCGACCACTTCTACACGCGCTATGGTCGCATCGATAGCGGCGCTGGAAAGATGATGGACCTTCGAGGCGATCTCGTAACGCTCGCAGGCGGCTCACGCGAGTGAGCAACCTCGCGCACTCCCCGTTGCGCGTGCGCGTTCCGCGCGGACTGCTGATTCTTACGGGATGTTGGGTCTTCGCTTCGTGGGCGTTTCTCTTTGGACTTCGCCCACCCATTCAACCCCAAGCGGCGAGCTACGGACCGTCAGTCCAGCTCTTCTTCACCCTCCTTGCGGTTGGCATCTCGGTGGCGTGGCCACTCTTTCGACTCAGCGGCGCTCCCCTTCCACCTCTACGCCAGTCTCTGTTTGACGCGGCGGTCATCGGCACGGTGATGCAACTCATCCTATGGCCGGCACGGCTCCTCACGCTCTGGAGCGTCGACCGAACCGGGCTTCTCGACATCGGGCTGTGCGGAGTGCTGCTTGCCACCGCCTCGATACTCACCATAGGACTCGCAACGCAATCCCCGACGCGACGAGCAGCCTGGATGATCTTGTTCGTCGCGTTGTCGATTCTTCCGACTCCGATCGCATCGAATCCCGACGCAGCAGAGCCATTTTTCCCGTGCTTCCCGAACGCGTCCTTGGTCTATGCGATTGCGCAGTCCGCGCCAACGGTCCCGTCCGATGCGTTGCGCGAAGCGACTCGAGAAGCGCTTGCGAGCGCGGCACTTCTGTTCTGCGGAGCGATCGTCGTTGTGTTTGTCCGCAACTGGCGGGCGCGAAGCCTCAACGGAAGTACTTGCCCCCTCCGCAAAGTCGTGTAGACTTTCGCCCCGACGCGGGTTTGCCTGTTCAAGGCAGCACCCGCGTTAGTCTTTCTCATCGTGTGTGCGCGCGACAACTTGTTGGACTCACCTGTCACTGTCCCCATTTTTCCGAACGCACTAGACCACATCGATCTCGCTGGGCCTCATCATGGACTTCATCACCGCAGATGAAAAATTGCAGTTAGAACGGTCGCTCACGGAACTCCGCGCCAATGAGCGGGTCCTGGTGCAGCGCATTACCGAGGCCAGAGCACTCGGCGATCTTCGCGAAAACGCGGAGTACCACGCGGCTCGCGAGGACAAGGCGCTGAACGAGGCCAAGATCAAGGAAGTCGAGTCGCGACTCGCCACGGCGCAGATTGCCGACGCATCCAACCTCCCACAAGACATTGTGTTCGTTGGATCAACCGTCAAACTCCGCGACATCCTTTCCGGCGAAGAAGACCTCTACCGTCTTGTGGGCCTCTCCTCCGGACGGTTCGACATGGACTACACCGAAGTCACTGTCACGAGCCCAATGGGAAGTGCACTCATGAGTGCGCGCGTGGGCGAAACAGTGCGCGTCGATCTTCCCCGTGGAGAACGCCGCTTCCTCATTATTGAGATTGCGGTTTAGTTTTCCGGCGCTGCGGGGGAAGCGTCCCGACGCGTCCACAGCAGCCGCGCCCCGAGCGGGACGCCCTCGCGTGTTTCGACGAATCCATCCGGCCAACGGACTTCGATGTCCACGCGCTGCACTCCGTCGGAAAATCCGAAGTGTGCCTCAGGCGCGTTGTTTGACATGAAGGGACCGCCGCCCCAAAGCCAGCGGCGTTGCGTCTGCACGACGGGCAGCCCCGCCTCGGTCGAGGTCACGCGCGCAGTGATGACGGCTCCGACTGCACTGCGATTGCCGATTCCGGCACGAAGATCTCGGGGCATGACCTCAATCCAATTCGATCTGGGTGAAGCCTTGGAAACCGCGTCGTTGCGATAGACGCGAAGCGGCGATCCGATGCCGCCCACGATGACATCGACATCTCCATCCTGATCGAAGTCGGCGAAGACTGCGGTGCGGTCAATGTGCGCCGCCCCAGGGAGATCACCTGCATCGTCCACTCGCTCAAATCGTTTCCCGCGCCGCTCCATCAAGAGTGGTGGCTGCATCCTCTCGCTATCCATCGTGGCCTTCGCGGCCTGCGGATAGACATGCCCGTTCACCGTCAACAGATCCTCGTCTCCGTCAAGGTCGAAATCGTAGAACCCACTCGCCCAACCAACGAGCGGGCGACTCGGCGCCGCAATCCCAAACTGATTGGAACGATCATCGAAGTTGGCACCGTCAAGATTGAGATGAAGGGTGTTCACATCACTCGAAAAGTTCGACGTGAAGAGATCGGGTCGGCCGTTCGCATCCACGTCAGCAATCGCGATTCCCATCGTCGCTTGGGCGATCCCCTCTCCATTGAGCGCGACTCCGCTGCGAAGTCCCTCATCGACAAATCGAAACGGAGCCGTTGCCGTCAAGAGGCCATTCGGCTGCGAGTCATTACCGACGAAGATGTCCAATTCGCCATCGCCAGTGAAGTCAAGCACTGCGACATTGAGGCCAAACGCGGGTCTGACTGCGAGAACTCCCGACTCCGCGCTGCGATCAACAAAGTTTCCTTGACCAACATTCTCAAAGAGACTGTCCGCTGTCGCAGCGTAGCCCTTCGGACCCGCCATGACTTCGATGCCCTTGAAGTTCGCGCGCGGCAGCGGATGGAGCGGATCAAACGCCAGGTACTTGGTGACATACAGGTCGAGGTCGCCGTCCTTGTCGAAGTCGGCAAACGCAGCGCTCGTGCTCCACTCCGTGTCGGCGAGTCCCGACCGCTGCGTTGCGTCTCGGAATTGACCCTTTCCGTCATTGAGCCACAGCGCGTCCGGTCCGAAGCACGCGAAGAAAATGTCGTCGCTGCCGTCTCCGTTCACATCGCCAACCGCCGCACCGAAGCTCCATCGACTGTGCGCAAGCTTCGCTTGCTCAGTCACTTCAACGAATTGGAGCCCACCGTCATTGCGAAAGACCCGCGCGCCCGGTCCCTGTTCTGGATTCGCGAGCGTCGCACCGTTTGGAAGGATGAGGTCGAGATCCCCATCTCCCTCAAGATCGATCATTGCGAGCCCAGTCCCCTTCGCCTCCAGGATCTCCGCCCCGTCCGGGTTCCCACAGGGCACGACGGTGCCAAGCCCGCTGAAAGAACTGACATCCGTGAAGTGCATAGGGGGCGAAGCCGCAGTCGTCGTCGAAACCTGCGCGAGCGCGATTGAAACAGAAAGAATCCCCGAGAAAACAAGCACTATCCACCGCCTTCACTCGACGCAGCGGAATGCTCCCGCAGTGTCTTCTCATTCGTGCGCGCGATCTGCGCTTGCTCGGACTTTCCGAGACGATCCTTGACGCGCGCAGTCTTCGCCCAGACTTCGGGGAATGTCGGCGCGAGAAGTGCCGCTTGCGCGAGGAGGGATTCCGCCTTGACGGCGTCGTCGCGGCGCAGCGCGAGATCGCTTTGCCGAACGAGCACACGCGCTTGATCGCGCGGCTTGGCGTCTCCGAAGGCGATGAATGCTGCATCGAGCAGAGCCGCAGCCTCCTCCGTTCGATCCTCCGCGATATTGACGACTGCGAGACCGAATGTGGAATCCGGTTCACTCGGAACGCGTTGCAGATGTTCTTCGAATCGACTCCGAGCTTCGGCCATCTCACCAAGGTGGTAGTGACACCAACCAAGAAAGTGCGCCCCATGCTGTCGCTCGAGGAACTTCTGCTCTGACCTGAGCGCGGCGAGGAAGTGGGACTTCGCTTCCTCGTAACGCTTTTGCTTGGTGATTGCGAGGGCCAGGAGAAACTCCGCTCGGCCGATGTCAGGTCGCTCCTTGAGCACCGCCCTACACGCGACCTCGGCGGTGCCATACTGACCAGACTTCAGCATCCGCCCCACGACATCGAGCCGCGGATCGTCGGGAAAGTTTTCGAGCGGCACGGCGCGCGATCCTTCGGGTACATCGAATGGACCGGGTGCCGCTCGCGCGTGCTCGGAAACTCGATCAGGAGTGGATCCTCCACCCTGCCGCGACGGCGGCGGCTCACCAAGTTCTGTCGATTGCAGCGCGAGCCGCTGTTGGAGCAACAGTCCCGCCCCCACCAAGAACAGGGCCCCGAGCATCAACAACCCACGGGCAGAGAGGTGAGCGGGGCGTAACAGCATCACCCCGAGTATAGAAGTTGTGCCCCACTGCACAGTTCTTCGACCATCCGGCGGGTTGTTCCATCGAAGAAGCTGGCCCGCTCCCGCACAATCTTTGGGAATCTTGATCGCTTCCACTTCCCTTTGAGCTATTGGTGCATAGCTTGAATGCAGTCGAGGCTCGTGCATGGATATAGCACGGTGCCATTTTGTATCGTTTGCCGGCCCCTCCCTCGAGCCACCTATGCAGTACTCCCCCCTCGCCCTCGCTTGCGTCATGCCGCTCCTTTCCACCCTGGCGATGGCGGATGTCACACTGCAACCCAAGGCGGGTGCGCCACTTGAGGGATTGAGTTTGAGCCAGATGGAGGCGTTCACGATCGGTTCCCTCTCCTACCAAACGCCGCTCACCATTGCGACGGGGCTCGGACCGGCGTTCAACAAGGGTGGATGCATGAGTTGCCACGCGAATCCTCTCGGCGGTTGGGGGGCGATCGCGGTCACGCGTTTCGGAATGGATGAAAAGGGCGAGTTCGTCGACATTCCCGAGCTCGGTGGATCGCTCCTTCAAGCAGAGGCGATCTCGCAGGCGTGTCGTGAAGTCATACCGCCTGAAGCGACCGTCACCGCGACTCGCATCACCAACTCTTCCCTGGCCTTTGGCATGATCGAAGCGATTCCTGATGCAAGTATTAGCACGAACGAAGATCCAACTGATAGCAATCTCGACGGCATCAGTGGGCGCGTGCATTGGGTTCTTCCGCTGGAAGCAACCGCTGGGAGCCCCCTTCGCGCCGGACGATTTGGTTGGAAGGCGCAGGTTGCCACCGTACTTACCTTCAGCGGCGATGCGAGCCGGAACGAAATGGGATTGACCAATCGCCTCGTGCCGACCGAGACCGCACCCAACGGTGACGAACTCCTCCTGAGCCAGTGCGACAGCGTCGCTGATCCCGAAGACTTCGCCGATGTCAACGGTAAGCACTTCATTGATCGCGTCACGGATTTTCAGCGCTACCTCGGACCTCCACCGCAAACCCCCAAGAGCGGCATGAGCGGAGAGTCGGTGTTCAATGCGGCAGGCTGCGCGAGTTGCCATATCGCCAGTTGGACGACAGCGAATTCGAAGGGTCTCGAGAGTGCGTTGCGCAACAAGACGATTCGTCCGTACTCCGATTTCCTCCTCCACGACATGGGCACGCTCGGAGACGGTGTCCAACAAGGTGACGCGACCGAACAAGAGTTCCGCACACCAACACTTTGGAATCTTCGCTCACGAGATCCGATGCTGCACAACGGAACCGCGGCTGGCGGCCTCTTTGCCGACCGCGTCTCAAGCGCGATCCTTGCACACGGACCATTTGGCGAAGGCGCAGCGAGTGCCGCGGCGTTTGAAGCATTGTCCGCATCGGACAAGTCTTCGCTCATTACATTCCTTGACTCCCTCGGCCGCGCCGAGTTTGACTTCGACGGGGACGGCGTGCGAGACCTTGAGGACTTCACGCTGCTTCGTTCCTACGCGGGAACGAGCACGAATCCCAACCTGCCCGGGGCCGTCGGAGATGTTGATCAGAATGGAATCGTGAATGCAATCGACGCGATGGCATTCGTCGGGGCAATCGAGAACTTTGAGGATCCAACTCGCGACTGCAACAGCAATGGCATCGCCGATCTCGTGGACATCTTCAACGGAACGATGCCCGACGCCGACGGCGATGGTCGGGGCGACAACTGCCCAACGCCATGCGTGGGTGACTTCAACTCCGATGGAACCGTCGACGCGTCCGACCTTGCGACGCTGCTGAATGCATGGGGCACCGCTGGCGGCGACCTCAACGCAGATGCAACAACAGACGCTGCCGATCTTGCTGTGCTTCTCAACGGCTGGGGAAGCTGCAGTTAAGTTTTCGAACTTTCCTCCTTTCTCGAGTCCGCGATCTGAGTTTACAATCCCTGCCTTCCAGTTCGGCTCTGCACTCCATCGAGCAAATCCATGCGCATGACGAATCTCTCGACCGCTGCTGCTTGCTCCCTTGCTGCACTCTTCGGCGCGAGCGCCTCCGCGCAATGGCAGACCTCGTTCGTGAACCAAACCTCGACACGATTGGTCGCGTCCGCGGCACTCGTGGTCAATGACAATATCGAGAAGGACTTTGAGTACGCGGACTTCGACAAGGACGGCGACATCGATCTCATTTGCATGCGCAAGTTCCCTGGCTCCATTCAGGGTGGATTCCCTGATCTGCTCCTGATGAACGAGGGCGGCGTCTTGGTGGATCGCACGACCGAGTACGGCACCGCAGCCGATGTTGCTGGTAGCCAGGGCATGCGCGACCCAGTGAACGATCGCGATGTGAAGGCAGTCGATGTCAACAATGACACTTGGGTTGACCTTGTCACCGCGACAACGATGTCTGACTCGGTATCGACGATGTTGGGGCAACCCCGCGTGTATCTCAACCGCGGTGATGACGCGAGTGGGAACTGGCTTGGGTTCCGGTTTGAAGATGCGCGCATCCCTCAGCTGTTCGCAGCAGGAGGCGCAACTGCGAATCCTCGCTTCTGTGAGTTTGTCGCCGCGGATTTCACCGGCGACGGCTTCGCAGACTTGTTCTACACCGATTACGACACGCCTGAAACAAGCGGCACCGTCTGCATTGATCTCAACATGGATGGCGATACGGCGGACGCGGGCGAGTGCCAGTCCTCTCCGGGAGAGAGCGCCGCGAATGACTTCCAGAACAAGTTCCTTGTGAACCTCGGTGCGGCCAATCCCGGCTACTTCGTGGACACGACCACCACCCGCTTCACGGCCGCGCAACTTTCTGCCGCGTTCGGAAATGCGGTGGCCACGGCAGACTTCAACGGCGATGGTCACCTCGACATCGCCCGCGTGAATACGCTCACTGGCGGACAGGATGTCGCGATTCTCTACGCAAACGCCGCGAATCTCGGCAATAGTTTCATCGGGCCTGACAGCGTCAGCGCGGTCGCGCCCTACGAGATTGATGTCGGCGACCTCAACAACGATGGCAGGGTTGACCTCATCGTCGTCGACGATGGTCAGGACAAGTTCCTCATCAACCAGGGCAACGGAACCGATGGGCTCGCCAACTTCACGAGCTACACCATCGCGGACAGCCTGAGCGAGTTCGGCAATCAGACTCGTGTGATCGATCTCGACAAGGACGGCAAACTTGATGTCCTCATCACCGATGTGGACGCGGATCTTCCGAGCTTCTGCCCGACCACCGGCCGCCGATCGCACATCTACCGCAACACTGGTTCGCTCCCGACGCTCCTAGATGAGATTGGCGAGATCATTCCGTACGCGTCCGCGAGTGCGGTGTTTGACTTCGCAACCTTTGATATCAACGGCGACACTTGGCCGGATGTCGTGGTTGGCAAGTGTGCGGGCATCGAAGTGTGGATGAACAACCCACCCATCGGTCTCACCTTCAGCTACCCAAGCGGTCTTCCCACGAGCGTCTTGCCTGCGACGCCAACCTCCTTTCCAGTCTCCGTGGCAATCCTTGGCGGCGGTTCGATCGCGGCTGGCACCGCCGCCATCGTGACTTCGATTGATCATGGACCTTGGACCTCTGTCCCGATGACGGCGACGAGCCCGACGACCTTTACTGCAACGCTGCCCGCGGTGAATTGCGGCCAAGAGTTGCGCTACTACATCACTGCTCAGTATGCCGGTGGTGGTTACTACAACGACCCGCCGACGGCCCCTACGACATTCCACCTCGTGCCTGTGCAGACGAGCGAGTACATCGCGTACTCAGACTCGATCGAAGGCGGCACGGCGGGCTGGACCACTGCGACCGACGCAAGCGTCAGCTTCGGCGGTTGGGTTGCCGCAGCACCGGTTGGCGCAGTCAATGGGGCGACTCAAACTTCGCCTGCCACCGATGCCACTGCCAAGGGAACCATCTGCTGGATCACCGGACTCGGCGTCGCAGGCGGGGTCGGGAGCACCCAGGATCTTGATGGCGGACCCGTCACGCTCACCACGCCGAGTTACAACCTTGCGGGCTTCATCGGAGCACGCGTCTCCTTCGCCTGCTGGTTCTACTGCGACGATGCGACGACAACACCGGCGCAGCAGGACTACCTGCGCGTCGATGTCTCAAACAACGATGGTGCGTCGTGGACCGTGCTCGCAAGCCTCGCGAGCCAAGGCAGTTCTTGGCAAACGAAATCCTACAACCTCGAGTCATACATTCCGCTGACGAACACGATGAAGTTACGGTTTGTCGCCGCCGACAATCCAAACAACTCGCTGACCGAAGCGGGCATCGATGACCTTGTCTTCCGCGTCATTGAGTGCGCGCAATCCTCGTGCGTAGGCGATATCAACCAAAGCGGCGGAGTTGACGCTGCCGATATCGCCGTGCTCTTGAGTAGTTGGGGCGGCGCCGCGGGCGACCTCAACGGCGATGGCACGACCGATGCGGCGGACCTCGCAGCTCTTTTGGGGAACTGGGGCCCGTGCCTCTGATCGCACGACGCATCCACGGTTGAAATCTCCTCTACACTCGTCGGTGATGCAGGCAGGCCATCCGCTCGCTCTCGACTTCTGTGGACTCTCGCTGTCAAATCCCGTCCTGCTCGCGGCAGGAACCGCAGGCTACGGATGCGAACTGAACGACGCGTTTGATTTGGCGCGCGTGGGCGCTGTGGTCAGCAAGTCGATCACGCGAGCGCCGCGCGAAGGCAATCCGCCGACGCGCATCCTCGACAGCCCCGTTGGCATGCTCAACGCGATCGGACTCGCGAATGTCGGAGTCGAGGCGTTTCTCTCGCAGAAACTCGCGGCGCGCGCAACGATCGGTTGCCGTCTTTTCGGCAGTATTGCTGGGCATTCCACGCAAGAATATGTCTCTCTCGCGCAGGCCTTCGACGAGGATGCTCGCCTTGATGCGGTCGAGTTGAATGTCAGTTGCCCCAACACAGCTGATGGATTGCAATTCGGCGAGCACCCTAGCGTGCTTCGCAGCTTGGTCGGCGAAGTCCGTGCTGTGGTTGCGCGCAAGCCCCTGATCGTGAAGCTCTCACCCAATGCCCCCGACATTGTCAAGATGGCCGAAGCCGCCATCGCATCGGGCGCGGATGCCCTCACCGTCGCGAATACTTGGACGGCGATGGCAATCGATGTCCACACCCGCGCCTTCCGACTTTCGAACAAGCGCGGCGGCTACTCAGGCCCCGGCATTCATCCGATCATCGTCCGCATGGTGCATGACATCTTTGTGCAAGTCGCGCGAGATGCGAAGCGCCCCATCATCGGTCTCGGCGGCGTCACGCGATGGGAGGATGCCGCGGAGTTCATTCTCGCCGGCGCCACTCTGTGCGGCATGGGGACGGCCCTCTTCATCGATCCCCGTTCTCCGCTCGCGGTCGTCGAGGGGTTACGCCGATGGACGATGGATCAGGGCTGCAAGAACATCACGGAATTGATCGGGCAGGCACACGCATGAGCGGCATGCAAGGCATGAGCCGCCAAGAGCGCGACCGCTTCGACCTGCTCTTCCACACGGTGTTTGAGACGCTCCCAGCGACCGTCCACCACATGCTTGAGGAGGCCCCGATCATTCTTGAAGATCACCCCTCGGCGCAACTCGCGGCGGAACTCGGCATCGACCCGAATGACCCCGATGACATCCTGTGTGGTCTCCATACAGGCGTGCCGCTCACTGAGCGGAGCGTGCAGCATGCCGATGGTCTCGAGACTATTCATCTCTTTCGCATCGGCATCCTCGAAATGGCGGGAGGATGGGAGGAGTGGGAGGATGAGGACGGCCAATGTTGGGGCGGGCGTGATCGCATTTGTGAGGAGATTCGCATCACGATCCTGCACGAGGTCGGGCACCACTTCGGTCTCGACGAAGACGACCTCGAGCGACTCGGCTATGCCTAACGATCACGCCGGCGTCGGTCAACGAAATGACTGCATCACCGCGTCGTCGATCCCGAGGTAGTCGCGCATGTGTCCGTCGTAAATCTCCACATCCTTGTCACGGGAGAAGTCGAGGCGAAGTTCATTGATGACCTTCGTCCCCTGTCGAATCCACGCGTCAAATGTCTCCTTCGAAATGTTCGCCTGAATCCACTCGCCCATTTTCCCGCGAAAGGGAGGAGTTTCCATCTTCGTGCCTGGTCGCCCACTCTGCCGGCACACAAATCCACCGGCAACGCGAATCGCGTCGGCGGCGACATCCTGCGCGCTCTGGGTCACGGGTGCCTTGCGACCGATCGATTCGAGTAACTGGGCCATCGCTGCCTGCGGCATGCGATCCCCTTTGCTTGCCGCGATCGCGTATCCCTCCTCGAGGAACTTCACCGCGCGATCCTCCCACCCCGCCTTGATCATCGCATCACCACCGAGTTGCCATGCCTTACTCATCTCGCGATTGACTGCGACGCAGCGCTCAAATGCAACCGCGGCTTCCGCGGCGCGTCCGGCTTGGAGGTAGGCATTACCAAGGCTGAAGTGCGCCATCTCGTTGGACGGATCCGCCGCTGCCATTTTTTCGAACTGAGAAATACGATCCGCGGAAGATGGAGACGGTGTGCTCATGGGGCGATTCTCTCGTGCAGCCTGTGGACAGTGAGTGTAGAAGCATCCGCAGGCGCGCGCGGTCTCAAACGCGCACCTGCCGTTGATAGACCCACCATTCGAGTATCAAAATCAGGAGGCCGAGGCCGAGGATCCACGGCCACACCGAAGACCGTCGCTCGGCAGTCACTGCGGCCGCTGAAACTGCGTCGACGCCGAGGCGAATCTCGGCAACCGGTTCGATGTGACTCTCCGCTGCGGAGTAGAGATTCGCTGCGACGCGGCGGGTGGACGGTTCTGTTCGATCATTCTCAAGAAAGGAAATGTCATACAAGCCCGCGCGAAGAACCGGACCCCACAGGAGGTTTCCATCCGAATCCACTTTGGGGGTTGCATCGATCCCCGCAGGCCCCGTCACGCGAGCTTGTCGACTTCCTGCGGGGATCCGGAGCGCGATCGCATCGCCAGGCCGAACTCCCTGCGCGGTGATCGCTTCGCCGGCGTGGCCGAGCGAGTCCACGGCGTTGGCGACAAAGTTCAAGAACGACCGCTGAAACGGCCAGTTCGACTCGAGGATGTCGTAAGTGACATACACGGCGTGGGTGTCACCCGCGTCATAGGTGAGCACGAGCGGCGCATCCGCGCCCTCGGCGACAATCTCCCATGCCTTGCTCGGACGCGTCGCGATGGCGCTTCCCACATAGAGTTCGTCGAGCGACGCTGATCGAAGCAGAGGGGACTCCTCTCGCATCACGCGACACCAAACATCCTTCTGAGTTCCATACACGTTGAGTTCCGGCAACGGCGGCGCTGCGCCGAAGATCAGGTACCGACCCTGCGGCAGAAACTTGGGCGCGTAATTGTTCAGCACCACGAGGTCGTAGGAAACCGGAGCTTGCGAGGCGAGGAGCGCGTCAAAGTCCGCGCCCGTGATCCGATCGACTCGTTCCACGGGAAGCGCGTCGAGGGCACTCGCGAGCACGAACCCTTCGCTATTGACAAGCAGCACGCGAAGTCGCTTCGAGGGAGGGACAACGGCGAAGGCGGTGTCGTCACTCGCGAGTGCGTCCTTCCGCAAGAGCGAGGCTTCGATCACGACATCCCGAGGCTGCGCAATCGGCCGGAAAATCACCTGCGCGCTTCCTGGCCGGAACTCCGTGCCGCCGGCGCCCCCCAGCGAAGCCGCGGGAATCGCGATCGGTTCCGGAGTAATCGCGCGCGCCTGACCATCGAGCGCGAGTTGCACGGAAACCGACACTGGTTCGAGATTCATGTTCACCAAGGCAGCAAACACTTGGACATCATCCGGTCTATCCGCTGGCCTCTCTGCGGCCAGTGCGACAATCCCGACATTGTCTTTCGCCGATCCAACCTTGCGATACACCAACGATTCCATGGGACGAAGCGTGAGTTGCGCGAGATCCGCGAATCGACCGTCGCTATAGAGTTCGAGCCTCGCGGGTGCGGCGACGGTGCGATCAGGACGATCCGGATCAACATTTGTCGAGAAGGCGCGAGCAACCTCGAGTGCTTCGCCAAGCCTCGTCTCTTCATCGGTTGGCGTGATCGATTGAATCGCCTTCTCAAGATCAGCCACGCTGTCGGTGAATGGCGCCCGCACCTCCGCGCGCGATGCGAAAGCAACGACCATCACATCGCCCGCTCGCGGCGCAAAGAATCCGCCGCCGAGCAACTCATGCACTCGATCGATCGCTGCGTGCTTCGCAATATCGAGCCGCGTCTTGGACGCGCCATCAATCGATTCCGTCGCAAGCATGCTCGCGCTGCGATCGATCAGCAACACATACCGACCGCCCGAGTCGACGACTCCCGTCGACTCCGGTTGCGCGATCGCCACCGCGATCAGCGCAATCAAGAGCAACTGGAGAAAGAGAAGCACGCTCGGACGAAGTCGCTGAAACGGCGCGTTGGCGCGAAGGTCGGCCAACGATCTCGTCCAGAGCAGCGTGCTCGCGACAATGCGAGGCCGGCGACGCAGCTTCAGGAACCACAGCGCGAGGAGAGGCGGGAGCACGATTCCTGCAAGCAACGCGCCCGCGAAGGGAGTGAGCCAAGTGAGCGCGAGCATCAACGCACGAGTCCTCGACGCCGGAGATATTCAAGCATGAGCGTCTCCACCGGAAGACTGCTCTCCACGACAAGATGCGTCACCGCTCGACGGGCACACCACTGCCGCAATCCACCCGTCCATCCGTCAAGACGCGCTTTGTAGGAACTCAGAAGGGCCGGCGTCACCGTCACTTCGGTTTCACCCAAAGACTCACTGTCGACAAGCTTGAGGTCTCCACTCACGCCTCCCTCTCGCGTGGGATCGACCTGTTGCGGCGAGAGCACCTGCAGCGCGAAGAGATCAAATCCCCTTCCCGCAACCATGCCGAGTCCCCTCTCATACCCCTCACGCAACAGGAAGTCACTCACCACGATCATCACACCGCGACCAAGTCGGGAGAGCGCAGCGGTCTTCATCGCCGCATCAAATCCGCTTCCGCCTTCTGGCTTCAACCGCAAGAGCCAACTCGCGAGTTCGGAACTCTTTCGACGGCCGCGCAGGTTGGAAATCCGTTCGACGCCATGCTCGTTGAATGCGAGCATCGACACGCGGTGTTGGTTGGACAAACCAACATAGCCCAACGCCATCGCAAGTTTTCGCGCGTAGTCGAAACTGTCCGGTTCCCCCGTGCGCATAGAAGCACTCGCATCGATCGCGATCACGAGCGAGAGATCTTCCTCTTCTAGGAACATCTTCAGGAAGAGTCGATCAAGTCGGCCATAGATGTTCCAATCCACGAAACGCAAATCATCACCGGCGGCATACGGCCGAAAGTCCGCGAACTCCACCGATTGCCCCCGCCGCTTCGATCGCCGCTCGCCGTGCAACTTGCCGGAAAAAATCTTGCGACTTACCACATCAAGCTGATCAAGCTTTGCCATGAGGCGACCATCAATCAGATCGTCAAGGCGCGCCAGAGACTGCTTCGCTGTGCTCATCGTGCCCCTCGCCCGTTCGAGAAAGTGGAAGCGCGAGGCGCACTCGGCGCGAGGGCTATGGTGGGGACTCCCGCGATGAGGCGTTGCGCGATCGCGTCGTTGGAGATGCCCTCCGCCTCTGCCTCAAAGGATCGATGGATTCGATGTCGAAGGGCTGCGCGCGCCACTCGCTTCACATCGCTGAAACTGACCGCGAAGCGGCCCTGCATCAGCGCGCACACGCGGGCACTCGACGCAAGGGCCTGCGCGCCGCGCGGGCTTGAGCCTGCGCGAATCAGGCGGCGCAAACTCTCAGGGCAGAACTCACTGTCCGGATGCGTTGCGAGCACGAGTCTCACGCACCAATCCTGCACTTCACTCGCGATAGGGATGCGGCGCGCAAGTTTCTGCGCCGCTTGAATCCCGCGATGGTCAACCACCTGTTCGAGTGCCGCCTCCCCGTCGCGAGTGGTGCGCGAAAGAATCTCGTGCAACTCCTCTCGTTTGGCGGCGGGCACCACAACCTTGAGCAGGAAACGATCGAGTTGCGCTTCCGGAAGCGGATAGGTCCCCTCTTGTTCAATGGGATTCTGCGTCGCCATCACGAAGAACGGCCGACCGAGCGGCCGCGTTTCGCCACCCGCAGTCACGCTGCGTTCCTGCATCGCCTCGAGCAACGCAGACTGCGTCTTGGGGCTTGCACGGTTCACCTCATCGGCCAGCACAAGCTGTGCAAAAATCGGCCCGGGTCGAAACTCGATGCATCGTTGCAGCGTCACTGGATTTTCCGTCAGCACGCTCGTCCCTGTAATGTCCGCTGGCATGACATCGGGGGTAAACTGAATGCGCGAAAAACGAACGCCCGTTGCTTCGGCGAGCGCGCGAACCAACAGTGTTTTCCCGAGTCCGGGCACACCTTCGAGCAAGAGATGTCCATCGGCGAAGAGGCAGGTGAGCGCGAGGTCAACCACCTCTTGCTGGCCGACAACTCGCTTCCCAACCTCGGTTCGCAAACGATGGAAGAGGCCACGGAAGAGTTGCGCGTGCCTCTGCGCGTGTGAGAGCTCCTGAATGGCGGCGCTCTCCAATTCCTGCGCCGCAGCAAGCGCATCAAACGAACCTGACGAGGGCGATGTGGTCTCAGCCATGCGGTGGCTCCCCCGCGCCGCCGGCGTTCGATTCGTCTGAACCCTCGCCGCGAGCCTCTGCCTGCGCTCGTTTTCGCGCGCGGAGCAGTCGGCTCATCGAACTCTCCTCATTTACAGCGCGCTCGGGCGCGTCCGACGCGTGCTCCGTCGAACTCGTCTGACGCGCCGGCTGGGTTGGGTGCGCGGACTCTGCACGCGTGTCGAGCGCTGGCCCCATTCGCCCGGCGAGCGGATCGGCGCCCGTGGGTGCGTCTGATGCTCGTGCAGTACCGGAACGCGCCCGCGCCTTTTTCCACGCTGCCACCGAAGCCTCGCCTCCGGCGGCGACAGGAGTCATTGCGCCGCGGAGATGCGCACGCGCAGCGTCCGCGTCAAAGGTGAGTCGTCGGACGGCCACATCAAGCAAGAAACACGCGGCGGCGATGATGGCGAGCAAATCCCAAATGCGCTTCGCGCTCGCGGGGATCGGTAACTGCGATTTATCGAACGCTTCCCCCGCACTCGCAAACGCAAGGTCTCCGAGTCGAATCACGCGGCCGCCAGTTTCCTGCGCGATGCTCTCAAGCAACGCACGATTGTCGCGGACGGTGCGAAACTCCTTGGGATAGGGAACGCTCACCGAAGCTTGCACGCTCCCACGGCGCGAATTCTCACTCGCGCTCGCAGCGGAATTCGGTGAGTTCGCAGAGACATTGATCAGATAGCTGCCCGCTTCTTCGACGCCAAACTCTCCTCGCCACCGACCCGGACCGATCTGTTGCAACGGCAGTGCTGAGAGTTTTCCATCCGGAGCGATGATTGCCGAGTCGGGCTGCACATCCGTTGCAAAGCCGCCGCCACTCGAGAGTGCCTCGAGCTCCACGACCGCACGATCGCCATCGACATGCGTGCGGAGCGCCAAATTCTGTGGCGTCGGTGGGCGCATCAACCATCGAACCGTCTGCTCCCAGAATGGTTTGAAATCGCTCCACGCAACCCATGACTTTCCCCAACGCCCGGCAACATCGCTTGTGAATGCGACACTCCGCCCGAGTCCGAAGTTCCAATCAGCGAAAATCGGATCCTGCCCCTCCGATGTGGAGTTAAAGATTCGCACACTCGCCGCACCTTCGCGAGGAATGACAAGCACATAGCCGCCAAGTTTCGCGACCGCGCCAAATCCTCGCGTGGGACCACTCGCGGACGAGAGCACGGTCGGCTGAAAGTCTCCTTCGACGAGCAAGCTTCGGGCGACCATCTGCGCCTCTTTGATGAAGATCTTCGGGAGATTCTTGGGATTCTTCACTTCGTAAAAATTCCCGCCCGTGGCATCCGCGGTGAACTTCATGTTCTGATTGTCTTGCGGAGTGCCGTGCCCTGCGACCATCACCGTCGTGATCGTCACCCTCGCCGCGATCGCCGCTTCGAGCGTCTTCTTCGTTGGCGGACTTGGATCACCATCACTCACGATGATCATGTGCCGCTGCCCTGCGCGACTCTCGGCGAGTGCCTTCACACTCATTTGCACCGTACCGTCAAAGTCCATCATGTCTCCGACAGTCATGGAACGGGCCGCCGCGACGGCCTTAGACTTGTCGCCAGCTTCTTGCAGCGGCAAGGCCCAGCTCGGACCGTGCACCCAAGTCACGATGCCGATGAGATCGAGGCGCGAAAGTGCTAGGACAGCCGAAATCGTCACCTGTTGGGCCCAATAGTTCCCTTGCGGCATCTCGCAAGAATGGACAACGCAAACGAGCGCACCCCTCACCATTTGCCGCGTCGCAGGAGGATCCAGTTTCACCGGCAACGCCTGCGCGGTCTCCGATCCAATCCATCCACCCGCGCCAAAGCTCTGGTCACCGCCGAGCATCAGGAGACCACCACCCAAGTCATGCACATACGCCCGCAGGAGCCGATCGGTTTCTCCATCGATGTTCCAGCGCGCGACATTCGCGAGGATGATCGCGTCAAATCCTCCGAGAAAATCCGCCCCTTGCGAGAGTTCGCTTGGACTGATCGTCCGGACACTAATGCCGCTCTCGAGCAATGCCTCACGAAGCGGACCAGACTCGAGGCCGCCTTCATCGACGATCAAGACCTCTCCATCTCCACCCACAAAGGTCACGGCAGTCGCGCGATTGTTTTCAAACTGTCGATCCGACTCCGCGTCGATGGGTTCGAACACTGCTTCAAATCGGCGCGCCCCCCTCGCGTCAAACGGAATGGGAATACTGATCGCGGTCGCACCTGCGGGCAACTCAATCTGGCGCGCGTCCCCCGCAAGCTCAGGCGATAGGTCAATCGGCCGACCGCTTTCCGTCAAAGTCAGGCGACCTGTCGTCGCCGCCTGACTTCGCAAGGTCAAGCGTATGTCCGCGGTCTGTCCCAACCGCGCCCGTGATGGTGCGCGAATGCCCTCAAAGACCACCTCATTGTGAAACTCATACTCGAGCGGCACGACATCGATCGGAATGCCGTTGGCCGCTGCGAGGCGTGCTTCGGCGAGCGCATCACCAATGTTTTCGTTTCCGTCGGAGAAAAGCACGATGCGCCGCGCCGTGTCGGGCGGCATGATGGAGAGTGCTTGCCGAATTCCCGCGCCAATGTCCGTTGCATCACGGCTGCCGGTGTGCTCTTCACTCGGCACAATGGAGCGAACATCCGGCTGCGCCGCTATGGCCGCTTCCTTTCCGAGCGTAATGGCAGCAACCCGATCCTCCGCGTCGGGCTTTCCATCGACCAGTGCCTTCGCGAACGAGCGCGACGCCCGTCGAACCTCGAGTGGCACTGACCGACTGTCGTCGAGAATGAAGACGGTCGTGATCGCTTCGCCCTGACGGGTCAATGAAGGCTGACTCAGCGCGCCCACCAGACACAGCACCACGACTGTCCGAAGGAGGAGCGCGGCCCACCACTTCGCGGTTCCTTCACTCCGGCGACTTCGCCACGCGAGGAGCGCGACGACAATGAGGAGCAAACCCAAACTCAGCGCGAGTGGCTGTTCGAATTGCAAGGCGAGTGCGTTCACGGAGCGAGTGCAAACTCTACGCGGTTGTTTCCTGAATCGAGGACGGCGACAGAACCGTCTCGACGAGCCGCGAGAGCCCAAGGATACTGCAGTTGTCCGCGCGCGAACCCTCTGCTGCCAGCCCTCGCGAGCGTTTCGCCGGTGTCCGCATCAACCCATTGCACGCGGTGCGCTCCGAGTTCCGAGACCGCAAGCGATCCATCCGCGAGGAGGTCGAGCCCGTACGGATACACGAGCGCGCCCGACGCAAGAATGCGCTTGAGTTTGCCCTCGCGGTCGAACACTTGCACGCGGCCGTTGACGCTATCGGCGACGAAGAGTTCCCTCCGGGTTGCATCCCAGACCAAAGACTGCGGCCGAGCAAACTGCCCCGCGTCGCTTCCAAAGCTCCCGAAAGACCGAAGGAAGTTCCCGCGTGCGTCGAAGACCTGCACTCGGTCGTTCGATCCATATTCGCTCACGAACATTTCGCCGTCCTCCCCGAACGCAATGTCCGTGGGGTAGATGAACGAACCCTCTTCGAGACCGTACTTCCCGAACCGCCATCGTTCGATTCCCTCGGGCGTGAATGCAATGATGCGGTAGTAGTGGGTATCCGCGACGACGAGTTCTCCCGTGGGCGCAACACTCGCGCCAGTCGGTTTGCCCGTCGCCCAATCGGGCATGCGCCACTGATTGAGAAACGCGCCGTCTTCTGAGAAGCGCTGCACGCGAGCGTCCTTGTCGATCACATAGAAATCCCCCGTGCGCGGATCGCTCGCAAGAACCCGAGGAAAGACAAACTGTCCCGCGCCGCGACCAACGCAGCCAACGGATTGCTCCACCTTGAGGGCCCCAAGCGAAGAGTCCCCCCCGCCGCACGCCACCAGCGTGAACGGGACAAGTGCGGCGAGAAGAAGGATGCTCATCCCACGCACGCGCCGAAACCGCGTGCTCACTCCCACCGTGAGAACGCCGACGAGCACCGCGGACGCGAGCAGAAAAACCATCGAGAGCAGTACGGTCTCTGGGCGTTGGTAATGGATCGCGTTGAGGATGCTTGTGGCAAGTGAGTCGAACGCCGGGGGCGCGAGACGAGAGGTCGTCCCGAGTTCCGCGAGCGAGCCCGCAAATGCAAGCACTCCTCCGATGGCACCCGCGACCAAGGTCACACGGCGCGATGATCGCCATGCCGCAAGGAGTGAGGGACCGTCGAGTTGCGCGAGCATGCGCGCTCGGGTTCCAAATCCAATACCCACAAGCACGCCTGCGAGCGCTGCCCATCCGCCCGTTCGTGCGATGAGGCCAAGGACCACGATGCAAGGAGAGTCGTACACGGAAACCGCGACGGCACCGATCCCGTAGGCGAGTTCTGGTCGATTGCATGCCGCTTCGAGAAGTAACGCGACCACCGTCGCCGGAGTAACGGCGAGCGTCAGCAAGAGAAGTGTCGACAACTTCGCCCAGCGTTCGTTCGATCCACCCCGCAACGCGAGGAGTGCCGTTGCCGACGCAAGGCACGCGCCTCCTGCCGCACTCGCGAGTGACACTATCAGCATCGAAACCGCTTGCGATCCATGCAGCGAGGCGAACCGTTGCCATGACTGCCACTCCAATCCCTGCGCCAAGACGAAGAGCGACGGCAGCATTGGAAGCGCAGCGACAACGCAAACACTCGCGCGCGTGAAGCGACTCGGAATCGCTGGAACAGCCAATCGGACACTCGGACGCACCAGCTGGCTGAGGCATCGCAGAAGCGCAAAGCCGCCGATCAATGCAAGGAGAATCGCGGGCAATCCCGCCACGAAAACTTGCGCCGCGGGAGCACCGGTTGCGTCGAGTGTGCGCAGTTCAAATCCGTAGGTCACCACCTGTGCCAGATCAAACACGACTGTTTCGCCCACGAGCGTCAAAGACACGAACGCGAATCCCGCCGCGAGCACCGGAACATCGCGTGACCATGCGGCGCGCCATCGACGCAGGCGGCCCCAACCGTCTACGCGTTCGAGCATCGTGGCGCGTCCATCTCCGCCCGAGCGAAAGACCGCGACAATCACCGCCGCAGGCGCGGTTGCCCACAGCACAAGCGAAGTCACGAGGAGCCCAATCCGCAGCGTGCCAACGGCGTCGTGTTGCGCAGCCAAGTCGCCCAACATCGATCCCGGCGCGCACATCGTCCAGAGTGAAAAGTAGAGGAGCCAAGGCGGAAGCGCCGTGCTCGCACACAGCACGACGAGCGCGAAGGAGGCACACCCAGACGCGCCGGATGCCATCGCGTTCCCAATCCAGCGGCCGATCGGCCATGCACAGAGGGTGGCAATGCCGGCGGTTCCTCCCGCCCACGCAACACTTAGAAAGAACAACGCGAGCGCCGAGTGCGCCTCGCCTTCGAAACTAGGGAGGATCGGAGTCAGCACTCGCGCGGACGATGATTCAAAGCAGAAAAGCGCAACGACTGGCCAAGCGCAGAGGATGAGTGCAGCCAACGCCAAGAGCAGCAGTGCGCTCACTTCGAGCGGCGATCTCACGGCGTACTCGCCAATGCAAGGTGCACTTGGGCTGCGGTTGCGTCCGCGCTTTCCACCGCCGCACGTAGATCGAATCGGAGTGGATCATTCTCTCCCCACGCAGGACCAAATCGCACACCGTCGCCAAGGGGAAGCGTGCGGAGCGCAGACTGTGCACTCCGCACTTCGGATTCGGGGGCAATCAAGAATCGCACGCACTCCTCTGCGCAGTGGACACGCTTGGATCCTTCCACAATTCCAACCGTGGATGGAATCATCATCGCGCCACCGCCGCGTTCACCTTCCTTGAAATGACGCGGCAGAATGATTCCGAGCGGCTTTCCCGCATCCATCGCAACTATTGCATCATCGGTATCAGTGAAGCCGTAGGTCACCTCACCACGAAGCACCGCGTCTACGACCGCGGAGTTCCCACCAGGCAAAAGCCGAGCTTGGTGGCGGTGGAGCGAATCGATCAAGCGCGAGAAGAGGCCGGGTTGCGCGCGTTCATACACCTGACGCATCGCCGCGAAGTGACCGCGGGTACTTCCAAAGCGCGGATCGGCAATGGCGATCCCATCCACGGTCGCCGCCGACACGAAGTCGCTCCACAACTGCGGGACGGCTGTCGGCGAGACCTTACGCGCGTCAAAGCAGAGAACCCGCGCACGCGCATTCATCGCAATCCAACGCCCCGCGGGATCACGCCATGCCGTGGGCCATCCCTCGAGTAAGGACTGCGGCAACGGCGCGAGTACTCCGTCCATCGCGAGCGCCGCCGTGTGAAACTGCTCACTCGACCAGAAAACATCCGCCCTCGGAGCATCGCGTTCTGACCGCAGTAGATTCGCGAGACCGGTAGTCTTCGTCGCCTCGGTGTCGTATCGAGCATTTACGCCGCAGACAAACTCCGAACCTGCGCTGAGTACGGCGAGTGCCTCTCGCGCAACGGCCTCGTCGACGGAGGTATAGATGACAAGCTGGTCATCACTCCTTCGGCCCTTGCACCCATGAAGCAGTATCGCCGTCGCGCTCGTGATCGCCGGCAGGACGAATGCTGATGCACTCACGCGCAACATGGCGTCCCGGCGCGAGATCCGCGCGGGCGCAGAGGGCGCCTTCCTCACGGCTTCGCATTCCCGCTCGGCGCCGGTGGAGTTGAAGCGGGCGGCACCTTCACGCCCTTGGCATCGAGCTCCTGCTTCATCCTTCCGAAGTATCTCTTGTGTGCGTCGCGCAAGTGCGCGGGGACATCGACCTCGAGCACCGCGCCTTCGGCTGCATCGGCAACTTCCTCAGCAATGTTCTCAAGCGTCGTACTACTCACGCCCACTTCCGGATTGGGATTCTCAACGAGTTGCCGCGCGATGATGTCTCCCTTAGTGGTTTGCGTCTTCTCTTTCTGCGACTTCGTTCCTGACGGAGTTTTCGCCGTCGGAGTTTTTCCTCCTGAGGCTTGGCCGCGGCCGCCTTCGCGAATCTGGTCGGGACCCATGACGCTTCGCGAGTCGGAATTGGCTTGTGCCTTCGATGGGCTCTGACCGAGACCGTTCCCCTGTCCTTGGCACCCACGCTCACACGCGTTCGCGGCACTCTCGGCCTGTTCAAGCATCGACTGCATCTGCTCGAGCTCCGAAAGTTGGTCGCTCATTCCACTTCCGAGGCCGCTGTCTTCACCCTCTCCGCTCGGTGCGCCCTGCTGCCCCTGCTGCCCCTGCTGCCCTGCCCCCCCTTGCTGCTGACCGGACGGTTGACCGGAGTTTTGCGCGCCACTCTTACATTGCGACGCTGCCTGCTGTGAACTCTGCGCGAGTTGCTTGAGAACTTTCTGCGCGGCGGTTGAAGAGGCGACCTGCTTCTCGAGCGCCGCCCGCTGCTGCGCTGAAAGTCCCGGAGAATTCTTGATCGCTTCGGCGAGCGCTGCGGGGTTCTTCGCGAGTTGCGGATCGAGACCTGCCTTCGAGAGTTGGTCTTGGAGCGCCTGTTGTCGATCCGCGAGCGCTTCGAGTTGCTTCGCGAGTTCGTTGAGGTCCTTCTCTAAACTCGCCGCCTCTGCCTCCGAAAGCGCCCCCTCGCGCGCCTTCTTGGCGAGTTCGTCCAACTTCTGCTTGGCTTCGCTGAAGTCGCCCTTCGCGAGCGCGTCGGCGAGTTCCTTTCCTTCGGTCTGCTCCTTCGCGTCAAGACTCTTGAGGTCTTGTTTGAGTGACTCAGCGAGTTGCGCCTTTTCGCCCGTGCGCACGGCGTCGAGTTTGTCAGCGAGATCACTCATGCGACGAATGGCGTCCCGCCGCGCATCCTCGGGAGAAGTCGGATTCGCCAACTCTTTCGCCGCGTCGCCAACCTTCGCAAGGTCTCCAAACTTTTCCTCGAGCTCCTTGTTGAGCGCCTCGTTGTCTTTGATCTCGGCAATCACTTTCTCAACCGCAGCGCGTGACTCAATGGTTGCCACTTGAATCGCGGCTGGCTCGATTGCCACTTCAACCGGAGCCGACCATGGATACGCGGGGATCCAATGATCGAGCGCGAAGCACAAGGCGATGGCCGGGAGCGCGTACCAACCGCGCGCGGGGAGCACGATGGGGAAGGTTGCGCGAATCTTCGAGGAAAGCTCTGGCTTCATCGCGGCCCGATGCGCGTCATCGATCGCCGCGCGCGCGAATGGATCCGTTGATGCTTCAAGCGCAATCGCGGAAATCAGACGTTCGTCAAGCCCAAGGCGAGCGTCGGCTTCGAGCGCGACCGACCGCTCATCAACCTGCGAAAATCGGGCGAAGACGACGCTCGTGATGACCAATGCAATCACGAGTCCACTTGCGACCGCCGTCCACGGAACCGTCATGCTCGGAATGAACTTGGAGCCTGCGACGACCAACACGCAGATGCCGAACGCCGTGACGAGCCCCCATGAGAGTCCTTCAAGCGCGCGACTCCATGCGAGGCGGCGCGAAGCGATTCGCAAAAGTTTTCGGATCGAATCCATGAGTTACCTTCTACCGGAGTCTTCGATCACGCTGCATGCCATACAGAGTCAACTGTGCAGGAATTCCTAGTACCCTATGGGAAGGTCCCGTTCGGCCAGACCTGTTCAGTATGACAGCACGGCCAGCCTTCGGTATGAGAATTGTCATGAGTGATGTGTTTCCGCCAATTTCGCCGCTTGACTCAGCTTCAAGCCCAAAGGACCCGCTTGATCACGAGGTCTGCCTCTGCTTCCATGTCTCGATTCGCAAGATGCAACACTTCATCGAGCGCGAGAAGCCTAGGGTCGCAAGTCAGTTGAGTGAATGCCTCGACGCCGGAACTGGCTGCCGCTGGTGCGTCCCATTTCTCTGCAAGATGCATCGCCAATGGCAAGCGGGCGAAGCGATCGAACTCGCGGTTTCACCCGAGGAATACGCGGAGCGGCGCGCGGCCTACAAGCGAGCTGGAGTGAAGAACGCACCCCTCGTCGACCCAACACTTCCCCCAGCTATGCCGTGAGACCTGGCCGTTGAAATCGCCGGAGTTCGAGGGCCCGGATTTCCTGCGCCAAGCGCGTCTGCGCATCGAGAAAGCGAAGACCGAGGTCAACGGTGCAACCCGTCCGAGATGGCGCCACGTGCGCGACGACGACGCGACCTTCGAGATCCGCAATAGTCGCGGGGAACTGCGCCTTCAATCGAAGACAGTCGCCCTTGAACAGGAGCACCTTGGCGCCAAGCCGCACCCGCAAGCCACCCTCGGAAATGTCTAACACCGTTCCGCAACCAACGCTTGCGCCGCCATTCAAACGCGTCAGCTCCGCAGTCGGCGAGAGATCAAACGCAACCGGCAACCGATGGAGGTTGCGCCTCTCTTCATGCACGAGACCCTTCGGAAAAGAAAGGCGGTAGCCGTATCGCCGTGCCTCACCATCGATGTCAGTGAAACGGCCCAGCACCATCGTGTCACCGTGATAAAACCCCCGATCGGCGCCAATGGAGATGTGAAGGTGCTCGCCCATTGCAAGGGGCTTTCGCTCGCTTCCCGCCGTCGGCCGACTGATCACAAAGCAGTCCTCCCTCACATCCGATACGAAACCGCAAAGGGGAGTGGGCTGCGCGACGCCATCGATGTCGGAGATTCCGATCGACGCGCAGCGGCGCGCAGCGAGCCCAAGGATTGCACGGACGCTGCTCTCAGGGGCCTCCTCAAGGCCCAACACAGCAGCGACTCGGTGGAACCAGATGCGCATACCCACTCCATCGGTCAGCGAATGAGGCATCTTCCGTACGCTCCGCCGAGACGAATGCAACGACCGGGCGTTTGCTCGCACAGGCCAACCTCAATAGGTGGTCCGAAAACAAGGCCATGAGTTGTGAATCAGACTTGTCATTGCGACTCAGTCGCAATATTGTTCCCTCTTGAGCCACTTCCTGATGTCAGCGCCCACCCACCGTCGTTCAACACCCGACAGCAAACCGCGCCCCCTCACCGAACTCAATCGTGGCGACCGCGCCATCGTGAGGGAGGCGAATCTTGACGCTGAACATGCCGCCACGCTCGCAGCGATGGGGCTCTGCGCGTCTTGTGAGTTGACCATCTGCCGCGCGTCGGGGAGGGGCAGCCCATGCATCGTCCAGATCGACGCCACCCGACTCGGGCTCGCCCCCGAGGTGGCGCAGAAGATTCTCGCGACCGTGATCACGAAACCGTGCGATTGCCCGCCAAACTCTGACTGCGGTCAAGCTCCGCGGTGATCCGCGCCACCTCCCTCGAGCGCCGCCTGTGATGCCTGACGAACGCTCCGCCTCCGCGCTCTCTTCAACCGCGTCGCGCACGATGGCCCGTATCGCGATGGTTGGAAATCCGAATGTCGGAAAGACTTCCCTGTTCAACCGACTGTGTGGCTTGCGGGCCAAGACCGCGAACTTCCCAGGCTCCACCGTGGAAGCGCATATCGGAAAGTGCACGATCGCCGAGCCGATCGTGGAGATCGTCGATCTCCCCGGTATCTACGCGATGGACCTCGCACTTCCGGAATCGAAGTTGTGTCGCGATTGCGTTGGGGGCAGACTCGAAGGACTCGAACCCGACGCGCTGCTGGTGGTGGTCGATGCAACAAATCTCCAACGCGGGCTGCGGTTTGCGCTCTCACTCGCAGCCTCACGCCGCGCGATGATCATTGCGCTGACCATGACCGATCTCGCGAACGCGCGAGGTGTCTCCATCGACCCAAACAAGCTCAGCGACGAGCTCGGCATTCCCGTGATTCGCGCGAATGGTCGCTCCGGAGTAGGTGTTGAAGAACTCGCCCGAGCACTCCATCAGGCGCGACCAATCCCCTTCGCGCACCTGGAAGCAGCGCGAGCCCCAGGATGGATCGACCGGCAGATCGAAGGGTCGCTTGGAGGCGCACACTCTGTTGGTGCTGACGAAGATTCACTCTCCGATCGACTCGATAGCGCATTCACACATCCCGTCCTCGGAACGATCTGCTTCGTCCTCCTCATGATTGGAGTCTTCGTCGCGATCTTCCGGCTCGCCGAGTGGCCGATGAATTGGATCGAGGCCGCGTTCGGATGGCTCGGCGCGGAAACGGCGGCAATCCTTCCCACGGGCGTGCTCAATAGTTTGCTCACCGATGGCATCATCGCCGGCGTCGCGGGAACCGTGGTCTTCCTGCCACAAATCGCGATCCTCTTCTTCCTCCTCGCACTCATTGAAGACACCGGGTACCTCGCGCGTGCGGCATTCGTCATGGATCGACTGATGTGCCGTTTCGGACTTCCTGGAACAGCGTTCATTCCTCTGCTGTCGAGCCACGCCTGCGCGTTGCCTGGCATCATGAGTACGCGACTCATTCCCGAACCGAAAGATCGTCTTGCCACCATTCTCGTTGCGCCGTTCATGAGTTGTTCCGCGCGAGTGGGGGTGTATGTCTTGCTCGTCACGATTCTGTTTCCGACGAACGCCCTCTATGCAGGTCTCGCCTTCGCTGCGTGCTACGCGCTCGGTGCCCTGGCTGCCCTCTTGACCGCGCTCCTCTTCCGCAAGACGATCTTGCGCGGGAAGAGCCGACCGATGGTGCTCGAGTTACCCCCCTATCGATTCCCGTGCTTTCGCACCGCGTTTTACACTTCATTCGATCGCTCGGTCGTGTTCCTGAAGAATGCAGGCGGCATCATCCTCGCCATCTGCGTTGTGATGTGGTGGATCTCTGCGTACCCGCAGTCCGAGGCACCCCCGCAAGCGCAGGCGCTCGTCGCAGAGGCATCGATCGAAGGCATCAGTGCCGACCACGCGGAGACCCTGCTGTTGGAAGCCTCTGTACTGACAGGGCAACATCAACAACAGCACTCATTCGCTGGTCAGATCGGACGCGCCGTGCAGCCGATCTTCGAACCACTTGGACTTGACGATCGCCTGACCGTTGCTGTACTCACAAGCTTTCTCGCGCGCGAAGTCTTCCGAAGCACGGTGACGGTGCTCGTCGGCACATCCGATGGCGATGACGATGACCGAGTCGCGACCGACCTTCGAAGCGCAACACGAGCCGATGGAACCCCGCTCTTTGATCCAGCGACGAGTGCAGCGCTCCTCGTCTTCTTTGTCCTCGCGATGCAATGCCTACCAACACTCGCGGTGACACGGCGCGAGACGGGAAGTTGGAAGTGGCCCGCGTTACAGTTCTTCTGGATGTCTGGCGTGGCCTACGCTGCCGCACTGCTCACGCACGCGGTCGTCGCAGGCACCTTGAACTCGGTTGGAGTACTCCTATGATCCCTTTCGAAGATTGGCAGTTCTGGGTCGCAACGATTCTTGCATTCGGCGGCCTCGTGGCGATTGTGCGCCCACTCCTACCCTCCAAACGCAGAGCGAATTCCTGTCCCTCCTGCCCGTCCAACACGCCCAAGCAGGCAACGAATCATCACGCGGCGACGCTCACTATCGACGGCAAGTCGATCCAACAGTAGGCTCCCACTTCCCATGCGTGTAGGCGTCATCATCCCAGCTGCTGGTCGATCGAGTCGCTTCGGCGCTCAAGACAAACTCGCACAAGACCTTGGCGGCCGCCCGGTCTTGCTGCGGACCGTGGAACTCTTCACGAAGCGCGATGATGTTTTCGCGATTGTGGTCGCGGGACCTCCGGATGACCTTGACACCTTCAAAGACCGCTACGGCCCTGCCTTGAGTTTCCATGGCGCGAAGGTTGTCGCGGGAGGCAACATCGATCGATGGGAGTCTGTCCGCAACGCACTCGCGCTCCTTCCCGATGACCTCACCCACATTGCAGTCCACGACGCTGCGCGCCCCTGTACATCTGCCGAACTCATTGCGCGCGTCTTTGAAGCGGCGAAGGTCGCGACGGCCGTGATTCCCGGTGTCCGCGTGACAAGTACGCTCAAACGCGTGTCGGAAGAGACTGTCGCCGCCGCCGAAGATGATGCCGTCGCGAGCGCGATTCTGGGAGATTTCGGCATGGCTGCAACGAAGGGTCGCATGGTGACCGAAACGATTTCGCGCGATCAACTGGTGCTGGCACAGACACCGCAGATCTTCGACGCGAACCTCTTTCGCCGTGCCTACGCCGCCGGAAACCTCGAAGCGACGACGGATGACGCGAGCGTGATCGAGCGTTTCGGCGGGACCGTCGTCGTGGTCGAAGGCGACAACCGCAACATCAAGATCACGACGACTGATGACCTCGCACTCGCCCGCGCCATCATGGGCATCAAGTCCACCGCGCGCGTGGCCGAGTCATACCGATTTGAGTGAAAGACGCGCCCTCGACTAGGCGGCAAGATCGCGAACGCTCGCCACATCACGCAGCGGTTGCGTTGGCCCGGTGCCCACACGGATGTAGAGTTCGCGCGCTTCGTCCCACAGAATGACGAGCGGGCCCTTGATGCTTGTTTCAAACCACACTTCGCGGGTTCCGACCTTTAGCGTTGTCCCTCGATAGAGGTGCTTCTGCACTTCCACGCGCACCGTTCGCTCCGCGCCCATCTCGAGCAAGAGTTCTCGTCGCTTGATTTCCATCGCGCGCATGCGTCGATGGATCTCCGCCATTTCAAAGGCGATCTCCGTGCATTCTTCCTTCTCGCACGCCTTCGCACTCGCGCCGAGTTCCTGGAGTTCGAGCGCGCGGTTCTCAAGCGCGGGGAGTTTCTTCGAGAGTTCCTTCGAGAGCGCCACCAGTCTCGACGCGCGCCGAGCCTCAAGCGGTCGGCAACCGACCGCCACCGTTGTGCGCGCACCGCCTTCGGACCCGATGGACTCTGCGCGGAGACTCTTTCCACACACAAGTGTTCCACCGAGCACCGCGCCACGCTCGACCTTCACATGACCGCCGACGATGAGCTCGCACCCGACAAGTTCGCGCCGAATCACCGCATCTCCGCGAACCCGGCCGCGCAGCCCGTTGAGATAGCCAACTTCGAGAGAGCCATCGACAAGCATGGCGCCGTGGCCACGCGCGGCAATCCCCATGCTCGCATGCAAGTCTCCTCCAACGAGCAGCGTCGCTGCCTCGATAAGTCCCTTGATCGTCACATCGCCCGTCGCGCGAACGATGAAATTGTCGCGAACACCTTCTGCGATGCGCACGCTCCCGACGAAATCGATGTTTCCTGTGGAGAAATCAACACTTCCCTTCACATCCATTTCATCGAGGATCGAGACGGCCCCCTTCGCAAGCGAGAGCACCCCATCACGACTCGCGACAAGCGTGCCATCAGCGTCGGCGCGCACCGTCGCATGCACGCTCTCCATGAGTTTCTTGCCACGCCGTGCCGGGAGGTTTCGACCGCAAACATCCCGTCCATCCACGCCGTCGGTTGCGGCCACGATGCGGCCGAGTGTTTCACTCTCGCTCACTTTGGTGAAGCGAACGCGATTTCGAAAGTCGATCGAGCCATCATCCTCCTGATGAAGCCCTTCCCCGTCGGCGATGCCGGCGGCGATTCGTGCATGCCATTCAATGCGCGCATCCGTGCCATGTTGCGCGGGAACGCACTCACACACAACGCCCTGCCATGCAACGGTCCCGCCTTGCGCCGCATACTCTGCTGCAGCCGTCTCAAGCGCGGCTGCGAGCGACTCATCCATCATGAGACCGCGCTCTCGCGCAAGACCAAGCAGCGCATCACGCTGGGCAAGTTCCGTACTTGTTCCAGCGAGAATCTCCAGCGTCGCGCGACGCCCGCCCTCCGAAACTCGAAGCAGTGGAATTTGTCCAGCAGCCGGCATGCGATACCCGCTTCCCCCTCGAGTCGTCACGCGGCCTTCGCGCGCGCAAGCGTTTCTTGAATGCGCGTCAACAACAGGTCGGGCGCGAATGGTTTGACGAGATAGTTGTTTACTCCGGCGCGAATCGCCTCAATCACGCGCGTCTTCTCCGCTTCGGTCGTCACCATGATGATGCAGGACTTCCCGCCACCCGCTCGGTACGCCTTCACGAAGGAGAGTCCGTCCATATTGGGCATGTTCCAATCCACGAGGAGGAGTTCCGGCGCAAATGCGCTGACCTTCGAGAGCGCATCTTGACCGTCACACGCCTCTTCAATGTCAGTGTGACCCGCTTGCGCGAGGATGTTGCGCTGAATGTTGCGCATGGTCTTGGAATCATCGATCAGCATGACTTTCATAATGGGGATCCCTTCAAACTTCCTCAGGCCGCCTTGGTACCAACCGCGGATTCCGCCTTGCGCATCGCAACTTCCACGACGAACTTTCCCGCTGGGCATTCGAAGGGAATCACAATGCAAGTCGCGTCGCTCACCTGCTGCACTCGATGTCCTGGGCCGAGGATGACCGATGGGCAACTGATAGAAACCGACAGCCCCTCGAATCGAGCCTTCGCTGCACCAGAGATCATGTTGACCAGTTCACCGACTGCGTCAGAAAAATCTGGTGAGCTCGGATCAATGTCCGTTCCGGTGAACGCCTTGAGCACACCCCGCGCGGTGGAGAGCGGAAAACTGAGGACCACCATGCCGACGACATCGCCCGTCATACCAATCACCCCGCTCACATCACTCTGAAAACTCGGCACGGTGCAGCATGCGGATGGCTTCCCCGGGGTGACAGGCATCGAGAGCATGGTCTCGAAGACTTGGTGCGTACTAGCGATGAAATGGGTAATCGAGCGTGCGTCCATACAATCTCCTTCAGCGCCGTGCACAAGGGCTGTGCGCGAGCGGGACGCAAGCGAAATCGGCGAATCAGGCACGCAACTTCCATGCCGTTGCGCGTGCCAACCCCAAAGTAGGAGTATGCCCCACGAGTGCGCCAACTCGCGCTTCCCGCGAGGCCACGGACACCGCGCATGGAGCAATCACTCCGTTCGCGCAGCGGGTGCAACGGGTGCAGGCGCGCTCGAAAGCGCGGGCTCGAGATCCAAGAGTGCGAGCACGCTCATCGCCGTGGAATACGCAGCGCTTCGTGCGAAGACGCGATCGTTCCAGGAGCCGTCCGCATCGCGAGATTTCAACAAGACGCTCACAAAACGAGTCGCCAGCGGCGGCTGCTCCGCTTCCGGAAGCAGCGCGATAGCCGACGCTGCGTAAAGATGCGCGTAGAAAAAGTAGTACGGCGCAACTCCATACGGCGCCACATGCGTGCCCTGCTTCTTGCGTCGCTTCTCAAGCTCTAGCCAGTGCTCAAAAAATGACTCCACCGCAAATCGGAGGCGCGCGTTGTCTTGCTTTCCTGCCTTCGCAAGCGCAACTTCGGTGGCGCACATGCGACCCATGGCGCCAGGGATTTGCGATGCTTGATCGCGAATCTCTTTCTCGGTTCCATACGCGACGAATCCAGACTCCCCTCGACACATCTCGAGCGCATGCACGCTCCGCGCGATCAACTCTGGTTCTACCGCAAACCCCGCGGCCTTCGCCTCAAGCAACGCTTCGAGGCAAGGCGCAGTCATGAACGGGGACATGCTGCACGCATTTTCGATGCCCGGATTTCGTGCGTACTGCCAACCACCAACCGTCGGAATCTCGGTTTTCTTCAGTGCTTCGAGAAAAAACCTCGCACAACCGTCCACCTTTTCTGCGAGCTCGGGGGTGAGCTGCAATGCCGACTTCGCGCGCAGCAAGAACCGAAGGCCGTAACAGTGCGCCCAGTTTCGAACATCGTAGCCACCGCGATACACCGAAGGATCGAAACTGAGCAGTGGCTCCGTCTCACTCCCCGCGACAAACTCCACCGCGCGGCACAGCGCCTCTTTGCGAGGCGCATCGTTCTCAAGGCCAGGAGCCGCGAGCAACGCGAGACCAGCGATTGAAGTTCCACCAACCCGATACCCATAGGGAATATCGTTGGCCACGCGATACACGCCTTCGTAGGGCCACTCTGCCGCGACATCCGCGCCCGGCCCCTTCGATTGCATCGCGGCAATCCGTTCTACTCCGATACGAACGAGTTCATTCAGAGTTGGCGCCGCGTCACCTGCCGCGACCGACGGCGCAGCTTGCAACGCAAGGATGAAGGACACGACGCTTGCGGTGAACATCGGCATCCCTGAAGCCTAATGCATCCCAAAGCTACGCGCGAGAAACTCGGTATGCAACCGCTTCGCCTCCGCGCCGAATCGGCCAAAGCCCGCGTGCTCGCCAGGCGCGCCAGTCTCTGAGAACTCATGCATTTCCACCCGCGCGGAAGGTGTTTCGCGAGCGCGAAGTGCAGCAACAAACCGCCGTTGCGCTTGAATGGGGACCCATTCATCACCCTTGTTGTGCAACACAAGAGTCGGAATCGGACGCCATTGATCGAGGCGTCGCATTGGATCAAGTCGATCGATGCGGGTTGGATCGTCGAGTTCGCGACCGCGAAGCGCGTCAAGGTCTCCGACCGTGCTTTCAAGTGCCGCCGCGCAGAAACGATGCGGGGCAAACAAGCGAAGGACCGCCGCCATGCCGCCCGCGCTCATTCCGCCAATCGCGCACTGATCGGGGTCAAAACCACCAAGTGCCTCGACCGCGTCGACGATGCCATCGACTTCAGCCGCCATCCGTTCAACAACCTCAAGCGCGCGTGGCGCTGTCTGCAACTCGGGGCTCGACCGTTCCCCGTGACCCGGAAGATCAACCGCGACTGAGCCGATCCCCTCACGCACAAGCCGCAGGAATCGCCCCGGATCGATTTCCTTGGACACCGTCCGTCCATGCATCCACAGAAGCCACGGAACCCGGGGAAGGAGCCGCGTGGGATCCGCATGATCGAAGTCTGGATGCACGACGAGCGCAGGGACCTCGCCGAACATCATGACGCGCGCTCGCTCGCGCAGACTTGCAGGGAGAGATGGAGGCAGTTCAGGCATACAGCGGGAACCGTATCATCCTCCACCGTGATCAAGATCATTGCTGGTGAGTTCCGTTCTCGCATCCTCGAAGCCCCCGAAGGCGAGGATGTCACGCGCCCCATGATGGGACGGGTGAAGGAAGCAATCTTCAATCACCTTCGCGGGCGCATTGACGGGGCTCGAATCCTCGACCTCTTCGCGGGCGTCGGCACCATGGGGCTTGAATGCGTGAGCCGGGGTGCGGCGGAGGTGGTCATGGTCGAGCGCGATCGGACCGTGCACAAGTTTCTGGACTACAACTGTAAGTTCCTCGGGGTGGAAGGTCGCGCCACAGCGGTCCTCGCCGACGCACTCGGTCCGGTCGCTCTTGCGCGAGCACCCAAACCTGTGGATATTGTCTTCCTTGATCCGCCCTACGCGTTGATGGAAGATCCGAAGACCCGCGCGAGCGTGCTTGAACAAGCTGCGCGAACGCGTGAACTGTTCGCGTCAAGCGGGTTCCTCGTCCTCCGCTCTCCCATTCGATTCGGCGCAAGCGAAGAAGCGATCCCGGGATTTCACGGACCCGAAGTACACCAATACGCGAAGACGATGTTTGTGCTGCTTTACAGCCCAAAGCGCGATTGACCGCGCCGTCATGAGCTCGGCCGATCTCCTCGGAAGACCCGCTCCCAAGATCCCTTCGCGCAAAGTTCTTCCACATACGCATCGTACTCCTTGGCGAATTGGGTGATGTCCTCGTTGAAATACTCGCGGATCACCGCCGGACCAAGTTGGCGCGCGAGCATCTGCCGTCGCTCTCCGACCGCGCCCCCTCGCCGGCTCGCGGCAAGCGTCTGCGCGATCTTGCCATCCCGCGCATCACCGAGCACCCGTTCGAGACCCGCGCGGTACTTCCCTTGACTCCCCTCGTTGAGAAAATGCACAAGCGCCCAAACTTGCGCGTAGTAGGTCAGGAGTGCCGATCGACCATTTTCGAGAAACGACTGCGGATACTCGGCGATCAGGCTCTCAAATGGGATGAGGTGTTTGCGCGCGAATCCGTCTCGAAGCTCACTGTATCGCTCGAAATTCCGCCACGGCATGAACTCAACGTTGCTCTCCCCTCGTGTGCGTCGCGAGCCCTCCATGTAACACGCGATGCCTTCTTCGAGCCAAACGGGAAGCGGCTGCTCAAAGTTCGCCTGGGTAAAGGCGTGCCAACCCTCATGTGCGACGATCGTGAAAGTATCGAATCGACCAAGGTCGTAGAGCACGCACTCGCCGTCAATCGTATATCCACCGCGACCAATCTTCTCGTAGGTCGCCGCTTCATCAGGAATGCGAAGTCGTGTGAAGGCCATCCACTCGTTGCGCGTGCCGAAGATGTAGAAGAGCGGCGCATCACGAGGCGCGGCGAGCGGGACGAGCGCCGTGCGATAGTGCTCCATCATCTGCGGCAAGAATGTAAAGACGCGATCACGCAGCATCGGATCGCGCATCGTGGAACGCAAAATCGCGCTCCCGAGGTCATACTCTGTCCCCTGAAAACCCTTCCACTCCCACGCCTTCTGAGTCGGCGCCACCCGCGTCTGCGGTCGATCCGGGATGGGGACGCTGCTCGGCGCCGCCTCGACGGCAGTCGATGCGGCCACCTGCAGCGTTGTTGCTGAAGGTGCTGCGACGGGCTTGGGCGCGCATCCGGTTCCGAGGATTGACGCAGCAATCACATGGAGCGTGAGCACTGCGATCGGATGGAAGCGCTCGAGTCGGTACATGCGTCGCTCACTCTACATCTTCGACCGACTTTCGCTGCAACAACACGCTCACAAGAGTGCGGCGATCGCACGCTCCGCCGCTCGGATGTCCGCGTCAAGGCTCGCAAGCTTCACCTTGGTTTCCTCCACCACCTCCGGAGGCGCCTTCGCAAGATAGGCTGGATTCTCGAGTTTCACGCGCATTCCGCTCGCTTGCTTCGTGCGCTCCGCGATGACCTTCCCAAGCCGCGCTCGTTCCGCGGTTGCGTCGACGGCGTCCACCAGTTCGTCGAGCAGAATTTCACTGCCCTCAAACGGAAGCGCGACGGCGCCCACGGGACGGGTCGATGGAACCGTGTCCACCGTTGCAAGGCCAGCCAGTGTTTCCACGACCCCACCTGCCTCACGAATGAGCGCGATTACTTCGGCGCACGCATGCAGCTTGATTCTGCGCTTGGGACTGACCTGCCGCTCCCCGCGTGCCGTCCGGATCGCGTCCACCAATGTTTGGACTCGCGCAAACTGCGCCACCGACTTGGTGTCACACAGAGCGGCATCAAAGCGAGGCCATGATGCAGTCGCGGCAAGTGGCGAGTCCGCAAGATGGACACCCGCAATCGCTCGACCTTCGCGCGCACCCTCGACACTCTGCCAGAGTGTCTCGGTGACGAAAGGGCAAACAGGATGCAAGAGGCGGACGAGCGCGTTGAGGGTTGTCGCGAGCACTGCTTGCTGTGTTTGATTCTGCCGGATTGTCGGCTTCACGCACTCGAGGTACCAGTCGCAGAAGTCACGCCAGATCAAGCCGTACAGCGTGTCCGCCACACGATGGAACTCGTAGGCCGCAATCGCCGTCTCGACTTCACGCGCCGCCAAAGCCAATCGCGCGAGCATCCAGCGATCGGCGAGCGACTGCGGATACTCCTGCGCATCGGCCGCTGCTTGCGAGATATTCGACAGCGCAAAGCGGGTGGCATTCCACAGTTTGTTCGCGAAGTTTCGTCCAAGGTCAAACCGCGCACTGGTGTTGCGAGCAAGTGGTTCTTCGAGGGTGGGCGTCACCGCGCCCATCGCCGCGCCGTAGCCAGAAATCATGTGTTTCCCCAGCATCTTTGGCGATGCCTGGCGTGCATCGGCGACCGTGTATCCCGCTGAAGTCGTGATCCATTTTGGCGTGAATGCATCACCGGTGTGCGGATCGACCATGTCCACGGGCAAACGCACATCCTGCGTGTCAGTCGCGATGGACACGAGCGTAAAGCGCATCGCGTCCGAACCGTGCGAATGGATGATGTCTCGAGGATCCACGCCATTCCCCAACGACTTCGACATTTTCTGTCCGTGTCCGTCTTGGATCATCGCGTGAATGAACACATGACGAAATGGAAGACGGCGCAGGAAGTACCGGTTGAACATCACCATGCGCGAAACCCAGAGGGTGATGATCTCGCGCGCGGTGCAGAGCACCGAACTGGGATTGAACCGATCGAGCAAGCCGCCCATGTCTTCCCAGCGCGAGGCATCAGGCCAACCCAAAGTCGAGAGTGGCCAGAGGGCCGAACTGAACCAAGTGTCGAGCACATCGGAATCTCGACCAAAGCCGAGCGACTCGAGCGCGGGCGCGCTCGCGTCGTCAAGCAAACAAACGAAGATCGTGCATTCCTCCACGCTCGAGGCAAGCGCGGAGAGCTCAATCTGCGCGCCATCACGAACCCGTGTCGCACGAACACTCGCGGCAGAACTCGGAAGCGCGGCAAGCGACCCGAGGTGCTGCGCGAGCGCCGTTCCTGATGCCTGCTTCGACCAAACGGGAATCTGATGCCCCCACCAGAGTTGACGAGAGATGCACCAGTCTCGAAGTTGCTCGTGCCACACCTGAAACGACTTCGCGTAGCGCGAAGGAAAAAAGCGCAAACCGCCATCGCCATCCATCGCCGGACCACCACGATGCTCTGCCGCGAGTTCGCCGTCCACCTGATCCTTCGCCATCGCACGCAACGCGCTCCCGCGAAGACGATCGTCCGTCACGCGGACATACCACTGATCGCTCAGATAAGGTTCGACCGGCACATGCGAGCGGTAGCTATGCCCGACCGAGTGGCGATACGGCTTCACTTCATCAAGCAAGCCATTCGACTTGAACCACCCGACGATGCCCTTGCGCGCAGCCTCGCGAGAGAGGCCAACAAATGCACGCGCTTCCGGAGAGACATCCGTCCAACCATGCGCATCGCTGATCGAACCATTGGGCGCCATCACATTGATCGCCGCGAGCCCATGTCGAATGCCAAGTTCCCAGTCGTTGGGGTCGTGCGCGGGCGTGACCTTCAGGAAACCAGTCGCGAACTGCGCTTTCGCGTCGCTCGCATCTCCGCCGAGCGACACCGGCATCACCACATAGTCGTCTTCAATGATCGGAATCACTCGACCGACGATCGGCAGTCGAACCGACTTTCCGCGAAGCGCGGCCGCGCGAGGGTCCTTCGGATTGATGCCGACCGCTGTATCTCCAAGCATCGTTTCCGGCCGAGTCGTCGCGACGGTGACATGCCCACTGCCATCACTCAGTGGATACCGCAGATACCAGAAGTGTCCATCGACCTCTTCCATTTCGACTTCGTCATCGGCGAGTGCGGTTTCGGTGGCGGGATCCCAATTCACCAACCGCTTTCCTCGATAGATCAATCCATCGGTGAACAGTTCGAAGAACGCGTGGCGAACTGCGGTGGCACAGGTTGCGTCCATCGTGAAACGGGTTCGCTCAAAGTCACATGAACAACCCATCGCCGCGAGTTGCGCGAGGATCGTCGATTCGTACTCGTCCTTCCACTCCTGTACCTTCGCGATGAAGTCTGCGCGCGTGAAATCGGTCCTGCGCTTGCCCTGCAGTTGCAATCGCTTCTCGACAACCGCCTGCGTGGCAATCCCCGCGTGATCCGTCCCAGGCATCCAGAGCGTTTCGCAACCCTTCATGCGGTGGTAACGCGTCAGCAAATCTTGGAGCGTGTTGTTGAACGCGTGACCGAGGTGCAGCGCCGCCGTCACGTTCGGCGGCGGGATGAAGATTGCAAACGGCTCTGCGCCGCGAGCCGCAGGAACGCTTCCGGTTGAAACATGGAAGCACCCAGATGCCTCCCATCGCGCACGGATGACAGGTTCGACCTCCGCTGGATGGTATGCCTTTGGAAGTTCAGTTGGCACAGGCACGGAAGGAGATTGCGAAGAGTTCATCGGGAGATGGGTGGCGCGTGGGTCGAGGAAGGGTGATGATAGAGCCACGGATGCCACTCAGGAAACCGCGACTTCCTCCATCACTCTACGCCTGTGCGTCGCTTGCGCTCAGCGCGTGCGGTTCGTCGAACGCTCCACCCCAGACTCTCGAAGTCGCGAGTTCCCAAAGTGCGAAGGAGTACGCGGACGCGACAAGTGCGGTGGAAGTCCTTCTTGGCAAGGATCGGGTCGCGGAGGCCGAGGTCGTAGCTCGCTCCCTCGCCGAGCACTATCCCCGCGATGCGGCCGCCGCCGAACTCTTTGCTCGCGTGCTCGGTATACGAGCGCTTCGCGATAACGCGCGCGCTGGAAATCCGATCCTCACCGAAGCTGCCCACGCAGCCGCTCGTGCGAGCGCACTTTCACCGACTGATCTGATCCGCGCACACGCGGCGGCGCTGCTTCTCGATCGAGCCGGGCGACGGGCAGAGGCGCTTGATCGTTGGAAGTGTGTTGCGGTCCTTGCCCTCGATCAACACGACATGCGGTTTTCGGTTGCTGCGGCGATCGCACTCGCGTCGCAGAAGGAAACCGAAACATCCCTGCGACTCCTCCGGCACCTCGAAGAGTGCGGTGCATCCCGTGAGGTGCTTGCATCCACCGGCGCGCAGGTCTTCCTTGCATCAGGAACGCCCGCCCTTGCGCTCGATGGCGCGCGCGAGGCATTTTTGATCAACGCAGAAAACCTTGAATATCGTCTGCTCTACGCTCGCGTTCTTCGCTTGCAAGCACGCTCGCATGACGCAGCGCTCCTCCTGGTTGGGCTTCCCGATGCAACGCTCGCAACTCCGGTCGTCGCTGAGGAACTCGCACTGGCGCTCCACGAAGAGGAACGGTTCTCGCTCGCGGCTCAAGCATGGCAACGAACTCGCGTGCATGGCGTCAACGCGCGCTACCTCGCGGAAGAGGCGCTCGCTCGGATTCGCGCGAATGAACTCTCAATCGCGGCGCGAGTGCTCGAAGAACTGCGCGTCGCACCCGATGCCGCGAGCGATCTTTTGCGCGTCGAACAAGCACTCCGAGCCGCTGCAGCCACTCCCTGACGCCATGCTGGTCAGAGGTTTCGGCCACCATCAAGTTGCAGGATCTGCCCGGTGCAGTAGTTCGCGTCAAGCAGCAAGAATGCCGCGAGTTTCGCTGCTTCCTCAGGCGTTCCCGCGCGTTTGAGTGGAACCTGCGCGAGGTATGCCTCGCGTGCTGCAGGCGACATCGACTCTGGCCACAAAATCACGCCAGGCGCGATGCCGTTCACTCGAACGGTGGGCGCGAGTTCGACGGCGAGTTGCCGGACGAGTGCGTGCGCCGCTGCCTTCGCCATGAGGTAGGCGGTGTATCCGCGCCGGGGGACGCGGCTGGCATGCGCGTCACCGAAGAGCACGATCCCTGCACCGCTCGCCATCGACCCTCGCGTGCTCGCACCTCGCAAACTTGCGGCAAGAGCTTGGGAAAGCAACAACGGACCGATTGCATCACTCGCGAATTGCCGCGAGGCGCCTGAGGCGGTGACCGCACCAATCGGCTGACTCTCAAACGACGACGCACTGTGGACCACGCCATCGACCTCCGCCGAGGAGAGCGCAAACTGCGCGAACGCTGCGATCGACTCCGCATCGCAGAGTTCAAGCGCATGGACTTCCACCAACGGGGAACCGAGTTGCCGCGCGTCTTGAGCGGTCTGCAAACACTCATCCCGCGAGTCTCGATAGGAAAGCAGAAGCGCGCATCCGCGCCGAGCAAGTTCGAGCGCAACCGCGCGACCAACTCGCCGGGCACCACCAGTGATCACGATACGCGGTGCTGAAAATCGCGCCGGTGGTGGAGTCAATCCCTGCCTCCACCACCACCCGAATTCCCGCCGTCGCCGGTATCACCACCGCCGCCGCTGTCATGCCCATGATCTCTCGAGTCTCCATCCGGCTCGCGCAGTTCATCCCACAGATTCCCTCCTCGTCCATCGTTGGACCCCGGACTATCCGAGTCCCCCGAATCCGGAAACCCATTCGGAAACTCCGCCCCCTGCCTCGGATCGACGCTGAATCTCGAGCCAGACAGCGCCCACGCATCGACATGCTTCGTCGGCGGTGGCTTCTTCGCCGCGTGGGCGCGATGGGCGCCCGAGAGCATGGAACGGATCAAGAGTGCGCCGAACGCGCCGATCGTCAACAGCAACACCACAAGCAAGCAACCCGTCAGGAAGCTGATCTGGATGGAGGCGACGACGGCACTCGACACAGGCGCAATGTACCCGTGAGAATGCCCGTCGCGCTACCATGCAGGGCTCTCGATGACACCATCAATTCCTCAGCGAATGCAGGGAGATGATTCCCCTCCACCCAAGCGCCGGTGGTGGCGATGGAAGTTCATCTTCGTGGGTATCGCGCTGATCGGGATCGCGATTTTCACCGCAACCCGCTCGAGCGTGCTTTCATGGTACATCCTTCCCAGATTGAGCAGCGCGCTTGGCGGAACCGTGCAGGCGAGCGCGATGCACCTCGATGGGATCGGAGGGTTTTCCGTTGAAAATCTTGAGTTGCTCGCGCCCAATTGGCCCAGCGAGAGCGGGCGCATCGCACACGCCGATCGGGTCTCGATCCGATTCTCGCCGTGGAAGATTCTGCGCGGCGAAGTGGAAGTTCGATCGATTGACATTGGAACGATGACGCTGCGCATCGCGGAGCGAATATCCGATCCGGGCACCTTCAATTTCTCTTCGCTCACTCCGGAGGGAAGTCCGTCCTCGTCATCCCAACGCCCCGCGGTCACGCGGATCGAGCGACTCGCGGTCGAGAGCGGCGTGGACAGCGATGGGCAATGGGAACTCTCGGGTCGCATCGACATGCGAGGGGAACTTCACCCGAGCGTCGGCCTTTCCGATGAACTCGACTTGCGGCTCGACGGACTGGCGACCGAGCGCGCCGCCGCCCCCTTCGAGAGTGTCCACGGGCGCTTCAACCTTCGTACTTACGCATTCAACGTTGAAGTGGACGAACTGAAGTTGCGCAAGGAGTCGCTCGCGATCGCCCCGCTCGCCGCGCAGAAACTACTCGACCAACTCGATCTGCAAGGAAGCATCGAACGAGCGGCAATCTCCTTCGATGGATCCACCCCTCCGGAGGCGGAGTTGCGCCTCCGTAACATGCGAATCAGTTTTCCGGTCGAGGAACTCGGTGGCAGCTGGGCGGGATTCGCCCACGGAAAGACTCTCCCCACGACCGGACGACCTCGCATCGACTTGCGCGAAGGGGTCCTGAAGTTGACCAAGGACTCTCTGACACTAGAAGATTTGCTCGGTGATTTCAGCGCGAGCAACCCGTCGCAACCCGTGCTCAGCGTTCCCGTCCAAGCCAGCGCGAGCATTCAGATCCCCACCGATGAGTTGCTTCCTTTTGCCTGGAAGGATCGCGAGGCTTGGTTTCAAACTGCGCTCACTGCGGCGAAGATCGATGCACAGGTCTCGGTGCGAAACTTCAGTTCTCCACCCGACGGTGATGCACGCGTGCTTTACCTCCCGAAAGCCGTCACCGACGCATTTCAAGACTTCGGATTGACGAAGTGGACGGTGGACATCGAAGCCGAAGCACACCGCGCGGCTGGAACGACGACGAAGCCCGGTGCGGTCGTTTCCACCGGAGAAATCCGCCTCACTGACGCGAGTGGCGCGTACAGCAAGTTTCCGTATCCCGTGGATCAGGTGTCCGCGCTGATGCGGCTTGAGGGAGATACCGTCAAAATTGTTCGATTCAACGGGCGCGGAAGCGAGAACGCGCAGATTGAAATCTCAGGCACCCTGACGAGCCTTGCGACTGGCGCAGAGATCGAGATTGCCATCAAAGGAACGGATGCGCCACTCGACAGTCGCCTGCTGAATGCGTTCGATGATGAAGCGAAGGTCGCGCTGGAGCAGCTCTTCGACCAAAGCGCAGTCGCGAGTCTTTCGGAAGCGAACTTGCTCCCAGATGCAGCTGCGCTTGCACGCCAGAGCGAGATTGTGGCACGCCACAGCGCGGACCCACCGACCGCGCCGCTCCCGCTCGCCGAGATCGAACGCCTGAAGAGATCCATCGAGGCCGGGCCATTCAAGCTTGGCGGAAGCGCGGATCTCGACATTCGCGTGTACTCACCCCCCGGCTTCAACACAGAGGTCCAAACGACCGGCACGGTATCGGTGCACGCTGCAGGACTGGCATGTTCTCCGTTTCCCTATCCACTGCGAATTGAGAGTGGAATCATCACCGTCCTCGATGAATCGATTGTGCTCTCCGGCGGCGGGCTGCAAGGGGTCACGCCGGTTGGTGGCCGCGTCACGGTTGCCGGAAGCGTCGAGATCCTCCGCACCGATGGCGATTCCCGCGAAGTCATTCCGAAGATCACCTTGACGGCGGAGGATGACAGTGTGAACCTCGCCTTGCTCGCCGCGATTCCGCACGACACCGCTTCAAGCGCGAAACCACCCACGGGATGGCCAGGGAAAAACTTTTCGCCATCCGGTGCTCTACTCAGGGCACTCGGACTCAGCGGAACCTACTCCGCGACCGGAACCATTGGAGGTCACGCGAGCAGCGACTTCACCTTTGAAGTGCAACTCACCGACGGACGCGTGGAGCCAACCGAGAGCGGCTCGGATTGGCTGGCGACGCAGCAACTCGATTGGCCCCCTGACTTCACCCTCGACGGCGTGAAGGCGCGCCTCGACATCAACTCCCAACAGCTTCGATTGACTGAGTGCACTGCCCAGCGCGGCAACGGGCGCATCGACGTGACAGCAACCGCTTCGCTCACGGGCACCGACAGTGAACTAGAAGTTCGATTCGAGCGTATCCCGCTCGATCGCGCGTTTGAACCGCTGCTTGATGCGGACGCGGCGAAGGCCGCGGCGCTCTGGCAACGGTACTTGCCGAATGGCGAAATCGATGGGTCCTTTCATCGAAAGGTCACTGCAGACGTCACGAGCTTCGAGGGGACAATTCTGCCGCAATGGATTGAGGTCACGCTCGATGGGGATCGTGTGCGTGCATCGCTCGTCACTGGTCGCATCGATGCCAGTGGCGACAATAATTCTGCGCAAGACTTGGGATTCCGTCTCACCACCGGCGCGCGGCAGGACGGGCTCCTGCGCCTCCGAGGAGCGCTCGATGCGCACTCACTGCTTGAGGCGACGCTCACGGATGGCCGATTCGAATCGCCCGTTGTCCGCGCCGCACTTCGCGATCAATCACCCGCCCTCGCCGACCTCCTCGCGAGTGGAAAGACCACGGGACTCTTTGATCTTACGGCGACACGCGATCAGAGCTTGTCACTCCAGTTGCAACCCAAGTCGCTCGCGTTTGATCATCACGACACACGAAGTACATTGACCTTTTCGCCGACTTCTAAAGTGCAACTCGCGGAGCAACAAGCGCACGGAGTTTGCGCGGCCTCGTTCGCCGGAGGAAATGTCTCTGTCGATTGGAGCGCTGATCTCACGGGCAACGCACTCCGGTCGCTTCAACTCACCGGTGACATTGCGGCGGACTCGTACTCACCGACCGTTGCGGCACTGCTCACTCCGAGCGTCGAGGCAATCACGAACTCCCTCACCTTTCACGCCAAGGGCGCGTCGACGATCCACGCCGACGAAGTAAAACTTTCGTGGAACCTCGGGTCACCAGTCACGGCTCCGGATGCGCTTGATGTGCGAGCGCATGCATCGGTCAAGGGCGCCTCGTTTGATGTCGGACCCCAACTCGCGGACTTTGAGGGAAGCGCAGACCTCACCGTGAGACAAAGGCGCGGCGCGGTTACAGAAGACTCTTTGCACTGCGAGATCGACGCCAATTCGTTCACCAGCTTCGGGCGAAGTGTCGGGAAGAGCCGTGGCGTGGTTTCGCGAGCGAGTGCGAAGGACGACCTCATCGTGAGCGCGAACGGTGATTTCCTCGGCGGGCGCTGGGCCACGGATGCAACCATTGAGCATGATGCAAATCGATGGCGTGCCCACACGCGCGTGGCGAACAGCAATTACGGTCCCATCGTTTCGCCTGGGTTCGAATCGGTGCGAAGCGATCAGAGCGGCCGCGGCGCTGCGTCGATTTCACTTTCCGGACTGCTCGATGATGGGGTGGGAACGGACATCGGCCGAGGAGGTATCGCCGTGCGTGAAGCAGTCATCGCCGAAAGCCCGCTCCTCCTGCGCATTGCGTCGCTCACGCAATTCATGATTCCGGTCTCTGGCGCGTTCAAAGAAGCCGACGCGGACTTCGCGATCAAGGGCGACCTCGCATACTTCGAACCCGTTGAGCTCCGTTCCGCCTCACTGCGAATGGACGGCCTTGGCACGGTGCGACTCTCTGACTACGCCGTCGCCATGCAGTTGCGTGTCGCCGGACAGATGGGAGTAGTCAGTGAGTTCCTCTCTCGCGTGACTCACTCTCTCCTCGGCATCAGAGTCAGCGGAACAATCACCGATCCTAAGATCGGCCTCGCCCCACTCGCGGGTGTCCTAAGCGCAGTCTCGGGCGGCGCGACTTCAAGCAGCGTGTTTCCGCTTCCCCCACCGGCGAGCCCAGTGCAACCAGCAGCGCCTTCCGCCCCGACCCCTCCTCCCGCAGCGAACGAGCCCAATTCTCCATGAGCGATTCGTCACCACCCAATGCGCCACGCCCCGAGGACGCGGCCCCTCGCCTCTCACTCGCGCAGATCGAAGCGTCCGTCGATCGATTCCTCGCCATCGCACAAGTCCAAGGCAGTGAGGAAGCGCGCGAACTGCTTGCGGAGATCATTCTCACAGGGCTCAAGCTCGTCGCCGACGGCGCTGACACCGGACAACTCAAACTTGTGCGCACAAGTTTGAAAGAGATGCGCCATGCCTATCGCATTTTCAATCCCTATCGCGGAACGCGCAAGATTTCCATCTTTGGGAGTGCTCGCACACCCGAGAGCGACCCCGACTATGCGATGTGCAAGCAGTTTTCTCGCACCGTGAGTGCCGCGGGGTGGATGGTCATCACTGGCGCGGGTGATGGCATCATGAAGGCCGGCCATGAAGGACCGGAGCTTGAGAAGTGCTTTGGCCTTCGCATCCGACTGCCGTTTGAGGCTGCGGCAAACACGCTGATCGAAGGCGATCCGAAGCTCGTGAATTTCCGCTACTTCTTCACCCGAAAACTCATGTTCATGGCGCACTCGGACGCGGTCGCCGCGTTCCCGGGAGGGTTCGGCACACAGGACGAACTCTTTGAAGCGCTCACGCTCGTGCAGACCGGAAAGTCCAATCTCGTTCCGATCGTACTGCTCGAGCACGAGGGCGGGAGCTACTGGTCTTCGTGGGAGTCGGGCATCGTCGCGAAGTTGCGCGAGAAGCACCTCATTTCGCCCGAGGACACCAAGCTCTACTCGATCCATCACGATGCGCAAGCGGCGAGTGATGAAGTCGAACGATTCTATCGACGGTACCACTCCATGCGGTATGTTGGGACGGACCTCGTGCTTCGGCTGCACTGGCAACTCACGCCGGACGAGCTTGAACGCTGGGAGTCCATCTACGCTCCACTCTTTGTTGCGAGCGGGCGCATCCGAACCACGACCGCACTCCCCGGCGAAGATGAACACCTCGACCTGCCGCGCATCGCATTTCGCTTTGACCGAAAGCACTGGGGCCATCTTCGCTCCTTTCTCAATGAGCTCAACGCCGCGCCCGCGCCCAGACCGATTGACTAGGCGACAGCATGTACCGGTTGCCCATCCCACTCCTATTGCTGCGAGTTCTTTGCGCCTTGCTACCCTGCGTTTCTCTAGCCTGTGCCGCGAAGCACTCCGCCCCCGCGCAAGCACTCAACAAGCTACCCACCGAACAACCGGTGGCGAGCGGGATCGAGGGCATGCGTTGGGTCGTGCGCGATGATCCGACGGCGCTCGAGCGTGCCCTAAAACAACTGCAATTGTCCGAGAGCATTCGCCCCTGCTCCGATGCCGAGTTGTTCACGCTCGGATTCCGAGCGTTTGTGATCCACGAGGCACAACTCGGCGCGTTGCTTGCGGCACTCGGCGGAACCCCAGCACTCGAGCGGGTCTGGTTCGGACAAGTGACGAAGTGGACGGATGTCGCCACACATTCGATCGCGGCCGATACGCTGATCTCCCTTCGCGGTCGTGCGAGTTCCGGAAGCGCGAAACTCTTCCAACTTGAGTTTCGCGGGTGGACCTTTCCAACCGTCCAAGGATCCGCGAGCACACTTGAACTCCGTGCCCTAGCCGACGCTCCAACGCTCTCTGGACTCCCAACCCGACGCGAATCGCAAGCAGCCGTGCGCGGAACACTCCTGACTGCCCCATGGAAGATCGAACTTGCGCGAAATGATGCGCTCGTACTCCTCGCAGACCCCGCCCTCGCGGTGATCCCTGACACGGGGCCCGACGCCGCGCCGCTCCCGACGGTTGCCGATGTGCTCTTGAAGAACCCGTCGTTCTCCGCGCGGAGAGAGGTATTGGTGTTCCTCCCCCGCTTCGCCGATACTCTGCCGAAACCGCTTGCCGAGGAGTCTGATCCTCCGCTTATCTCCGCACCGAACCCGTAATGCCAACGGCACCGCATCAACAATCTCCGCACCCAGTCGATGGACAATCCGCCGACGGGACCCATGCACGAAAACGACGCAGGCGGCGCGCGGCGAGCGCACTCCCGACCCTGATGACTCTCGGCAACCTCGTGTGCGGGTTCGCGGCGATCTACTACGCCTCCAAGCCGCCAGAGACGACATCGCTCTTCGGCTGGTATAGCCTCACCGTCGCCGGCGCACTGGTCTTCCTTGGCATGCTGTTCGATGCGCTTGATGGAAGCGTTGCGCGACTCACGCGTTCCACGAGCGACCTTGGCGCACAACTCGACAGCCTCGCCGATGTGGTCACCTTCGGCGTCGCGCCTGCGTTCATGATGCTTCGATTGGTCAGTGACTACTACGGCACGGCATGGGGTTCACTCGCGAGTGCTGATTCAAACGTCCATCACGGAGCATCGATCCTTGGCCCCGCAGACTCCTCCTACGCCAAGATTCTCTGGGCCATCGCTGCGTTCTATCTGTGCTCAGCGGCACTTCGACTCGCGCGATTCAATGTTGAAAACAAGTCGCCCAAGAGCGATGACCATATGTACTTCAAGGGACTGCCATCTCCTGGTGCGGGCGGCACGATCGGCGCACTCGTACTCCTGCATCAACACCTGCTGTTCATCCGACCCGATGTGGAAGCGAACATCGGATTCGCGCGGGTCGCGGCACTCGGAATTCCGCTTGTCGCTCTCATCGTTTCGATCGGCATGATCTCCTCGCTGCCGTACGTGCATTTCGCGAATCAAGTCTTGCGTGCACGCCGATCCTTCACGAGTCTCGCGAAGATCGTCCTCCCAGTCACCTTCCTGATCTGGTGGCCGCAGGAAGTGCTCGCGATTGGGTTCGTCGCCTACGCGCTGAGTGGACCAATCCTCTGGATGTGGCGCGGCCGTCGAGGCGCGTGGGGACTCGCGCCGCAGCAGGACCGAACTTCACCATGAGCACGAATGAACTTTCTGTTGTGCCCGATGCTCGGGGGCGATTCGGGGCATTCGGCGGCCGATATGTTCCAGAGACGCTCATCGCGGCGCTTGAGGAGTTGACCGCCGCGTACTCGCGCGCTCGGCGTGACGCTTCTTTCATCGAAGAAGTCGACGCGCTGCTCCACGAATTCGTGGGGCGACCGACGCAGTTCACTCGAGCCGATCGCCTCACTGCGTATGCAGGCGGCGCGCGAATCTGGCTCAAACGTGAAGATCTCGCGCACACGGGCGCGCACAAGATCAACAATACGATTGGACAAGCGCTCCTCGCCAAGCGCATGGGGAAGACCCGCATCATTGCGGAAACCGGCGCGGGCCAACATGGCGTGGCAACCGCAACGGCGTGCGCGCACTTCGGACTTGAGTGTTGTGTGTACATGGGAAGCGAGGATGTTCGGCGACAGAAGATGAATGTCTTCCGAATGCGCTTGATGGGCGCAGAGGTTCGCGAGGTCGACTCTGGCTCCAAGACGCTCAAGGATGCGACCAACGAAGCGCTGCGCGATTGGATGGGATCCGTTGGCGCAACGCACTACATCATTGGCTCCGTCGTCGGTCCCCACCCATTCCCCATGATGGTGCGCGATTTTCAGAGCGTGATCGGTCGAGAGTGCAGAGCACAATCCTTGCGGTCGCTTGGCCGCTTGCCCGACTGTGTCGTCGCGTGTGTGGGTGGTGGATCGAACGCCGCCGGGATCTTCGCGCCATTTGTCGATGACGCCACGGTGCGATTGGTCGGTGTCGAAGCTGGAGGACGGTCGAACGCACCGGGCGATCATGCCGCCGCCCTCACCTACGGAAGCCCCGGCGTGTTGCATGGGTCGATGAGTTATGTCCTCCAGGATTCCTGCGGACAAACCGCGCAAGTCCACAGCTGCTCGGCGGGCTTGGATTACCCAGGAGTGGGGCCCGAGCACAGCTACTGGAAGGAGAGCAAGCGCGTGGAGTATGTCACGACCACCGATGCGCAAGCCCTCGAAGCGTTTCAAACGCTTGCAAAACTTGAGGGGATCATTCCAGCGCTTGAAACCTCTCACGCCGTCCATGCCGCACTTAAGCTCGCGGCACAAATGCGCAAGGACGAACACCTGGTCATCAATATCTCCGGTCGCGGCGACAAGGATGTGACGGAAGTCATGCGCCTGCTCTCCTGAGGGCGAGGTTGGAGCGCGTCCTTTGAGCGGGACCTTTGAGCGCGTCCTTTGAGCGCGACCTTTGAGCGCGAGTCTGGAATTCTGCCGCGCGAAGCGCGCGGGCAAACTCCAGCACTCGCTTTGGACTCCGCTGGGCCGAGTGAATCGGCACCAGCGGAGATCTCGCTCAGTGCGTCGGGGTGCGTCACCAAATGCAACGGGTCCGATTTGCGCCGATCGCGATTCATTCGCGGCGGCGCAGTCGAAAGCGAGCGAGGGAATCTGCGGCTTGGCGCAGATTCCAAGTCGCGAGCGCTCAAGAATCGCGTGCGAGGGAATCT
>SXGS01529247.1_pt1 | contig 112719 bp, 95 predicted proteins | sample 3174681 | NCBI WGS metagenome assembly SXGS01 (sample SAMN11356861, study PRJNA531348) | freshwater metagenome | isolation source: freshwater sample F1-80 | place: China: Fuxian Lake, Yuxi | collected 2017-12-25 | reverse complement strand
TACTGCGCAGCGAGTTGAGGTCTCTGCTTGACGCGATTTCGACTCGAGTCACAGGCCTTGCATTGCCCTCGAGGACTCTGCCACCAGCCGAAGTTCCGCTCGCCCTGCATCGCGTCTACACGCGGCGGCAATTGTTCGCAGCGTTTGGCTCAGACACGATATGGCGCTCCACTCCCCAAGGTGGTGTCGCATGGATCAAGCATCACTCGGCGTACATCATGCTCGTCACGCTCGAGAAGGACGCTGACTCCTTTACCGAGCGAACGCGATATCGCGACTACGCGATTAGCCCAACCGTGTTCCACTGGCAGAGCCAAGCCTCCGCGAGTCCCGGCAGTGGCGATGGGGCGCACATCGTGCGATCCCGCGACGGCATCGGCACGATGTGGCTCTTCGTGCGGCGGATGACAAAGGATGATTTCGGCACGGAACCGTATGTATTCATGGGCGCGTTCCGACCCACATCGGTTGAGGGCGAGAAGCCAATGAGCGTGACGGGAGATCTCGCGGATGCGATGCCAGCGGAGTGGTACGAGATTGCCGCGAGGGCGAGATAGAACCGCAGTGTTCCCGCTCGCGCGCATGCAAGCATCGTCCGACATGGGGTCGGGGAGCAGAAATGTCCCCGCCTGCGTCAAATTTCCTAGTCGACTGGGTGGAACCGGCGCGGAATCGAAGTAGGATCGGGGTTGTCTCAGTTTTTCGAGAGTCGCCCGTCATGCGTGCATCGATCACTGTTCCGCAATTCGCTTCTAGGCTTCCTGCCCGCGCCGCGCTTGTGGCGGCATCCGTGCTGTTGCCTCCTTGCGCCTCGCTTTTCGCGGATGTTTCTGTGCGGCCAGGAATCGGCGCAATTCCGTTTAGCGGTGCACCGTCGGGAACGACCTTTCGCGTGTGGGCGCCCAATGCGAGCGCCGTTCGCGTCGCGGGTTCGTTCAATGCGTGGAGTCCCACCGCACATCCACTCACTTCCGAAGGCGACGGCTATTGGTCGACCGATGTCAACTATGTCTACGCCGGCGCACAGTACAAGTTTGTGATCAGCACTCCGAGCGCGACTGTGTGGAAGAACGACGCGCGCGCTCGGCAACTCACGAACTCTGTCGGGAGCTCGGTCGTGTATCTGCCTTCGGCCTACGCATGGCAGACGAGTGGATTTCAGATTGCGAACTGGAATGAACTCATCATCTACGAATTGCACCTTGGCACATTCGGGCAACCCTCCGACGCTGTGCTCCCTGCAAATCTCGACGAAGCGAAGGCGAAACTCGATTATCTCCAAGACCTCGGCGTCAACGCGGTGGAGTTGATGCCGTTCTGTGAGTTCCCACAGAGCATTTCGTGGGGCTACAACTACTCGCATCCATTCGCAATCGAAAACGCGTACGGCACGCCGGCGGATCTCAAAGAATTCGTCGACGCCGCGCATGCTCGCGGGATCGCCGTCCTCTCCGACCTTGTCTTCAGCCACTTCGGTCCGAACGATCTCGATCTCTGGCAGTACGACTCGTGGAGTACGAAGGGCCTTGGCGGTATCTACTTTTTTCAAGACTCGCGCGCAAACACGCCGTGGGGCAACACGCGCCCTGATTACGGGCGTTCGGAAGTGCGCTCGTTTGTGAGGGACAATGTGATGTACTGGCTCGACGAGTTTCGCCTCGACGGGCATCGACTCGACGGCACCAAGTACATCCGGAAGGTTGACCAGTTTGGGCCAGACATTCCTGAGGGATGGTCGCTCCTGCAATGGGTGAACGATTCTGTCAATGCTGGAAACGTGGGGAAAATCTCCATTTGCGAGGACCTCGACAACAACGAGTGGCTCACGAAATCCACCGGTGCGGGCGGCGCGGGCTTTGATGCTCAGTGGGACGCGCAGTTCTACTGGCCCATCCGCAACAACTGCATCCTTTCGAATGATGCCGATCGTGACATGCATGCGGTGAAGAACGCGGTGCTCGCGCAGTACAACGGCGACCCATTCCAACGGGTGGTGTACACCGAGAGTCATGATGAAGTCGCGAATGGTCAGTCGCGCGTGCCGGAGTCGATTTGGCCGGGCAACGCGGCGAGTTGGTACTCGAAGAAACGATCGACGCTCGGCGCGGCCCTCGTGATGACTTCGCCTGGGATTCCAATGCTTTTCATGGGACAGGAGTTTCTTGAAGACGGTTGGTTCGCGGATACCGACCCGCTGGATTGGACGAAGGCGACGACCCACTCTGGCATTCGCGCGATGTACAAGGACCTCATCGCGCTTCGCAAGAACAGCGCAGGTCTCACGCGCGGACTCACGGGAGCACACACGAATGTGCACCATGTGAATCAAGGTTGGAAGATCTTGGCGTACCACCGGTGGATGAAAGGGGGCGAAGGTGATGACACGATCGTGGTGACGAACTGGTCCTCGACTCCTCGGAACGGATACCGAGTTGGATTTCCGCGCGATGGTCATTGGCATGTGCGTTTCAACAGTGATTGGAATGGATACGACGCTTCGTTTGCGAACACGACAACCGTTGGCCTTGACGCAACCTACGCGACGCCATGGGATGGGCTCGGGGCAAGCGGAGTCTTCAACATCGGGGCGTATTCCTGCGTCGTCTTTTCACAGGGCGCTGCGCCGCCCACGGGGAACCGGGCCGATGTGGACGGCAGTGGCGCGGTGGACGCAGCCGACTTGTCCGCGTTGCTGAATGCGTGGGGAAGCAGCAATGCGGCGGCGGATGTAAATGACAGCGGAATCGTGGACGCTAGTGACCTCGCTGTCGTCTTGAGTGCGTGGGGTTGGAAGGGCTAAGGGTCTCCTCGCCCTGGGGCGTCAGAATCCGCGGAATAATCGGAACTTTCGTTCGCATGGAAGGGGAGAGGCGTTATGTTTCGATTGGCTCCGCTTCTTCGCGGCGTTCGTGTTGGTGTGCTCCGTGTGCGTGGAGCGAAGTCAGTCCTAATCCCTGAGGTCTCGAAAGATGCGCCACCTGTTGTTCCTCGCCATTCCGGTGCTCGCTACCACTTCCCTCGCGCAAATCGTCGTTGACGGCAGCGCGGATAAGGCGTACGGCGCGCCGCTGGGTGTGCAAAACACGCAGACGCAGTTTGGCGACGCGAACATCGCACTGCTCGATTGGGCGAACGGGTCCGAGATCGATGTTGTCTCTGCGTCGATCGACGCGGGCAAGCTCTACATTCTGTGCGCGGGAAACATCGAATCAAACTGGAACAAGCTCGACATTTTCATCGATGCAGTGGCTGGCGGACAGAATCGCATCCTCGGCAACAACGCGGATGTCGACTTCAACGGTCTCAATCGCATGGGCGATGACGGCACTGGCAATGGCCTCACCTTTGACGCGAGTTTCGCCGCGGACTTCTTCTTTTCGTTTACTTGCGGGAACCCTGGTACGGGTGTCCTACAGACGTATGTGAGCTTCGCGACGATGCCGACCGATGGCCTTGGTCTTGGCGGATTTGCGGGACCTGGTGCTGCCGGCGCGAAGGGCGCGATCGTGACCAAGGCTGGATTCGCTGCGGGTCTCAACAACAGCAATGTCCTGGGAGTCACCGGCGGCTTCAAGGGTGGCGACGGCGCTGGCGTCACGACCGGCATCGAAATCGCGATTCCGCTATCGCAACTCGGCGGTTACAAGTCTGGAGATATCAAGATCTGCGCGATGATCAACGGCGGCGGTCATGGCTACTTGTCAAATCAGATCATGGGCGGTCTCGGCGGCGGCCCCAATCTTGCGGAACCTCGGCTCGTCAACCTTGAAGTGATTCCAGGCGATCAATTCGTGACGCTTTCGAGTGGCGGCGGAAGCGGGTGCGCGGCGGATCTCAATGGAGATGCGATCGTGGACGCAGCGGATCTTGCCGCACTACTCAACGTTTGGGATTCCGACGGTTCTGCGGGCGGCGATCTCAGCGCCGATGGCACGGTGGACGCTGCGGATCTCGCGATGCTTCTGAACGCATGGGGCGCCTGCGGCTGATCTTTCGACATTCCTTCCTCGTGGGTCTCCCCGTGCCCGTGCCACGCTTGCGAGGGCCGCGGGTTGTTTTCGTGGGCCGCGGTACGGATAACCCGCAACGCTGAGCGGACTCCTTGGTACGCGCCAGTCGCCGCACTCGCAAGAACCGATCGCGACGAACCCGCCTGCCTCGGCAGGGGTACATTTCCCTGCCTTCGAAAGGCGAAGGCTTGCGCGCCAGTTGGCCTCATCCGCCCTAGTTCGACATTCGTCAACGGGGTTCATTCTCGAAGTAGGAGCCATTTCTATGCAGCGTTCCGTCCTCCTCAGCCTCACCGTTGCGTCCACATTCATCGCGGCGTTCGCCGCCGCGCAGGACCTCCCCAAGTGGGAAGATGTTTCGAAGGACTTTGAAAAAATTGTGACGACTCCCGATGGGCAGTCGCTCTTTGGTCTCTACGCGAAGCGGAAGGATGACCAAGCACTCGCAGAACTCCCGCGCGGCTGGGAGAAGATGAAGTTCCTCCTCGCAGCCACGCCATCCGGTGGCGTGATTTTCAGCGGGCTTCAAGGACCAGCGCGATACGCGTTCTGGCGCCAGTTTGGAAATCGCCTCGCGCTCGTCGAGCCACAACTTGAGGTCCGTTCGACGGGTGAGCAGACTTCGAAGGACTCGGTCCGCCGAATCTTCACTGACTCGGTGATCCTCGAAGTGCCGATCGTTTGTAACGGCCCCAACGGTCAACCAGTCATCGACCTTGATCAGATGCTCGTCGGACAATCGCAGCAACTCGCAGGCATCGGTCTCAACGCTCGACTTGCGAAGCTGTCGAAGTTGAAGAGCTTCCCGCAAAATCTTGAAGTGGCGGTTGAAGCACCGGATCCGAGCGGCAACTTCAAGGCCGTGCACTATTCGATCTCGCAGCTTCCCGACAATCCTAGCTACAAGCCGCGAATTGCCGACGATCGCATTGGGTTCTTCACGACCGACTTCAAGGACCTCGGTCTCTATGGCACTGAGACCAACATGCAGCGTTACATCCACCGCTGGAATGTTGAGAAGCGCGATCCGAAACTTTCGCTTTCGCCCCCAAAGGAACCCATCGTGTTTTACATCGAGCACACCGTGCCGGTGCGTTACCGCCGGTATGTGCGAGACGGTGTTCTCCAGTGGAATCAGGCGTTTGAGCAGATCGGCATTGACAATGCAGTGGAGGTCTATCAACAGGATGAGTTGACCGGCGCGCACATGGACAAGGACCCAGAAGATGTGCGCTACAACTTCGTTCGTTGGCTCAACAACGATGTGTCGACAGCGATCGGGCCGAGCCGCGTGAACCCCAATACCGGTCAGATTCTCGATGCTGACATCGTTCTCACCGATGGCTGGATTCGTGCCTTCTACAACTGGTACGAAGAGAAGCCAATGGATACCGCGCAGAGTCTTTCTGCCGACACGCTCACTTGGCTTGAGCGGCACGCGGAGTGGGACCCACGCATTCAATTGCTCGCGCCGCGTGATCGCCAAGCGGCGATGGAAGCGCGCGCAGTTCGTTCCGCCGAGGGCGATCTCGATCCAGCGGATAGCCGCAAAGATCCAGCGCTTGCCGCAAGCCCAGAGTTGCGCGAGGTGCACCGTTGGTTTAGCTCGCAACCGCAGAAGTGCACGAGCCCGCTGTGCTTTGCCGCGCATGGCATGGCCATGGACATGGCGCTTGCGAACATGACACTCGAGAGTTTCGGTGCGATTGGCCTGAATGCCGATCCAGCGACGCCGAATGTGGAGATGCTTGATGGTGTGCCTGAGTCATTCGTGGGCCCGCAGGTTGCGCACCTTGTGGCGCACGAAGTCGGGCACACCCTTGGCCTTCGCCACAACTTCAAGGGCTCGAGTATCTACACTCTCGACCAGATCAACAGCGCTGATTTCAAGGGCAAGAAGCCGCTCGCCGCGAGCGTCATGGATTACATGGCGACGAACTTCAATGTCGACGAGGACCGTGTACAGGGCGATTACACGATGATTGGCATCGGGCCCTATGACATGTGGGCGATGGAGTACGGCTATACCGACAAGGATCCAGCGAAGGTTGCCGCGAAAGTTGGGGAGCCAGGGCATGTCTACCTCACCGATGAAGACACGCTGGGTCCCGACCCTCTCGCTCGTCGGTACGACTTCTCGGCGAGTCCGCTCGAATACGCGAACGCGCAGATGGCGTTGATCAAAATGCTTCGCCAGAATCTCATCACGAAGTATGTGAAAGACGGCGACAGTTGGGAGCGCGCTCGCAAGGGTTACTCCAAGACGCTCGCCAAACAGCGACAAATGATCGACATGATGTCGGCATGGGTCGGCGGCACGCATGTCAGTCGCGTGAAGAAGGGTGATGCGAACACCGGTGATCCGCTCAAGGCCGTCCCCGCGCTCGCACAGCGCGAGGCTTTGCAGTTCATCATCGCGAATGCGTTCAACGATGCGGCGTTTGGATTGACTCCAGAGATCGCCAACAAGATGTCGCTTGAGAAGTGGGGCGACATGGCGAGTTTCGGATCGAACTCGGCGTGGGCCATCAACGATGCGATCGCGGCGTTGCAGAACGGCGCGCTCACTCTCATTTTCAATCCCGCCACACTCGCTCGTGTCTACGACAACGAGTTTCGCACAAGCGGTGATAATGATGCGGTGACGGTGCCAGAGGTGATGGACACGGTTTGCCGTGCGATCTTCACCGAGATCGACAGTGCCGACCTTGGCTCGAGCAATGCGCGCAAGCCGGCCATTTCGACCTGGCGTCGCAACGCGCAAGCGGATCTGACCGATCGACTGTGTAAGATTGCGACCGGCAACGCAGAGATGCCGCGCGTCGTGCGCCAGCTTGCGTCTGCGCAACTGCGCCGCGTCAACGGCGAGTTGCAGGCCATGCTGAAGAAGGCAAACTCGGGCAACTGCGATGCCTACACCCTCGCGCATTTGCAGGATTTGCAGGCGCGCTGCGAGCGGGCGCTTGACCCGGTGGTGGTTGCGAACTGAGCGACTCTCCGAAAGTGGCAACTCAGTCCACAGGCGCGGGACACGCTCCCGCGCCTGTTTTCTTGGAGTGACGCCGATGATGAGGTATCGTTGACCCATGCGGTATGGCGCGGCGCTTCTTGGATTGCTCCTCGCGATGGCGATGCTCATCCGAGACGACGTTTCGGGCGCACGCGCTCCTGGGGCGCAGGGAACGCATGCGGTCGATTTTGATGCGGAGGTGCTCCCGATCCTTGCGGAAAACTGCTTTCGGTGCCACGGTGGCGTGCGTGAGTTGAGTGGGCTGAGCTTGATCTATCGCGATCGCGCGGTGCAACCCGCAAAGAGCGGCGTGGCGGCTGTCGTTCCCTTCGATGCACACGCAAGTGAGATGGTGCGACGGATCAATGCAGTCGGTGGCCCCAAGCAAATGCCGCCGGCGACGAACGCGCTTTCCTCGCACGACCGCGCGTTGTTGGCGCGGTGGATTGATGAGGGTGCGGTCTGGGAGAAGCCGTGGGCGCTGCAGGAGGTGCGTCCGCAAGAGCAGCCGCGTGTGCGGGGTGCGTCTTGGATGCGAGTCGAGCTCGACGCATTCGTACTCGCCGAGTTTGAGAAGCAGGGGATTGAGCCTGCGCAAGAGGCTGATCGCGCCACCCTCGCGCGGCGATTGTCGCTGGACCTGACGGGATTACCTCCCGAGCCCCTTGAGGTCGCTTCGTTCCTCGCGGACACGAGGGCGGATGCGTACGAACGCGAGGTTGATCGATTGCTCGCGAGCCCGCATTACGGCGAACGATTCGCACGCGTCTGGCTCGATCTTGCGCGTTACGCCGACACGCAGGGCTACGAGAAGGACTTACCTCGCACAAACTGGCTTTGGAGGGATTGGGTCATCGATGCGATCAACGCGGACATGCCGTACGACGCATTCACGACGCGATTGCTTGCGGGAGACCTTCTCGAGAATGCCGCCGACATGGATCGGGTTGCGACCGGATTTCATCGCAACACTCTCACCAACACCGAAGGCGGAACGGACAACGAAGAGTTTCGTATGGCGGCGGTGATGGATCGGGTCTCTACGACATGGCAGGCGTGGATGGGCACCACTTTTCAATGTGCCCAATGCCACGGGCACCCATATGAGCCCTACTCGCACCGCGAGTACTACGAGTTCTTGGCGTTCTTCAATCAGAGTGCGGACGCGGATGCGGATGATGACGCGCCGATTCTCAAAGTCGAGAGCCCCGCGCACGGCGCGACGAGCGCCCTCGTCATGGCGGAGTTGCCGGCAGCGCAGGCGCGCACGACGAGCGTGTTGCTTCGCGGGAGTTTTCTCGCACCAGGGGACACCGTGACCGCGAGCACGCCATCCATGCTCCCTACCATGGACGCATCTCTTCCACGCAACCGTCTCGGGCTTGCGCGGTGGCTCTTCGATCCCCGCCACCCATTGACGGCGCGCGTTGCAGCGAATCGACAGTGGGAGACGCTGTTTGGGCGCGGCATCATTGAGACGAGCGAAGACTTCAGTCTTCATCCGCAGATTCCGGGCCTGCTGGACCACCTCGCGTCGCGCCTCCGAGCACTGCAATTCTCGATGAAAGCGTTCACACGCGAACTTGTGCTGAGTGCGACCTATCGCCAATCGAGTATCGGGAGCGAGACTTCGCTCGCACGCGATCCGGCGAATCGATTCTTCTCGCGCGCGATCAAGCGTCGACTCGAAGCGGAGACCGTGCGCGACGCCGCACTCGCGGTGGGCGGAATTCTCACGCGAACCATGCATGGACCGCCAGTCATGCCTGCGCAACCGGCCGGCGTGTGGGCAACGGTGTACAACGGCGAAGATTGGAAAACGAGCGAGGGTGCCGCCGCGACTCGTCGGTCGATCTACACCTATTGGAAGCGGACGAGCCCGCATCCCCAGATGCTCGCGCTCGATGCACCCAGTCGCGAGACCTGTGTCGTGCGTCGCACGCAAACCTCGACTCCGAGTGCGGCGCTTGCGACCTTCAATGATCCGGCGCTTGTCGGTGCCGCGCGCGGACTCGCGCGGCGAGTGCTCGTGCATGGAGCACGCGACTTGCGGGCGCATGCGGCGCGGATGTTCCACGCAGCGCTTGCGCGAGAGGCATCTCCGCGCGAACTCGATCGCATCATCGCCTTCATCGAGGCCGAGCGACTTCGATTCGCTTCGGATACTGTCGCGCGCGCCGCTTTTCTGGGCGAAGACGCTGCGCGAGCGCCCGATGCTGACGAGTCGGAGTACGCGGCACTCGCGAGCGGCGCGAATCTCATTCTCAATCTCGATGAGTTCTTGACGACGAAGTGAAACGCAAACGATGTTGTCCAACGACGCAAAGATCCTGCAACTCGAAGCCGCCACGCGCAGGCGATTCCTCTGCGATGCTGGGCTGTCGCTCGGCGGCGTGGCGCTCGCGTCGTTGTTGGGCGGCGCTTCGTCGTCTCTCGCAGACGGTGATGGCGTTCCATCCACTGGTGGGTTCAAGCCGCAGCACCACTTTGCGCCCCGCGCAAAGTCGGTGATCTTCATTCACTGCGCGGGCGCTCCGCCGCAGCACGATCTGTTCGACCTGAAGCCGGCACTCGACCGGTACAACGGACAACCGTGTCCGGACGAGTATCTGAAGGGGGAGAAGTTTGCGTTCATCAAGGGGCACCCGACGCTCTTAGCAAGTCCGTTCAAGTTTGCGCATTTCGGGCGATCGGGAATGGAACTCTCGACCCTTCTGCCCGGGATGGGGAGCATTGCGGATGAACTCACGCTCCTCCGTGGCATGAAGACGGATCAGTTCAATCACGCGCCCGCTCAACTGCTCATGCACACAGGCGAAGCGAGGTTTGGGCATCCGTCGATGGGCGCGTGGCTTTCCTACGGACTTGGCAGTGCAACGGCGCAACTTCCGAGTTTTGTCGTACTCGTGTCGGGCGACAAGACCCCAGATGCAGGAAAGAGCGTGTGGGGAAGCGGCTTCCTTCCGGGACAGTTTCAGGGCGTGCAATGCCGGACTGTCGGCGAGAGTGTCCTTTACCTCGATGATCCTCGAGGGACGACTCGCGCGTCTCGCCGCGCTGCACTCGACGCGATGCGAGATTTGAACGCGATGTCCCCCTTTGCGGATGCGAGTACCCGAGCGCGCGTGGAGCAGTTTGAGATGGCGTATCGCATGCAAATGAGTGTTCCCGAAGCAACCGCACTGTCGAGCGAGAGCGCAGAAACGCTGGCGCTGTACGGCGCAACGCCCGGGGCTGCGAGCTTCGCAAACAACTGCCTGCTTGCGCGAAGGCTCGTCGAACGCGGCGTGCGCTTCGTGCAACTGTTCGATTGGGGATGGGACGCACATGGAACCGGTCCCAACGACGATTTGCTTCATCAACTTCCCAAGAAGTGCCTTGAGACGGATCGCCCGAGCGCCGGACTTGTGCTCGATCTCAAGCGTCGCGGACTCTTGGATGAGACGCTCGTGATCTGGGGCGGCGAGTTCGGCCGAACGCCGATGGTTGAGTATCGCAACGGCGTGAAGACGTTCATCGGTCGCGACCATCACCCGCACTGTTTCAGCATGTGGATGGCGGGAGGCGGCGTGAAGAAGGGGTTGGTCTACGGCGCGACCGATGAGCTAGGCTACTTTGCAACCGAAGGCATCGTGCATGTTCAAGATCTCCAAGCGACGATCCTCGCGCTCCTTGGATTCGATCACGAACGCTTGACCTATCGGCATGCGGGGCTTGATCAGCGACTTACGGGCGTCACCAAACCAAGTCGAGTGGTCCACGAAATCATGGCTTGAGCGTGCTTGCGCGTTTCACAGGCGCGTTGCGCTCAAGCTCGACGGCGTACACGCCGCGGACGGCGGTCACATAGAGCGTGTGCCCAGTCGGTCCGCCGAGGAAGCAGTTCGAGGGATTTTCTGGGAAGCGAATGTCGCCAAGCGCCACGCCGTCTTTCGAGAGAATGAAAATCTTGGCTCGCGCCGGCACCGTGATGTACACCGTCCCTTCGCTGTCAATGCAGAGGCCATCGCCAGCCGTTTGTTCGCGCGTACCTGGTGGAATCTCGTAGAAGACTCGGCCTTCGCCGAGCGTCATCGAACTCACAATCGGATACGCGCGCATCTTGCGGTCGAGATAGGGAAGCACGAACAGCGTTTTCTCATCGAGCGAGAGTCGCACGCCATTTGGAGCGCGCACATCCGTGATGAGCACCTTCGCCTTGCCTCCGCTTGAGGCAACGGCGAGTAGCGCATCCGGCGGAGTCTCTGGTGTCTTGCGACCAATGACCGGCGCGGTGAAATAAATGGTGCCGTCGCGCGCGATGCACAGGTCGTTGACGCGTCCCAGCGGCAAGCCGTCCTCGCGCTCGTCGCACACCGTACTCATGGACTTGGCGGCGAGGTCGATCTTGACGATGCGGCCACTCCCGCCCGCGCAACCGTACAGCGTGCCGTCCGCAGCAAACGCGAGTCCGTTGAGCCCCTCGGTCTTTTCAAGCGCAACTTCTGGCTTGCCATCCGGCGCGAGGCGCATGAGTTCGTTGCGCGGAATGTCGGTCCAGTAGAGGACGCCCGCCGCGTCGCACGCCGGGCCTTCCGTGAAGATCTGGCCTTCCGCGAGTCGGCGAATCTCCACGCCTTCGGCAACGACGCCGGGCGTAGTCGTTTCGACCTTGCTTACGACGGTGCCTATCGCGGTTGATGGAGGCGTGCTCTGAGTCGGCGAAGCGGATTGCGCCAGCGCGAGAACGAAGTAGAGAAGTGGAAACTGCGACATGATCAATCGTTGCTCCTTGCATCCGTCGTGTTCGCGCGACGCGCTGACCACCATCCCCAAACGAATGGGAGGAGGCTCAACACAATGATCAGGAGGACAACCTTTGAGAAGTGCTGCTTCACGATGGGAAGATTGCCGAAGAGAAACCCGGCGCCAACGAAGAGTCCGACCCAAAGCAGCGCCCCAACAATGCTCGAGAGCAGAAAACGGCCGTACGGCATCTTGCCGACGCCCGCCACAAACGGCGCGAAGGTGCGGACAATGGGTGCGAAGCGCGCGAAGATGATCGCCTTCGCGCCGTGTTTGTCGAAGAATCGCTGCGTCCGCTCAAGGTGTGATCGTTTGAGCCATCGCACATTTCCGCCAAACGCGCGCGGCCCGATGAATCGGCCGATGCGATAGTTCAGGTTGTCTCCCGTGAGCGCGGCGACGAAGATGATGAGGCCGACTTGGCGCACATCGAGTTCGCCAATTGCAGCGATCGCGCCCATGCCGAAGAGGAGCGAGTCGCCTGGCAAGAGCGGCAGCACGACCAATCCAGTCTCGCAGAAGACGATGGCGAACAGGATCGCGTAGGTCCAGACGCCATAGTCGCGGACGAACTCCGCCAACAGCGCATCAAGATCGGTAAACAAGCGGAGAAACAGCGCGAATGCGTCGTTCACGAAGCGTGCTCCGAAGGCGTTGACGCGGGGGCTGGTTTGGGTGGAAACAAAATCGAAAGCACGAGGCATCCGCCGATGAGCGCAGCGATGACCGTGAGCGAAAGGACGACTGGGAAGTGTCCGTCTTCAAAGAGTCGCGCGAGGACTGTCATCTTCATGCCGACGAAGACGAGGACGAGGCCGAGGCCATACTTGAGAAGGTAGAAGCGCTGCATCGCTTCCGCGACCACGAAGAACATTGCGCGCAATCCGAGAATCGCGAGAATGTTTGAAGCAAAGGCGACGATCGGCTCCCGAGATATTCCGAGGACTGCGGGCACGCTATCGACGGCGAACACGATGTCGGTCGTCTCCACCACGCAGAGCGCGATCATGAGCGGCGTGGCGTGCAGTCGTCCATCCTCACGCACGAAGAAGCGTCGTCCGCGGAATCCAGAGGTAATCGGGAGTACGGATTTCAGCGTCCGCACGAGGATATTGCGATCCGGATTCGGATTCGCGTCGACTGCTGCGTCGGAGCGAATCACTTTGATGCCGGTGAGAATGAGGAACGCGCCCATCACGATGAGCGTCCATTCAAACTGCGCGAGCCCCGTGCCGATGGCGATGAAGACCCCTCGGAACACGATCGCACCGAGGATGCCGTAGAAGAGGACGCGGTGCTGGAGCGCGCTCGGGATCCCGAAGTACCGGAAAAGGACGATGAAGACGAAGAGGTTGTCAATCGACAATGACACTTCAACCGCGTAGGCCGCGCTGAACTGGAAAAAGAGTTCGCGTGCCGCATTGCCCGGGCCCGACTTGAACCAGTGCGTGTTGTCCAGAAGTTCGGGGTGGCGAGTGAGTTCCTCATGTGCCCACCACCAGAACAAGAGTGCGCAGGCGATTGCGATGCTGACGCAGGTGATGGTCCAGAGAAACGACGCGCGGAAGGAGGGCTCGATTCGCCGGAGCCCGAACGCAAAGAGATCAACCAGAAGGACGCAAGTCATCACTCCGAGGAACGCTGCGATGACCCACCAGTAGTCTGCGATAGGGAAAACGATGGAGTTCAAGAGTGTCCTGTGGGAGGTCGGGGAAATGGGCCCGTGGCCCCGAAAGGGGCGTTAGGAGTGGGAGAATAGCCCCGGCGAGCGCGGGAATGGGGTACCTCTCCCGTGGGGTCTGGCGAAGTGAGCCTCAGAAGTTTGCTCTGGGTGGAGGAATTCTCTAGGGCGAACTCCCGCCTTGGCGCGTGAATTGCCAAATTGGATGAATCACGGATGATTCAGCACCGATTCTCGTCACGCCTGAGTCGAAACCGCCTCGGGCCAAGGAGACCCGCTATGCACAAACTGACGACATTCTCGACCACGCTGTTTTCCTCGCCATCGGCGCCTCTTGCGCTCGCACTCTCTGCGCTTGTCCTCTCTGCGTCGCCGCGCGTCTGTATCGCCGACACGCTCTTTGCTACTGCCGCCCCCGCAGCACCGATCGCATCCGTCACTCCAACGCCGGTGCAAGAAGTCGCCGGGGAACAAGAAGCGCGAGATCCAGCGCCAACCACCGTTTCCGACGCAAACGAGTGGATTGGCGGGAAACCGTGGTGCGATTGGAACGGAATGACCGGCGATTGGGGCGGAGCGCGCAGCAAACTCGTCGACAACGGCGTCACCTTCGCGGGAAGCGCAATCGGTGAATGGTCGAATGCACTGCAGGGCGGATCAGGCAAGGACAACACCGGCCGCTTCTTGCTCGACCTCAACACGACATTTGATTTGAACAAAATTGTGAATCTCGCGGGCGGCAGTGTGTTCCTCGATTTTCAGTACGCGGCGACTGGGAACGGTTTCAGTGTGCCCGAAGCGTTTCAGCCGATTTCCAACATTGACATCAACGGGAGCATCACGCAGGTATCGCAGGCGTGGTACCAGCAGTGGTTGGTTGCGGATGTGTTGCGATTGAAGGTCGGAAAGGTGGACGCGAACGCCGAGTTCGGATTCACGCCAGCGCTCGCTGGATTCATCAATCTCTCTGCCGCAGTAACGCCAACCAATCCGCTCATGCCAACCTATCCGAATCCGGCCTTTGGATTGAATGCATTCTGGTATCCGTCAAAGGAGTGCTATGTTGGATTCGGCATCTATGACGGTTCGCTCGCGGAAGGCGTGCAAACGGGCGCGATGGGCCCGAGCCCGCTTTGGGAGGGCAACGGCGTGTACATGATTGGAGAAACTGGAATCACGCTCGACAATCTTGGATCCTGCTGCGGGTTCCGCGCGGCGCTGGGTGGTTGGTGGTCGACATCACAACTCACCACCTTCAGCGGCGACGAACAAGACGGTGCGGGTGGCCTCTACGGAGTTGCCGAAGCGCGCGTTTGGCGGCCCGAAGGCGTCGGTGAGGCATCGACATGTCGGCAGGGCCTCTGGCTTGCTGGGCAATTCGGTGTGACCGACTCAAGCGTGTTTGCGGCCGCGAATCAAGTCGGATTTGGCGCGTCACTCAGCGGCACATTCTCTGGGCGCGACATCGATGGGGCAGGTGTTTATGTGAGTTGGGTGGACTTCGCCAGTGGCGCCGCGCTTGGCGACGGATCGAATGAAACAATGGTCGAGTGTTACTACGACTACGCCGTCACGCCGTGGTTCCGATTGAAGCCGGACGTGCAGTTTGTCTTTGATCCAACCGGCGATGGTGCCGCGGACACCTCAGTCATCTTCACGCTCCGGGCGACGGTGACCTTCTAGTCTTGGCGAATCGCATGCTTGTTTCGCACGAGGCGGTCGGAAGGCTGCCTCGTGCGCTCTCGTCGCTATGCGAGCCAGCGCCGGAGCAGCAATCGACTCAGGAGTCCCACGCACCCAAAGACAACGAATCCCACGAGCGCGGCGAGCAACACGGCGACAAAGACGCGATCGGTTCGGAAGGTGCGAAGACCGGTCATCACAAGCACACCGAGTGGTGCGCGCTCGCCTCCAATACCCGCGATGAACTCCCCAGCGATCGTGCCGATGGACGCGAGTCCCGCGGCAATCCGTAGACCGGTGACGATGCTCGGGACGGCACTCGGAAGCGCGAGGCTCCACCAAGTCCTCACGCGCCCCGCGCGCAAGAGGTTGAAGAGTTCGAGCAACTGCGGGTCTGCGCTTCGCAATCCCGAGAGCGTGTTGGCGATGACTGGGAAGACGCTCACAATCGCGGCGCTCGCGATGATTGCCGGTCGTCCATAGCCGAGCCAAACCACCAGGAGCGGGGCGACGGCGATGAGCGGGACCATCTGGAAAAAGAGAGTGAGTGGATACACGCTTCGCTCGACGCGTCGCGAGAGCGAAAGCACACTCGCGAGCAGGATTCCAGCGATCGCGGCGATCCCAAATCCAAACGCCGCCGAGGTCGCGGACTCGAGACTCCCAATCAGAAATGGTCGAGGGTCATCGGCGAAAGCTCTCGCCACTTCGAACGGCGAGGGAAGGATGAAGCTCTCGATTTCGAAGAGCACCTTGCAGCACCACCACAAGACAACGACGACGGCGATCGTGGCGAGGGGCGAGAGTGCGGCGAGTAGTGCCTGCATCCACGCGTTGTTTGATGGGATTGCGTCGCGCGTCCTCTTCACGCGAGTTTCCTGCCGCGCGCATCAGCGGCGATTGCCGCAAGCAGCGCCTCGCTCGCGGCTCGCACGGTATCGTTGAGCGCGGAGGAGGTCCATGCACTCGCATCGCGGTTTCCACTTGGCGTGGGAATGCGCGCCACGATGCGCGCAGGCCGTGGTGAAAAAACGAGGATCTCCTCCGCGAGGTAGGCGGCTTCCGGAACGGAGTGCGTCACGAGAAGGATCGTGATGCGATGGCGTTCCCAGAGTTCGCGGAGTTCTTCATCGAGTTCGTGTCGAGTGACTTCATCGAGGCTGCTCATCGGCTCGTCGAGGAGCAAGACGCGCGGTCGCGCCACGAGCGCGCGCGCAAGCGACGCGCGCATACGCATGCCCCCAGAGAGCTGTGTCGGCGTCCGATGACACGCTTCACTTAGCTTCACCATTGCGATGGAGTCCATCGCGCGAGCGCGAGCGTCGCGCTTCGACACCCCGCGCAGCCTGAGCGGGAGCGCGACATTGTCGAGGAGAGTGAGCCAAGGGAGGAGTCGAGGCTCTTGAAAGACGAATGCCGCGCCACCCTCCTCGATTGCAATAGAGCCGGTGCTCGGTTCGTCGAGTCCGCCGATCATGCGAAGAATTGTGGTCTTTCCGCAGCCGCTCGGTCCAACCAGTGCAATGCAGCCACCCGATCGGAGATCAAAGGAGACACGATCGACAACTCGCGTGTCGCGGAACTGTCGCGAGACCTCTTGGACTGCAATGGCAGGTCGATCGTTCACTGGCGGGGTGGGGTGGGAGGGGACAGTACGAATTCTTCGGCAATCGCCACTCTCTCGCAGCAACACTACACTAAACGGATGGGCGTACTCCGCAATTTGAGGCTCTTGTCGCGGCTCTCATCCCTTACGACAGCGCTCGGGCTCGCGCTGTCGGTCGGTGGTTGTGGAGACTCTGGGGCGCAAAGTCCGCCGCCGGCGGAGAAGGGCGATGCCTCGCAACCGTTGTCGGCGACCCTCCAGTTGAACTGGGTGGCCGATCCGCAGTTCGGGGGGTTTTACGCTGCTCGAGACCTTGGCTTCTTTGAGAGCGCGGGGTTGAACATCACCGTGACGCAAGGCAGTGCGAGTATTCCCGCGCCACAACTTGTCGCAAGTGGGAAGGTCGACTTCGCGGTTGTCAGTGCGCCACAAGTGTTGGAGATCGCGCTCGCGGGTGGAGACCTCATTGCGCTGTATGCGGTTTTTCAACAGAGCCCCCGCGCGATCATGGTGCATGAGAAGGCGCCGTGGAAGACGATTGAGGAGCTCTGGACGAGCGATGCGACGATCGCACTTGAAGAAGGCCTTTCCGAGTACGCATGGCTCGACAAGATGTACGACGGCAAACGGCTCAAGCGAGTTCCGTACTCCGGGAGTTACGCGCAATTCGTCGCCGATCCGAAGATGGCGAACCAATGCTATGTCACTTCCGAGCCTGTCATGTTGCACCTTCAACATGTTCCCGTGCGAGTACTGTTGACGAACGCCGCTGGGTTCAATCCCTATGACACCGTGGTGGTGACGCGCCGAAAGTTCTTAGATTCGAATCGCGACGCGTGCGCTCGATTCGTCAAGGCGTGCGCGCAAGGTTGGCGGGCGTATCTCGATGATCCCACCGAGATCAATGCTTCTTTGCACGCGCTGAATCCTGCGATGAGTTTGGAGGCGTTTCTCGGCGGCTCAAACGCGCAGCGCGCGTTGATTGAGACAGCGCAAACGAAGGAGCTCGGCTTGGGGGCGATGACGGACGCGCGTTGGCAGGCACTCGCCGATCAACTCTTCGACATGAAACGCATCCCGTCGAAGCCCGTCGCGGCAAGTCTCTATCACTGGTGAGCGAGAGCGTGCTTCTCCCCACGCTCGGCGCTTGGATTAGATGTCGAGATTTTTCACTTCGAGAGCGTGCTTCTCTATATAGGCGCGACGGCGCTCGACATCCTCGCCCATGAGGACGGAGAAAAGTACATCGGCTTCGTGTGCGCTTTCCACCGTGACTCGCACGAGTGTGCGTCGGGCGGGGTCCATCGTGGTCTCCCAGAGTTGTTCTGGTTCCATCTCGCCGAGGCCCTTGAAGCGTTTGACTTCGATGCCGCGCCGGCCGAACTCTAGAAGCCCCCTCACGATGCCCGGCACATTCGCAGCCTCGACAATCGAAGGCTCCTTCTTACTGTTCGCCGCAGAGACTTCTCCATTGGTTCCATCTGTTTCGGCGGCCGTACTCGGCTCTGCGCCCTTGGTCTTCTTCGGGTCTTCGATCGTCCATGCGTAGCGTGAGGGCATTCGTTCTCCGGTCACCGACTCCTCTTGCATAAGTCCGTAGTCGTCGATCGAGATATGCCAGCCTTGCAGCGAGACAAAGAGTCGTTCGAGCTCGCGATTCTCGTGGAGTTCACGCAGTCGACCGAGCTTGCGTCGATCGACCTTCTGATCGGGCGCGACCGTGTCGTCGAGGACAAGGTCTAGTTTCGCGACTTCCGCGCGCGCACGCTCTTCGCTATGGAACAGCGCCGAGCCTTCGTTGTGCACCAAATGCCAACTCGGAAGCTTGTGCTGTCCGGCCGGGTCGAGATGGCGGGCAGCGAGTAACTGCAGGAACTGGATGCCGCGGCGCTGTGAGACGCCGACGAGTTCCGTGAGTCGCTCAAGCGCACGAACCATCTTGCGAATCTCGTCTCCCTGCACGCGATGGAGGATCTGTCCATCATCCCCGCGCACGACAAAGCCGGCGTGGGGAATCGCGAGATTGAGCAGCGTGTCGTTCATCTGCCGGTCGTTGAGGACATACTGGGAGTTTCGGCCGCGAATAACCTGGTAGAGCGGAGGTTGCGCGATGAAGACTCTTCCTTGTCGCACGAGTTCGCCCATCTGGCGAAAGAGGAAGGTGAGTAACAGTGTGCGGATGTGCGAACCGTCCACATCGGCGTCAGTCATGATGATGAGGCGGCCATAGCGCAACTTCGCGATGTCGAAGTCATCGCCAATTCCACACTGCAGCGCTTGGATGAGGATTCGGATTTCTTCGAAACCGAGGACCTTATCCAGGCGCGCCTTCTCGACATTGAGCAGTTTTCCGCGCAAGGGAAGGATGGCTTGCAGGACATGATCTCGTCCGCCCTTGGCACTTCCGCCTGCCGAATCACCTTCGACGATGAAGAGTTCGGTGCGCTCAACATCATCCGAGGAGCAGTCGGAAAGTTTGTGCGGCATGCCGCCTGACTCCAGTGCTCCCTTTCGCTTGATGAGTTCGCGCGCCTTTCGCGCCGCTTCTCGTGCCTCTGCAGCAAGCACCGCACGCAGACTCATCTCCTTCGCTTCCTTTGGGTGCTCCTCGAGCCACGCGGTGAGTTTGTCCGAGAGCGCGCCGGACACAAACGCCTCGATTTCTTCGTTGAGAAGTTTCTCCTTCGTCTGATTGTTGAACTGCGGGTTCGGCAGTTTCACACTCACGACGGTGACGAGGCCCTCACGAAGATCGTCGCCACTGGGCACGAGATCCTTGATGTAGTTGTTCTTGCGCGCGTAAGTGTTGATGGTTCGAGTGAGCGCTGACTTGAATCCCTGCACATGCGTGCCGCCATCCCGGTTGGGGATGTTGTTGCCGAACGCAAGGGTGTGCTCGTTCGAACCATCCGTGTATTGCATTGCAAAATCGAGCGTGAAGGCCTGTGCTCGGTCCTCTGCAGTGAAGGCGATGACCGGCGATTGCCGTGTTTTTTCGCGGTTCATCCACGCGACATATCCGCCGATGCCTTCGGCGCGGGGAAAAGTGAGATCGCGCAATTCGCCACTGTTGTCCACGCGTTCATCCACCAGGCGAATGACAACGCCAGGATTCAGGAAGCTCAATTCTCGGAGACGGTGCTCAAGCGTTTCGAAACGAAACTCAATGTCAGGAAAAATGGTGTTGTCAGGGAGGAAGGTGATCTTGGTGCCCGAGCGCTTCGTGCCGATGGGGACCGGCGTTGCCGACCCGATTTGGCGCAATGGCTCGGTGACTTCACCCCGCGCGAACGCGATGTGGTAGGTCTTCTCATCCTTGAGGACCTCGACGACCGTCCATTCGGAAAGAGCATTCACGCACTTCACGCCGACGCCGTGCAGTCCACCACTCACCTTGTAGGCGTTGTCGCTGAACTTTCCGCCGGCGTGCACTTCGGTGAGGATGACCTCGACCGCGGGGCGACCGTTGATCGTTGGGTCTTCGTGACGCATGAGATCGACCGGCATTCCTCGGCCGTCATCCATCACCGCGCAACTCCCGTCCACGCCGATGCGAACTGTGACAGAGGTTGCGAAGCCCGCCATCACTTCGTCGATCGCGTTGTCGACGCACTCGTAGACGAGGTGGTGCAAGGCGTTGAGGCCGGTTCCACCCACATACATGCCTGGTCGTTTGCGAATGGCTTCGAGCCCTTCGAGGACCTGAATCGACTCAGCGGTGTACTCCCCGAGTGCGGCGACAGGGGGCATAGGAGGAGCGGGAATGTTGATTTCGGACATAGGAATGGCGGGTGGTCCGGCGGTCGGGAGCGGCGCCCTTTTCGCGAGTCTTTATCCTACCAAAACCCCTTGCTTGAATGGCGATTTACAGCCCTTGGGGAGCGCGCTTCTCGCCTCATTCCGGAGGGTTTTTTTGGGCTGAATTTGGCTGGCGTACAAGGCGCTTCGGAGAACTTTGGCCTCCGACCTGCGTTCTATACTTTGGTCAGACTTAGGAGTGACGCGGGAGCGATCCATTTGCCGATGAAGGGGCTCCCGCCCGCTATCGAAGTCCGTCTAGGTGATGAAACTTTCGCGCGCCGAGAACTCGACGCAGTCCGCATCATGGAACAATCGCTCAAGCACATTTCGCCTACCGCCATCAGCGGCGGGGAACTCACGCGTGAGCCGATGGATGCGGTCGCCGACCCATGCCGAGTCCCCGGTATGTTGGCGCCGCAGCAATTGACAGCAAGCGGTCGCCGTGCCTTCCTTGGAATCGCTGCGCTCTTCACGCTTGCCGCGTGCGCTCCCAAGCAGAATCAGAATCTGACGAGTGCGCCGACTCGACCGGATGGCATCTGGGATAGCGGTCCCGCCCCTGTGGTGAGTCGCCGCGCTCCCCCATCTGCGCCAGCCACCGAGGTATCGAAGCCCGCGACCAACGCGAGCGCGCAATCAGGTGGCTCAGCTGCGCTCGCGTGGGCGAAGCCGCGATCGATCTGGGCGCGGGGGGCGCCAGAAATCTCCTTGATGAATCCCATGCTGCCCGTGACCTCGATCACCGTGCACCATGATGGGCTCGACAAGTTGATTACCTCCACAACGCCGAACGAAATGGCGGATCGGATAGATCTTTATCGCACCGGTCATCGCGCGAAGGGTTGGGGCGACATTGGCTATCACCTGATCATCGACCGCGCGGGAACACTTTGGCAAGGGCGTTCGATTCGATATCAGGGGGCACATGTCAAGAATCGCAACGAAGGAAACATCGGCGTTCTCGTGATGGGAAACTTCCAGATTCAGCAGCCGACGAAGGCCCAACTTGCCACGCTCAGCCGAGTCCTGGCCGACCTGCGCGCGCAGTATCGCGTAGCGAAGTCGCGGATCTATTCGCATCGAGAATGGAAGGGTTCAGCGACAAGTTGCCCAGGGGACAAGCTGCAAGTCGCGTTCGCGAAGATTCGTACTGCGCAGCGCGCCTAGGTTCGCGGGGTCTCGTGCCTCGACTGACTTGGGATTACTTTGTATCGCGCCGAGGGGCGAAGTCTTGCGCGAAGATCCCCGTCTTCACACGCTCATCGTCGGCCGCGAGCTTTGCGGCGTACTGTGGATCACTCGCCTCCTGCCTACTCACACGCTTCCACGCCACCCAGCCAATCGCAGCCATGCCCAGAAGCGTGACGGCGTAGATCACCAGAGTCGGAACGAGCCCGAGGGGCGACGGTTTCGCTGCAGCTTGCACTGCTTCGGTCGAAGTGGGCGGAACGAGCGTGAGCATGAACGACAGAGATTGCACGCGCGAAGTGTAGGGGAACTAGTGGGATAGCCGCTGTACGAGGCGCGTTGCGTCATCAAACTTCGCGCGAGCGTCGATGAGTTCCGACGCGCCTTCACTGGGCGCAATCAACTCTCGCTCACGGACTGTCGCGTGACAAGCGGCCTCGACGGAAGGGAACGCGCCCGCGCCAACAGCGGCCAAGATTGCGGCCCCCATTGCCGCGCCCGCATCGGTTTCGAGCAGCGCGATCTCCGCCGCAAATGCATCCGCACAGAGTTGGCGCCAGTAGGCACTTCGCGCTCCTCCGCCGGAGAGTCGCACTCGATCGACCCGCACCCCAAGTGAACGCAGCATCGCAATATTGCCCGCAAGTGCGAAGGTGATGCCTTCAAAGACTGCTCGAGCGATGTCCGCTCGCGAGTGCATGACATCAAGTCCGAGGAATCCGCCTCGCATGTGCGCATCGGGAATGGGGCACCGCTCGCCTGTGAGGTACGGAAGGAAAACGAGCCCGCGCGCGCCAGGACTTGACGATGCAGCCCGCTCCGCGAGTACGTCGTAGGAATCGAGTCCTCGCTGATGCCCCTCGGTGATGGAGTCACTTGCGAGATGGTCGCGAAACCATCGCAGACTTCCGCCTGCTGAAAGCACAACTCCCATGAGGTGCCACGTCGCAGGCACGGCGTGACAGAAGGCGTGGAGTTCGCCGTGCGGTGTTGGGCGCCACTGCGAACTTGGCGCAAAGAGCACGCCACTCGTACCGATGACGCACGAGACCGTTCCCTCCTCCACAATGCCGCTCCCAACAGCGCCGGCCGCTTGATCTCCCGCGCCACCCGCGATGCCGATGCCGGCGCGGAGTCCGAGCGCTCGCGCGGCCGTTGCCGAAAGCGTCGAGGAGTGCACCGGGGACTCGGCAAGATCGGGGAAGAGTGCTCGAGCAAAGCCAAGCGTCGTGAGGAGCGCGGTGCTCCATGAGCGACTGGCGCAATCGAATACGCCGGTGCCCGACGCATCGCTTGGTTCGCTCATCATCTCGCCACTGAGTCGGTATCGCAGCCAATCTTTCGGGAGCAGTACATGTTTTGTCGCGGAGAATCGCTCCGGCTCATGCTCCCTCATCCATTGCAACTTTGGCGCTTGGAACCCGGGGAAGATCCGGTTGCCGGTCGTGCGAAGGAACTCCGGGAGTCCGGGTTCACGCATCCAACGATCGCAGATCTCCGCGCTGCGAGAGTCGTTCCAGAGAATGCAGGGGCGCAGGACGGCGCCCGCGGCGTCGAGTGCGACAAGTCCGTGCATCTGTCCGGAGAGTCCGATTGCCGCAACGCGAGTTGCCGCGTTTGGGCCAGTTCGGTCGAGCACCGCTTGCGTTGCTGCGATGCTCGACCGCCACCAGTCATCGGGGTCCTGTTCCGACCAACCGGCCTGCGGATAGGACACGGGGTGGTCGGCGGTTGCTTGGGCGATCAAGGCACCCGACGCATCGATGAGCAACGCCTTGGTGCTCGTCGTGCCGAGATCGAGACCCAAGAAAAGTTCACCCTGCGTCATGCACGCAGTCTACGACTTCTTCGCGGCCGGCTTCACCCAGATCTGCTTTGCGTCGACGGTGCAGTTGCCCTTGTCATCGATGTTGGAAACCGTACCCTCGATGACAACGATGGCGAGTGGTTCGAGACCGTGCACTCCCTTGGCGTCGCACTTGATAAGTTTTCCCTCTGCGTCGACGACCTGCACGATCAGCATATTGGCCTTCTTCGATTCGCTTGGTTCGCAGCAGTAATCCCAGGGTTTCTCGCAGGTGTCGCCCTCGATTTCATTGCAACTCTTGAGCGATCGATCGGCGACCATGAAGGACGCGCGATTCTTGACGAATGGCTCTGCGCGCCCGCCAATCTTGGCTTCCATGACCACCTTCTCGCCCTTCTTCGCGTTCTTCTTGACCCATCCGGCGCTCTTTGCGTCTTTGGGCATGGTCTCGACGAAGACCGCGGCTGGAATCGTTGGCGGAGTGGTTGCGGGTGGTTCGGAAATGGCGAGTGAGAGTGCGAAGAGAATCGTGGTCAGCATGGCATACCTTTCAATGAACAGTGGAGTTATGAACGAAGTGCGGATGGAATCGGAAGGGTGAGACAGCGAACGATGGCAGGGATGGCGCCGAGCAATCCCAAGCAGATCCCCGCGAGGAGCGCCGCGAGAATCGAAGTGGCATCGACTTCGAGACCGAAGGAGCCCATCGAAAAGCGGATCGCGACACCGTCGAGGATGGTGAGCCCAACGATGCAGGCGAGCAATGCTCCGCCGATGCACGCCACGGTGGATTCGAGAATGAGACTGCTGGCGATGGCGAATCGGCTGAATCCCAGCGCTTGCAGGGTTCCGACTTCGCGCACGCGCGATGCGAATGCGGCGTACATCGCGTTGACGCCGCCGAGCACGCCGCCGGAAGAGATGAGAATCGCCGTGATGAGCACGAGGAGTCGGATGGGTGCGAAAAACTCGGCGAGTTGGGTGAAGTACGCCTGCTCGGTCATCGCGACGGACTCGAGGTCGAGCCTCGACGAGGTGAAGGCATCGACATCACCGATATCAGCCGTCCCGAGCGCAGCGACGACGACTGAGTGCGTCGTTCGCTGCGTGAGTTGGGCGAGTCGGTCGAGTCGCATCCAGAATTCTGCGTGCATGACAGTGCCTGGTGCGTCAAAGAGTCCCACGACTTCGAAGGGGACGCCAGCAATGACAATGCGTGAGCCCATCGTCGCGCCAGGGACTTTCGCGAGTGCTTCCGGAGCAGCGGCAACCTCATCGGTTCCCCGCATGGGCCAACGACCCTCGCGCAAACGCACTTGCGGATGCACCGCGAAGGCCATGGATTCAAAGCCACGCACGAGGACCGGCGGCGCTTCCTCGGTGGTGACCGCGTCCGCGAGTGTGACCGGAACGGCTGCGTGAATCTCATTCGAAACCGCGGGCTGCCCTGCGAGCGTGGCGAGCCCGTCAACGCTCGCGGCGAGGATGGACCCGGTCGATGGTGGGATCTCACTGCGCTCAACACTTTCCTCACTTCCAGAGCCCAAGACAAATGCATTCGTGGCCAAGCCGGACGCATTCATTGAGCCCTCCATGCCCCGTGAAAATGCGACTGAGCCGAGCACCAGCGAACAGACGAGTGCACTGCCACAGACGATGAGCATGAGTCGCTTGGGGCTTCGCCCGAGATTGCGGATCGCGTAATCGAAGGGAAGGTGTTTCATACGCCCTTCATCCCTTCGACAATGCTTCGCCTTGAGGCGGTGAGCGCGGGAACGAATCCTGCAAGCACACCGACGGCGCACGCCGCGGTGACACTGAGTCCCAACATGGGAAGCGATGCTTGAAACTCGACATTGACACCTTCGGCACCGAGTCCAAACTGTCCGAACGAGAGCGAGGCATAGGCCGCGCCCGCACCGAGCAGGCTTCCCGAGAATGCGATCGCGAGGCTTTCGACGACGACGCTCCATGCGATGAGTTGGGCGCGGAAGCCAACCGATTGCAGGATGGCGATGTCCCGCGTCCTCGCGTCGAGCGAGAGCACAATGGCGTTCGCGACAAGGGCGAACACTGCAACCAATGCGCCGATGCCGAGCCAACCCGCAAACTCAGCGATGGCCACGAGGTCTTCTGCCGCGCGCGCCACGAATGCCTTTTCGGGACGAGTCGAAGTGGGGACGCGATCCGCAGCGAAGTGTTTGTCGATTGCTTTCGCGACTTCGGTCAACTTGGTTGCGTTGGCGACTTCGACTTCAAACTGCGTCACTTCCCCGCCCTGAATCCCACCTGCCGCGCTCTGGAGGAATGGAAGTTGAACATAGCACGCATTGCGATCTTGCGGGCCGTCGCTCTCGACGATGCCACCGACGGTGACGCTGATGTTCGCACTCGTAAATCGGTCGCCCACGCGCAGGCCGCGTCTGGCGGCAAGCGCGCTTCCGATGAGCGCGCCATCGCCTCGTGCGAGGAAGGCATCAAACGATCCTTCGAGCACACGCATTCGCGGTGCGAGCACCGCCTTTGCGTCTTCGGCACGCACTCCGCGAAAGACGACAACATCAAGGCTTGCGCGGCAGTTGGAGACGATGATCTGCATCGGGATAGCGCTCTTGACTCCCTCGAGCTTGAGCAGGTCATCCACATACCGTTCCGGAATCCTGCTCGTGAAGGGGCAGAATCGGTTGGCGCGATAGACGATGAGCCGAGTGTCGTCTGCGGACGCAGCGGTTGCATCGCGCACACCTGCGTGGACCGCGCGCTCGGCGGAGAGCAGGAAAGTCGCGACGCCGATGCCGAGGATGGCGAGGATCGCCCGAAGGCGATTTCGTGCGAGCATCTGGAGGGAGAGAATTGCGACGCGCCACCAGATCAATGCGCACCTCCACTCGCACTGGCGTGAGAGGGCTCGACGGTGCGATTCAATTGCCCCTTGTCCAGATGCAACTCGATCTGTGCGCGATGTGCTGCGGATGGGTCGTGGGTCACCATTACGATCGTGCATCCGCGATCCCGGTGGAGATGTCCGAGTAGGTCGAGAATCATCGCCGCGCTGTCGCGGTCGAGGTCGCCGGTTGGTTCATCGGCGAGAAGCAGCGGGGGGTCCGCGACGATGGCCCTTGCAATGGCCACGCGCTGTTCTTGCCCGCCGGAAAGTTGGCGCGGAAAATGGCCGGCGCGGTCCATGAGTTGGACGGTTTCGAGTGCGGCTTCAATTCGCGCTGCCCGCTCCGAACGAGAGAGTGCATGAAGAAGCAGCGGCAGTTCAACATTTTCATACGCCGTGAGGACGGGTACGAGGTTGTAGGACTGGAAGATGATGCCCACTTCTCTCGCGCGCCAAGCCGCGAGTTGATTGCGACTCATCGACGCGAGGTCGTTGGTTCCGATGCGTAAACTGCCTGACGTGGCTGAGTCGATGCCTGCAAGCAGGTTGAGGAGCGTGGTCTTGCCGGAGCCGCTTGGTCCCATGAGTGACACAAAGGAGCCCTTGGCGATTTCAAGATCAAGGTCACGAAGCGGAGTGATGACCTGATCGCCCTTGTGGTACGCCTTCGTGAGTTTCGAGCACTGGATGAAGGCGCGCGACGATGCGTCATTCTCGATGCGATTCGTCATGGTGCCTCTCCTTTGAAACTCTCAACGCCGTGCATGCGCGTACCTTCGGAGATCAGTGCGTCGAGGACGACTCGATCTCCGGCGGCAAGGCCGCTCTGTACCTCCACCCAGCCCTCGCCGCGCGCCGCGCCGAGCACGAGGACGCGCCGTTGTGTACGCAGTGCGTTGCCTTCTGGAATGGCAACCAAGACTTCACTCTCGCCACGCTCACTCGTGCGAACCGCGTCGAGTGGAACGGCGACGCTTTCGGCGCCGCGTGCTTGCCCCTCCTCGGATTGCAAACTGATCCGCACGCGGGCGAGCATGTCTGGCCGCATCGCAGGGTCCGCGTCGCGGATGACCACCTTGCACTGTGCCGTGTTCTTCTGCAAATCCGCCAAAGGAACGAGTCGAATGACCTCTCCCTCAAACACGCGATCCGGAAGCGCATCCACGCGAATCTCCGCCTTCGCGCCGATGTGCACTTGTGCTGCGTCCTTCAGCGGCACATCACAACGAACTTGGAGGTGCGCGGGGTCATAGAGAAGCAGTATCGGTTTCGCGCTTGCCTCGCTCGTGCCGCCAGCCATCGTGCCTGGAATGGCGAGTCGCTGCATCACAACGCCGTTGGCACTTGATCGCACCGACGATCGCTCCACCATGAGCGCGGCCTCATCGCGCATCGCGCGCTTTGCGTCAAGCATGCCGACGGCGGCGAGATGCATGCCGTGCGTTGCTGCAGCGCTGGTGCGCTCCATGAGAAGCTCCCTTCGCGAAACTTCCGCGGCCTCGAACGCCACTTTCATGGCCGCGCGCTCGGCCAATTGTCCGACGCACGCAGACTCCTTCGACTGCATGGCGGCCGTGAGGGCATCGACTCGCAGGCGGAGTCTGCGCAACTCACCCTCGCTTGCGCCGCCACTCTCTCGCAGTTGCAGTTTGCGGGAGAGTTCGTCTTGCATCTCATCGCGCATCGCTCGCGCCTCCGTTGCCTCCGCGTTCAGGCTCGCGAGCATCGCGTCCGCGCCGGCGAGTTTCGCCTGGGCGTCGGCGAGCATGACCGTCGCCGAAAGCTGCAGTTCAAGTGCACGAGCCGCGTTCGCGGCTTCCGCTTCCGCCGCGAGCGCCTCTCCTTCGGCGGCGCGGGCTTCGCCCTCTGCGCGGAGCAGTGCGATAGCCTCGGCTGTCGAATCGAGTCGAGCGACAACTTGCCCAGCGCTCACGCGGTCGCCTTCGAGGACGAGGACTTCGGTCACGACCCCTTCGCGGAGCGGGGTAACTTCCATCGCGAAAGGCGATGGTTCAATCCATCCTGGTGCCTGAATTCCACCGCTCGCCGCGGCGGTGTGTGTACTGTGGCTCTGGATCAGTGCGACCGGCGCAATACGGACATGGGGAAGCGGTTGCAGTGCGCTCCATGCGCTCCAACCGAGAAGCAACGCCGTGCTGCCGAGAATCGTCGCAGGGACGATGACGCGTGTGACAAACCGAATGGTGGGAGGTGAAGAATGCTTGGCCGCACTCATGATGCGCCCCCTTCCTTCTGCGCGCGAGCGCTTGTTGGCGGCACCGCCGTGCGGGTTCGAGATTCAATCACCGAGATCGCTTCTGCTTCGAGAATGGCGCGACGCGACGCTTCGATGCGCCGTTCGGCAGCCATGGCTCGCGCGAGCTCTGCGGTGCGTGGGGACGCCTCGCCCGCCGCAAGTGACGCAAACATCGAGTTGGCGAACACGTCGAGTCCGTCGGCAGTGACTTTGGCCGCACGGGCAGCCTCGTGCGCCCGTTGCACGCGGTCGAGCGAATGCTCGAGGTCGAGCTTCGCCATGCGAATCGCATCCTCGAGCGCCGCATCGGCGGCCTGCAGTTGGGCGAGCGCGGCCTTCACTTCGAGTCCTCTCCGAAAAATCGGGATTCCCACACTCGCGCCAACCATCACGGCCTTATCGCCTTCCATATCGCGCTCGTACGCAACTTCTCCATCGAGGCCACTCGCGAACCACGGCTCAAGCGCCGCGAGTTCGCTCACACGCATCGCACGATCTCGTTCCGCTTCAAGGACTTCGATCGTTCGCGTGGAGAGCGTGAGCGTGGATGGATCCGATAGCTCGGCGGTCACTGGGCCGATCGATTCCACGGCGAGCAGCGAGGCGAGCGCGCGCTCAAGTTCGTGCGCCTCAAGCCGCATGTCGGCTTCCATCGCGATCGCGGTCTCTCGCTGCGAGGAGGACTCGATGGCCTCATTGAGGGGAAGCTCGCCGACTGCAACCATGGCCTGATCCGCATCCGCGATTTTCTGCCACGCATTCACGAGCGAGTGCGCTGCGGTGACAGCGGTACGAGAAAACTGCAGACTTCGCGTAAGTGCGCGCGCCTCTGATGCGGTGCTCGCGCAAACCGCGAGGAGTTCCTCGGCCGCGACTTCGCGCGCTGTGTTCGCGGCGCTGACGAGTCTGTCTCGCGCGAAGAGCCACGCGAGTTCGCCCATCACTCCAGCGGTGACAGGGTTTTCGCCCATGCCTGTTGGGAATCCCCAAGCGAGCGCGATGGTTGGGTCGGGTGGAAGTGCGATTGCGTGGGCTTGCAACGCGGCTGATTGACTTCGCAGGAACGCTGCTCGCACGGCCGGAGCGCGTTCAAGTGCGAGAAGCGCCGCGGCATCAGGCGAAATCGAATCGACGAGTGCTGCGCTGATTGGTGGCGCCTCAGGTGGTCTTAGCGACGAGGTCGATGAGCAGGCGGGGAGGCCGAGCGCGAGGGCGCTCAGGAGAGCGGATGGCCACAGAGAATGGTTTTTCAGAAGAGTGATCGCCGTGTACACGAAACTGTCCTCGAAGGAAGAGAATGCAGAAGCGCCCAACGCAACGATTGCGGGGCAGTAAGCACAACTCAGTGAGGATTTAGATTCGAATGCGGCGCGAGATGACGAGCGTCAACTTCGGCGAGAACGAAGCAACTTCGATCCATTCATCTTGCAGCGGCGGCGGGCGCACGGCGTCGGAGGATGCGATCTCGCCGATGAGCATCGCGTTGGTGTCGATCTGCCAGACGCACTCGATGCCGACATCATCGGTCGGAACGTCGAGGGAAGTCATCGGCCCGCTCAGCCGATCACAGCAGCCCTTGTTGGCGCAGCCTTGATGCTCCGCGGACGGAGCGTGTGATTCGGAATCTTCCCCCGCGTGCTTGGCGGCACAGCAGGCGGGAAGTTCGAGATCAGATTTGTCAGCTGCGCAGCAACCTGACTGAGGAAGCGCAAACCCAATCCACTCCGCGAAGACGCGCCGCTCGCAGCAGCACAGCGTCGTCCACGCCGTGAAGGCGAGGATGGCGATGGTGCGGATGGCGCGGCGAGACTGCATCGGAATCGAATTGAATTATGCCGTGATTCTTCGACCGACGCATCCGGAAGTTGCGAGGAATGTTCTCAAATCATCCGATTCATAGCGGTTCCGATAGTTCGAACGCAGGACTTGCCGGCGGCTTCGAGATTTTTCGAGACCTTAGATAGAAGTATGCGGGGAGGCTGACGCCTGCAGTGGAAGCGCCCCACGCGTAGGTCGCGCCAAGGAATGGACCAAACGCGGGCATCAACCAAATCGCGAGCAGCGAGAAGGTACTGATGCTGAGTGACCCAAGGGCCATGGGCCCTGCAGCGCCGGCGGGTACTTCGGCACCTTGTGAAAGCCATGTAGAAACCATCACGGTGGTGAAGATGATCGGGAACACGCTCGCCATGCCGCTGGCGATCGGAAGTCCGGATTGACCAACGAGGATCGCCGCGCCCACGACGACGCTGGCGCCAACTCCTCGCAGGAGGTAGACGATGAGTCGCACTCGACGCGCGCCGGCGGGAGCAGTATGAACTCGGCGTGTCGCGCAGAGGCCGAGCGCGAGAAGGACTGCAGTCGCACTCGCGCCGCAGAGCAAAGTTCCGTTGACGCTCGGCGTGTAGTGATCGTGCACGAACACGACGCCGATTGCGGCGATAAGCCAAGCGCCCATGGCGACGGCAATGGTTGCGAGAAGCGGTCGCTTCACCTGCAGTTGGTGGAGCTGTTGCGGGAGCCATCGCCAAATCAGGAGATACACGGCGTTCAGCAGAATCCCAACGGGCACGAATGCGAGAGCGCGGCGGAATTCCTCGACGGACGCGGCGTGCGCCTGCAGCCCGATCGCATACGCGACAATCGTTGTGGGAAGCGTGGAAAGAACCCCCCCGATAACGCCGCCGTATCGTTCGACGACAAGCGACGCCAGTACCGCGATCGCTCCCGCGAGGAGGGCGCTTGGCATGACGGAGAGGACTCCCTCGAGGGGGTGAGGCGGGGAAACAAGGAGCGCGAGTGCGAAAGGGGGCAAGAGTTCAGCAAGGTATGCTGCGTGGGCGCAGGTCGGAAATCCGAACTCAAGCCAATCGACCTGCGTAGGGAGTATGCGATGAAGGCGAGAAATCTCATAATGCACTGGAGTCGAATCTTCGTTGCACACGCGATGTGTGCGATCGCGACCGTCGCAGGCGCCCTGACCGCGAATGCGGTTGCATCGTCGCAATCCTCTTCGCACGCCGTTGAGGCGTCGGAACCTGATTCGACCGCACCGATCGCGCTCGACGCATCGAAGAATGTGGAGTTGCGCTCAACGAGTATCAGCGGCGGATTCGCCGAGATCACCGGCCTTGCGGTTTCGCCACTGATGGTGATGTCGCTCTTTGGCGCGGTGGACTGGTATCGCGCAGTGCCGGGAAGCGTGCTTCCTTTGCATGCGAATCCCTGGGTATGGGGAACACTGTTGACGATTTTCAGTATCGGTCTAATCGCCCGCTGGACAACGCGCCCCGTACCGATGCCGATTCGCAAGCTTTTCGACGCCGCGCATTATCTCGAGTCGAAGTGCTCCGCGCTCTTGGCTGCAGGCCTTCTCCTTCCCTACATTGCATCGACGATGACGCAGGTCGGCATGGACCCGAATCAGGTTGCGTCGACTGTCCGACTTGATCCACAACTTGCTCTGGCAGGAATGCCATCGGATGTTTTGATGTATTTCGCTGCGTTGAGTTTGTTCGCTGTGGTGTGGGTCGTTTCGCATTCGATTGATGCGCTTGTCTTGCTCAGTCCCTTCGCCGTGCTCGATGCCGCGTTGCTCTCTGCGCGCGCGACATTCCTCGCGCTCTTGCTTGGCGCGACGGCGCTGCACCCAGTGCTGGGCGCGCTTGTGGCGCTCCCCATCGTGATCTTCTGCATCTTCGTCGCGGGTTGGTGCGTCCGCCTCGACATCTTTGCGATGACCTGCGCGTGGGACACCTTGTTCCGACGGTGGAGTCACGCCGCGCCGCTCGACGGGTGCGTCCGTGCATTCATTGCTCGCCCGCGCGCTGGATTGCCGACACGAACGCGAGGCACAATCATTCCGAGTGGCGCGTCGATGAAGTTTCGCTATCGCCGCTGGTTTGTGATGCCCGCGAGAGAGGTTGACCTTGGCGTCCACCCGAGCACACTTGTCCGCGGACTGCTGTGGTCGACATTCGTTGCTGCCAGCGAGCAGGGCGGGGGGGCGCTTGTCGCGTTGCCGCCGCGATACCAATCGCACGCAGCGATTCTCGCGGCGCGTTTCGGTGCCGAACAGAAGGACGGGCTGCTCTTGAGTGGTTGGAGCAGCGTGAAGGAGTTCCTGAGGACCCTCTTCGGAAAACGACCGCCGACCGCCGCAGTACAGTGAACAGGTGCTCCCGGATCTTCAGTACTCCGCCATCCGTTACGAGAGTTTCGCGCAGGAGATTCTCGCGCCGCTCGCGTTCCCCATTCGCACTGGCCTGACACTTTCCTGGTGGCGACCGAAGGGGCTCGATCGTCCGAGTGCGGCAATCGCTCGCAGGGCGAAGTTCGCTCCATGCGCAATCGGGACACGATGGGGACCGGTCTGGTCAACCGCGTGGTTTCGCGTCCAGGGCACGGTTCCTGCGTCGATGCGGGGTCAGTGTGTTGCGCTACGGTTTTCGAGTGGCACCGAAGGAACGCTGTGGCACAACGGCGCGCCTCTGCATGGATTTGACCCGTATCGCGACATGGCAATTCTGCTGCCGCGCGCGAAGGGCGGCGAGAAAATCGATTGTTTGATCGAAGCCGCGTGCAATCTCCCGCTGGGAATCTCGACTTTCTGGTGGGATCATCCCGAGCAGCACGCCCGCTGGAAAGAAGCCGCACCCGGTCGAGTCGAGCTTTGTGAACTCGTGGCGTACGACCACGAGGCATGGCAGTTTGCGCAGGACTTCGACACGGTGCGCCGTACGATGCTTGCCCTCAATCCCTGCGACTCGCGCGCGAAGGAACTCGACGCGGGTTTACGCGCGCTTCACGGCGAGATTCGAGCCGATGCGCCGCGGAGCGCGTTGAAGCGAGCACGAGGCACCCTCGATCGCTTGATCACCGGTCGTCGCGGGAACGAAGCGACGATCTGCAACGCAGTCGGTCATGCGCACATTGACACCGCGTGGCTCTGGCCCATCATCGAGACTCGCCGAAAATGCATCCGCAGCTTCGCGAATGTGCTTGCAATCATGGATCGGTTTCCGAAGTTTCGATTCCTCTGTTCGCAGGCGCAGCAGTACGCGTTCGTCGAAGCCGATGCGCCGTCGCTCTTCGCACGGATCCAGCGCGCCGTGAAAGCAGGTCGATGGGAGGCTGCGGGCGCGATGTGGATCGAACCGGACTGCACCTGCCCGTCAGGCGAGAGTTTCATCCGACAAATGTTGCATGGGTGCGCGTACTGGGAACGAGCGTTTGGAACGGACGCGCCGCAGCGACAGGTCTACCTTCCTGACACCTTTGGTTTTCCCGCGTCCTTCCCGCAGATTTTGCGCCACGCGGGCATGGACACATTCATTACCAACAAAATGAGTTGGTGTGAGACGAACCGGTTCCCGCATGTCACTTTCTTCTGGCGAGGCATTGATGGAAGTGAGATTCTGACTCACCTCACACCTGGTCACAATTACAACAGTTCGATTCTCCCGCAGGATTTCGTGGCAGGCGAGAAGAATCTTCTCGACAGCAATGCCGTGAGTTCTCGTTGGCTCCAGCCTTATGGATATGGCGACGGTGGCGGTGGCCCAACGCCAGAAATGGCGCAGCGCGCAGAGATCGCGGAACGCGCGGAAGGGCTCCCGCGTGTCGAGCAACAGAGTGTGCATGCTTGGTGTGGAGCATTGCACAGTGATGTTGCGAAGATGGAGCAGAGCCTTACGCCCGCGCAGCGATGGGATGGCGAACTCTATCTTGAGCTGCATCGCGGCACCTACACCAGTCAGGCGTGGATCAAGCAGGCCAATCTTCAGAGCGAAGAGGCGCTGCGCCGCGCCGAGTTGCTGAGCGCCGCGGTTGCCAAGCGCGGCGACCGCTCCGAAGTTCGCAAGCGCCTCGACGCGGCGTGGAAACTGCTCCTGCTGAATCAGTTTCACGACATTCTTCCGGGTTCGAGCATCACCGCGGTGTATGAGGATGCGCAGCAAGATCATCAGCGCGTCCTTGATGCGGCCAACGCAGTGTCGGATGAGGCGGCGGAGGAGTTGTGTCGGGTGCTCGGCGGTGGAGAGAGCATGGTCGTCTTCAACCCAGCGTCTTCGAATGCAAGCGGAGTTGTGGTCGCGGCCGATGGCGAGTTGCAGTTTTTCCCCGAGATTCCTCCGTGCGCAGTCGCGTCGGTCACGCCGTGGAAGAGTGGGACGCCGGATCCGGTCGAAGTGTCAAAGGATACGCTGTCGAATCGATACATCGCGCTGGAGCTCGATCGAGCAGGTCGACTGGCGATGCTCGTCCGAAGTGAAGACGGTAGGTTGCTCAATGCAAACATGTCGAAGGGCGGCGGCGTGTTGCCGCTCAATCAACTTGTGCTCTTTGAGGATCGCCCTCGCCGTTGGGAAGCATGGGATACCGACCGCGACTATCGAGAGAAGTCTTCGCCCGTCGAGGATCCCGCGCAGATGCGTGTGCTGACAAACGAGGGGATTCGCGGCGAGATTGAAGTGCTGCAGCGCATCGGCGCACGAAGTGAGCTGCGCATGGTGTATCGCCTCGACGCGCTCTCTCGCCGCGTCGAGGTTCACTGCGAAGTGGACTGGCGTGAATCGCAGACGCTCCTTCGCGCAGAATTCCCCGTTGCGGTGCGAGCGCGCGCCGCAACCTACGGCATTCAGTTTGGCGCACTCGAGCGCGCAACGCATCGCAATACTTCCGTCGAGAAGGCGCAGTTCGAAGTGCCCGGGCACCGATGGATGGATGTTGCGGAACCCGGGCTCGGCGTATCGATTCTCGATGAAGGGAAGTACGGGCGCGATGCGAGGGCGAGTGCGCACGGCACGACCCTCGGACTCTCCCTCTTGAAGTCCCCAAACTTTCCCGACGCAACTTGCGATCGGCGCCTGCACGCTTTTCGGTACGCGATCCTTGCGCACGACGGCGATTGGCGCGCATCGGAGATCGATGCGGAGGCGGAGCGATTCCTTCGGCCGTTGACAGTGCTTGGCAGGGGGCGTGGCAAGGGAGTCCTTGCGCAGCCGTGCCGCGTCAGGGCAGATCCAGCAATGGCGGTCGAGATTGCCGCGATCAAACCGTGTGAGGTTGGCACGGGCATCGCGATTCGGCTGGTCGAAAAGCACGGCGCTCGCGGGATCGTCAGTGTTCAACTTCCTTCGTGGTGTCAATACGCAGAGCGCACGGACGCGTTTGAGCGTCCAATCCCCTCTCGAGAGTCTCGCGCGAGATTCCACGCGAGGCGCAACGAGATTCAATTCGAGCTCCATCCCTTTGGCATTGCGACCATCGTCGCGCGTCCCTGATTCGCACCGAGGCACACCATTCATGCACATGTCGTTGATGGACTGGTTCTTTCCACTCGCACTCGTCCTCGGCTTGGCGATCGTCGGAATCTCCACTCGTAAGTACGGCAAGAGTGTGGCGGGATTCCTTGCGGCGAATCGCTGCGCGGGCCGCTACCTCATCGCGCTTGCAGATGCGCGCGCATCCATCGGACTCATCACACTCGCGTGGTATTTTCAGCAGAACTACGATGTGGGATACACCTCGATTTGGTGGGGACTCGCCGAGGGACCGGTGATGATCTTTCTCGCGCTGACGGGCTGGGTCGCGTATCGATTTCGCCGCACCCGCGCGTTGACACTCGCGCAGTTCTTGGAAATGCGCTACAGCCGGTCGTTTCGTGTTTTCTGCGGCTTCGTCGCATTCGCGGCGGGCCTCCTGAACTACGGCGTCTTTCCTGGAATCTCCGCGCGATTCCTGATGCACCTCACCGGGATGCCGGAGACTTTCCTTGTGAGCGGCTGGGCGGTCGACACCTATGCCGCCTTGATGGTGGTGATGTTGAGCACGGCGCTGTTCTTCATCTTCCTCGGTGGGCAGGTCACCGTCATGCTCACGGACTTCTTGCAAGGGGTGTTCTGCAACCTCGTGTTCGCAGCGTTGACACTCTGGTTGCTGATCAAGTTCCCATGGAGCGACCTCTCAACCACGCTGCTCTCGGTTGGGGATGGGAAGTCATTGATCAATCCGGCACCGAGCGCAATGGCGGCGGAGCAGAACTTCAACATCACCTACTGGATGATTCAGGTTGTGATCCTGTTGTACACGGCAAAGGCGTGGCAGGGGGATCAGGGCTACAACGCTGCAGCCCTCACGCCGCATGAATCGAAAATGGCGAACATCTTGAATGGATGGCGCTTCCGCGTGCTCATGCTGATCACGCTGGTGCTTCCACTCTGCGTGCGAACGATGCTTGAACACCCGAGTTACGCCGTCGAAGGGCAGGCGGTGCGAGAAGCGATCGCTGCGCTGCCAAGCACCGAGGTGAGCGAATTGCGCGTGCCCGTCGTGCTGGGCGCGATACTCCCCGCCGGTCTCTTGGGGCTTGTCGTTGCCGCGATGTTTGGCGCGTATCTGGGGACGGACAATGCCTACCTCCATTCGTGGGGATCCATTCTGGTGCAGGATGTGATCATGCCGGTGCGACAGCGTCTCGGCCTCGCGCCCCTCCGAGCCTCGCGCCATGTTTTCGTCATCAAGTGTGCGATCTTCGCTGTCGCGGTGTTTGGATTCTGTTTCAGCATTGCGTTTCGTTCGCCGAGCGAGCGCATCGCGATGTACTGCAATCTCACGGCGAGTTTGTTCTTTGCCGGAGCGGGTTGCGCAATCATCGGCGGACTGTACACACGATGGGGAACGACTCGCGCGGCGTGGGCGGGAATGTTGAGTGGCATGGCGTGCGCGAGCATGGGCATTTTCACGAAGGAGTTCGGTGGCACTTGGCAAGCTTGGAACGAAGGGGCGCCCGGTCTTCTGCGCGAAGCACTCCTGCTCGTAGACCAGTTCAACGGTCAGGTTCTCGGATTTGTAGCCATGATCCTTGCAACGCTTGCGTATGTCGCCGTTTCGATCGCGCAACGCCAGCGGTTCGACCTCGATCAACTGCTTCGCCGAGGGCAGTACGCGGTGTCGGAGGACAACGATGAGACGGAGCGCGCCATTGGCGCCGACGAGCGGCGGAGCTTCTGGGAGAAGATCGGCATCGATCGCGACTTTACGGGATGGGATCGAGTCGTGACATGGGTCACGCTCGCGTGGCCGATCGCCGGAACGATGCTCTTCGCGATCGGCACGCCGATCATCGTGCTCTATCCATTCGAGGATGCGGCGTGGCTCTCGTTCTGGCATGGATACACCTACTTCACGCTCGTTGTGGGCACCTCGGTTGTGTTGTGGTTCGCCATTGGTGGCTTCCGAGATCTTGCACGCATGCTCCGATTGTTGAAGGCGCGAGGCGCGAATGCGCAGGATGACGGGAGCGTGGACGAAACCTCGCACGAGATCGGTCATGGGTGAACTCCGCCGAGCATTCCCAGCCCCCGTTGGCGCGTGGTCTGTTGTCGCCGTCGGTGGCGAAGGGGAGGCGCGCATGCACCGCGCGCGCGTGCGGGTCGAGCATGGAAGTCAATGGTCGATCCACGCAGCACTCGCACGCGCCGGTGTGCAGCAGACGATTGACCCGATGCGCGCGGAGCTTGACAGCGAGTGGATTGGCAAGACGGAGTGGATGTATGAGGCAGCGGCGATCGTGCCGCATGTTCGTGAAGGATCGAAGTGCGCGCTTCGCATTGAGTTGCTCGATGGAACTTGCGATGTCTTTCTGGGCGATCTGCACTTGGGAAAGCACCAGAGCGCGTTCGTTCCATTTGATGTCGCGATTCCTCGCGAATTGCGCGGCCGAACGCTTCCACTCATCTTGCGGTTCGCCGCGCCTGTCACGGAAGTGCTTCGCTGGCAAGCGTTGCTTGGCGCGCGACCGGTCAACGGCGATTGGACGCCCTATTGTTTTTCGCGAAGTGCGGCGTGCAAGTTCGGTTGGGACTGGGGACCGCGAGTCGCGGGCGTCGGATTTCGTGGCGCACACTTCGTTTGTTGGGATGCAGCGCGACTTGCGCCGCTCGCGCTCTCGCAAGCGTGGGACGACGATGGTTCGTGCACAATCAAGCTGGGGGTTGAGGGCGAATTCGAGGACTGCCGATTGGAGTGCTCGCTGACTTCGCCCAGCGGCGAAGTCTTCCCACTCGATGAGGCCGTGCGAGCGCGGACGATTCGACCAGAGAAGCGTTGGCAACCGTGGCAGCATGGTGGACGCGCCAACACTGCGTGGTACGCGGATGTCGTCGCGTGGGATGGCGTGCGTGTGGCGGACGCCGCCGGCGCACGCATCGCTCCCAGGCGCGTGCAGCTCGACACTTCCTTCGACGAGGTCGGGCGGCGTTTCCGCTTCATCGTGAATGACACGCCGATCTTCGCGAAGGGCGCCAATCTCGTCCCCATGTTGCTCGATGGGTCGCAGATTCGCGACTGGCGCGCAGAAATGCGGCGCTATCGCGCGACTGGGTTCAACATGATTCGCGTGTGGGGCGGTGGGCACTACATGCCGCGTGCTTTCTATCGTGCTTGCGATGACCTCGGCATCCTCGTCTGGCAAGATTTCATGTTCGCGTGCGCGACGTACCCTGAAGAGGAACCGTTCGCATCGCTCATCTCGCAAGAGGCGGCGTACCAGGTGCGCCGCCTCTCGCAGCACCCATCGATCGCGCTGTGGTGCGGAGGCAACGAAGACATTCTCGCGTGGTGGAGTTGGGGTTGGAAGGAGCGGCTCGCGCCAAACCAGTCGTGGGGGCGCAAGTACTGGTGTGAAGTCCTTGGAGGTGTCGTCCATGCGCACGACGGCGGCACGCCCTACTGGGAGGAAAGTCCATACTCAGGGTCGATGGAAGTTCACCCCAACGATCCGAATGCGGGTGATCGGCACACATGGGACTCGGAGGCGAAGCTCGAAGGACTGCGACGCGTGGTTCCACGATTTTGCAGCGAGTTTGGACATCAGTCTCCTCCGAACTTCGTGACCCTCTCGGAGGAGCTGCCTGCAAGCGCACTCGTCATCGGCGGTGATGCGCTTCGCTTGCGGCAGAAGGCGACCGGCGGTGACGATGTGCACCTGGCGCCCTTCATGCGAAGCCGATTTCGCGAGCCGCGTGCGCTTCGCGAGTTTGTCGCGCAGGCGCAGCATCTGCAGGCGCGCGCGATGGAGATTGGAGTGCGGTGGCATCGTGCCAACGCACCCCGGTCGACTGGCGCGTTGATCTGGCAATGGAATGATGTTTGGGCCGGACATTCATGGAGTCTGATTGACATCGCGCAGCGAGCGAAACCTGCGTGGCATGCGGTTCGTCGTGCGTGCGCGAGGTCACTCCTTTCGATCGAGCCAACCTTTGCGTGGACAAATGAAGGGCTTGGCGAACTGGAGGTCGTTCTCATCGATGATCGATTGTTCGAGGACTCGGAGTACTTCGCAAATCGCGACCTTGTTGCGCAGGTTCGTCGCATGAGTTTCGCAGGTGCCGTACTCGCGACCGCCAGCGTGCGGCTGCGCGCCCATGCGGAGGCGGGATTGGGCGCAGCGACCGTGCGTGGACGCATTCCTTTGTCGATTCTTGATGGCGCATGTCCGCGAACCGAACTCCTTGTTGCGCATCTTGAGGGCGCACCGCGCCTCTCCCGTGCAACATGGTTTCTCGGTGATGACGCGGAACTGGAATTGCAGCCCGCGAAACTCGAACTCGTGCACGGAGCCACAGCGAGGCGCGCGGGGGCGGAAGTCTTGCGAGCGACAACAGTGATCCGCGAATTGTGGATCGAGCCGAGCGAGACAACGGGCGTCAATCCACGAGATGGTTCGTGGCGAACACTTCTCCCCGGAGACTTCGTTGAACTCGTTCCGGAGGAGCACGCGTTCACGGCGAATTGCTTTGCCAAGGCCAGTACGCGCTCAAAGTGAGTGCTCGACGAGTGTGGCACGGTGCGCTGCTAGTCCCTGCGCGGAAGATTCACACTGCCGTCTCGCGACAAGAATTCTGTTCCGAATTTCGGGATTGTTTTTCGAGTGGCCACCATGCGCGAGTAATGTCTCGCGTGCAGAGTGTGTTGCATCGGAGCGGCGCAGGTGCAGAGGGCGGTCGGCCACGAAGGAAACCAGGGATACGGCAGGCGTCTGGCGGGTGGGCGCGTGTACGCGATCCGGAAGGAGTCGTTGTGCGTTGGAATGGAGCATCGGAAAGATCTGAGTTTGGTGCGGCGGGTGGAGGGAACTGGAGGGGCGCAGGAAAGCGTTCCACTGTTGGGGATGCTCGCCAACATGGCGTTGTCGCGGGCGCGCCGTTGTCTGCGATTCACGGTCCGCCTGATGGAGAGTCCGCGCTGACGATTGAACGAGTCATGCACAATCTGGGCCTTGCGCGTCAACGGGAGGCGGGTGGCTCGATCGTCGCACAGGTTGCTGCAGCGGACGGCGCAGGGGATTTCGAGTTGGCTACTCGCGATGTTCGGGGAGATGCTCAAGAGGCTGCGTTTGCCGCGGCGATTGCATCCATGAGAGTTCGTCGAGAGGCTGGCATTGATGCGCTCGTGGCGCACGCGCGCGCGGAAGGGTCGGCGATGATCGATCGCATGTACTGGACAATCGTCTACGACCTCGAACGCGCGCCGACAACAAGCAATCGAGCGCAACTTCGAGTGCTTGGCATCGAGGTTCCTCCGGCGACGCTCGTGGAGGACGAGGCGTTGCCGTCCCTCATCGCCGAGATCGCGAGCGGACTCGCGCGTTGGGGCGTGTATCTTCAGTGCACGGATCATTTGACTGACCGTGAGCTGTACGACCGCCTCGAGTCGCGGGTCCTTGACGAGCAGGTGGCGGAGCTTCCTCCCGATAGCGGCGCGTCGGAATACATTGATTTCGCGGTTGACGCGTCGAGTGAAGTGCTCGACTGGTATGCGCGGCGCGAGCGAGATTCGCCAGCGCGAAGTGGATGCGCGAATCGCGATCGGTTCCTGCCAACGCCTCACGGAGGGCCCGTGGCGAACGCTTCAACATCGCCGGCGGCTCAACATGATCTTGAGTGATGGGACGCATAGTCAAGGCACTTCATCGCTTGGCGCCATTGTTCCATGCTGCGTAGAGAGGGCGTGCTCATGATCTCCATCACGGCTGCGACGCTCTCCGTCTGTGCAGGGCGGAATGGAGTTCAGAACAAGCCGAAGGGAGTTCGGCTTGCTTGGCACTCCTAACTGGGGGTTCTGCGACGCCGCGACTCGGTCGGGATTGGACAAACACAATTCGTGCATTGGGTCAGTCGCAGAGTGCGCGCTCGAACCGGCGATGCTCGGCGAAGGATGGCGAATGCGCCTTGATTTTGGCGAGCCTTGCGCGAGGCGTTACGCGCTAGGCGGATTGCTCGCGTGTGTCTTCGATGCGCGAGGGGTCGGGGTTGCGCCGAATGTGCGAAGCCACGCGACCGGAGATCGAGGCCGCGGTCCGCGTCGTGCGCGCGACTCCTTCCTCCAGGTCCAAACGAACCACGCGCCGACAGCGAGCGCGGTCACGGCAAATCCGATCGTGAGCAAACTTCCGAGTGCCTTGGCGTGGTCGTATCCAGCAGCGCCGATCCACCCGATGCCGATTTGGATTGGTGCCGTTACGGCGACGGTGAGCATCTCCACCACCAAGAACTTCCACCATGGGACATGGAGCACACCGGTCATCGTGAGCACCGCCGTGCGAGTTCCGGGAATGAAGCGTGCGAGGATGAGCACGATTGTGCCGCGCTGTTCCATCGCATACTTCGCTTCGAGCAGGCGGCGCGGGTGCATCATCCGCTTGAGTCGCCTGCTGTGGATGATGCGGGTTCCAAAGTGACGGCACATCCAGATCCACCCGGTGTCGCCGATCACCAGTCCTGCGTACGCCGCCGCGAGTGTCTCGCCCCACTGCATCTGCCCGTGATAGATAGCGACACCGGCAGGGATCAAGAGAAAATCTTCGGAGATGTGCAGGCCGATCCCGCAGACAATGAAGGCGAAGAAGATGAATGTCGCGCCGTAACTATTGAGCCAAGCGAGCAGAAGCGAGTCGGGTGTCGACTGCAGGATTTCTTCGGGAGGCGGTGTCACGCCCTGGACCGAACCTCCTCCTGCCTGCGCGAGGAGCGAGTGCATGCTCGATGTGGCTTCATGCGCCCAACTCGTCGCCGATGGGAGAGCTGCGAGATCCGCAAGAGGCTGAAACAAAGCGTCCATCATCAATGGGTCGTGCCGTGAAATGCTGCCGGACTCAGTCGGAAAGTTGCTTCAATCGCGCGCATGAGGGAGCGTGTGATAAGAGACGCGCAGACTCTATCGCCTATGGCCAGTCGGGGTTGGACCAACTCTGCCTCAATTGCCATCTCTGCCTCATTCCGCTCGACGCGCCAGACATTGTCTCGACGCCTGTGCAGCTCGGGATTGCATCCGTTTTGCGGGAGTGAGTAGGGGCGGAGTTCACGATCGTTTTGGTTGGAGGGAACCCCGCCATCGAGTTCGAGTGAAAAATGGAGTTGCGGCGTGTCGCCGCGACTGACTCCGTGCGGTCGGGGAAGGAGGCAGCGGTATCGCGTCAGAGCCCGCCGCGTTCGCGAGGCATGAGCGCCGAAACATCCACCGGACTGAGAAGCTCGCGTGACCAGAACGGCTCCGCGGCGCTCGTTCCGATCTGACTTCCGATGAACCGATCTCGCGCTTCGACCCATTCGAGAAGGCCTCGGTTGGGCGCGTGGTCGATGACCTGACTGCGATAGGCGAGAATCGAGGCGCGCTTCTTCTCGAGAGACGCCGAGGTGTCGATCGCGAAACTCGGAATCGGGATTGCGCGAAGGTGCGTGCAGTAGTAGTAGAAGAGTCGTTGTGGATGCACCGGCTCTCCCGGAATCGCGCTCTTGGTCAACTTCGCGTCAAAGCGCGCGTCCTCTGCAATTCTCGTGACGGCGCGATGATCCGGATGCGCGTCTTCGGGGTGAGGAACGAACATCGTGTCGCATCGCCACGCTCGAAGCACGGATGCGAGGGCGTGGCGCGCTTCGAGCGTGTGGACGACCTCGCGATTCTTGAGGCCCAGTTGCTGGCGTTCACAACCGAGTACGCGCGTCGCTTCGAGCGATTCGGCGGCACGCTTCTCCTTCGACCCCATGGGTGTTGGCTCGCCATCGGTCATGTCGACAATCAGCACCGCGTGCCCTTCCGCCACGAGCCGCGCAATCGTGCCGCCCATACCAAGCTCTGCGTCGTCAGGATGCGGCGCAACGACTACCACGCGGAGCGCGCGGGGCGATGCATGGTTCGCTTGCATGGGACCTGATTTCGCGGCGGCAGTCATGATGTCGGCGTGTCCTTCTTGGGGTCACTCGGGGTCGGATCTGTCGGCGATCCCTGCCTTGGCAGCCGCGGAACCCGATCCTTGCTGTCCACTCGGGGGACGCGAGTACCGGTGGGTGCTTCATCCTCGCTGCTTGGGGGTTTCGTTCCTTCCACGGGCGCAGGTTTTGTTGTCACGGATTTCGTCGCAGCGGGGATTCGTGGCGAGGTGCTCGGCGCATTGGTGGGGGTGACAGCGGGCGTTGTCGCAGGCGCGCTCCCCACACCACGAGCTCCACGCGCGGGGATCTTCTGTGGCGGCGCGATTGCCGCATCGATCGATGGAATCTGTCCCGTTGGTTTCGCGGGCGGATCGATGATGTTGTTGAGGTCTTGGGCGATGGAACTCGCGAACGCGCGGAGCGACAACTCAAGCGTCGCGTCGCCGCGCGTGCGCGCTCCTTCGAGTTCAAGCAGCGATCGACACAGCACAGCGAATCGTGCGCGCTCTGAAAGCAGCCATGCGTCGGTTGGCGCGCGTACTGCGAGAGGCGCAATATCGCTCGAGGCGGCGACTGGCGCGTTGATGTACGAACCGCCGACCGCGCCGAGCGACTCGACGAGTGTCGCGATCGGGATTGTTGCTTCAAGGCGGTTCAGGTCCGCATCGAACTGCTCCTCACTCCCAGCGAGCAACGACGCGCACGCGAGTCGCAGGAGAGCCGCTCCATCGGTGGTTGCTGGAACAAAGGCCGCGCGAGAGACACACCAGTTTCCCCACATCGAAATGGAGTCCGTGACGCGTCGCGAAATTGTCGAGTCCGGTCGTCCTGCAATAGTGCGCAGCGCCCGGGTGAGTCTTACGAACCGGTCCATACGCGCAAATGCGGACGAGTCGGTGTCGCCGCGAGCCCAACTCTGCGCCCATTCGATTCGCCGTGCGCCTCCGATCTCCCCAATCGCGGCGCACGAGCTTCCGCAGAATTCCGTGAGGGCTGCATCATCGCGTTTGAGGCGGGTTTCGAGCGGGAACGGCGCGTATTGCGCGGTCTGATCTCGCAAAGCGCTGAGGGCGCGGATCGCGTCGGGTCGCTTGAACTTATCGACGAGGAGTCGCGCGATCAATCGTGCCCGCCGATCCATTTCGACGGCGAGTGAAGGTTTGAGCGCAGTGATACGGTCGACAGTGTTGGAGAGTTCCTTGAGATCAAGGCGATCCATGGTGAGCGATCGCACGCGTTCGAGGGCGCTCACCGTCTCAGGATCCGCGAAAGATGTGGCGCCGGATGCGATCTGTTCGAGGCTCCGCAGTGCCGACAATTCCGCGTTGCGTGAGTCCCGTTCCAATTGCAATGCAATGTCTTGGAGTTCGCGCCCGAAGTCGTGCGCCGGTTGCATACGCGCCATGATTGCGAGCGAGAGCGCCTCGTTGCAGCGTTCGAGCGCTGCTCTGCGCGCCTCGCCCTCGTCCACGCTGGTTCCAAACCGCGCCGTGGCGCACTCATTGGCGAGTACTCGGAGCGAATCGTGCACCTTTTCCGGTTCACGATCGAGTGCGATGCGTTGCTTGATCTGCATGAGCAGCGACGCAAGCTCGACGGCGCATCGTTCGATGGAAAGGAGTGGCGAAGCCTGCATCCGTGGCGTCGCGGTGTCGGCGAGGTTGTCGGCGTTGGTCGAGGGGACACCGTCGCGAATCGCAAGACACGCGCTGATGCACTCCGCTTCAAGCACGGCCAGTGTCGCGTCCCGTAGCACGCCCGATCTCCTTGCGCTGATGGCGAGATGGACGAGAGGCTCGATGCGCATCGCTCGTGCGTCGAGCGGAAGGGGACGATCCTTCGCGAGAGAAGCGAGGATCGCATCGCGGAACGCATCACTGAGCCCAGTTTCATTCGCGACGCGAAGCTCAATCGTCGCGGGGTCGCACGGGCGGTCGAGCGTGCTGAGCGTCGCCAGTGACTCGCCACTGGGGGCGCGAGTCTGCGACCTTGGCCACGGATTGGGCAGTTCCCTTCCCTCAAGCACGACAATCGCATCCGCGAGCGGTGCCAACGCATCGGCCGCGGCATTTCCTAGAACCTCGGCATTCGCGGGATCCGCTCGACGCATCAGTTCCAGCGCGCTGCCGGCAAACTCTTGGAGGGATCGATCGACGCTGATGAGTTCAGCCATCGTGAATGCGGCCTGTGTGGCAGCACTTTCAGCGCGCCGTTCATTCGAGAACGCCTGCAGGAGCGAGTCAACATTGGATCGCATTCGCGCGAGTCGCAGTCCCGCGACAACTGCGGCGCTCTCGCTCCATGGCCTCGCATCATTGGGGCCAAGCAGCAGCGCGCCCGTTCTTCGCAAGCATGCGCGTGCCTCAGACGCGATGCGCTCGTGCCCAGCCTGTTGCAGCAGCGACTGCTCAATCTGCTCCGCTTCGTTGGTGAGTTCCTGCGCGAGCGCGCTCGCGGCATTCAACTTTGGGAGCGCGGGTCCGCTCGGTGCGACATCGAGATTGAGGATCTGCGCATGGGCGTTGGTGGCGCGCGGGCCTCCAAACATCAGTATGCATGCAACGATTGCGTGGTACTGCTTCATGAGTCAATCACCTCCGCAGGGACACCGTAGTGAATCCACTCAAGGCAGAGTCCTTGCGGTGGAAGCGTCGTGCCCGCTTGGCGGCGATCTTTACTCGTGATGATCGCAGGGATGCTGTTGCCGTCGAGGTGTCCGCGTCCAACATCGACCAGCGTTCCCGCGAGGATGCGCACCATGTTGTACAGAAATCCGTTTCCGCTCACTTCAACCGCAAATCGGCGCGGCGCGATCATGCGCACATGACAGGAAAAGATCGTGCGCACCGTGGTTTCGCGACCGTGGGAGACCTGCGCGAACGCCTCGAAATCGTGCGTCCCGACGAGCTGGCTTGCTGCGTGCTGCATGGCAGCGAGTGAGAGTGCATGGGGAGTCGTAAAGACAAAGTCGCGGTCGAACAATGGCGCCGCGTGATGTGGCGGACCGAGGTGCTCGATGATGTAGCGGTAGCACTTACTCTTCGCGTCGCTGATGGGATTGAAGTTGGGTGCAACGATCTCGGCGTGGCGAACTTGGACATCGCGTGGGAGTCTGGCATTGAGTGCGAAGGGGATGCGCTCAACAGGAACCCGAAAGCTCTCCGCTGTAAACGCCGCGACCTGCCCCTTCGCGTGCACACCGGCATCCGTTCGGCTTGCACCCATCAGCACGATTGGCTCTCGAACAAAGGTTGCGACAACCTCTTGCAACACTCCTTGCACCGTGCGAAGCGCGGGCGCATTGGGCGGCTCCTGCCGCTGCCAGCCGTGAAACTCGGTGCCGTCGTACGCAACGGTCAGTTTGACGCGCGGCACGAATCATCCTCCGAAGAGGCACCCGGGTTGGAACATGCCGCTCTTCTCAAAGTAGGAGAGCGCTGCTTCGACGGTGGGGAAAATCTTGGTTGCGGTTTCGGTGATGAATGGGCTTGGAGACTTCTTCGGCTTCCATACGACGAACACCTCCTTCGTGTGCTCCCACGCGTGCTGAAGCTCTCGCTCGACACCGCTCGAAAGCCCCGGTTGACCGTTGGGCAACTCAGGGACAAGCGACACGATCATGTCGCTCTGGTCGATGAGCTTGAAGTCGCGCATATAGATTTGCCCGTCGATGTCGCCGGCGATGTCGAGTACTTCGCGAACCGACACTCTCGCGCCGCGGTTCTTCGATCCACCAAACGAATGGGCGGCGTTCTCGATCCAGTCGGCGCCTTCGCGTGCGGCCGTGAGTGCGCGCTCAAGGAGAAGTTTCTCATCGACATCCGCAGGATCGAAGGTGATGAAGTGTTTCGCGAGTGCCGCGCGAAACTCGTCGATCTCCGCGAGCACGTCAGGCATGTCGACGACATGGCTCATGGGGAAGCTCGGATAGACGCGCTTCATGTTGGGTTGCGTAATGAGCCGCGCGCACGTTTCGGTGGTGTCTTGATGGCGTCCACGCGAGAGGACATAGAAGGAGCTCTCACAACCGAGCGACTGCGCGAGCAATTCGGTCGCGAGAATCTCTTCCTCGCGCCACACCATGCAGTCTTTCAGCGTCGCGTCGATGTCATGCTCTGCGTGCAAGCGTTGATGCACCGTTTCGACATTGTCTACGAGGCAGATCAGCATGTCCGGGGCGAAACGGCGGATTAGGTCGAAATCGAACGCTGGAAAGAGCCCGTGCCGCCAGCGAAAAGTGGCATGGGTATTGATGATGACATTTGGGTGTTCCTCTCGAGGGAGTGTCTCGGTGAGCACATCACGAAACGCTGCGCGGCGAAGGGTCGCGAGGCGCGAGAGTGGGAGATCGAGAATTCGGCCTGGTCGAACATCTCGTGCCTCGGCATACATCATGTCGCCGAGGTTAAAGAGTTGGATGTCCTCGCCCTTGAGCGCCGCCGCATCGCGGACAGCCTTCAAGTAGGGTTTCTTGTCGACGCCAATCTGACCGGTGACGATTGCTCTCATGAGAAGTTCCTTGCGCGTGCAGGGTACTCCATCGAGGGGCGGAGCCCGTGAGGCTCGCCTTCTCGGACGAGAGGCCGCACGCGAACTACATGCGTTCGATCAGAACCAGCGCGTGCACCTCGACAGCGCGCCCTTCGCCGATTGCGTCAACTCCCTCATGTGTCTTGCCTTTGAGATTCACGCGAAGTGGATCGATCTCAAGGAGCCTTGCGATATTCTCGATCATTCTCGCTTTGATCGGCGCGAGCTTGGGGCGCTCGCAGATCACCGTCACATCGAGGTTGAGAATGCCGTACCCGCCTCGCTTGAGCGAATCTCGCGCGGCCATCACGAATCGTGCGCTATCCGCGCCTTCATTGGTGGGGTCGTTGTCGGGAAACTTCTGCCCAATGTCGGGCAAACCAAGTGCCCCAAAAACTGCATCCACGACCGCGTGATACACGGCATCGCCGTCGGAGTGGCTCACTGGCCCCATTGGGTGCTCAAGACCGACGCCGCCAAGAACAAATGGTCGGCCACCCCCAGGGGAGTGGTTCGGCTCAAGTCGGTGGAGGTCGTAGCCATGACCGATGCGAGTGTGGGGGAGGGACATGGGAAGGGAAGTAGAGGGGACGGAGACTTGGGGAGGTCGGACATTGTGCCTCCAGTTCACGAATCATGGATTCCGCCCCAGGGTCGCGAAAGTGCCAAGTACTATCCTGCCATGAACCGATAGGGATTTGAACGCGACCGCTCCTTCGGTCGCAGCCTTCTCTGTTTGCGATTCTCCGGGACCTGTTTCGAGTTTCCCCTTGAGCCTCTCCATGCCTCACCGCGCACGCGCAGACACCCTCATGACCGGCCTCGCGCTTTCGAGCGCCATCCTGCTCTCCTCCATGGCGGGTTGCTACCGCCCTGCGGGGAGTTACTACCCCGGAACGGGGCAGGGCTACACCTACATCTCAACGGAAATGAAGCCCGTGACGATCACGCTGATCGACACGCGAACGGAGCAACCGTTTTTCAAACTTGACATTCCGCCAGGAAAGCAACTCTCCTTCAATTTTCTTGGCGGAAAGGGTGATGATCCTGTGACGCGACCAGATCGGATGATGTACGCGATTTGGGAATCGGATACGCAGACCGGTCGCTTGACCAATCAACTCACCTGCCCGCCGCAGGACTGCGTACGCATCGATTACACGCTTCGTAAAGCACCCGAATGGGCGGAAGAGCCCCCCGAGTACATGCACCGCATCGACGCGCCTCTTGGCGCGCCCGCGTGGTGGACCCCTGCGGGTGGGCCTTTGCCAACCAAGAGCCGACCGCTCTACGAGTGAGAGCCGTCGACCATCAGGCGTTCAGCCCCTGTAAGAGTTCGCAGAAGCGTGCGCCTCGTGCTTCATAATTTGTGAACTGATCCCAACTCGCGCACGCGGGAGAGAGGAGCACGATGTCGCCCTCCTTCGCGCGATCCATTGCGGTAGCGAGCGCGACATCGAGGGTCTTGCACAAGCTGCCGCCTTGCGACGCGATGATTGGCGCGGTGTCGCCGATGGCATAGAGCCCTGCGAGATTGCGAGCGAGCGCTGCGATGGGTGTGAGGTCGACTTTCTTGTCGTATCCGCCAGCGATGAGATGCACTCGCCTCGCGTCGTCGAATGCATCGATGGCAAGGAGCGCAGCCTCCACCGTTGTCGACTTACTGTCGTTATAGAACCGCACTCCCTTCATTTCGGCAACGAATTGCAGTCGGTGGGGGAGTCCAGAAAAACTCTCGGCAGCGCGCACAATCGTCTGCGCATCGACGGGGATTCCCATTCGTTCCAGCGTCAGCATGGCGATGTCGATGGCGAGTGCGGCGTTGCATTGATTGTGCGCTCCGGGTAAGCATGAACGGAGCGCATCCGTCGCAGGACGCGAACAGATTGGGGTGTCGCTTTGATTCCACCACGGCGAGAGACCTGCGGAGAGCGGCGCGTTTTCTCGCGCATCGCCTTCGAAGTGCGTGACGAATCGGTCGCCGTGTGAGGGAGATTGAAACGCACGCGCCATCGACTTCGATTGTGAGTAGTGCTCGAACGAGCCATGCCAATCCAAGTGATTGGGAAGCACATTGGTGAGCCCAGTGATGTTGGGCGACCAGCGCAGTGATTCCCCGAGCCACCACAACATCGCGCTTGAGAGTTCAAGGATCACGACATCCGCGGCGCTAGCCGTCGCACTTGCTGCGAGGAGCGAGCCGCCGATGTTTCCACCAAAGTGTACTTTCGCGGACGAGGCGACGGACGCAAGTGCAGCACGAACGGCCACTTCAACCATCGCGCTCGTGGTGCTCTTTCCTGCGCTGCCGGTGATACCCACGAAGTGCGTCACGCCGCGTTCTTGCATGGCGCGAATCGTGAGTTCAATCTCCGTCGCGATCGGAACACCTGCGTCAATCGCGGCGCGAACGAAGGGATTGCTCCACGGTGTTCGAACGGCAGGATTTACAATCACAAGATCCGTGTCGATGAATTGCGCTGGTTGATGACCACCGAGCGCAAGGGTGACGGAGTTGGCATCGATGAGGTCCTGCACGCTCGCGATGGATTGCGTCAACTTCTCGGGCACGAGGCTGTCGGTAAGCAACACATTGCTACCCCGCGTGGCGAGGTAGCGCGTCACGCTCGCGCCACCCCCAAACTGTCCAAGTCCCATGACGGTGACCCGTTTCCCCGCGAGCCACTGCGCAAGCGGCGCCTCCGAAGGGATCGTCTTCATACTTGTGTGGGAATCGAGGCTTGCGTGGCTTCCTTGCACGAACTCAGTGTACCGATGGAAGTTCGCGCTGTCGGTCCCTTGTGAGGGGAATCATGGATGCTGTCGCGCTGCGGTACATTCAAGGAGATGGACCAGAATGTGCAGCAAGATCAGTCGATGGAGCCAGAGGGTGCGCGTCCCAAGATCGCCTCGCGCCCTCGACTCAGCCGTCTTGCCATTGCATCGTTCAGCCTTTCGATCGTTGGTTGCTGCGCGATTCCTGCGGCCGCCGCGGCAGTCATGCTCGGCTTCATCGCGAACGAGCGCGTCCGTCGCTCGCAAGGCCTGCTGCGAGGGAGGAACTTTGCAATCACAGGCATCGTCGTGGGGTGTGTTGGAATCGTCACCTCACTCGCCCTTCAAAATTTCGCGTTTTCGATGCTCGACGGATACGAGGCCCAGATGCGCACAAGTGTGACCGCGCTTTTGAAAGAGGGGGCCGCGCCTCGAGACGGCGCGTCACCGGCGGCAGCGAGTGTTTCGCTCTTTGCGGTTGATGCACCCGGCGTCGACGCGACTTGCCGAGAAAATTTCGCACGCGCGGTTCGTGAACGCTATGGCGCGCTTGATGGGATCTCTGTGGTCTCGTCGGAACCCATCGGTTCGGTCTTCGAGCCGAGCTTTCACTGGGAAGTTGTCTTCCGTTTCGATTCAGGGAACGCAGTTTCTGGTGTGGTGAAGACGAGACTGGTGCCCGAACTCGGCGCGATGATGCCGACTTCCCGCCTCGTCAAGGTGCGGCTCGACGGAGGCGACGCACAGTCCCTTCAACTGCCGGCAATCGAAACGAATGCACCGACGGAAAGGGAACTGCCCGAGTCGGAGGACTCGGGCAGTCAGGGTTCATGATCGCGAAGTGCAAAGTCGGCGCGCTCAGCACGGTCCCCATGCATTCAAGATGAGGGTGATGTCCGCGGCGTCAACCGTGCCGTTGCCGTCGAGGTCTCCGCTTGCGGTTCCCCATCCATTGAGCACGATGGTCAGATCTGCGCCGTCCACGGTTCCGTTGAGGTCAAGATCTCCTTGGCACGCGGGAGGCGTGGGTACGCAAGTGAAACTAAGTTGTCCACTGCCGCCGCTGGTTGCGCCGCCCACGCGGACATAGATCGGCATACCAACCGTCGCGGCGAATGACATGGACGAGGTGCCGTTGGGGCATCCCGCGCTGTTGTCGCTGCACCCGACAAGCGCGCCGCTTGGCGGGCACTGCCCTTGGTAGGCTGCAAGTCGCGTGTCGAAACTGACCAAACCACAAGTCGTGATCGTGGCCGTTCCGGTGCAGGCCGGGATGTAAGTGAACCACACATCGTTCGCGACTGTGGTTCCAGTGCCTTGATCACAACTCGCGGGAAGCGCGAGTGCACTGTTGCTTGCGTAGGTTGAGTTGAACGGGACGATCCCATCTGTGAGCACTACGGTTGCGCTCGTGCATTCGTCATTGGTCGGTGGTGTGCCAGCGATGATCTGAATGTCATCGATGAACCAGTCGTCGTCAAAGGTGTCGCCATTGGTGCGGAAGCGCAGGCGGAACTTGTTGTGTTTGGCCGCGGCGGGCAGTGTGTGCTCGTGGCGGGTGAAAGAGGATTGCGTTCCGCCAGTGCTCGTGATGGTGTTGAGCAGCACCCAGTCGTTGGTGTTGTTGAAGTACTCGACGGTGAGCGTTTCGCCCGCTTCGACCGTGACATACTCGGTGTAGTAGCTCAAGACGACTGGAACCGTGATGCCCGAAAGCAGCATGAAGTTCGAGCGAATCTCGTCGTCGTCGTACTCGCCGGTCCCAACAGTGTCGAGATTCAAGGACCGCGATGCAGATGGCTCATTGGTCGCGGCTGGGGAAGTTTGCCCACCATCGTTGAAGAGCCACTTCGTGCCATCGATCGAAGTGTTGTTCATCTGATCGAGGAATGGCAGCGAGAGTGGAGCGGGAAGCGCAGAATCGCACGCGACGCTGTCCCGGTACGCAATGATTTGGGTCTGCGACACAGGACTGAACTTGAGATTCGCGCCCGTGGTTCCGTTGCAACCATTGATGCCCGAGCACATGATGTTGCAAGGCGTGCTGCCATCGCAGTGCAGTGCTTCCCAGTTGTGGCCAAGTTCATGCGCGGAGAGCGAGGTTCGATAGTCGGCAATGGTGGTGAATCGGCTCTCGACGGCGCTGAAGGCGAGATTGCCGTTGCCGGAGCAGTCAGAACCAACTTGATTGCAGGTCACACCGAGCCAGGCGAGGCCAATCACGCTTCCGGTGATGGTCTTCCCGGTGAAGAGTTGTGCGACATCGCGCGCGATGCCCACCTCTGGCGCAGTGATCCATTTCTGACGGAACTCGCACAGGAGGTCAGTCATTACACTGGTTGTGTAAGGATCCGCTGTCGTCGTTCGGACCACGAAGGTCGTGTATTCGTAACTGATGTTCACATCGCGGTCGTAGATGAACGAGACATTGTTCATCACATTCTCAATGTCATTCACTGTGCTCGTCGCGCTGTTACCGTTCTTCTGGAAGAACTCGTAATCCGCATCAAACGCAATCTCCGCGATGAACGGTGTGGTGCCGGCCACGCCGCCATCACCGTTGATCGACGGATCTCCGTCTGCACCAGGGTCGAATCCTTCGGTCACCCAATCCGGAAGTGAGAGGTTCGCGTTGTCGGTGCCACAAGTCCCTTCGAGCGGGAGCACTTGGTCGTGTCGGTACACCACATGCGACTGCGCGGGCGCGTGCGCTGCGAAGTCGCTCAGTGGCTGCACAAACCAAGTGCCATCCACCGCGTCAATCATCGCCCAGAGTTTTCCATCGATCACGCTTGCTGCCACGCGAACATCAAGGTTTGACGCGAGCGTTCCTCGGTAGGTCCGAACCGGAGGGAGTGGAGCTTCGTGCATTCCATTCGCGCCCTCGTCGAGCAAGAGCTTGGCGTTGGCGCTTCGAAGGCTGGTGCGCTGGAGGCGAAGCACTTCTCGATGCCCATCGAGGTTGACGGAAATCTCCGCGATCTCGGGAATGCCGCTTGGTACAGCAAGCTCCGCAATGGCGAACTGTGAGAGTCCTGGAATCGCGACGGGCGCGTCGAACTTTGGTTCCGCGACTTGCGTGCGCTTGGTTGATGTGTCGCCGCCTCCCTTGGGAGGCGCGATCGTCGGCGCCGCGCTCGCGAGGACAGACGACGAAAACAGTGCGATGGGGAGCAAGAGCCAAGGAGCGATGGGGGGCGTTTTCATGATGTGTCGAGGAGTTGGATGAGGAGTCGCACTCGTTCACTCAGGTACCGTGACCTACGGCGCGCTTACTTGGCATGTTCGCGTCGCGAGTGCTGGCGGTTCCGAAGAAGCCGAGGCCTAGCTCAGGAGCTAGGCCTCGGAAAAATCCACGGTAGGAATTGATCGACGCAAGGCTGCGGCGACTTCGAGAAGAAGCGTCGCATTTCGATCAAGAAACTCAGGTCAGGACCAAGCATTCAGCATGGCAGCGATGTCTGCCGCGTCCACGACGCCATTGGCATCGAGATCGCCCACACCCGAGGAGCCCCAGTTGTTGAGGAGCATGGCGAGATCTGCGCCATCGACGACGCCGTCGCCATTCAAGTCGCCGAAGGTCGACGCCGGAGCGGAAGGAGCCTTCACGGACGCGACCACTGAGGTTGGATCGCCGGCACCACCTGGGCGGAAGAGGCCAATGCTGACATTCGCTTGCGTGGGTGCTGTGTTCGCGTCGAACCAGAAGTTGTAGAGCGTGGCGAACTTGAGCGCGTTGGCGTTCACATTCTGCGCGTAGGTCTGGCTCGACCAGGTGATGGCACCGCCTGCAACCGAGGAGGTCCAGTCAGTGCCGACGGTCGCGTCGCCCGAGTGGTATGACACATCGTGGAAGCCCGCGCCAGTCACAGTGACGCCAGCAGGAACAGGGACAGAGAACGACTGGCCCGCGCGGTGCGAGTTCAAGTTCTGCACTGCGTACTCGTACCGGTAGGTTCCGTTTCCATTGTCGCGAACGTAGAAGCCGACGATCATGCGTCCGTCGTTGATGATGTCAACATTGACCGTCGTGACAGCGGCGTTATAAACGCGCCACGCTTCGATCGCGGCCTTCTGCTGATTCGTCGCGCCGGTCAGAGAGACAGCCCACGTTGATTGATTCACCGTGAATGCGCGCCACGATGCGTTGTTGTTATCGTTGAGCGCGAGTGCATCTTGCGGATGGATGTATTGGCCTTCGGCGATGAACACCGCGCCGGGGTGCGTCGTCGTGTTCAAATCCGCCTGAGCGACTTGCAAACGACGACCAATCGTCGCGGGAGCCGAGGGCATGCCTGCGTTTGGGTTGCCAGGGAATGCGCCGGTTGCGCCGTTCACTTCGCCGCGCGTACCGAGATCGCCCTGCGCTCCGTTCAGGCTCGAGGTATATGGATCGGAGCATCCGACACCGAGCAGCGATGGACAACCGCCGCCTGCAGGCGTGCAGGTTCCACAAAGATTCTGTTGCAACGCGCAGTAACCATGCTTGCCCCACGACATGCCGATTTGCTCAATTCGGCCTGCCTCGATGCGATACATGCCCATTGGGATGTAGGGGTGATTCACATTTGGCGACGCGTACCAGTTGAGTTGCGCGGTTCCGATGTTGCAGCTCGTCGTGCCGAATGCGTACGCGCGAATGCCGCCGACGGCACCATACGAAGTAACATCGGGGATTGCGCCGACGATGACATCTGCGCCCACGGATGCAGTTCCGCCGTCGCCCTTGTCGGTGCCTGCAGTCGCATCGACTTGACCGAGGAAAATGGCGACGCCACCGAGAAGTAATCCGCCAAGCGTGAGGCTAGTCTTCACAATTATGCTCCTGTGATCTGAACAGCGAAGTGCGAGAAACCTAAAACAACACGACGATCGCGTGCGTGAGTCGTTACGCGAGGAAGGTAGCTCACAGTTCGCGCAATGCGAGGAGAACCGAACCTTTTCGGGTGGAAATGCAAGGGATCTGTCCGGCGCCGGTCTGCGTCGGCGGGGATGGGGTCGGCTTCAGTAGGCGCCAAAAGACAAGCCCCCACGCTGTACACGGCGTGGGGGCTTGGATCATTCACGAGTCAACGGCTCTTGCTAGTGCACCAAACGACCGGTTGCACCAGTGCGAGCGCTCACGCGCGGCGACGGCGGCCAACGAGGCCGGCGAGACCGAGGAGCGCAACCGCGCCCGGGGTTGGCAGGGAGAAGAGGCCTTCTCCGAACTGCACCGGTGCGCCAGAAACGCCGCTGTTGTATCCGACCTTCATGAAGAAGGTGCGGCCTGCGGAGTCATTCGACGCGAGGACGAATTGGCCGAGGAGAACCTGACCTTGAGCATTCACGCGACCCTGAAGGTTCGGTGGGTTCGAGTTGAACCAACCAGCCACGCCAGCGGTCGCACCGTCTGGGATGCCGGGCTGATTGAAGCCTGCGGCGCCCCAGCCTGGGTCACCGTTGGTCGAGTTGCCCGAGGCAAAGCCCGTTCCGCCGCCGATGCAGACGAACGAGTCGGCTGCGCCTGGTGCGAGAACGAACTGTGGGTTCCAAGTACCAGCTGAGGTCGAAGGAACGCCACCGGTGAGCGCGTCTGCATGGACGAAGCCCTGAAGTGACGAACCAGCGATCGCGTGGATTTGGAAGGCGTTGAGAACCGTGTCGGTTGCGCCATTGAAGTTTCCAAAGACTTGGTACACGTTGTATGCACCAGCGCTTGAAGTGGCAACGGAGTAACCGGTGAAGGCCGCGTTGGATGTGCCAACGATGGCGAGTGCTGCTGCGAGTCCGAGAATTTTCATCTCTCTCTGCTCCAAAAAGGGGGGATCAAAAAGGACACAAAAGGCAACGCATCAAACTCAGTGATCGTCTTGAGAGTACGACACTGCCCTGGGTCCCTAACTGATCCGCCTCGCGATGAGGGCAGATCCTCCGGCATAGAGGATGCCCCCAATGCAATCAGAGTCAAGAATTCCGACTTCAAATAATCTTCGTCGGGGTAGATCGTGGTTCTAGGACTACGACCCACCAGTGGCGTCGGGGGCATTCGTCGCTGAATCAGTCGTAACCGGTTGATCGTGCCACTGATACGCACGAATCTGCCAGGCGTATCGCTGCCTAAGCGTTGAAAGCCGGCGCGAATCACCAACGGCGTCGACCGCGAGTGGTTACGAGCACGAAAAGTCCGACCGGATTCGGTGCTGGGCATCCGATGATTCCCGTCCCGCACTGCACCTGCGAACCCTCGATTCCGTCGTCGTAGCTCAACTGAAGAGTCGCACAGAAAAAACCGTAATTGGCGGCGACGAATGGCCCGAGGAAAACTTGGCCGGCATCGTCCACGCGACCTTGGAGGTTGGCGGGGTTTGAGTTGAACCAGCCCGCGACGCCGACACTCGGCCCGTCGGGAAAGCTAGTCTGGTTGAGGCCTGGTGGACCCCAACCAGCGTCCGCGTTTGTGGTGTTTCCCGAAGCGAATCCGGTTTCGCCGCCGATGGTGACGAAGGAGTCGAGCGCGTCCCGCTGCGCAGTGACTCAGAGGCATTCGAGAAATCGAGGAGTTCTATCGCGGGGCTTCGAAGTTTCCAGAACCGATTCTCGTCGATCCAAGGCGCGGTTTGAGCGGCGGTCATCTGATGCTTGCGCGCCCAACTTACGCGATTCGATGTTTCCGTCTTGTCGCGGAGCCCGCGCCCAAAATCACAAGTCCCCCGCTACCTCACGGTAGCGGGGGACTGATTTAGCGAGCTCTTTCAGACAGTGCTTGAGCGAGTGAGGATTCTGCCGCTTGGGACAGCTCCGCCTCGCGAGCGCTCAAACATGCTCACGCGCGGCGACGGCGGCCTGCGAGGCCAGCGAGACCGAGGAGAGCGACTGCGCCTGGTGCAGGAACGCCGAGGGCGAAGGTGCCTTCACCGAACTGAACTGGCGAACCAGCGATGCCGTCGTTGTATCCAACCTTGAGGAACATGGTGATGTTCGCGGCGTCGGCGATGACGAACTGTCCGAGGAGGACTTGTCCGTTGATCACGCGACCCTGAAGGTTCGGTGGGTTCGAGTTGAACCAACCTGGACCAACAGCGTGGTTGTTGGGCGATGGGAAGGGCATTTGCGCGGTGTTGAAACCGGCAGCGCCGAACGACGGGTCAGCGTTGGTCGAGTTACCCGAAGCAAAGCCGGTACCGCCGCCGACGCACACGAACGAATCCCACGCGCCTGGTGCGAGCACGAACTGTGGGTTCCAAGTACCAGCGGTGTTCGACGGAGCGCCGCCGGTGAGGGCGTCCGCATGGTAAAAGAGGTTGCTGCCAGAAGCGGACTCTTGGTTGATGTGGAAGAAGTTCAGGGCGGTGTCAGTCGCGCCGCTGAAATTCGCATGCACGATGTACTTCGTGAGGCCGCCTTGGCTGCCGCCGTTGGTCACCTGGTAGCCGGTAAAAGTAGCGGATGCGACGCCGGCGATCGATGCGACCGCGAGGCCCATGAGCGCTGTTTTCTGTGCAATCTTCATTTCTAAAACTCCCTAAATCCCAAACTACAACGGAGCTGGTGAGGATTGCTCCGCGGTCCCTCTCAAGTGACCCCGCCCTTTACGGGGTTCCCTCTACCTCGATGGGAAAGTACAACACGGAGGCGCGCTGTCAAGGAATCGGAGAATTTTGCCGACTGGGCGGGTGATCCCCGTTCCGAATGTCGAGTTATTGGATAGTGAAACCGCGCTTACAGCGCTGTAAGAGGGGTGGCGTGGAGGAGCATCGGGGATGCCTTTGTCACTTTCGCTCGGCAGATTCTTCCAAGGGAATCGGCCCAATCGCCCGCGGGGACATCAATCACCGTCACCATGTCGCCCGGAGTTCGCCCGAGGAGTTGGGTTCCGTCGATCGGCTTCGCGCGCTGCCACGCGACCACAACATTTTTCGACTCGGGGTGAACGACGGCGCTCGCCTCCCTTGAGAGGGGACCTCCTACCGCTGTCGCTGGCGCACGGCTGTGCACTCGAACCTGCTCGAGGAGAACCTCAACCTCGCGCCCCACCCATCGCTCGTGGACCACGCGGCTCACGTCGGTTTGGAGGTCAAGCAATCGATTGTTGCGTAACTTCTTCGTTTCGGTCGGCACATCGTCGGTGAAGCGATCTATCGCGACCGTGCCAGGACGGGGCGAGTACTTGAAAATGTAGTTGTTCTTGAACGGAACCCGTTGCACAAGGGCGCATGACGCTTCGAAATCCTCGTCAGTCTCGGTTGGAAACCCGACGATGAAATCTCCTGCAATGGTCGCGTCGGGAAGAAACTCAAACACGCGATCGACAAACTCGAGGTATTCACCAACGGTGTAACCGCGGTTCATCAGCTTGAGGATTCGATCGGATCCGGACTGCGCGGGCGCATGGATGTAACTGCAAATGCGGGGAGCGTCGCGCATGACTTCGAGTACATCCGCACCGAAGTCACGCGGGTAACTCGTGACGAATCGGAGGCGCGCGAGATGTGGCACCTCATCATGAATGCGCGCGAGAAGATCGGCGAATGTCGTCGTCCGGACGCCCGCGGTGGTGAGGCTGTTTCCGCGGAAAGCATTGAGGCCAGGTCCAACTTGAGGGAGTTCTGCGCCATCACGACCCACCGCGGAGCCGTGCACATAGCGATAGTGATTGACGGTTTGCCCAAGGAGCGTAATCTCGACGACACCCGAATCCGCCAATCGTCGGCACTCCTCGACGATGGAGTCTGGCGGCCGATGCACTTCGGCGCCTCGCGTGTTGGGGACGACGCAATAGGTGCAAAACTTGTTGCAACCTCGAGTGATTCGTACATAAGCGCTCCGTCGATCGCTTCGCGCATCCACCGGTTCGAACGCGCGACTGAGGTCGAGAAGTTCAAGGTTGTCGTCCGCTGCGGCGAGCGTTGTCGATCGGCGGCTCTTGTTGCCCGCGAGGGCTGCGCGGGCATCCTTACTCAATCGCGGCGCGTCTTCGCCGAGCGACTGGCTCTTGCGCATGTTCTCAATGAGATTGGGAAGTCGATCAAGTTCGCCCGGACCGCAGAGGAGATCAACCTGCGGGTATCGGCGAAACATGTCCTTCCCGTCGCGCTCGGCCATGCATCCGATCACGCCAAGCACAACTTTCTCGCCGGCTCGCTTTCGCTGTGCGATGAGTCCGAGGCGGCTGTACGCCTTGTGTTCGGCCTGTTCGCGCACCGAGCAGGTGTTGTAGAGAACGACATCCGCCTGCGCCCAATCGTCGATGAAGCGATAGCCAAGCGTGAGAAGTGCACCTCGCACCAGCTCGCTATCGAGTTCGTTCATTTGGCACCCGAAGGTCTCCAAAAAGACAGTCGGCGCGGTGGTGAGGATCTCGGACATCGCCGCAGAGGATAGGGCAACTTGGCGGACGACCACGCGGTGTTTGACGCAAACCTTTGCGCCTCCGATCTCTCAACGCTTTGGGCGTCAGTTTGCCGATACTCGACGGATGCTCCGCGCCGGTCATGGACTCGTACTTGCTGTCCTCACGCTCTTGGTCATCGGGATCGTGATGGTGAACTCTGCTGGACTTGTGGTTGCACCCGATCCTGCGTTGCTGCAATCCGGGCAGGTTTCAGAGGCACAGTTTCAGAGAATGCTCGCGAACTACCGCCCGATCAGTTTCGAGCAGATTTTTTTCGGGCGCACGACCATCCTTGCGTTCATCTCGCTGGCTGCACTTGCCGCAGCGGCGTTTGTTCCCGTCGATCGCATGCTGACTTTGCGCGGCGCGCGGAGTCCGATTCCTTGGCTTCTCGGAAGCATCTTGCTCGCGCTCCTGCTCGTCCATGTCCCTGGGATCGGTCGCGAAGTGAATCACAGTGCGCGATGGATCGGGAGCCCGACCTACGGGTTCCAAGCAAGCGAGCTTGCGAAGTGGGGAATGGTTTGCGTCATGAGTTGGTATTGCGTGCGGCACAGCGCAACCCTTCGCTCGTTCTTCCGCGGATTTCTTCCCGCTCTCGCAATCGTAGGCATGGTGGCTGCGCTCATCGCGGTCGAGGACCTTGGCACGGGTGCGCTCGTGTTCGTTGCATGCCTCATGTTGCTCGTGGTCGGAGGCATGCGGTGGGGGCATGTGCTTCTGCTTCTTCCGCTAGGACTGCTCGGGGCCGCAGCGGCGGTCGTCACGAGTCCCTACCGCGTGAACCGCCTTCTCGCGTGGAGTAACCCGTGGGCGGATCCGGAGGGCATCGGCTATCACATCATCCAGTCGATGAGTGCGATTGCAGGCGGGGGGATGCAGGGACTTGGGCTCGGGAACAGCGTGCAGAAGTTTGGCTATCTGCCAGAAGACACGACCGATTTCATCTTCGCGATCGTGTGTGAAGAACTTGGGGTCTTTGGCGCACTCATGGTGCTTGCGACTTACGCCTTGCTCCTGCTTGCTGGACTTGCGATTGTCACTCGCGGCGCCTCTCGGCACGACGCGGATGCCATCGTTTCCCCGTTTTCGCGACTGGTTGGAACGGGCGTGCTATTCATCATCGGACTGCAAGCGCTCATCAATGTGCTCGTTGTCACCGGCCTTGCGCCAACGAAGGGCATCGCGCTCCCACTGCTCTCAAGCGGCGGGTCTGGATGGGTCATGACCTGCTTCTCATTGGGGTTGTTGCTTTCCATTGAGCGCACTTCGCGCGCGAACGAGCGCGCGCTTGGAATCGATCTCGATGCACCCCCTCGAGGCGAGGGTGCGCGCGTCAGCATGCCTACCGCTTGGAACGCTCCAGTCGGATGAGTGCGAGCAGCATCATTCTCGCGGGTGGCGGAACCGGTGGGCATATCGCACCCGGCATTGCGATTGCCGAGAGGCTCCGCGAGGTCGCGCCATCGATTCCGCTTTGCTTCGCGTGTTCCTCGCGACCCATTGATCGGATGATGCTTGACAGCGCTGGCTATCACGCGGAACCAATTCCTGCGGAAGGGTTCTCGCCGCGCCCAGTGCGCCTGCTCCGTTTCGCCCGCGCGTTTCTCGCGGGGAGGCGTGTGGCGCACGAACTCCTTCGTGCACAGAATGCGCGCTGCGTCATCGCGCTCGGAGGCTTTGTCACCGCGCCAGTCGTGCATGCCGCCAATGCGCTCAAAGTACCTGTGTTTCTCGTGAATCTCGATGCGACGCCAGGCAAAGCAAACCGATGGGTCGCCAAACGAGCGCAACGCATTTGGACAGCGTGCGAAACGCCCGCGCTTCCACACTTTGCGACTCGCGTGGTCGGAATGCCGATTCGCAGGATTGCCATCGCAACGAGTGGCGCCTCAGAGTGTCGTGCGCAACTTGGGTTGCAAACCGGATTGCGCACGCTCTTCGTCACGGGCGCGAGTCAAGGCGCGAAGAGTCTGAATGATTTGTTGCAACACATGCTGCGCGAACGGCGCGGGGCATTCGCTGGTTGGCAGGTGTATCACCTTGTCGGAGGTGGCGAGCGAAGTGCGATGGAGACTGCGTATCGCGAAGCGGGGGTATTCGCGGTGGTGGACTCGTTCTTGGAGAGAATCGGGCTCGCGTGGGGCGCTGCGGATCTCGCGCTCTCACGAGCAGGCGCAAACTCGGTGGCGGAGGCGGTGGCCAATGCGGTCCCGACCGTCTTTGCGCCCTACCCTTGGCATCACGATCAACATCAGCGCGCGAATGCGCAACCGTTCGTGGATGCGCAACTCGCGCGCTGTGAACAGGATCACATTGATGCGGCGCTCAATCTGCCGTCGCTTGGGCAGGCGCTCGCTGAGTTGATGCATGATCACGCGTTGCGTGAGGGCATGCGCGCCGGACTTCGCGCGCGCCCATCGGTCGATGCCGCACTCGAAGTCGCCACGACCGCTGCCGCAATCGTGACCGGTTGATCGTTACACTTTGCGGGCATGTGTGCACAGTTGCTCCAACCGATCGTCTTCGCACAACTCGCGGCGCTGATCTTTCTCGCTGTCCTCTTTCTGCAATCGGGCATCGACAAGTGCGTTGATTTTTCTGGCAACCTCGCGTGGTTGCAGGGGCATTTCTCCAAGTCGCCACTTCGTGCGCAAGTGAAAGGAATGCTCCTCGTCGTGCTGATTGCAGAAGTCGTCGCGGGAGCCCTTGCATTGCTGGGCGCGATCGAACTCGTCGCCACGGGTGCAACGGTGTTCGCGATGTACGCCGCACAACTAGCGACCGCGGACATCCTGATGTTGTTCTTCGGTCAGCGCATGGCGAAGGACTACGCGGGCGCCGCGGCGCTCGTGCCGTACTTCATCCTCTGCCTCGGCACCGTCCTCTTACTGCAACAGGGATCTGCCTAAGCGACACTTTGCAGATACGCCGCGAGGAGATCAATCGTCGCTTCGAGGTCGCCCTTGTCGATCATCTCGGTCACCGTGTGGATGTAGCGCGTTCCTGTGCAAATGGCGATGCAGCGCGCGCCAGAGCCTGCGCGCTGGATGGCTGCGCCATCCTGCCCGCCGCGAGGGAGGATTGATCGCTGATACGCAATCCGATGCTTCTTTGCGACGGCGCAGACATCCGCAACGAGTTCCGCATCGGCGATCATGGAGCCGTCCTGAATGAGCACCGCGGCGCCGAGGCCATGCTTGGTGACGCGCTGCGTGTCGGGCACGCCTGGTGTGTCGCAGGCGAGCGTGACATCAAGCCCGATGCCAATGTCAGCCTTCACTTGATACGCCGCTGTTTGCGCGCCGCGAAGACCGACTTCCTCCTGCGTGGTGAATGCGCACACGATTTCGCAAGCATGGCCTGCCTTGGACTTGGCGAGCTTTCGGATTGCTTCAATGGCAACGAAGCACGCGAGGCGATTATCGAGTGCCTTGGAAACAATCTTCTTAGGCGTGTGGAAGAACGGTTGGTCAAGCACGACGAAATCACCGATCTCGACGAGTTTCTTGACTTCGGCCGCATCCCGTCCGAGGTCAATGAAGAACTCTTCGACACCAGGAACCTTGGTGCGTTCAGCGTCGCTTGAGATGTGGATTGGCTTCCCGCCCGGATTCATGACCCCTTGATAGTCTCCCTTTGGAGTGCAGACTTTGACCCGCGAAGCGAACAGGTTGCGCGTGTCAAATCCGCCCGCGGGATTGAGCCAGAGAAATCCGTGCTCGTCGACATGTCGGACAAAGAACCCAATCTCATCCATGTGTGCGGCGAGCATCACGCGGGTGGCGGCGCGCGGCGCCTTCGACGCGCCGCGCTTCGTCGGCGCACGAGTGCAGATGAAAGAACCCATCGCGTCCGTTTGCGATGCGTCCCACAGTGACTTCGTTTCCTTCTCGATGAGGGCGCGAACGCGATCCTCGCGGCCAGGGATGCCGGGTGTTTCACAGAGACGACGGAAGAGTTCAATGTCCATAGTGGGAGCGTTTCTGATTGGAGAAGTCGAGGAGCGTAACAATCAAACGCGCGTCCCGCATAACATCCGCGCATGCGGTTTGCGTCGCCCCTTGCTCCATTGCACCGAATTGCATTTCTCGAGGGACGCTCGTGGCTTCCGCGCGCGCAGTCGTCCCGTCCGGGTGCGGGAACTGGGGTGCCTCATGTCGAGGGTGCGAACGCCGCGCCGGAGTATCTCGCGTTTGGGCCACTCGATGAGGAAGGGGAACGCACTTGCGAAGTCGTTGCCGAGTTCGAGGGCGTTGAGGTTGAGTACGCAACGATTCGTCGTGGCTGCGCACTCTTCGATGAACCATGGCGCGGCACGCTTGAGGTGACGGGCAAGGATCGCATTGAGTTCCTCAATCGCCTCGTTACGCAAGACCTACGCACGATTGACCGCGGTGGCGTGACGCGCGGATTTCTCACGAATCGAAAGGGGCGCATCGACGCGGATCTCCTCCTTGTGGAGACCGGCTCGAACACGATCATCGATCTTGTCATCCACGATGCTGCGAGTGTGGCATCGATCATGCAGCGGTTCGTGTTCGCAGAGTCGGTGTCGATTGAGGATTGTTCGGCTCGCATGCACGCGCTCTCGGTGCATGGCCCCCTCGCGGAAACCGCACTTGCGAGTGTTGGGTTGAGCGTGCCAGAAGGCGCGACCGTGCTTGCCAGTGATCTCTACGGCGGAACGATTGTCTTCAAACATGATTGTCTCGGTGAGCCTGGATTTTCGATTCGCGTCGCGTGGAACTGCGCGGGCGCGCTCTGGAACGACTTGCGTGCGCACGAGGCGGTGCGCTGCGGGGGTTGGGGTGCGTACAACATCGCGCGCATCGAACGGGGCGAGCCGATCTTTCACATCGACTTCGGACCCAACAATCTGCCGCACGAAACAGGCGTCCTCGCTTCTCGGGTGTCGTTCACGAAGGGCTGCTATCCAGGGCAAGAGGTCGTCGCGCGCATGCATCACTTAGGCAAGCCAAAGCAGATGCTCGTTGGGATCCGACTGCAGGGAGACGCACTCCCATCAGGCGATGCGTTCGTGCATGAAGTGGTTGCCGATGGCGCAACCGGGCGGCAGATTGGAACCGTGACCTCCAGTTGCGTCGCACCAATGCTCGGTGCTGCTGCGGTCGCGTTTGCGATGATTCGAAGTGAGTCGATCGCACTTGGAACGGTCGTACAGGTGAAGATGGAGTGGGAAAGTGCCATTGGGGAAGTCCATGCGCTTCGATTTTTCGGAGGCGGAAATCCATGAGCCCTCCCCGCGTGCGACCCGAGGACATTGATCCGGTGTTTGGCGTTTCCGGCGCGGAACTCATGTTGTTCGCCTTCGGGGCGCTCGTCTCTTTGGTGGTCGTCATCGTGGTCATCTTCCTCGTGCGCAGCGCTCGAAAAGAGGAACGCGCCCAGTCGCAGCGCGAGCGCGTACGAGAGGAAGGGCATTGATGCCTCCACTCTCGCCTTCCTTACAGATCACGGAGGTCGGCCCGCGCGACGGGCTCCAGAATGAGCCGTGCATCGTTGGCTTGGAAACGAAGATTCGTTTCGTAGAGCTGCTTGCGGCGAGTGGACTTGATTCCATCGAAGTGACGAGTTTCGTCAGTCCGAAGTGGGTTCCGCAACTCGCCGATTCCGAAGCACTCTTGCGGGGGATCAAGCGAAAGGCCGGTGTGCGGTACAGCGCCCTTGTGCCGAACGAGCAGGGTCTCGCCCGAGCACTCGCGGTCGGCGTGGATGCGATTGCGATTTTTACGGCCGCGAGTGAAGCATTTGCGAAGCGGAACATCAACGCGACGATTGCAGAGAGCGTCGCTCGATTCGTTCCCGTCGTGCGCGATGCCAAGGCTGCCGGAGTTCGTGTGCGCGGTTATGTAAGTTGTGTGATTGCGTGCCCATTCGACGGCAAGGTTGCACCCCGGAGTGTTCGCGAGGTGACGCGGATGTTGCTTGACCTTGGTGTCGACGAGATCGACCTTGGCGACACGATTGGTGTTGCGATTCCATCCGACATCACGCAACTCTACGAAGGGATCGCCGACACACTTTCGCCGGGAGGAAGCGTGCTCCATTTACACGATACGAATGGGCAAGCGATCGCGTGCGCAACCGAGGCCATCGCGCTTGGCGTTCGCAAGTTCGATGGCAGTGTGGCGGGACTTGGTGGGTGTCCCTATGCCCCTGGCGCATCGGGCAATGTCGCGACCGAACGCCTCGTTGAACTCGCGCACCGACTCGGTTGTTCCACGGGGGTGGGCCTCGCGGAACTTCACGAGGCGGGGCGATTCATCTGCTCCGCGATTGGTCGTGCGTCACCTGCTTGATCGGGAGCGGCAGCGAGTTGCCAACGGGCGGACGGATCCTCTTCACATGTGTAGCGAAAGCGCGTCAATCGCAATCGATGGAGGGAGCATTGTTCGCCGTCGAGCAGCAGCGCATGGGGCTTTCCCGGAAATGAGTACGCGCCGGTGTTGACGATGGTCCGACCTCGAACAGAGGAGATCCCCGCGCGGTGGCTGTGACCCACGATGATCGTTTGTGCGTGCGGGAGGTACTCATCGGCAAAGTCGCTTGCGAGCGTGTTGAAGCGCGTCCAGTAGTGGAGCATCCGGAGCACCGCGATCGGGCGGGTCATGAGTCGCCACACAGTCGAGTGTGACGCTCCCGCCCCTTCGAATCTCCACTCCGCTTCCGCGGCCGCGCGAGCAGCGGCAAACCGAGCCTCACAATCACCAAGGCGAAGGCGTTCGCGTTCGAAGGTTTCGGTGAACGCGCGGTGCATGACATTTGCCGCGCGGCTCCACGGCGCGAGCGCGGGATGAAAGGCATCACCATGCGTCACGAGTACGCGCCCACGAGCGAGGGCGAGAATGCGTGGACCGATCAGCGGATCATGGTTGCCAGCGAGGAGTTCGAGTTTCGTGCCGCGCACGAGGCAAACCTCTCGCAGGCGTTCGAGTTCAAGCGCCGCGAGCTTGCGGTATCGCTCGTGATGGAGTTCCGCGCAATCACCATTGACGATCAATCGATCGCAGGCTTCGGCAATCCCTGCGAAGGATGCCGCGCTCGCGGCGCCGTCAGGGCGACCGAGGTGCAGGTCTGAGAGAATGATCGTGCGCGGTTCCATCGGAGATTGGCGGAATCATGAAATCGGCTACGGGCGCGCCAAAGCCCAGCAATGCTTGGCATTTTTTCATCCGCCGTTGCGATGCATCGAAGCTCGTGCTTGGAACGCCGCTGTACCGGTCAATGCGTCCTTGCGGCGCCAAGTGTTAGGCCGGGTCCGCGCTCGCCGCCGGTCCGAGCGTCAGCGCGTTCTTGCCACTGCGTTTGGATTGCAGCGCGAGTTGATCAGCGTGTTGCAAAAGCGACTTCAAATCACTGCCATCCCACGGGTAGGTCGCGAGTCCCGCCGAGATCGTCACCCTTCCGGGGCCGCCCGCGCCGATCTGCGGAAGTTGCATTTCGCGAACCGCTTCTTGGAATCGCCGAAAGACCGCTTCGACTGATTCAGGACTCGCCGTGCCACCCGCTCGCGGGCCGCTCGGGTCACAGAAGAGCACGACGAACTCATCGCCTCCGATCCGGAAAACATGATCGCCGCGACGAATGCACGCTCGAACCACTTCGACAGTTTCTCGCAGCACAGCATCGCCTGCGTCGTGGCCGAATCGGTCGTTGTACAACTTGAGATCGTCGATATCGAACGCGACCAAGCTGATTTGCCTTCGCTCGGTGCGAGCTTGTTGAAGTTCGCCCACCGCAATTCGTTCGAAGGCGCGGCGATTGCCGGCGCCCGTCAATTGGTCCGTAAAGGCGAGTCGATCGAGTTCGCTGTGCTCGCTCTCAAGCAACAACCACTCCGCGAGCCACGCCGCCCAACCAACGAGTGCCGCTTCGCTCAGGGTTGACGAAAGCAACGCACCAAAGACAGTTCCTCCGAGCGAAACACTGGCGCTCCGAGTCACTCGATCCGGACGCGAGGAACTCGCACCGTCACCGCGCGTGGGAGCGGAGAAGCGAATGTCCTCGCTGCCCGTGTGCTGTTGCATGATGGCGACTGCGCGTGAAGCCAAATCGTTGCCTTGCCGAATCGCTCGGACAAGGTCGACATCACCAAGCGCGCGTTGTGTTTCAACCGGAGGCGCGGTGGTCTCCTGAGGAGGTTTGCGGGGAGGAAGGTTGCGATGCTCACTTCCAAGCTCATCCGCGAGGGTGGGGGTTGGCGTGGGCGGAAGGGCCGAACCCTGCGCACGCGCGCCGGACTCCACCGGATCAGTGAGCGAGATCACGCGCGCGGTCGCCTCATCGAGTCCAAGCGCGGACGCATCTTCGCGGTCACGCGCGACTTCGCGCGCGTGCTCGATCGCTAACTCGACGACGCGTTGACCTTGCGCTTCGGGCGCATGAAGTTGTTCGTGGCTTGCGCGGTGTCCAAGCCCGATGGCTGACAAGACTTCGTGGATCCGGTCGGCGTCAAAGGGCGGTAAGAGCACTGCTTCGAAGCCGAATTCAAGTGCCTTCGCGACCGCCTCTGCCGATGCTCGATCGGCGACGAGTACCGTGTCAATCGAAGGATCAATTCGACGCACGGAGTCAGGCACGATCGCGAGGTCGAAACCGTCAGAGTTCGGATGGACGAAAACTGCCCGAACCGGATCGTTACTGAGATGCGTCGCAGCGCTGGCGAGAGCCGTGTAAAGGTCGGCAGTCGTTTCGACGCGAATGCCGGCCGCCTCCTTCAGAAGTTGGAGGAGCCGAGGGTTCAGCCCGCCTTCGACGACGAGGACTCGAGCGAGGACGCTCGAGCCATGCGCCGCGTGGGAACGCGCAGGAACAGGTCGGCTTGATCTGGGACTCATCTCTGCCCCCGTTCGGACCGACCGCGCTTTGACTCTGGATCATCTTCGTCGAAGAGTTCAAGGAGCATGGCCAACTCTTCGCTGCTCACGGCATTGGTGGGCGTCGCATCCGGGTCGTGCTCCGGTGCATCGGTCTCTTCGAGCACTTCGACGCGAGCGGGTGGCACAACCCGTGGCTCTTCAACTTCCGTACCGACAATCCTGAGGTTTGGGCCGGTGCTTGCGGCGGGGGGGGCGGCCGCGTACTCAATCGGTGCGCCAACTCCGGCACGATGGGTGAGGCCTGAGTACACCTCAATGGCGAGTGCATCCGCGAGGATCCAAACGGAGACATCCGGAAGGAGGCCGCGAACTCGGGCGAAGAGGAGCGAGAGGTCATCCCAGCCATCTCGGTCAAGGACAAAGAGCGCCGTTTGTCGTTCTGACCCGTGCTCAGTGTCGGCGCCAAGGAATTCGAGCTGGAGCAGGGACGCCCATGCCGAGAGCGGGTGGGTGGTGAAGACCGTTTTCAAGTCGGCGCGGCGGATGCTCTCCAAAAGTACATCGCCCGCGGCCGCCTTCACATCCGTGAGGACGACGGCGCAGGTAAAGCGGCGAAAGACTTCGCCCGGATTGAGGCTCGGAGCGGACACTGGCTTCAAACTCCCTTTCACGATCGAATCTAGCACCGGAATTGAAAAATGCTCACGAAGTACCCCTTCTGGAGGAAGGAATGCGCCTCCCCGAATGACTTTCCGGTCTGCGGGGATGGATTAGGGGCGGGAATCTGCTAGACTCTTCGACCCGTCGCTCTCCATGGTGGAGGGCTGCGTTGCTCATCTACCGCGATTTGCAAACGCATCCGAGACAGGTACGAACTGGAATTGCGGTGCTTCCGCTCGCGTTTGAGCGTGAACCCGCCTGAGGAATACTCGATGAGCAACGCGCCTTCTGGCTACAACGACCCGACGAACTCTTTCACGCCCGCACCCAAGTTGAAGCTCAAGGTGGGCGTGGGTGATCGGCTGTACGTGGACTATCGTCAGGTTGACGAGTTGCGCCGCATGATGACTCCCAACGGCAAGATCTACTCGCGCAAGCGAACGGGCGCTTCCGCCCAAGAGCAGGGTTCGCTCGCGCAAGCGATCAAGCGAGCTCGCTTCATGTCGCTGCTCCCTTACACGAGCGCGACCGTCTAAGCCATTTCGAGCAGATGATTTTCAACGACGCCGTCCACACCCGGGCGGCGTTGTTGCCTTTTGGTCAGTCGGCTTGATCGGGGATGGCGTCGGTTGGAGAGATTCGCCGTGTGCCGCCGGCGCGGGTCGAGCGCTCCCCGCGAAGCATCGTCCACCATCCACCGATGGCAACCTTCCACCGCCAGGCGACGAGAAGTTGCAGCAGCCCCGCGTCTTGCGGACATCGCGCCAGTCCGCGCTGCATCCACGCCCGAGCGACACGAAGCGCGCCTCGGTCCATTGCACACTGGGCGAGGTTGGAGTAACTGGCTGCGTCACACGCGTCCTTCGCGAGAATCCTTCGGGCGAGGCCGCCGCCCAGTGCGAAGTGGCCCGACGCAAACGCCGCCCGAGCAGCAAGCCGAAGCACGGGAAGATCGTCTGTCGCGAGCCCGAATCGTCCCCGCAGGAGCGCGAGTGCGCGAGGAGCGCTTCCGGTGTTGAGGAGCGCAGTAATCAACTCCATTGCCCCAAGGTTTTCACTTGGCAGGCCGTGACGAGAGAGTTCCTCTTCGAGGGCGAGGCGGGCTTGCGCAATGGACCCCCGGCGAACGAGGTGGAGCGCGCTCTCGAGTGATGCAGTCGGGACGCCACTCGCAAGGCGGCGCCCGACCGCAAGGTGATGCGCCGACTTTTGGAACTGTCCTTGTCGGCGGCACAACCGAGCGGCGAGCAGGTGTGCGTGCGCGTGACGGGGCTCGGCGCGAATGACATGCTCTAAGAGATCAAGCGCTTCCCGCGTTCGATCCATTTGGGACATCAAGAGCGCAATCTCATGACCGAGCGCGGGCGGTGTCGGTCCACGGTTCAACTCATCTTGGAGCAGTGCAGAAGCATCTTGGGTGCGACCAACGACGACGAGCACCCGCGCGAGTTCCGCACGAATTCCGGGGATCGATGGACCCTCGATGAGTGCTTTGCGAAAGCACTGCTCGGCACGCACCGCGTCCTTACGCGTCACGAGACTGCGGGCCATTTCAAGGTGGCAGGTTGCAGCGTGATCGAGCGTTTGCAGGCCGAGGAAGTACGCGACCTCCGCCGCATCATGTTCACCGAGTTGCGCGTGAGAACGAATCAGCACCGCGCACGCGGTTTCGCACTTCGAGTCCCTACTCATCGCTGCTTCGAGTGGTTTGACCGCTTGCTCGTGCCGGCCGAGACGAGCGAGCAGCAAGCCCATCGCGAGTTGTGGGTCGCGTTCCTTCGGTGCGCCCGCCGCGGCGCGCGCGTAGGCCGCGAGCGCGTCGTCGTGTCTTCCGCTCGCTTCGAGCGTCCAACCGAGATTGAAGAGCCAATCGGCCCGGCCTGGGTTACTGGCGATCGCGCGGCGAAACTCGCGCTCCGCCTCCACGAAACGACCCTGCCGCAGGAAGTCGCGGGCTCGGCGTGCGTGCTGTTCTCCGCGGGTACTTTCAGCCACAGATCGACACCTCAAGGACGGCGAAACGAGACGAACGACAGCGTAGCTTCCCTTGACCGAATGGAAACAATTTCTTCCCGAGAACCTGAAAAGTCCCGAGCCGGGAAGTGGCGCATATGATCCGCGCTCCACCGCCCATCGCGAGTTTCCATGTCGATCAAGACCCAACCCAAGAAGTCAGTCTCGTCCTCGCCTTCCAAGCCTAAATCGGCGCCGATTGCGCAGGGGTCCGTGCGAGTCGAAGCGGACTCGATGGGGGAAATGCAGGTGGATGCGTCGCTGCTCCACGGTGCGACTACCCAGCGTGCTGTCCTCAACTTCCCAGTCTCCTTTCGAACCGTTCCGCAGATGCAGATTGAGGGGCATGTGCTTCTCAAACGGTGCGCGGCCGAAGCCAACGCAAAGCTCGGTGGCGTGGAGGCAGCGAAGGCGAAGGCGATCATCGGTGCCTGCAATGAAATCCTCGCCGAGTTCGCCGATCCATCGCTGCAAGGCGCGCAACACGCATTCATGCGGCACTTCCCGATTGATGTTTTTCAAACGGGTTCGGGGACGAGCACCAACATGAATGTGAATGAGGTGATCGCCAATGTCGCGAGTCGCCGCGCGGGCAAGCCAATCGGATCGAAAGATCCCGTCCACCCGAACGATCATGTCAACTTCGGCCAGAGTTCGAATGACACCTTCCCTAGTTCGATGCAGATTGCGGGAGCGATCGCGATTGTGGAAGAACTGATCCCCGCGCTGACACAACTCGCGAAGGGGCTGCGAGCGAAGGAAAAGGCGTGGAACAAGGTGGTCAAGATCGGACGCACGCACCTCATGGATGCAACGCCGATCCGCGTGGGCCAAGTGTTCTCAGGGTACGCCGCAGCGGTGGAGTACGGCGTTGCGCGAGCGCATGCCGCCGTGAAGGCGTTGGCAGGGAACCTGCCGATCGGCGGGACCGCGGTGGGGACGGGTATCAACACGCATCCGAAGTTTGCGCGCACCGTCTGCGCGCTCCTCGAAGAGGCGACGGGCGTGAAGTTCGTCGAAGCCAAGAATCACTTTGAAGCCCAAGCGACGCGCGATTGTGTGGTGGAAGCCCATGGGCAACTCAAGACGATCGCCGTGAGCTTGTCGAAGATTGCGAGCGACATTCGACTGCTCGGATCTGGCCCGCGCTGCGGCTTCGGAGAAATCTCATTGCCCGCCACGCAGCCTGGATCTTCGATCATGCCGGGCAAGGTCAATCCTGTGATCTGCGAGAGCGTCATCATGGTCTCATGCGAAGTTCTTGGGAATGACACAGCGATCAGTTGCGCCGCCCTCGGTGGCGTTGGTTCCATGCTTGAACTCAATGTCACTATGCCACTGATTTCCGAGCGATTGTTGGAATCGATTGAACTGCTCGCGAATGCCAGTCGGATGTTTGACGAGAAGTGCATCGCAGGTCTCGAACTCAATGCGGCCGCAGCCGCCACCGTCGAGAAGAGCCTCATGATGTGCACTTCACTCGCGCCAGTCATTGGCTACGACGCCGCGGCGAAGGTCGCGAAAGAAGCATTCAAATCAGGCGAGACAGTGCGTGAGTACTGCACACGCACCGGCCTTGTCGATCACAAGACTCTTGACCGGCTGCTCGACGCGACCGCGATGACGAGGGCTGGAGCATCCGGCCCCGGTGGCGGCTGAGAAAGCCGCGTGGCATCGCGATTGGCGGTGCCATCGCGATTCGCGTCGTCGACTTTCAATCGCGCGTTGACGTGGGCGCGCGCCAATTCACGATTGTGCGATACCTCAGTACACCTCGAGCATGCAGCGGTGCGTTGGTCTCACGCGCCGCTTGATTTGCTCGGTCGTCCATTCCGCGCAGTGAACGCTCGCGAGTTCATCCGCGACCTTCGTGAATCCGGTCACTCCGTGTCGGCTGAGCATGTGGAACACCCCAATCTGCATGCCCGCGAGTCCGCAAATGTAGATGAGGGTTCGATCGTTTCGAAGAAGCGGGAGCATCGAGCCACTCTCGTGGATCTTGCGTTCAAGGAATTGATGGACGTATTCGCCCTTGCCGCCGTCACTGCGCGCCTCGCGTGACACCGCCGTGTGGTAGGTGAAGTTCGCATGCTTCTTGGCGAGGTCGCGAATCCAACCGTCGTAGAGCAAGTCGTTCGTGTACGCCACGCCCATGACGAGTTCGATGCGGCTCGTACACTGCCTCCAGTTCTTGGCGGCGGGGGAAGTTGCGGGAGGACCTTCGAGCAATTCCATAAGGAAGCCGCGGAAAGGTGCGACACCCGTGCCGGTGGCGAGGAAGAGATAATCGTGCGCGTCGGGATCGGCTGGGAGAACGAAGCGCTTCCCATTGGGTCCGCTGACCTTGATCGGGTCGCCCGCTCGTCGATCGCAGAGCCAGTTCGAGCAGACGCCGACGAACAGGCTGTGATCGAGTTCGTCGTCCTTTGCCGTTTGAGGTTCCCGTTCAGCGAGGAGTCGCTTGGGTGTTGTCGCAATGATGCGACCGAGCCCGTCCTCTCCCCAACTCGGGCTCGCGATGGAGTAGAGGCGCACCTTGTGCGGTTTCCCGTGCGCGTCAACGCCGTCCGGAATCACGCCGAAGCTCTGGCCAGCGCGGAACAGGCCTTCGAGTGGGGTTCCAGAGACGTCGATCTCGACATGCCGAACAAACGATGCGCTCTTCCCGCGCATGCAACTCACAGTTGATGCGATCTTTCCTTCCACCGGCGCATTGGGCATGACCACATGCATACGCACCTCGGGCAGGAGTGGAGAAGCGTGATCGGTGGCGCTCTCAAGCTCGGTCATGTCACCGAATGTAGCAAGCAAACCGCTCGCACGAGTTCCCCGAGTCAAGGGGGCCGTGCGAGCGAGATTGAGCCTGACTTACTCGCATCGCACACCTCGGGGCGCGGAGCGGGTAAGTGGGCGATGGTGGGGGAGCCCCCCTTTAAGCACTCAGGTCAATCGAACGCGCTCGTCACCGACGGAATCTCTGCGGTGTGAAGCAGAAGGTTCGTCTGGATGCGGAAGTTCGACTGGGTCCGGTGGCGCTCAGCGAAGAAGAAATCGAGCTTGTAGGACTCCCCATCGGCGAGGCCGAGCCGGTTCAGTTCGACCCGTTGCTCCACGGCTCCGTGGACGCCACCAAGGTCGATCACCAAGCGATCGTTCACATAAACCCAGACGTCGTCATCGCCGCGGAAGATGAAAACCTGTGATCCATCACTGTCGTAAGTGAATTCCGTGTGGAGTTCGTAGGTGAAGTGGAAGTTGCGGTTTGGTGAGCCGCCGGGGTTCCCGAAAAGTTGCCCCTCGATCGGGAAGAACCCGTTTGTTGCGACGCATTGCGGGTCAATGGTCGAGTCGAAAACATAGGAACCATCGGCCGCGCGATTGAGTACCAAAGTCAGTGGTGACGAGAGATTTGTCCCCGGTTCGTCGTTGAACCACTTTCCGAAAGTTGCGGCGCTCGTGATTCCACCGTTGTCGATGTAAGCACCGTCCTTCTTGCCGATCAGATCTCCACGAGCGGGGTCATAAAGCCTCCAGCAGATGTTCTTTCCGGCAGAGTTGCGCCATTGGTAGCTGCTTCCGGCCTTGACCTTGAATCCGCCGCCGATAAAGACCGGTCTGCGGTCGGAGCCGATGTCCGCTGAGATTGCGCCGCAGTAGTGGCCGAAACCGTGGGTGGGCGTAATCTCGAAATCCGGATGGCCGTTCGCGACGGTTCGCTCTCTGAAGTCGCGGACCACGCCGGTGAGTGAAATGCTGGTGGGCGGGTCGGGTGGCGTCGGATCTGGGAGGGCGATCGCCCGGCTCGTGTGCGAGACTGAGAGTAAGCACGCCGCCCCAAGGCCTGCGAGGGTCAGTGCGAACGCGGTGTCTTTCGACCGAGCTTTCGTTGCGAGCATCGATTTCCAATTCCCCTTCATTCCAATCTCCTTCCGCAATGCCCCCAGACTTCAGATCCCGATGACCACAGTTCAAAGTACGATTCGATCGGCGCCCACGCAGAGGGATCTGCTGAGGCGGCATCGAGAAGTGGTTGAGTTATGCAGGCGGTGCGAGCAGTACCGCCGTTCAAGAGGCGTGGGTTCCGTCTGCAGCGGTTGAAAGCGAAACGCCGAAGAATTGATCTCTCGCCTCTGGTCGTTCAGTCGCGAGGTCTCCGCAAGGATGTAGAGAAACCGTAATCAAGAGTCACGGCGCAATGGAATATCTTCGTATTCAGGGTGGCAGGCGTTTGGCGGGTCGCGTTCGAGTCGATGGCTCGAAGAATGCGGCACTACCTCTCCTCGCGGCGGCGTTACTCACGGACCAACCGATCACGCTGCACAATGTTCCCGCGCTGACCGACATCAAGAACATGCTCTCGCTCCTCCGGGAGCTTGGCGTGGAAGTCATCGGCGAGAGCGGCACGGTGACGCTTCGATCGGTGGATGAAAACCAAGTTCACACGCGGTACGAAATCGTGCGCTCGATGCGCGCGTCGATCAATGTGCTTGGGCCGATGCTCGCGCGGCGCAGGCGCGCCGTCATCGCGATGCCTGGCGGGTGTGCCTTCGGCGAGCGGCCGATCGACCTGCACCTGCGAGGCATGCAAGCGCTTGGCGCGTCGATCTCGCTGGAGAGCGGTGACATGTCCGTGACGGCGCCCCAGTTGAAGGGCGCGACGATTTTCCTCGGCGGCCCCAACGGTTCCACCGTGCTAGGGACGGCCAATGTGATGTGCGCGGCAACGCTGGCGAAGGGCACGACGATCATCGAGTGCGCAGCGTGCGAACCTGAGGTCGTCGACCTCGCACACATGCTCATCAAGATGGGCGCGAAGATTCGAGGCGCGGGAAGCGCCCGCATTGTGATTGAGGGCGTGGAATCACTCGGCGGCGCGGAGTACACGGTTATGCCCGATCGCATCGTGGCGGGAACCTACGCGGTTGCTGCAGCGGTCACGAATGGCGATGTCATCATTGACGACTTCCCCATCGACTGCATGCTTGCGGTCATCGATCGATTCCAACACATTGGCGTGATCGTGGAACAACTCGATCCTTATCAAGACACGATGCATGCAACGGTGCGCGTCACAAGTACGCGTCTGCTAAAGCCGACGCAGATCACAACCCAGCCGCATCCGGGATTTCCAACCGACCTCCAAGCGCAGTTCATGACGCTCCTGTGCTTCGCGCACGGAAACTCCGTCATTACCGAGAAGATCTACGCGGAACGATTCCTCCATGTCGCGGAGTTGACGCGCATGGGCGCGAATCTGCAGCGCTTTGGTCCAACGGTGGTGGTGAGTGGCGGAACGCAACTGAAGGGTGCCCCCGTGATGGCGAGCGACCTTCGCGCGAGCGCGAGTCTTGTGCTCGCAGGCCTCGCGGCCGAGGGCGTCACGACGATTTCGCAGATTGAGTACCTCGACCGAGGCTATCACCGATTGGAGTCGACGCTCAACGCACTCGGCGCGAGTATTGAGCGCTTGACGGGAGAAGCGATCGTCGAAACAGTCGCGGGCTCCGGTGCGCAAATGCTCGAAAGCAAGAGCGCACGAACTCCTTCGCCCACGCTCTCGCTCGCACGGGGTTGATCCGCGGCAAAGAGGCCCGCGCGGCGTTTGAAACTCAGGCGCTACCGACCATGACTTCGTTCGAGTCGTACCGCTTTATCGCGCCGAGTAGTTGTTCGATCTGCATTGCGGGTGGAGCGGAAAGCAATCGCCGCCGGAGTGCGGTGACCGTCTTGAGTTCATTCTCGCCCATCAACAGGTGCTCTTTGCGCGTGCCGCTCGCAGCGAGATTGATGGCGGGGAAAATGCGCTTCTCGGAGATCGTGCGATCGAGAATAAGTTCCATGTTGCCCGTGCCCTTGAACTCTTCGAAGATGATTTGGTCGGCGCGCGAACCCGTATCGACGAGGCACGTGGCGATGATGGTGAGCGACCCGCCTTCTTCGCACTTTCGCGCAGAGCCGAAGAGTTGCTTCGGCACTTCAAGTGCGCGAGAGTCAAGCCCGCCCGACATTGTGCGACCAGAACTTCCGTACTTCCGACTGTTGTTGAATGCGCGCCCAAGCCGCGTGAGCGAGTCGAGGAGCACGACCACATCCCTGCCAGCCTCGACGAGTCTCTTCGCGCGCTCAATCGCGAGGATGCCAAGCGCGAGGTGCCGATCGATGTCTTGATCGTTCGAACTCGCGATGACATGCGCGGGGACATTTCGCTTGAAGTCTGTCACTTCCTCTGGCCGCTCATCGATGAGCAGCGCGATGAGTTCCACTTCGGGATGATTGTGCTTGATGCCGAACGCGAGGTTTTGAAGGAGGATTGTCTTGCCGGCCTTCGGTGGTGCGACGATGAGTCCACGCGTTCCATATCCAACGGGGCAGAACAGATCGATCAAACGACACGCCGCTGGGCAGCCTCGGTGCTCGAGTGTGAGCCGGGGCTGTGGATCGAGCGCGGTGAGTTCCGCAAACGGCTTGCGCGCGCCGTAGAGAGCGGGTTCAAGCCCCTCAATAGAAACAATTCGCTCGACTGTGGCTCGCGGCGTTCGCGCACCACCATGACGGCGGCGAGTCTGCATTCGCATTCTGCATTCGGCGACGATGAGTTGTGCGCTGCGGAGCGCGTTCGATTCGAAAAGTTCGCGTGGGACGACCGGATCTTCGTCGGTGGCGACGAGTCCGTCTTTGAACTGTCGGATTCGCCCCTCGCCGTTGGGAAGTATCTCAAGGACGCCCGTTCGTTCAAACGCCGGCGCCTGGGGGTCAGCCAACTCTTCGACACTGGAAGAGTCGGCGGATGCATCCGTCGTCCCTTGGGGTTGATGCTGTCGTTGATGTCGATTGCGATTTCGACCGCGACCTTGGCCTCGTTGGTGCTGATGCCGATGATGCTGCGGTTGTTGTTGCCCCTCACTCGGGTTTGAGGCGGTGGAGTCGGGCGCTCCGCCATCGGTTTCGAGGTTGCCGTCCGACTGCGTCTCCGCTTGCTCGCCCTGACCACCCTGAGTGCCATTGCCGCGTCGCCGCCTTCTGCGCCTGCGCCGACGGCGTCGCGGTTCACCGTTGCCCGCTTCCTCGTTTCCGGCTGGTGAGTCGCTGCCATCCGCCGAAGCGTCATTGCCTCGCTGAACCGCCGGTGCGGCCGCGACTTCAACGGGCAGCGGGTCCACCGCCGGCGCAGTCGGCTCGGTGGCGCCCTTCGTGCGACGAGAACGCGGCTTGCGCGAAGTGGTGGGGGAGGCTTCGCGAGAGGAAGTATCGTCTTGCGACGATGCCATCGTGGATTGCTCCGAGTTCGCGCCGCCCAGGTCGGGGCTCAAGTCCTGCATGTCCATGCATTCATTCCGAAAAAGTCCGACGCGTGCGTCGGGGGCCTGTGTTTCCGTCTCGAGCAGCGCGCAACGACTACAGAGCGCTTCTCAAACTAGACGGTACGGGACAGGCGTGTGGTGAGGTCCGCAACGGGGAGCTGCGAACGCGTCACGGTGAAGTGACGCTTGAAGTTGAGCAGGAACGCTCTGCAAAGTCAAGTATGACCAAGGGACAATTCTGCCACTCCGATCTGACCGGCAATCAAGGCGTTTTGGAGAAGGACGGCAAGATTCGCCTCCAGACTGCGACCACGGGTTGCGTCTGCGACGGCTTGGAGAAGGACGGGCGTGACTTCCGGGCCCCTCGCGCCAACCTCGCGTGCGCGCTCAAGGCCAGATTGGATCGCCATCTCCATTTCAGCAAGGGGAAGCGCAAGTGCGGTTGGCGGAGGCGCGCACAAAAGAAGGCCCGCGTTCGGGCGCAATCGGAGGTGGGTCGTCACGAGTTCAGCCGCCGCGCCCGTCGAGTCCGCTCTCGCGCTCACGCCCAGTGGCGCTGCGCCTTCGCACAGAAACCGAGGAAAGAACTCCGTGCCGAGTCCAACGACCGGCACGCTGAGTGAATCCAGCGCCTCAAGCGTCGCCTCGAGATCAAGGATGGACTTCGCTCCCGCACAGACGACCGCGATGCCGTTGTTCGCAATCTGCAGGAGGTCAGCGGAAATGTCCGGGGTGATGCTCCACCCGCGATGTACGCCGCCGATGCCGCCGGTTGCGAAGTACCGAATCGGCTTGGGTGTGGCATTCGTGCACGCGAAAATCGTGGCCGCAACGGTGGTGCCGCCGTGCCCTCTGCGCACGCTGACATCGGCAATGTCGCGCAGGCTGACCTTCGTCACGGGCTTCGCGTCGGCGAGTTCATCGAGTTCCGCGCTCGTCATGCCGACGATCAGTTGTCCACGGAGCATGCCCACAACCGCGGGAATTGCGCCAGTGCTTCGCACCGCCGCTGCGGCTGCGTGACCGAGCGCGCGATTGATCGCCATCGTCGGAGAAAAAGCGCGCCGCACACTCTCGTCAAATCGTGCATCGTCAAGAGCGAGTGGCAATCGGCCAAGTGGGAAGCGCGGCAATCCGTGCGTGACCGCCGCGGTCTCGAGCGCGACGACCGCGCGTCCATCGCGCAGGGCGTCCTGCACTTCTTCATGCGTTCGAATGACTATGCGTTCGACCATTGCGTCACCCAGCATCCGGATGCTTGCGCGTCATCGGCGATTCGTGCGCACGCGCCCGCCAATGCGCTTGGAGGGTTGCGCGATCGGCACCAAGCCATCCGGGTAGAGCGCCGTGTTCGCGGGTTGTTCGACCTTTGCCGGCTGCATGCGATTACGGGTTTCTTGCGCGGTGGCGCGTTGTTCGATCGCCCGCTCGCGCCGCGCGCGAACCTCGCTCGGCACCGGACCTGGCTTGAAGTCTGGGTACTCAATGCGCGGGATCTCAACATTCGTGAGCATTTCGATACCCGTGAGCAGTTCGCCCTGCTCACTCGTAACGAACATCCATGCCACGCCATCGCGTCCAGCACGCGCCGTGCGGCCAATGCGGTGGACATACACCTCAGGATCCTCCGGAACATCGTAATTGATGACATGGGAGATGTCATCGACATCAAGTCCACGCGCGGCCAAGTCGCTCGCGACAAGCACGGAGAGCCCGCCCGTGCGGAGCTCTGTCATGACCTTGTCACGGCGGCGCTGTTGCAGATCGCCGTGCATCGCATGGGCGTCGACCTTGTGCTTGATGAGGAACTCGGTGACATCGTCGACAGTCCGCTTCGTGCGGCAAAAGACGATGGTGACCTCCGGCTCTTCGTGCGTGAGGAGGTGGAGGAGAAGCTTGCGCTTGTCCCAGCCTTCGACGGAGATGTAACTCTGCTTGACCTGACTGACCGTCAGCGACTTTTCGACGGAGATGATCTTCTCCGGGTCCTTCATGTAGGAGCGGGCGAGCTTCTCAATCTCTGGGGAAATCGTCGCCGAGACGAAGATCGTCTGCGGGTGCGCCTTGATCGAACCAAGAATCTTGCGGATGTCATCTCGGAAACCGATATCGAGCATCCGATCGACTTCATCGAGGATCGCAAAGCGAAGCTTGTCGTAGGGGAGGAGTCCTCGCGCGTGGAGATCCATGACGCGGCCTGGAGTTCCCACCACGATCGACGGATGCTTTTCGAGGAGCGCAACCTGCTTGCGGATTTCCTGACCCCCGTAGACAGCGACCGTTCGAACCGAGGCGAAACTACCGAGTTCCTGCAATTCCTTTGCGACTTGTACCGCGAGTTCGCGAGTCGGCACGAGTACGAGGGCGGAAAACGCGCTCGTCGGATCGAGGAGGTGGAGGAGCGGTAGCCCGAACGCGGCGGTCTTGCCGGTTCCGGTTTTTGCCTGACCAAGAACGTCTCGTCCCGCGAGTGCGGCCGGAATCAGCGACGCCTGAATCTTGGTGGGGTGGATGAAGCCTCGACCCGTGATCCCTTCGAGCAACTTGGGCTTCAGCTTGAGGTCGGCAAAGGTCTGATCGACGGCGAAGATCTCCGCGTCTCGGCCTGTTCGAACCGCCTCGCGTTGAGCGTCGGTCGGTTGAGGGGCGGGTGTGTGCGCGGGCTTGTGGGGAGAATCCATCGAACCGCGATGGTATGGCAGTGCGCCGGACGATACAAATACGATTGTCACGGTTCCAGAAAGCGCACTCTTCCCCGTCGAAGCGGCGCATTTCGCGGCTTTGAGCCACGCCTGAGCCATCGCAGGATTCATGCAGGACACAAGTCTCCTCGAGTTTGACACCTCCGCCGTCGCGCACAACCTGCGCGTGCTGCAGCGTGTCGTGGGACCACGGTGCGCGCTGTGCCCAATCGTAAAAGCGGATGCGTACGGCCTCGGCGCCAAGCACCTCGCTCCGGTCCTCGTCAAGAATGGCGCGGACATGCTCGCGGTGTACAGCGCCAAACAGGCAGAGGAGATCCTCAGCGCTGGCGTTCGAGAGAAGGTGCTGCTCGTGCTTATGCCCGTCCGCGTGATCGAGCAGAGTGACGAGTTGATTCGGCATGCCAAGCGCGGCTTGTTGCACTTCGTCGTCCACGATGCGGCGCAGTGCGCGCAGCTTGAACTTGCCGCGCACTCACTCGGAGTGACACTCGGCGTGCATCTCGAAATCGACACCGGCATGTCGCGCGGCGGCGCGCGTCCGGAAGTTGCTTCCGCGCTCTTGCGCACCCTGGAATCGGCGACGAGTCTCAAGTTGAAGGGTGTCTTCACGCACTTCGCGAACTCTCGTCACTCAGAGTCGATGACTCGCGCGCAGCTGGAGGTGTTTCGTGCATTCGTTGCGCACGAGTCGGAGCACATCGACAAGGACTGTCTCTTGCATGTGTCGAGCACGTACGCGCTCATGCGTCATCGTGACTATCACTTCGACATGGTCCGGTTTGGACTCGCATGGCTTGGCTATGGCGCGGAGGAGCTAGAAGCAACCGAGCCTTTGCTTTCGGCAGGAGCACTTCGACCAGTCGTTCGATGGTCGACTACCATCGTGCAAACGAAACGCATTCCCGAAGGTGCGCGTGTCGGCTACGGATCGCTCTTCACTGCGCAACGCGACTCCACCATCGCGCTCCTCCCCGTTGGATATGCCGATGGCTATCCGGTGCCTCGGTCATTCTCGAGCAACGCCCAGCAGCCCGCGGCGCAGCAGGTGGCGATTTGCATCGGTTCGAAAGACCGGAAGTTTGCGCCTGTCGTTGGCGCGGTCAATATGGATCAACTCACAATCGATCTGACGGATCTTGATCCGCTCAGCACGCGAGATTGGACCGGCACGGAAGTGGAACTCATCACACCGTCCTGTGACGCACCCAATCACCTCCCTCGATTGGCTGCGATTTCAGGTCTCATTCCGCACGAGTTCTTGACGCGATTGCACGCGCGCATCCCAAGAAAGCCGATCCAAACGGCGCGCGCGACGATGGTGGAGCCGACCCAACATCCCATTCCGTTCTCCCTTCGTTCTGCAACTGTGTGAATCTCCATCGTGTGTCCCTCGTAGGATGGGAGAGTGTCACGCAAGGTCTCCTATCGATTCGACGCGCTTAAAGCGTTGCCAGCGGCGCTTGTGTTCGCGCCGCGTGACACAATCGATCGGCAGATGCGAGCCGCTGAAGCATTGATGGAATCGGTCGAGGGCGCGCGGGAGTATCCGATTGATTTCGCGCTCTATCGCGTGACGGGATTTCGACCAGTTCAACCTAGCGATCGGACCGCGCTCGGACGCGAACTCGTGCATGACCTCAGCGCGATCGTGCTCGATCTGAGCCTGCGCTTGAAACTCAATGGCAGTGAGCGCGAGGGCGGTGCGCTCACGCCCGAGCAAGCGGCGCGCGAGCTTGCGGTCAGTTTCAAGACGATGCAGCGCCTTCGCGAAGATGGATTGTGCGCGCATTGGGTGGAAGTCGATGGCGCCGTGCGCGTGAGGATGTATCGAGAGTGCATCGCAAGATTCGTCGCGCGGCATAAGCCGCGGGTGCAAGCGGCTAGTCGATTTCGCAGATTCAGCGGTGACGAGTCGCGCATCCTCCAATCCGAAGCGAACGCGTTGATGGAAGCGGGGCACTCGCTCAACTCTGCTGCGGCACTTCTCGCGGCAAAGCATGGTCGAAGCCATGAAGGAGTTCGGCTCCTTCTCATGCGACATTTCGGTCGAACGAATTCCGCGCACTCACGCAAGGTGGAACGCGCCTCGAAGTTTGCGGAGCGCGCGTATCGGTTTGGCGTCGACCTCACGAAGATCGCGCATCGGCTCGGCCGGAGTGAGTCGCTCGTACGAAGCGTGGTGGATCAGCGCCGCGCGATGCGATTGCGAGGCGCACAACTTCCGTTCGTCGAGTTGCCCACATTCGAACTTTTCGGCGCGCATGAGACGATTCTCGCGCCGCCATGCGTGCGCGAGGGGTTGATGAGCTCATTGCAGGATGACGATGCGATTGCCCTTCTCGAGTCGGCGCGTCTCGCGCGGCGTGGTCGCGCGTTTGCGCGCGAGACACAAGCACGGCGCGCTGCGCAAGACGCGCGCGCGGCAGCGATGCACTTCCTTGTCAGGCGAAGCAAGCGGGCGCTTTCGGGATCGGTGCGGCGGCCCACTCGTGCGCTCCTCGATGGAATCGAAACCGATCTGCGCTGGGCCGCCTTACTTCGTCGTTCGTTGGTCGCGAGCGCGATGACGATCGCGTCCGGGCGCATAGATCAGTTTTTCGCGGGGGAGCCCGAGAAACTTCGCGTGGATGAACTTCGCGCGCTTCTGCGTGCGCTTCGCGATCGACTGGTCGCGGTGGTTGCGCAATACGATCCCTCACGACAGGATCTCGAAGCACTCGCGGGTTTGGAGGCAGACTTCGTACTCGCGCACTTCGATGCGCAGCGATCGCGCCGTGCCGCATCCAAGCTTGCGTTGAGCGAAGGCACGACGATGGATCCGCTGCTCGACGCCGCCGCACCGTGGCAATCCGAGGTGGATCGATTGTGGCGGAAGCGCGACGGGGTGAAACTACTTCCGCCCGCAAGCCGCGCACTCCTACTTGCCCGCTATGGTTGGCAGGGAAGTGCGCCGCTCACGCTTGTCGAACTTGCCAAGAGCATGCGAACGAGTGTGGCGATGGCGACGCGAAACTTGTACCTCGCGGAGAATTCGCTTCGTCGCGTGACGGTCTAAGGGACCACGAGAGTGCTGCAGTCTTCATTCGGCGTGGGAGGCGCGGGCGGCTTTGCGGCAGGCAGTTTCGGAAGGTCTAGGGAAGGCTGAAGACAAACCTTGGATAGTCTCCCCGTGATCTCGCCAGTGAATCCATCAAAGCCGAGGGGAGAACCCCGCTTTGCAAATCCGTCTAGAAGGGCAGCGCGCGCATACTCGTTCAACCCATCGCGCAGTACATCCGCAACCGCGCTTGCTGCGATGTTGGGGGACTCGCGTTCGAGCGCCGGAGCACGAAGTTTCGTCGCTGCCTTGAGCACAGCGCCGTCGCGGATCTTGTGGATGAATGTCATCACGGCTTCGAATCGGTCGTTTGAGATCGGCACCTGGCCAACGCACGACCATGAATCCCCGATGACGCCGTCAAATCCAGTCGCAGCGTCGAATTCGACAGCGGCAGCGATTCGTGCGAAGCCAGCGCTGCCACTCTGCATCTCTATGGATGCAACGGTCGAGATGATCGCATTCCGCACCCGCTCGCGCTGGCTTGTTCGAATTGCAATCTGCTCCGCCGTGATTGACACGAGGCGAAGCGATGCATTGCATGCGAGTGCGATCAGAGTAGAAGCGGCCTCGAATCGCCATGTGTCAGATGGGGTGCGATTCCATCGTTCCATTCGAGCGAGAAACTCGGCGCGGTCAAGAGTTGGTGCCACCGCGTTTGGAGCATGCGACGCCAGCCACGCGTCGCACAGTTGAAGGGAATGGGATGCACGCGTTGCGTCGTGCTCCGAGCGGCCGACACCAGCAATGAAAAAGCAGGTCGACCCGAGTGGGTCGACCTGTGTGGATTGCCATTCGTGAATGGATTCCGATCAGCGCTTGCTGAACTGGAAGCGGCGACGAGCACCGGACTGTCCGTACTTCTTGCGCTCGACCTTGCGGCTGTCGCGCGTGAGGTATTGGTTCTCTCGAAGGATTGGTTCGAGGTTCGCGTCAAACTCAAGCATCGCGCGACCGAGCCCGAGGATCACTGCGCCTGCTTGGCCGGTGAATCCGCCGCCGTTGGCGGTGATGCGCACATCAACCTTGCTCTTGTTGCCGGTCTTCTCGAGAAGGCCAAGGATGTTTGCTCGATCGCGCTCTTCGGTGAAGTACTCCGACATCGGGCGCTCGTTGACGAGAATCTCGCCGCTTCCGCCCTTGACGCGAACCCGTGCGACCGCCGTCTTGCGGCGACCGGTACCCCAGTACCAACCGTGGGCATCGGGGCCGCGGATGATGCGAACCTTCTTGGGCTCAGGAACTGCGACGGGCGTGACTGGAGGAGTGGACTCGATCATGTTTCGTGCCTAATCGACTTCAGGGGGACTTTGAACTTCGTCGGAGAAATGCGTTTCACTTCGCGGCTGCAACTGCGCGAATGTGTCGCGCCGATGGTTCCGAAAGTGGAATGGGTGATTGCGATGCGTGGGTGTGTTCTGCGCCCGGAAACACACGAAGTCGCGAGGCGAGGCTTCGTCCGAACTGCCCCTTGGGAAGCATGCGAACAATCGCCTCGGTGACGAGTCGCTCGGGCTTGGTGGCGAGGACTTCGCGGTAGGTGCGAACCTTCAATCCGCCTGGATGTCCGCTCCACCGACGGCGCGTCTTCTGATCAGCCTTGCGGCCGGTGAGCACGATCTTCGAAGCGTTCGTGATGATCACGGAATCGCCGGTCGTGACACCAGGGGTGTACTCAGGGCGATGCTTACCCATGAGCGCGGTCGCAACTTCAGTGGCGAGTCGTCCGAGGACAAGTCCATCGGCGTCCACATGACGCCAGACGGTGTTGACTTCGTTTTGCTTGGCGATGAAAGTCTGGCGTGGCATGTCGAGTCCTATTGCGCAGAGTCGCTCCGATTCACGCAACTCTGCGACCTTCGGCATGAGTGTCATGCAGTGTCGAAAAGACGCACGCGAGGCGTGTGGAGGATCGAGAAGGATAGCGATCTGCACGATTCTGTCAAGGTTTACGGCGACTGATCTGCGGGTCGATTCGAACTTTGGTTGCCTTTGGGGGCGTGGGCGAGGCGTGGGTTCTTCGCAGTTCGGTATCCTCCGCTCCCATGGAATCGCAATCCTCGGGCTCTGAACCAACCCAAACTGGCCTTGAGCCTCCGATCATTCTGCAATCCGATAACACGGCGCCACTTCCGGTGCGCCGCTCCGGAGTCCTGGTGAGCTGGCTCGCCATCGTGTGCGTCTCCGTCATCGCGGTCCTTTTGCAGCAACTGACGACAGAGGATCTTGGGGGCGAGGAGGATGCGGCTTCGCAGGCGACGGGCTCCGACCAGACGGTGGGTGACGACGGTACGCCCAATCGCGCAGAGGAGCCGACTTCGCTTCTCTCCATGCAGGACGAACTTGCGGGTCGCGTAACGGTTGGCCTTGCGTCGTTTGTGCCACCGAGTGAATCGAAGGCGATCTTTGAGAGTCAACTCGAACCGCTCAAAGAAGGAAACTGGGCGCAGCAGGTTTCGCGATGGCTTGTCATAGGCCGCATGGTGAAGGTCGACGATGCGATCAGGGGCCTCGACGAGATTGAGCGGGTAGAAGGCGCGACTGACATGGACGCGACGATCGACGCCGCCCGGCGCGTGCTGATCGCTGAACAAGCGGAGGAGGAGTTGCCCGAAGGGGACCTCGCACTTCTCAAAGATCGGTTGGGTTGGTACGGATTATTCATCGCGCGCGAGGCGCCGGTTGAATCGGGGATGATTGCCGCGCTCGTCGTCGCTGGTGTCTGGTTTGGATCCTTCGGTTGCGCGGGCTTCGTCGGCATCTTTGTGCTCTTCGTACTCCTTGTGATTGGCAAACTGAAGTTCCGGATCTTTGAGCGTGCGTCGACTGTCGACACGGGCGAGTTCGCACGGATCGCCGTGGAGACTTTTGCGGTTTGGATGGCGCTGTTCTTAGGTTTGAATGTCCTCTTCGGTGCGATTGCAGGGCTCGCGTTGTCGGACCCGCCGACGCTTGAAATGGGCTCCATCTTTCCACTGCTGCTGGGCTCGATGGCGTTCATCGCGAGTTTGTCTGCATTGTGTTGGGGAAATCTTCGGGGGCGGAGTGCGTGGTGGCTCCTCCGAGAAGCGGGCTGGCATCGGGGTGCAGGATTCATTCGCGAGATCGCCGCTGGGTTTTTCTGTTACGCCTGCGCGCTGCCGCTCCTCCTCATCGGCCTCGTTTTCTACTTCATCGCCGTGGGGCTCTTTGGCGATGGAACTCCACCAACCCATCCCGCCGCTGAAGCGTTGCAGTCCGCCGGCGCGATCGAGTTGTGCGGTCTGCTCTTTCTCGGCGCCGTCGTTGCGCCGATTGTGGAAGAAACGATGTTCCGTGGACTGCTCTATCGCCACATTCGCGAGTCTCTTCAGGGGAGAGGGGCAATCGTCGCGTGTGCGATCGGCGCGCTTGTCTCAAGTTGGATCTTTGCGGCGATTCACCCGCAGGGGTTGCTCTTTGCGCCGGTCTTGATGGGTCTTGCGATTTCGTTCTGCCTGTTCCGCGAGTGGAGGGGGAGCTTGATTGGCCCCATCGTCGCGCACAGCATCAACAACGCCGCCACGATGTCTCTCGGATTTGTGATTATGCAATCACCCGCCGGTGAGCATCCGATGGCGTGGCTTGCCACGCTCGTACGATCCCTCGCGCATGCCTGCTCGTGATCTTGAGCGGGGTTCGATTAGAACGCTGCGACGCCGTGCGCGGGCGAGAGGAACTCAGCGCGCACGATCTTGCCTTTGGACACGCGATAGAAGCACACTTCGTGCATATCCATGCGCGCGCCGCCCTTGGGCGTGACGCTGATCTGCATATGCACGGCGAAGCCGGTTTGGGAGACGAATGGGCCGCGCGCGACGCAGGAATGCACTTCCATGTTGGCGTGCCACCACGCGCCAACCTCTCTCACGCCCTTCATGGATTCAACCCGGGTGCCATCGCACTCAACCGTTTCGACATTCTTGTGGTAAAGCGTCGCTTCCGCTTCGACGCTCTTTCCAGCATTCATAAGCGCGACGAGTTGTTGGCCAATCTCCGCAGCGGACGCGCCCTTGCCGCTCGACTCCTTCTTCTTGGCGACATGCTTGAACTTCGGCATGCCGCCGCACTTGTCGCCGCACTTGTCCTCACACGCATCCGCGCCGCACTCCTTCGAGGTGCCCGTGCAGCACGCAGCCTTCGCGAGTTTCCTTGCGGCCTTCTCCGCGCGCTTCGCGGACTTGAGGGCGTCCTTCGCGAGTTTCTTGTCAGCCTTTTTCGAGGGTGCTGTCGGTGTCTCTGTGGCCATAGCGAGGAAGCTTTCTCGTTTTCAGATACGAATGCAAGGGGTGGGAACTTCAATCTTCGGTCAGTTCAACCGTCCAGTATGCATCATCAAGGAACGCTTTCCAAGATTGATACCGAGGGCTGCCGAGTCGAAGCGTAATCGCAGGATTCCGTTTTGGTCTTATCGGCGCTCGGAGAAGTCGCATCCGCGCTTGTTCTGGCGTCCGGCCGCCCTTTCGAGCATTGCACTTGACGCACGCGCACACAAGATTCAACCAAGAGTTCTCGCCGCCCTGCACGCGAGGCTTCACATGATCGAGCGTGAGTTCCTTCGTACAGAAAGCTTTTCCACAATACTGGCAGCGATTGCAATCTCGCGCGTAGATGTTGCGACGGTTGAGTTTGACCTGTTCCTTAGGGACACGGTCGTAGGTCAGCAAGCGGATGATCTTGGGGACCGGAATGAGCAGGCGTGGAGTGCGTACCCAATCATGCTCCTGTGATTCGAATGTGAGACGAAACTCACTCAGGTCTGCCCACGTGCGGAATGGGTAGCCGATGTAGGAGCCATCCTCGAGTGAGACGACTTCCGCAATTCCTTTGAGGAGCATCTTGAAGGAACGGTGCGCGTCGATCACGCGGACGGCGGTATAGCCTCGGTTCAGTACCAAGACTTTCGCGTCGAGTCCGCTTGTCATCGCGCTCATGAAGGATCCTTCCGACAGTGCCTAGTCTGTAAGTCGGTGGATGCTACCGTCGAGTGAAGCCTATTTGCACAAGTTGTGTGCAGATTGCGACTCTTCGGGGCGAATCAAGCCATGGGGGTGAGCCACGCCCGCTGCTCTTCGATGCGGCCGCGCGAGAGCAGTAACAGCGGTGTGGAGGCGGGAACGAATGCGTCGAGGAGGGATAGAGTGAGCGCGCGCGGGAGTCCACCACTTCCGAGGGGAAGGAGCTCAACGGGGGCCTCTGATTCTGGCGCGTCCGGCGGGCGAAAATCGGCAAGGAGCACACATGACGCAACGCTTCCTAAATGCCCGAACGATCGGCGTAAGTGCTCCTCCAATGCCTCTGTTGGTTGGAGCATTGAAGGCGCGAGCAGCTCAGTCGGCGAGAAGCACAGTTCAAACGGACTTGTGGGGTCAGCCGTGATTCGTTCGCGCACGAATCTCACGCAACTTGGGAGATCCCCGAGCGCGTGCCGCCAGTGCGGCCGCAGGCAGAGGATGCGCTTCCGCGCCTTCAACGCGGGCGCGGTTTCGTCGAGAAACTCCTGCAACCGCGCCTGGCCTTGCGGCATCCAGTTGCGAGGTTCATCCGCAAAAAGGTCGTCGCTCATCGATCCGCTGTAGCACAGGAATCGATCGCTTGGCGCATCAAGGTCGAGGAGGAATCCATCGCTGCACGGGTTCGCATCCACCGCGGCGAGGAACGGTTTCGCCGGTCCCTCGGCGGGCATCGCGACCGCGTCGCAGCAGGGAATCTCGATGCCGAGCATGCGCGCGAGCACGCGGGAATCATGCAGGAAGTGAATGGGGCGTGCGGCGGACGCCATCCCGTCACCCACCTCGATACTCGCAACGCGAGGTGCAAGTCTCATGGACGATGATCTCCACGAGTTGCGGCAGCGCGGGTGAAATCCGTTCGAAGACCCAGCGCGCCAGCATTTCGCTCGTGGGGTTTTCAAGGCCTGGAATATCATTCAAGCAGCGATGATCGAGCAACTCATGGAGGGGGGAGATTGCCTTCTTGATGTCGCCGTAATCGATGAGGAATCCCTGCGCGGGATCCACTTCTCCAGCGACGACAACCTCCACGCGGAAGGAGTGTCCGTGCAATCGTCGACACTTGTGGCCTTCACGGAAGGTCGGAAGCCAGTGCGCTGCTTCGAAGGTGAATGCTTTGACGAGCCGGACTTGCATGGGGAGAACTGTAGAGGATCGGCGCATGCGGCCGTTTCGTGTGGATCGAAGAAAAAGGGCTCGGCCGTGCGCTTGTCACGGTCGAGCCCAACAAAGTCGTGTCGAGTGGGGAATAGATCAGCCGCCCGACTCGCGGCCGGTGGTTGCCTGTCCGGCAACATGCTTGAGCCCGCGTCGCTGATCGCGCAGACGGCGGCTCTTGCCGAAGCGTTCGCGGAGGTAGTAGAGCTTCGCGCGGCGAGAGTCGCCACGACGGACCACTTCAATCTTCACCAAGCGGGGGTTGTGTGCTGGGAAGGTTCGCTCTACGCCTTCGTTCGCGATGATGCGGCGCAGGCGAAGCATGCGATGCACACCAGCGCCGCGATCGGCGATGAGGACGCCTTGAAACACCTGGACGCGCTCCTTCTCGCCTTCGATGATCTTGTAGTGAATGTCAAGCGTGTCGCCGCTACTGAACGTCGGGAAAAACTCAGCCGGCTTCATCTGCGCTTGCGTGATAGATGCGAGGATTGCACTGCGATTCATGACTTCTGTCCTTCTAGACCAATGTGGTCCTGTGTTGCCCGCGAAGCCGAAGCTCGTTGGGACTCTGACTTGGGTGCGACTCTTGTGTTGGGTGAGCGCCCCAGAGGTCGCTGGTTTACGAGAGCGGTTGCTCCGTGTGTTGAGTGGGCGCTGCTGCGGTGGCGAAGAGATCAGGGCGACGAGCCCGTGTGCGTTCGATGCGTTGCGCGTTGCGCCACCGATCGATTGCCGCGTGATCGCCGCCGACAAGAACTTCAGGCACATCGCGTCCACGCCACGAGCGCGGACGAGTGAAGTGGGGGCAATCGAGGAGCGGTTGATCATCCGCGCGCCCGATTGTGAAGGAGTCTTGTGCGGTACTTTCCTCGTGCCCGAGGACATTGGGAAGCAAACGCGCGATGGCATCGACGAGCACCATTGCTCCGACTTCTCCGCCGGAAACGACATAGTCGCCGAGTGAGAGTTCGAGTGGTTGGAGTGCTTCGATCACGCGCTCGTCGATCCCTTCGTAGTGACCGCACAAGAGAAGGAGGCGTGGCTGTGTTGCGAGCCATTCCACTCTCGATTGCGTGAGGCGCTCGCCCTGGGGCGAAAGCATCACGCGCACCGCTGGCGTGGAGTCGAGTGACTCCACAGCAGCAACTGCGTCGAAGATGGGTTGACACATCATCACCATGCCGGGTCCTCCGCCAAACGGGCGGTCGTCTACCTTGCGGTGCTTGTTGTCGGCGAAGTTGCGGATGTCATGCGTATTGCAGGACAGCGCGCCACTTTCGACGGCGATTCCCGGAATGCTCGTCGCGAGAAAATCGCGAAAGAGTCCGGGGAAGATGGTGAGGATGTCGATGCGCATGCGTCGTTCCTCTCGCGTCTTCATCACCAAGCGTCGATCACCAGTGCACTTCGATCAGGCCTTCTTGCCTGGCGTCGGATCGATGCCGGCTTTCTTGAAGAGATTTGCACAGGTCTCGCTTGGCTGCGCGCCAACCGAAAGCCAGTAACGAATTCGATCTGCGTTGAGCTTGTGTTGCTCAGTCTTGGTGAGCGGGTCGAACCAGCCCAGGTTTTCCAAGACACGACCATCGCGCGGAGAGCGCTTGTCCATTGCACTAACACGGTAGAAGGGGCGATGGGCACGGCCCATTCGCTTGAGACGGAGAACGACCATAGAGGTCGACCTTTCAAGCATTCCTCTCGGTCCCGTTCGCCTCAAAGGCAAACTTGCAAGGACTCGGACGCGCTGTGGAGCAGGGATTGACCCGCCGTGCGGCACGCCTTCGGGAATGGATTGCGAATCGACAAGCCTAGCCGAAGTCCGCTTCAAAGGGAACCGCGTTCTCGCGCTAGCTCAACGGAATCTCGTCCGAAGGTAACCCGAAGGCGCTGGCTGCGATCTTGTAGAAGCCCTTCATCGTCAGAATTCCCAGCACGCTGACCAGCTCAAACATGAGCGAACTGAGGCCCGAGAACATGAATACGAGCAGGGCGATGAAACTCACGCGCAGCGCAGTGGGGTCATGAAGCCACTTCCAGAAAGTCCGGCTTACTCCTGCGAGGGCCTGCGCGCCGTCAAGGGGAGGAAGGGGAAGGAGGTTGAAGAAGAGCAACACAAAGTTGAGCAATCCGCCCCGCAGCCAGAACCAAAGTGCTTGCTCCGAAACTTCAGTGCCCTGTTTCTGGTGATAGGCGAGCAGGCCCGCGAGCATGGCCCACGAGAGCAGGCCCAGGAAAAGATTCACCGCCGGACCGGCGAGGGCCACGACGACTCGACCCTTTCGGCCCCAACGAAACCGCGATGGATCCGTGGGCATCGATCCCCAAGCGATGCCTACGAGGCAAAGAAAGACGATCGACATCCAACCCATATGCACGAGTGGATTCAGCGTCAGCCGATCGTATCGGCGCGGCGTGTCATCGCCTTGCCAAATCGCGGCCCAACCGTGACCAAGTTCATGGAGGACGATCGCTGCGAGTCCCCAGAAGAGAAACGCGGCAACGCCGGGCATGCCAAGTTGTTCGTACGCTTGACCAATCGGAAACTGCATGGGCGGAACACTACACGCCGTCGACGAAGGTTGCGAGGATCTTCGGGGTGCCGTCTTGCCAATTCCACGCGAACGGGTCCTCGCCAAGCAGGGTGAAGTCGGCCGCGTAGGAAGGCGCGATCACGCCACTCGGCAACGAGAGCATGCGAGCAGCATCCCGCGTGTAGCCCCACAGCACCTCTTCCACCGAGAGATTCTGCTCGGTCGCGAATGGACGGCCGTCAAGGTCGAGGCCAGTGATTGCTGCGCGCATGCCCCGCAAGGGATCGGGTGAAACGATCGGCCAATCACTCCCGAACGCGAGCGTCGCGCCCGCTTCAAGCAGCGCGCGAAAGGGGAAAAACCGAGGAAGACGCGCCGTGCCGAGTCGCGTGATTGCTCCGCGCGCGTCATCGGCCTTGTGGAGCGGTTGCATCGACGCAAACCGTCCGCGCATGCGGGCAGCGTCCACCGGGTGCAGCGATTGCATGTGCTCAAAGCGCGGCGCATCGGCGGCAGTGGTTTCGGGCAAGCGCTTGCGAGCGAGGTCTGCGGCGTCGAGCGCGATTCGCGCGGCGCGATCCCCAATGGCGTGCATGCTCGGACTCAGCCCAGCATTGCGTACGAGTTCGAGCCACGCATTGAGTTTCCCTGCCGCCGCGAGTTCGACGAGCAGACCGGCATTCGTGGGGTCGTCGCAGTAGGGCTCGAGCATGGCGGCGGTTCGTGAACCAAGTGTTCCATCCACAAAGGCCTTCATGCCAATGATGCGCAAGCGGTCGCTCGTGGCAAAGTCCTTCGCTGCCTGCAGTGCATCGTCGATCGGCCAATCTCGATCCAGCACGGTCGCGTGGACGCGGAGGGGAAGTTGATCGCGGAGCGCGTCGTGCACATCGACGAGGTCGCGGAGGTACTCCATCGAACCCACCGCCGTGAGACCGTGTTCGCGAAGCATCTGTGCGCCCTGCAAGAGTGCGCCGCGTGCTCGCTCGCGTGAGAGTGGGGGAACCTTCGGTACGACGAGCTGCCAAGCGGCCGCTTCCTGGAGCAGCCCAGTGGGGCGACCTTGCGCATCTCGTTCGATGCGACCTCCGTCGATCGCCGCCGGGAGATGTATGTGCGCGAGTGCTGCGCGGTTGAGCACGCACGCGTGCCGGTCCATCCGCCAGGCGACCGCTGGACGATCCTGTGCACTCGCGAGCCACTCGCCACCTGGCGCGTGCCCCTTCCAATCCGCTTCATTCCACGAGTTCGCGAGAAGCCATTCCCCTTGTGGGAGTTGGGCGTGGCGAGTCGCGACACGCGCTTCAAACACTCCGCGTGAGGCGCAATGCGAGAGATCGAGTTCGCACAACGATGCGCTTCCAAGGGTGAGATGGAGATGCGCATCGATCAGCCCTGGAATCAGGCAGCCGCCGCACAGATCAACCTCATCGCAATGCGTAGGAATCGCGGACGAAGTTGGATCGACCGCAGCGACGATTCCATTCTCCACCAACACACTCGTCGCCCACGCTTGCATCGCCGATCCGGTCCAGATGCGACCATTGCGGAAGATGCGTGGAGGAGTGCGTGATGGAGGCATGCAGGAGCGCGTATCGTATGCCGCATGCGCCAGTCCATCCGATGCTCCGTTGCTTGTACAGTTTTTGCGTCGCTCTTCGCTTGCGGCGACAATGCGCCCGCGCCGAAGTTGCCAACTCCGCCGGTCGCACCACCACGGGCGCCGAGCCTCTCTTCGCCGACGCCTGCCGTCACTCCTGCCGCTCAAGCGGTCGAATGGAGTAACGACAACAACTCAACCGCCGCGAGTGACTCAGCGGTGTTGAGTGTCGCGGGGCTGACCGCGCCCAAGCCCGTGGCGTGGACGTGGGTGAAGCCATCGGTGCAGTTTCGTACCCTGCAATACACCGTCGCAGGCGGAGCGGACTCGACGTCTGCGGCGGACTTGATCGTGAGTGTGTTCAAGTCGGGCGATGGTGGGCCGATTGACGCCAACATTGAACGGTGGCGCGGTCAATTCCGCAAAGGGGAAGCGATGGCCGACGCGAAGACTTCCAAGACGGAGGTGCAAGGTATGCCCGTGACGCGCGTGGAACTTGAGGGCGACTACCTGTCGATGGGGTCGCCCGCCCCCAAAGTTGGCTTCATGCAGTTGGCCGCGATTGTGGAGGCACCGGGGCGCAATGTTTTCTTCAGGCTCACGGGTCCGAAAGCGACGGTTGAAGCGACGCGCGGGGCGTTTGATGCGCTCGTGGAAGGAATTCGCGAAGGGCGGTAGCGGCGCGAAGGATCACTTCGCGGCGAACAGTTCGTTCACGAAGTTCCAGTTCACGACATCCCACCACGCGGCGAGGTAATCCGGTCGGCGATTCTGGTACTTCAAGTAGTACGCGTGTTCCCAAACATCGCAGCCGAGAAGTGGCGTACCACCGCAATCGGCGATGCCGTGCATGAGCGGATTGTCCTGATTGGGGGTCGAACAAATCGCCACGCTTCCGTCGCTCTTCTTGCAGAGCCACGCCCAGCCGGAACCAAATCGCCCAACGCCCGCCGCGGCGAATTTTTCTTTGAAGCCCTCGAAGGAACCAAACGCTGCGATCATCGCCGCGGTGAGCGCCGCGCTGGGTGCGCCTCCCGTTCCCTTCGGGGCCATCCACTTCCAGTACATCGAGTGATTCCAATGGCCGCCGCCGTTGTTTCGCACCGCGCCCTTGATGGCGTCGGGCATGGATGCAATGTTCGCACAGATCTGATCAAGCGACATCGCCTGCAAGTCTGCATGGCCCTCGAGCGCCTTGTTGAGATTGTTGATGTACGCCTGATGATGCTTGGTGCGATGGATGTTCATCGTCGTCGCGTCAATCGAGGGTTCGAGGGCGTTTTCTGCGTAGCCGAGTTCGGGAAGTGTGAAGGCCATGTTTGCTCCGGGAGTTGAAAAGGTGCGAGTATCAACGAGCAGCACGCTGCTCGCGTGTGCCACGGCAGGAATGCAGGCCGCAAACGCCAAGAATTCTCGGCGGGATTGGGCATTGTCTGGGTGGGCCTGTTGCATGCGACGCGTTCTTGAGGGAAGGATCGTGCGCAAGGATACCTTCTCCCGCACCCATTGCCGTACGCTGTTGGTCCATGTCGATGCATGAAGTCGCCATCCTCCGCATCCTCGACGCGAACGCGAACCGAGCGCGCGAAGCGCTTCGCGTGCTCGAAGACATCGCCCGATTCGCGCTCGAAGACAGTTCCCTCGCGACGCGCACGAAGACGATGCGGCATGCGCTCGGCGAATCCCTCGCGATCCTTGCGAATGTCTCGATGGCCGCGGCGCGCGATGTGGCGGGTGATGTCGGAACTGCGATCACCGGAAAACTCGAATCCAAGCGTGAAGGTGTGCGCGGTATCGCCCTCGCGGCGGGAAAACGCTTGACTGAATGCCTGCGCTCGATCGAGGAGTGCTTGAAGGCGCTCGGCGAGGTGCGCAGCGCGAGCCTGGTTGAACACATGCGATACGAGGCGTACACGATCGACGCCGCCTTCGCGCTGCGGCTGGGAACGAGCGAGAGAAGGCAATGGAAGTTGTGTCTCTTGCTGACGCAGTCGCTCTGCGTGCGTCCGTGGCGCGAAGTGCTCGACGGCGCGCTCGCGGCGGGCGTGGATTGCATTCAGCTTCGCGAGAAGGGACTTGGCGCCTCAGACTTGCTGAAGCGAGCATGCGAAGTACGGGAGCGTGCGCAGGCAGTCGGCGCGTCCACCATTGTGAATGACGATGTTGGTGTCGCGCTCGCAAGCGGCGCGGACGGGGTCCACCTCGGCCAAGAGGATCTCCCAGTTCACGCAGTACGCCGTTGTGCGCCTCCGTCGTTCATCATCGGCGCAAGCACACATTCCGTTCTTGAGGCGAGAGAAGCAGTCGACGCGGGTGCGGACTACTGCGGAGTGGGTGCGATGTTCTCGACCTCGCAGAAGCCCTTGCTTGCGCCTGCGGGCGAGGCCTATTTGCAGGCATTTCTCGCGCACTTTCCCGATATCGCGCACCTCGCCATTGGGGGCATTGACGCGCCTCGCGCAATCGAACTCGCAAAGCTTGGATGTCGAGGATTCGCAGTCTCGAGCGCGATCTGCTCTGCGGATGATCCGACGAGGGTTGCGCGCGAGATCCTGTCGGCGCTCGATCCCTCTCGCCGGCTTGCGGCACCAGAAGGATCGCCTTCGTGCTGACAGGCGCGTCGTTTGTCTTGCTCGGGACCGGTACGAGCGCGGGCGTTCCCGTGATCGGTTGCGCGTGCCCGGTCTGCACATCGAGTGATCCTCGCGACCGGCGTACCCGTTCAGGCGCGGCGTTGCAGTTTGTGGATGGAGAAGGCAATTCGCGCACGATTCTCATCGACTGCCCGCCCGATCATCGTGAGCAGAGTTTGCGCGAGAAGCTCAAGCGATGCGACGCGATCTTTTTCACCCATGATCATGTGGATCACACCTTTGGACTGGATGAAGTGCGCCGGTACAACGCGCTCATGGGTTCGCCGATTGAGGTCTATGCCGACGCGCGAACCCGTGAGTCGCTCGAACGAGTTTTCCGTCACATTTTTAGGCGCCATGAGAATGTGAACGACTCGTTCGTTGCTGATCTCATGCCGCGCACGATTGACCCCGATCATCCGATTGACCTTTTCGGAGTCCGCTTCACGCCGCTGCGCCTGCTCCACGGGCGGCTTCCTGTGCTGGGCTTTCGCATGGATGCGCTCGAGCCGGTCGAGTCGTCGGCACTCTTTCCGCTCGCCTACTGCACCGATGTTTCGGGCATTCCACCAGCGACCTGGAAGGAGTTTGGAGGGGTGCAGACGCTCGTGCTCGACATGCTGCGGTATCGCAAGCACCCGACGCACTTCTCGCTCGATGAGGCAATCGCCGTCTCGCAGCAAGTCGGGGCGGCGAAGACGGTTTTCGTCCATATGACCCATGACATCCTGCATGCAGAACTCGAGCCAAGGCTGCCTGAAGGCATCCATCTTGGCTTTGACGGCATGCGTCTCTGAGAACACGGAATCCGCTACACTCTCGCCCCCCTATGGCACAGATTCGCGAACTCAAGAAGCGCATGATTGCGGTCCGTACGATTCAGCGGATCACCAAGACGATGCAGATGATTGCGACGGCGAAGTTCACCGCGTCGCTGCAACGCGCGAAGGCGACCAAGCCTTACACCGAGCGCATTCGCGCGCTCGTTGGCGAGGTTGCGGCCGCGGCCGGTTCAGACTTTTCGAACGCGCTGATGCAGGCGCCATCGGTCGCAGCCAAGCGGGAACTCATTCTTGTGCTTGCGAGCGATCGCGGTTTGTGCGGCGCGTACAACGGCAGTGTCTTGCGCATGGGATCAAAGCTCGCACAGGCGGTGAAGGCGAAGGGTTGCGAGGCGCAACTGGAGACGGCGGGCAAAAAGGCCGCGGCGTTCTTCAAGTACGCGAAGATGCCTGTCGCCGTGCGACATCAGTTTGGCGACAAGCCGTCCTACGCGCAGGTGGAAGCACTCGCGGATCGCATGATGGAAGAGTTCACCGCGGGCAAGTTTGATGTGGTGCATGTCGTGTACATGCGATTCGTGAGTAACAGCCGCCAAGTGCCGACGACGATTCAACTGCTTCCGCTGGCTGCGCCCTCTGCGAGCGGCCCAGCGCCAAGCTACGAGTTCAGCCCCAACGGTGGCGAAATCCTCGCGGATCTCCTCCCGCGCTCGGTGAAGGTTTCGCTCTTCCAAGCCTTCAACGATGCCGCCGTGAGCGAGCATGTCATGCGCATGATTTCGATGAAGTCGGCGACGGACAACGCAGCGGGGCTCGGGCGCACAATTCGTCGAAACTACAACCGTGCTCGGCAGGCTCGCATCACCACCGAACTCACCGAGATTGTGTCCGGTGCAGCGGCGCTTGCGTGAGCGCGTGTCTGCGGTTTGGCGCAGATTGCGCCGGAGTTCTTGAGGTAATCGGGTGGGTGTTTCGCGGGCTCGAGATGGAGCCAAACTGCGAAGATCATGAAGCCCCGAAGCCCCGAAGCAACCTGCCCAGTGGTTGGCATCCCATTCCTCGCAAGCCCACACGCTGGTTTGGCGCTTGTCAAGCAGTCACGCGTTCAGGCTTGGGTGCGTGTGGCGAGCGTTGGGACCCGCTACTTCGGAGTAACTGCTCCGTCCGTTCCCTTGTCGACTTTCAGTCCATCTCGCTGCCACGCCTTGACACCGCCGCGAATAGTGAAGACCTCGTTGTAGCCGAGTTCGAGCAACCGCTTCGACGCAGCCTTCGCCATCACATCGTCGTAGTCGGAGTCGTACACGATGAAGAGATCGAAGTCCTTGCAGGTTGCTTCGTGTGACTTCGCAATCTCAGGGAATGGAATGTTCGTCGCACCAGGCAGATGCTCTCGCGTGAACTGATCGGGGAGGCGCGGATCGAGCCAGAGCGTTCGTGGGGGGCCTTTGGAACCAAAGGTCCCCATCGGTTTTTCGGACAGCCCGATTGCCTCTCGCGGCGTCACCCAAAGGATGTCGCGATCCGTGGTTGAACGGTCGCAACCGACAAGGAGTGATGCTCCGGTCACGCTGAGTGCAGCAATTTGCATTCGGAGGCTGTTTGTGGGGAATATCATGAGGCTCCTCGGCGTTCTGTGCGGTCGGGCGAGCGACCCAACCGCTCATCGGACAAAGCGAGTCGATCGCGACACGAATCGATGGGCATGAATTCTCAAGCGCAGCAATGACACCATACCGCGGCTCGACATTCCAGCGCCTTCGACCTTCGCGGAGATTCCTTGCGAGGGGCGCGAAGTCTTTGGCAGTATGCATCGGTAGCGCATTCGTCGCTGCGCCCGCGAGCGCGATGCAGTCGCCGCCTGGAAACACCTCCGCGCTCAACGCGCGTGCCCCTGTCACCGGCAGCGACGTGGTGCGTTCATCGCTCTGGATTGTGGAAGGGCGTGTCGAGCCAGGCGCGATCTTCACGCTTGCGCTCGTCCTTGAGATCGCGCCAACTTGGCACGTGTACTGGCGAAATCCCGGTGACTCTGGCATTCCTCCGTCGCTTGCGATTGATGTGCCGGAGGGCTTTGCGCTCGTTGGGGAACTTGCGTTCCCTCGGCCGTCCATTCTCAGCAAGCACGAAGTGACCTACGGGTATGAAGGGAAGGTCGCGCTCTTCCAACGAGTGCGCGCACCCAATTCGATTCCTGCGGAACTCCAACTTCGCGCGAAGGCCAAGTGGATGACATGCAAGTCGACATGCTTGATCGGAGAATCGACGCTCGCCGTCACCGTCGCGCCGGCCACCCACACGATGCCGCGACCGATCCGTGATGTCGTCGATGCGGCACGCTTTCAACTACCCACTCCGTTCGCGGCCGCGAAGGCATGGAGCGCGGAAGTGATTCGTGAGCCCAACGGCAGCATTTCTGCGCTCGCGCTCACGGGGAAGTTTCCAACGAAGGCGATCTCCCAGCGCCCGATCATCTTCATTCCAGATGTGACGCCTGGGGTCTCGTATGGATCGGGCGCGCCGATCAGTGCCCGATTCGAAGGAGAGGAGTCGAGCGCGTCTGCCTTGTTGTCCATCCCGCTCCTCGTCGATCCTGCGAACGCGGCGGGCAAGAATCTTCGTGCAGCGGGACTTATCCTGATAGGCGACGGGAGTGATTCCGCTGATCATTGCTACTCGATAGATGTTCCGATTGCACCAACCCCTTTTCCCTAGACGCTCGTTTTCACGGCAATTGCAAGGAGATTTCCAGAATGAAGTCATGCATCAGATTCGCGTCGCTCACGCTCGCGCTCACCTCCCTCGGCGCAGGGACCATGGCGACCCATTCGTTCGCGGATGACGCGACGGTTGCGAAGCAGAGCGAGAAGCCGCAAACGCCCAAGGCCGCAGCGAAGTCGGACAAGGCGAAGGTCGGAGCAGCCGCGCCCGCGATCGCACTCACGGATACCGAGGGCAAGTCGTGGAGTCTCGCGGATGCCAAGGGGAAGGTTGTCGTGCTGCAATGGGTCAACCCAGAGTGTCCAGTGAGCCGGCGCGTGGTTGAAGATGGAACCGTCGCCGCGACGCTGAAGGGTGTGCGCGAGGCATTTCCAGACGCGGTGTATGTCGGGATCAATTCGTCGTCGAGTAGGCCTTCGAGTTTTGAAGCATCGAAGGGCGACATGGCCAAGCACAATCTCGCCGTGCCTGTGCTCATTGATACCGACGCGAGCGTCTGCAAACTCTACGGCGCGAAGACCACGCCGCAATGCTTTGTGATCGACGCCGCTGGCGTGCTCGTGTATTCCGGCGCGATTGACGACAGCCCTAGCGGTGGCGCGAAGACCAACTATGTCGTCGATGCGGTCCAGGCGATCAAGGCGGGAAAGCCGGTTTCGCCGAGTGAAACGAAGCCATACGGCTGCGGAGTCAAGAACAAGTAAGAGTACCTTTGTGCGGTGGCGTTGGAGTTACCACCGTGCGCGAAACGAAACAGCGCGGCTGCAATTGCAGCCGCGCTGTGCATTTCGGGGCGGCGCTCGTTCTCTGTGCGATCAGGTCAGGCTCACGGGCATGACCACATAGGTGTAGTCCGCGCCGGACTTGATGACACCCGGCTTGTTCGGTGCCTTAAGTTCGATCACCACCTGTGGTGCGTCGAGCACTTTGAGGACTTCCGCGATGAAGTTCGGATTGAAGGCGATTTCAAGAGGTTCGCCTTGGTACTGCTCACTGTCGATGCGGACTTCGGACTCGCCCATCTCTGGGGCGCGGCTTGTCAGGGTGACATGCTTGGCCGAGAAGGACATTCGAACGCCCTTCGATTCTTCATTGGTCAGGAGTGAGGCGCGGCGAATGGCGCTCGAAAGCTCTGCCGCATCGCAGGTGCAACGACGGTCGTGATCTTTCGGAATGACATCTTCGAACGGCGGAAACGATCGCTCATCGACGCTCGTCGAAAGGACCGCGCCACCATTGGTCGCTTCGCCAACCTGAAAGACGACTTGATTCCCGTCGCGCGCGACCTTGACGGACGCATCCGGTTCGTTGAGCAATCGATTGAGTGCCGAGAGCGCCTTGGTGGGGATGATTGCCTGTTGATCGCCATCGCTTCCCTTGCAGGATCCGCGCGCGACGGCGAGTCGGCGACCATCCGTCGCCACCAGTCGAAGATTGGACTTTTTGCGATCCATCAACACGCCAGAGATCGCGTACCGAGAGTCATCTCGCGCGGTCGCGAAGACGGTGCGAGTGATGAGGCGGCGCAGCAAGGCGGCGTCGAGTTCGAAATCCGCCTTTGCGGGAAATCCTCGGACACCAGGAAACTCGCGTGGCTCATACCCATAGATCTTGAAAGTCGAGTCCGCAGCGGTGATGGTTGCGAGATTGCGCACCACAGCGATGGCGATCGTGGAGTCTTCGCAAGCTCGCACGATCTGCGTCAGCTTGTCCGCGGGAATGAGCGCTTCGCCTTCCTCTGTGATGGATACATTCGGGATCGCAAGCGAGAGCCCAACCTCCGTGTCCGTCGCGCTAATCTCGAGCACATCGTTTTTGGCGACGAGTCGCACGCAAAGCAGCGCGGGGGTTGGGGTGCGTGTGGTGATGACGCCGCCGGCCATGGCCAGTGCGTCTGCGAGCAATAGTCGGTCACATTCCAGTTTCATGCCATCGCCTCTTGTGGTTCGCGTTGTTGGAGTGTACCGCCCATGGGGTCGTTGGGGCGGCTACGCTTTCGGCGGGCATGCTGTATCGATTTACTCACGCTTTGGCTGAGGCGTACGGATTCGTCGCATTCGGTTGCTTCGTTCTCTTGTTCCTGATTGCGTTTGCGTTCACAGTGCTTTATCCGATCGTCCCACTCATCTTGATCATGCTTGCGCCATTTGCGGTCGTCCTCGCGGTTGGTGGAAGTCGACTCCTTCGCATCATCGAGCACTCCATTGCGCGCCGAAGGCTGCAAACATCGCGCTGCCCGAACTGCGGAGGCCGTTGCGAGGCGGCGCGAAGGATGGACAGCGATGCAGACGATGAGGCGCCGGTCGAAGCACTCGCCTGTGCAGGGTGCGGGCGCGCGTTCGCCGCGTCTGGGCGCTTGCTCCAAACACCCCCTCAATCGTCTTCGTCGGCGGCCCACTGAGCGGACTGATCCTCGAGTTCGACATCGCTCATGGGATGGACGCTGCGTTCGTGAAGAATCGCGCGGGCTCTCGATTCATCCGTCGCCCGCACGAGCACTTTGACAAACCCCGGAGCATCCGCGCGCCACTGACTCGTCAGTGCTCCGCTCGAGACCGCTGGAACTCCCGCGCCTTCTAGGTCGGTCACGCACAGCATCGCACCGAGTTCATCGGGAAACGATGCGACCATCACAAGCGCGCCGTCGTCGCGGGGACTTGGGGTGCGGTGCGGATCGGTCATGCCTCACACTGTACCCCGCATCAACGCGTTGACAAGCGAAATGGTGCGCGGTGGATTCGATTAGGATTCGCGTCGCATGCGTACCGTTCTGTTCATCTGCACAGGCAATACCTGTCGATCCCCGATGGCCGAAGGGATTGCGCGAAAACTCGCGCAGGAGGGGGCGTTTGGTCCAGAGGGTCGCGGTTACTTCTTCGCAAGCGCGGGGACGCAGGCCTTTGAGCACGCGCCGATTTCCAACGAGACGGCTGAAGTTCTGGAGTCGCTCGGTGCGCCGCACGATGGCCACAGCATGCGCTTGAACGCGGAAATGATCCGCCGAGCAGACCTCGTTCTTGGCATGACCGGCTCCCATGTTGGACGCGCGAAGGCACTGGTGTCGGGCGATGACGCGGCGGAATCAAAGATCCATCTCCTTGATCCCGATGGCGATATTGCCGATCCGATCGGACGGGGGAGTGCGGCGTATGAAGCGCTTTCTCGCGAACTCTTGGAGATTCTTCCGGCTCGAATCACCTCCCTGCTGCGCGACGCGCAAGCCTCGCGCGGAGTGCTTGACTCCAAGGGCACTCTGCCGGAAACTCTCTCGCCATGAAGATCGCCTTAGGTTGCGACCATCGAGGAGTCGTCGCGGTGCAATCGCTCGTCTCACATCTCACCGCGGACGGGCACGACATCGAAGTGATTGGCGATCTCACCGGTTCCGTGTGCGACTATCCCGATAGCGCTTACGCCGTCGCAACCATTGTGAGCGATGGCGCTGCAGAGCGTGGCATTCTGATTTGCGGCACCGGCATTGGCATGTGTATCGCGGCGAACAAGGTGAAGGGCATTCGCGCCGCACTCGCGCTCGATGAATTGTCCGCCCAGCTGTCCCGTTCGCATAACGACGCGAATGTCCTCTGCCTGTCGGCGGATCTCATCGGGCAGATTCTCGTTCGCCGCATCGTCGACACCTGGGTGCGGACCCCGTTTGAGGGTGGTCGCCATGAACGACGACTTGCCAAGATCCTGAAAATCGAAGACGGGCAGTCTCCAAGCGTCTAACGCACCGCTTCTGTTTTCAGAAGTCATCCAACATGTTCACTTCTATTCACGCAATCCCGTCGTCGAAAAGTTCTACACGCCCAACGAAGTCGCACACACGCGCGCTCTTCGTGCATAGTGATGCAATGAGGTTGGGGAAGGACGCGCCGTCGTCATTACGAGGCGCACTCACGCGCGCGACATTCAAGGCCGATCTCGGCGAGTGCGCATTTGGCGATGATGGCGCAGTTCTGATCGGACTTGGCGCGACGGCATCATTGACGAGTGCGTGGATGCGAACGGCGGGCGCCCGCGCTGGGAAGGCGTTGCTGCGTGCGGGTGTGACGCACCTTGCGTTGGATGCCGCGCTCTTTGAGAAATCGACGCGTAGGGGTTTCGCCCGCGCGTTCGCTGAGGGAATCGCACTCGGTACCTGGCGCTTTGACTCGCTCGATGGCAGCGCAACGACGAAAGCCGCACGCGCCACGAAGGTGACGCTCGCGAGTTCAGATCCCTCCTTCGCCGAAGGGCTCATCCAAGGTCTCGCGACCGCCGACGCCGTGAATCTCACGCGCAAACTCGGCGCTACGCCTCCCAACATTTGCGATCCCGCATTCGTTGCGGCAGAGGCCAAGCGCGTGGCCCGGTCGTGTGGCTTGCGCTGTCGCGTGATTGGCTACGCCGAAGCGAAGCGACTCGGCATGGGGGGAATCTGCGGAGTCGGGCAGGGCAGTGATGCGAAGCCATGCTTGATCGTCCTTGAGCACAGGCCCAAGCGCGTCGCTGCGAAAGCGAAGGGCAAGACGATCATGCTTGTGGGCAAGACGATCACCTATGACACGGGCGGATACTCGCTCAAGGTGAACAATGGCATGAAGGGAATGAAGTACGACAAAATGGGCGGCATGGCCGTGCTCGGCGCGATGCAAGCGATCGCGCAGAGCGGATTGCCCCTGCACGTCGTTGCGCTCCTTCCCGCGGCGGAGAACATGGTTTCTTCCAACGCGTATCGACCCGATGACATCATCACGCTTGTGAACGGCGTGACGGTGGAAGTCACGAATACCGATGCGGAAGGTCGACTCGTGCTCGCGGATGCGCTTGCTTGGGGCGCGAAAGAGTTTGAGCCCGCGATGATCGTCGATCTCGCGACGCTCACCGGCGGCGTCGTCACGGCGCTCGGAAATTTCTGCGCGGGTTACTTCTGTAACGACCAGAAACTCGCGGCGCTGGTGGAGGAAAGCGCGACGCGAACGGGCGAAAAAGTCTGGCGGCTTCCGCTCTGGCAGGAGCACAAGGACTTCATGAAGTCGCAGCACGCCGACATCATCAACTCGAATCCCTCGCGACTCGCGCATCCGATCCAAGGCGCCGCCTTTCTCGCGTACTTCGTGCCCCCGACGACTCCGTGGTGCCACCTCGACATCGCCGGCGTGGCGCAAACGGATGCGGCGACCGATCTCGCGGCCGTTGGACCGACTGGCTATGGCGTCCGTCTTCTCATCGACCTGATGGAGCATCTCTGCTAAGCACTGACTCGCTCGCGTCGCGCGATTACTTTCCGTGGCGGCGAATCGCGAGGGCGAGGAGCGATAGGTCGGCAGGGGACACGCCGGCGAGGCGGCTCGCTTGCCCGAGCGTTCGGGGCGCAAACTTCACGAGTGCGTCGACACACTCTTTCCGCATTCCTTGAATGGTGCTCGGCTGCAGCGTGGGAGGCACGATGGCGTGCTCCGCTTCTTTGAGCCGCCGGATTTCGCCGACGCTGCGCTTGATGTAGCCCTCATAGCGCAGGTCGTTGCAGATGCGATCCACCAGCGCGAGATCGCTCGCGGTTGAGACTTCGAGAAGCCGTGCGATTTCTCGGCTCTCGATGTCGGGGCGCCTCGCATACTCCATCAGCGGACCGCCCGTGTAGGCACATTTCGACAACGCGGTGCGAAGCGCGTCGAGCCTCGCACTTCGCTCGTCCCAACGAGCTGCGCGCGAGGCATCGACGAGTCCGAGCGCCCCGCCACGCGCAGTGAGCCGCTCATCCGCGTTATCAGCGCGCAGTCGCAATCGATGCTCCGCTCGAGAGGTGAACATTCGATACGGTTCTCGGGGGGCTCGCGTGACGAGGTCATCCATCAAGACGCCGATGTACGCCTCGTCGCGCCCGAAGCGAACGGGTGAGAGCTGGCGCAGCGCGCGGGCGGCGTTGAGCCCTGCCACGAGTCCCTGCGCGGCCGCCTCTTCGTATCCGCTCGTGCCGTTGATTTGTCCCGCGAGATACAGGCCGCGCACGCGCTTCGTTTCGGCGGTTGCATCGATCTGATGCGGCCAGACCATGTCGTATTCAACGGCGTATCCATAGCGAAGGATCTCGGCAGCTTCACAACCGTGCATGCCACGGACGATCGTGTCCTGGACATCGCGAGGGAGTGATGTGGAGATGCCATTCGCGTAGATCTCGTCGGTGTAGAGTCCTTCTGGTTCGAGAAACACATGGTGCTGTGTGCGGTCGGCGAAGCGAACGACCTTGTCCTCAATGGAGGGGCAGTAGCGAGGCCCGCACTCCGCGTCTACTTGTCCGGAGTACATCGGCGCGCGGTGGAGATTCGCGCGGATTGCATCGTGGATCTCATGCGTTGTTTCGGTCACCCGGCATTCCACTTGCGCGAGCGTCGGAAACCTCTCAAAACCAGGTGTTCCAGAGAGATCACTAAACGGCGTCGGCCGCTCATCACCCACCTGTGCGGGAAGTTCGTTCCACCGAATCGATCCCGCACGGAGGCGTGGCGGGGTGCCCGTCTTCAGCCGACCGATTTCAAAGCCAAGTGCTTTCAGTGCAGCGGAGATTCCAATCGCACTTCCTTCGCCGATGCGACCTCCTTGCGTCGTCGACTCGCCCACATGCATAAGCGCTCGCATGAAGGTGCCGGTGGTCAGAATGAGTTGCGAGGTGCAAAGTCGGCGCGGCACACTCGCGCCACGCACGCTGTAAATCGGCACGGCTTGCGCGAGGTGCTGCGCATTCTGGGCAATCGCGCGCGGGTCGGCGTGCACGAAGTGCGCGTCGGCAGCCAGAATCGCTGCGGACACTTCGACGGCGTCGTTGGAAGTCTGCGTTTCGATTCCATCCACGGTGGAGGCGATGACATCTAATCCGGGTAACGCGTGCAAGAGCCGCTGGACTTCGGCGGCGTAGGCGTACTTGTCACACTGCGCTCGAGGGCCACGAACGGCCGCACCCTTCGAAGTGTTTAGCATCTTGAACATGATGCCAGTCGCATCGGCGGCGAGGCCCATGATCCCGCCAAGTGCATCGATCTCGCGCACGAGTTGCCCCTTCGCGAGTCCGCCAATCGCCGGATTGCAACTCATGGCGCCGATGCGCGAAGGGTCCATCGTGACAAGCGCAACTCTTCCGTGGGGACCGAGAACGCTCAACGCCGCGCGAGCGGCTTCTGCGCCTGCGTGCCCGCCGCCGACAACGACGGCGTCGTAGTGCTCGGATTCGGAGTGCTCGCGCGCGCCATGCATGGAACGGCAAGCGTAGGCTCAATGGAGATTTCACGCGCAGCGCGAATGCATGGCCGCCGATTCATCCACTACACTCTTCGACCTTCGCCGCTATAGCTCAATTGGCAGAGCACCTGATTTGTAATCTGGAGGTTACCGGTTCAATTCCGGTTAGCGGCTTTTCTTCTCGCCCTTGTCGCGAACCCTACTCATGCAGATTCCACCATTCGAGGGAACGATCGAGCCGCTCGGAACTCCGGTCGAGGAAGTTCTTCCGCCGAGCCTTGGTCCCGCGAGCGAATGGGTCAGTCAGATCCTTTCAGCGCAACAACTCGAGTGGTTACAGCAGCATCTCCTGAGTTGGCATGCCATCGCACTTGGTTCGCTCGCGCTGATCGCGCTGCTCCTGCATTTCATCCTTCGAAGCGTCTTGCTGAAGGCGACCACCGTTGCGGCGCGCCGAGCGCACAAGGAGGCACTCGCCTGCGCGATCGAAGAGTCGAAGATTGCGGCGCCGATCGCGTCGATCGTACCGCTCGCGATCATTGCGGTCAGCGTCGAGGGAATCCCCGCGTTGCTTGATGTCGTCGTTGTGCCGATCTCGCGCATCGCACTCGCGGCGGCAATCGTCGAGGGTGTCGTGGTCGTGAGTCGCGCGCTTTCGCTCCTGGACACCTTGTGGAGTGCGCGACCGGATGTTGCGCGAACGGGTGCGCTGCGAGGTTACCGACAGGTCGCGCTCGTCATCGTCGGCATGCTCGGCGGCGTGAGTGCCATTGCGGCGCTCCTTGGACAGAGTCCTGCAACGCTCCTTCTCGCGATGGGCGCCGCAGGCGCGTTGCTCGGCGTCATTTTCAAGGACTTTGTCGTCTCCCTCGTCGCGAATCTCATGGTGACGAGCACGGACGCGATTCGGTTGGGCGACTGGGTGGAGATGAAGCAGCACTCCATCGACGGCAGAATCGCGGAGATCAAAGCCACTTCCGTGAAGGTGCAGAATGCGGACGGCACGATGCACGCGGTGCCCATTGCGCGTTTCGTCCAAGAGCCATATCGCAACTACCGGTCGAAGTACCCGCCCGCCGGTCGTCGTGTGCGCCGTGCGTTCCGCATTGATGTGCGGAGCATTCGTGCACTAACTGGTGAGGAACTCGCGCGTGTGGCCGCACTGCCGGAGCTTGCGGCGGCGCTCGGGCGCGCGAGACTTGCGACTTCCGGTGCTGTCAGTCCCGACATCTCGAATCTCGCATTGTTTCGCGCGTTTGCCGAAGTCGCGCTCGCCGCGCACGACGCGATCGACTCGACGCTTCCCATTGTCATCACGCAGGAAGAGGCGACCGCAACCGGGCAGCCCGTCGAGGTGGTCTGCTTTATCAAGGCGCGCGCGGGCGAGGGCGCCGCGATCGAGGGCGCGATCATCGACAGCCTGCAAACGGCCGCGACCAACTTCGCGCTGCGCCTCTTTCAAGGCGGATCTGACGGCGGCGCCATCGTTGGTAATCTGCCGTTCCTCAGCACTGCCGTGTAACCCTTTCAGGATGAAGGCAATTCGAGGCTCAAGAACATGCCAAGGTCAAATGCGAACGGTTCCGCGCGCTCGTCCAAGCCATCGGTGGCTGCGAAGACGCGCAAGAAGGTGAAACTCCTCTCCGGTGGCAATCCACAGATTGCGAAGGCGGATGGCGATGCCCCAGTGCAGGCGTACCTCGACGCGATGCCGGGTTGGAAGAGCGCGGTCGGGAAGCGACTCGATGCCCTGATCGTGCGCGCGCTTCCAGATGTGCGTAAGGCGGTGAAATGGAATTCGCCGTTGTATGGAGTTGAGGGCAATGGTTGGTTCATGGGGATGCATGTCTTCACGCGCTATGTGAAAGTGGCATTTTTCTATGGGTCTTCCCTGACCCCAATGCCAAGCGGCGAAAGCAAGAGCAAAGACACGCGCTATCTCGATGTTCATGAGCATGACGAGATCGACGAGAAGCAGTTCATGCGTTGGGTGAAGCAGGCCGCCGCGATGCCTGGTTGGATACCGTAATTTGCGCGCACGAGAGGTGTCGCGCGATCGATTAGGTTTTCTTGTTCACAATCGCGTCGATCCACACCGGCACATAGGGAGGAATGCAACCCTTTGAGACCGGCCAATCGCGATAAAGACCGACTTTCTCGCCAATCTTGATCGCGCGGGCGCGGTGCTTCGGAAACTTGATGCCGATGGCGCCGAGCGTGAAATTCATCGTCCACTGCACGACTGGATCAGCCTTCGCCAACTCCTTCTCGATGCGGTCGAGTAGGGGCACCGGGTCTATTCCCTCAGCGACATTGTTCACGCTCGCGTAGGTGAGATTCCAACCCGCGCGCGCGGCCCACCGATCCTTGTCTTTCATCCATTTCTCGCCGAGCGCATTCTTGTCGGGGTGGTGCGCCACGATGTAGGCATTCAGCCAATCCGCGACTTGCGCGCAAGTGGTGAAACGCGTCATCGTGTCGAGTGCCTTCGCGGTGATCGAGTCTGGTTTCAGAATGAGCGTGGCCAGCATCTGCGCTTCCACATTGCCGGTGTCCCACAATTGAAGCGCTAGCTCGCGTGCACCGTCGGCCTCAAGCTTGATCTTCTTCGCCACCACTCGAAGGTCGCCGAGTTTCACCCCGAATTGGTTTTCCGGCGCGCCGCTCTTGGCGTTGTGCTTGCGGCGGCCCTCATCACCGAGTGCTTCCAGTTGCGCGAGAACCTCCTTGACGGTCATGGTTGTGAGCATACGAAACGGGGTCGAAGGTGCATCGCCGCGCGGTTGCGAAGGGGCAGCTTGTTTGACCGAGAACCATTTCTTCACTCCTGAGACGGCATAGGAATCGGGTGTGTTGCGCCCGTCGGAACCCCGCGCTTGGGAGTTAGGGTGAAGTGCGAACAGGGAGTGTCCCGCATGCACGCTCGTTCGCTCGCACTTGGTGGTCTGCTCGCGCTCACAGGTGTTGCGGTCCTCGGCGCGATGTTCGCGCCAGCACCCGCCACGCCAACCGAATGGGATTGGCTTGAGGACGCCTGCTGGTATGTACCGCCGAGAGGACTCCCCAACCAGGTGTAGGAGTCGGTCGGCGATGAGATCAAAGCTGGAGTTGGCGAAACGGTGTATCACATCGCGAGTTGCCGGTACGGTTGCTTTCACGGTCTGAATCGAACGCAGATGCCAGGCGGGTGATGCGACGACGGCTGGGTCAACGGATGATGGAGAACCAGATGACCGCGGCGGTGCCCAGTTCTGAGACAGCAATTGTCGCCCATTAGGCGTGTATGAAACAGACGGCACCTGGTGATGCGTCCTTCAACGATCTTCCCTTCGTCCCATCTCTCTGTGCCAGAGTTCCTCTCGCAGTGCAGGTAACGCCCACAAGGGCGACATCAGTTGGCGCTGAGGCTCGACGAGAGTGCCGCGATGCCGAGCATCGCGTTCCGTCGTTGCTCCATTGGGGCGCTACTTCTCGAACGAGGCTTGCGCCTGCACGCGGGAGTGGAGACTAGGTTCAGTGGCGAATCGGCCGTGCAAGCACGGCAATGCTTGCGGCGAGCACCGGCACACCGACGAAGAATCGCGCGGCGCAAGGCCAGTAGGCCTTGCAGCAGCCGCGATTGGAGTCGGGCTCACAGGATTTGACATCGGCGCGGCCGATCCAGAATCCTGCGAGGCGCGGAGCGTCTCAGGGGCGAGCGGCTTGCGGCGAGCACCGGCACACCGACGAAGAATCGCGCGGCGCAAGGCCAGTAGGCCTTGCAGCAGCCGCGATTGGAGTCGGGCTCACAGGATTTGACATCGGCGCGGCCGATCC